>Ga0210040_10005878_pt1 | contig 15474 bp, 11 predicted proteins | sample CryGeyCG12114_NA_FD_185462 | JGI IMG/M metagenome (GOLD analysis project Ga0210040, IMG submission 185462) | Groundwater microbial communities from aquifer - Crystal Geyser CG19_WC_8/21/14_NA (SPAdes) (version 2) | ecosystem: Environmental > Aquatic > Deep subsurface > Groundwater | place: USA... | reverse complement strand
AACTGATGATTTTATACCTTCATTTCATGCTGATTTTGTATTTTATGTAAGCTTTTTTCTTATGCATGCTATAATGCTAGCTAATGCATCAAAGTTAACCCAGTAGTCAGTAGTTAGTTAATTTGTAGGTGAGCATCAAGAACTTTACCCAATCTACCTTATAGCATCCTCAGCTTCACAGTGTGCATTGGATTGATTATGGCCGAATGAAGACATAAGTGCAGCAATCTACGCGAGTTCAATGCATGGCATGAACGCATGACTATGACGGAGGTCGCCACAGTTTATTTAATTGGTCTGCAGCCACTACCTTAATCAGAACCGTAGAAAACGAGATTGTACAACTCCCAGTTTCCATATTTTAGGTGAAATATTGACACAGGTATAAAAACCATTTGTCCCCTTCATCTTAATTTACAGTACAGTTTTAAAGGTCTGGGTAGAAAGAGCTGTGAATCTCAAAAAGCTCATTCCTATAACCAACATTAGAATGGCAACAAGACTGGTAAGTTTTTCAACCTGATTAAAATCAATAGTTCGGAAGTAATTTAATTTAAGGTTTATATTTTTTTTCAGATTTTATTCACATTATGCCTTTCGTTGGCAATAATACAAATCAGTGAAGCTTCCAAAAGAATTCGAGTTAAAAGAGGGTGTGGAGGAGGAGGCGGTGGATACGGTGGGGGTGGAGGAGGATACGGAGGTGGTGGTAAAGGAGGAGGCGGTGGATACGGTGGGGGTGGAGGAGGATACGGAGGTGGAGGCAAAGGAGGTGGTGGAGGAGGATACGGAGGCGGAGGCAAAGGAGGTGGTGGAGGAGGATATGGAGGCGGTGGCAAAGGAGGCGGTGGAGGAGGATATGGAGGCGGGGGCAAAGGAGGTGGTGGAGGAGGGTACGGAGGTGGCGGTGGAGGTTACGGAGGCGGTGGTTATGACGATGACGATGGAGGATACGGAGGTGGCGGTGGAGGTTATGGAGGCGGAGGTGGTAAGTGAAAATATTGCTGAAAATTTTAACTATGATTCTACGAGTAAAAATTAATCTTAAATACACACTAACTAATTAACTGGGAATTAGAAACATCCGTGGGGTATTCTGAGAACGGGTCCAATACAAATACTGTGGGATACGTTGCACCTGCTTTAAAGGGTAGCAACACTATTGGGAAAACTGGCTCTGCAGTCAAATCATTTGGTAGCCAGGGCAAAGTCAGTTACCGGCAGCATTCAGATAATATGAGTAGTCAATATTCCAATCCATCATCTCGGGGTGGCAATAATAAACAGTATGAATCAAGAAATGACCAAGGAAGGTCAGAAAATAATTACAAACCGGCTCAGCCGGCGACTAATATAAAAGTTCCACCTAGAGGATATACTGATAATACGGGGAATCGTAATACATACGGAGTTCCTCAGGGAAGCAGCAATAATGCAAAAGCTAATGGCTACAACTCATATCAAACGAATCAGAGGCAACCTGTTGTGTATAGAAATCCAAATCCAAGCTCCGGGAATGGCAATAATAGGGAATACACAAACAATGGCGGTGGTTCACATGTTTTCCGCCAAAATAAACCGCAAAATTCGCAAAAATCGGGAATTAGCACTGGTGGCTTTTACAATGGACACCAAACTTCTTCAAGGAATTATAGACCAAATTCTAGCAATAATAATAAGCAATCGTCATATCATACTGTTAAGACTAATAATAACCAAGCTAAACAGTCTGGTGGTGAAAGGGGTGGTACTACGCAATATCGACAGGTTCCAAAAGATTTGCCTCAAGGGTCCTCTTATGCAGATAACATTAGTATCACCACGGAACGAAGTACTGAAAGGGATAGGGATTATGGAAATAATGGGAATAAAAATGAGTACCAGGAATATTCTGGAGGGGAAAACTATTCGGGCTTGTAGTTGCCGTTGACGCCATGTTTTTAAACAAAAGTGCCACTGTATATTAATGTACAAAAATATTTTCCATTTTTAGGTGGATATCACTAAAATGAAGCCTTTGAATTCCGAAGAGTTGTGTGTATCCATGTCCAGTACGAAGTTATTAGCTTTAGCCATAGCCATATTATATCCTCTGGAGTTTTCAATTTCATTTTTAGCTAGACTCGACTCAACTGCACTTAATTGTTGAAAAAGAATTGGAAAATTTGAGTTGTGTATTAACGAGTACAGCGTAGTTCTTTGTGCATATTTTTTTAAATTAGTGTCGTATCTAAATCATTTTATTTTTCACCGTTTTATTGTGCTTGTGATATATAAGTTTATAAGTATTATAAAATGATTCTGATTCGATATTCTTAATAAAACTAGATGTTGAAAATGAGAATTTCGGGCTTCCTAAAAATGCATTGATGATTGATTCAAGTTCATGAAATATACTAAACTGTCTGAAAACTAACTAAGCTCAGTCAAATGTAAAAGTAGCAACAGAAAACATGTATTTTCAAAAACATTTACACTTTTGCCAATTACAGCTTCACAGACTTTTAGCATACAATTTTGCAAGCAACAAATAAATGTATTTTTCACTAGCTCACTCCGACGCTAAAAGTTGTACCATTGCGTACCATTGGATTCCTAATACCGCGATTTATTATATTTGAAAACTTTAGAATTCTAATTCTAGTGATGTGGTCTTATTGAAAAATCGTGTCTTAATTTTTTTCAAATAACAGGTTTAATTGTTTTTTAAATTGTACTGTAATTGGAGAAAGTAGATTTATGTTGAAGAATTTTATCGAAAGCCAACATAATTTAAACTTGAGAGCTGCGCTACAATAAAGCCGAATTTCGCTTGCTGGATAATACAATTTTCTAAAAGACAAGTTTAGAAGGATCTAGTTTGGACTTCTATATGAAAATTTGAGTAGAGTTTGGCCCGTGTCTCATATTCTGAAATAATTTAAAATGTCTTACATGCTACCACATCTCCACAATGGTTGGCAAGTTGATCAGGCCATTTTAAGTGAAGAGGACAGAGTTGTCGTATGTTAAAAATCATAAAAAAATTCAGCATTCCTCACAACTACTGTAGCAAAAAGTAGCTATGAATTTGTATAATTATACTAAAAACTCTCATTGGTTGGATTTTCAAACAGGTTATACGATTTGGTCACGATTGGGATCCCACATGTATGAAAATGGACGAAGTGATATATGGGATTGCCGAAAAAGTTAAAAATTTTGCCGTAATGTATCTTGTTGACATCACAGAAGTTCCAGATTTTAATAAAATGTAATAAACATTCTTCAATGTGCAATTTTCTACGATGCTAATGACGTGTTTTAATGTATTAGACTAAAGTGTGAGTTTACTTACTTAGGTACGAGTTGTACGATCCTTGTACTGTCATGTTCTTTTTTCGAAACAAACACATTATGATTGATTTGGGTGAGTTGTTATTATTTATACTTCGGTTCAATAATTTCATCGAATATGGAATTAATTTTTCCTTTTTATCATCAAAACACAGGAACTGGAAACAACAACAAAATCAATTGGGCGTTAGAAGACAAGCAAGAGATGATAGATATTGTGGAAACTGTGTACCGTGGAGCTCGCAAAGGTCGTGGTCTGGTAGTATCTCCTAAAGATTATTCAACCAAATATCGTTACTAAATAGAAGGTCAATTTTTCATCAGTAAGTCTCGTTGTATCTCGTACTCTTTTCTTTGAATGTTTATATTTTATACGTTATTTTATATAGTTAGAGTATCTATATATTTTTGCTGCGATTGAATCTGTATAAAACTTTTTTTGCATAAATTTTATTGTATATTGCATTCAAACTGGATGGTGTCTGTTAAATATTCATTTTTAGTACTTTGCCAAGTCAACTGATTAGACGAGACTGAGATAGAGACATTTTATTTTTGCTACTAACTTTACTACTACTACTACCACTATAATTTCACAATTTAAAACTAGCTAGTAGGTAAAATTGAAAAATCCAAGCTTTTTAAACAACTCCGTGGCATCATTATATGGTGTCTGATTTAGCAGGAATGGATTATCATTCATTTGGAGAACTTTTAATTCTCCTTCTGGTAATGTGTGCAAAGATGGCCATGCTACATCTCCAAACATGACTTGAGTTCTAGGGAGTAATTAGTTTTAAGTAGTATATAGCGATTCCCGCGTTTTTACTTACAATGAGGTGCTTTAGGTGGCTGACGGAGTTGGGAAATGAGAAATAGCTTTAAATGATTCGGAGAGTGCCTACTTGCCTACAACAATCCCTTATAAAATATTACTTCCCCATGCCCAAGTATACATATGCTACTGTTGACCAAACAAATTTTGGAAATCGAGAATCAATTTTCTATTTTTCTTATGGAAAATAATATGGGATTATGGGAAAACTCTCGAAATTAAGACCCTTACCGTTTTTTCAATTTTGGCGACACGTGTAATTTAGATGCATGCAAAAAATACACTTTTTCATCCTGTGAGAGTTAGCGGATCTAATATTTCTTGGGGTTCTTATTGAAGTACTCAAGCTTCATTTGAGCTATATTACATGTAGAACTCCGCCACCCGATTTCGGCATCTCATTGTTAGTGTATTGACTTATTCACTGAAAGGAAAAGTGCTCATAGTACGTAATCACTCACAAATTTTTGATTGGAGTTTTCATGAAACTTGCGATAGCCGCTGTCATCATTTTGGACAGTGGATACAAACTGTCCGTTTCCGGAATGTCAGCAATGGGAATCCCAAAATAAAACACTAGTAATAAATCATCTACATGGCCAGGAACTGAAAAAAATATCTCGAAAGTTAGAATGTGCCTAGTCTTTATCAAGAAACAATTTTCAAATCCAATAGTCTGATGCATACCCCATTCTCCACTTCCAATATTATTCTCATATTCTAGCTCATTGTACAACGTTTTGCCTACTTTTTCCACCGCTATCTGACGAGCCGCATGCGCCAATTGCAAATTATGTATTTTTTCTTCCTTGAATGCTTTAAAACCACTGTATAATGTGAGTCCCTTTTTGAAGTCGTAATGGTACAAAAAAGTAGGCGCATACTTTTTGTGCAGTTCTGCTCCTCTTTGTGTAGGACACTGAAAATAAAAGTCGCCTCCTAACTGTACTATGGGAGTAATATTCCGTGTCAACTCTGACAGAGGCGCTGGAAAGTAAAAATTTAAAATCGCTTCCGTTATGTCCTCACGTTTTGCATCATAGCCTATTAGAGATGGCATCTGTTTTTTGATATTCTGAGGAAGTTTTTCTTTGAAGTCAGGGTTGGCGTTTACACCTGATCAAGAAAAAAATATTAAAGACGATTTACATTAATTTACGATTTACATTGTTTTGCCCAACTGATATTAAAATGTCTTGTGCTCATTTTACGTGCTCCGACCAAATTCCCTTCCCAGGATACAGTTCCCGTATATAATGGCACCTTGTTAAAATCTCCGGTCAAGTAGCAAGTTGCAGGATGAGTGTGAAGGAACGTATTGCCGTCAATTTCTGTTTCTAGAGATGGTATATGCATTTCGTTCAGAGAGAAGTTCATTCTGGCTACCTAAAAATAAGATTATACAAAAAAAGCAGGGGTACACCTGAGGCTGAGGCCGTGTGCTTTTGTATATTTCCACGCGCGTACTTCTCCCAGCCAATCGGATCAGTAGATGGAGGTAGGTAGTCTGCTCTGATTGGCTGAAAGAAATACGCGCGTAGAAATATACGAAAATACAGGGCTTAAGGCGTACTTCTAGTAGTGTGTTCATCTTCATTTACAGCTACATTGCATCTGTTTTGAATTGTTTTAAAATAAGGACTTACCAGATATTTATAATTTGATGCCAGGATTTTGTCCAAGTTGGCATTTTTCAAGCACTTGACTTTTTCAAAAGCAATGGATGAATTACAGTTGATTGACTCTGTAAATATTTTAGCCTGTTTTTCCGGCGTTGTGCTTACTGCCCATTGGGCTCTGTTTTAGTATGTAACATGTATTATCCTGAATTACTTGAATAAATACAAAATTTAAAAACTTAAAAAAATTGTATGCTATCTTACAGAGCACTTCCTGACATTGAGATAACTTTATGGAAAAGTCCTAAATATTTTAAATAAATCATTGTCATTATTTGGCAAATATTTTGTAATATATATTGGAATTTTGTATTTCTTTGTTAACAGCTGAAATTACCTTTTGACAGTGGGGAAAAAATGTGCAAATGGCTTGACCCGGCACCAGCTGATTGACCACTGATCGTCACGTCATTAGGATTGCCCCCAAAATTCTTGATATTTTTTTGAATCCATCGAAGAGCCATATTTTGGTCCTTCAGCCCCATGTTTCCACGAATTAACCCATCACCAGTGTTCAGAAATCCTGAAATCGTGTTTATTCCAAAATTATCCTCCCACATCTCAATTTCTTTTTATGATTTGTTAAAAAACATGCAATAATGCAATTCTTCTGTACCCAAGGGCCCCAGTCGATACTTCGGTAGAACTAGAACGATATCCTCGTCAATCAAAAATTTAGCTCCGTATTCATTTATGCTGCCAAATTGAAATGCACCGCCATGAAAACTGAATGAAAAATGGCTTTAATAACTTCCGATCGCCAGACCACCAGATAAGCGATGCACAAAACAAAGAATGTATACTTACAAAACTAGAACACTTTTCAATTTTTTGGGAGCTGTCTGTGAACAATAATATTTTTACAACCAAATAGTTCGTTTCATTAAATTTTTTTAAAGGCTAATGAATTTCCTAAATGAATTTTCTAAGTAAATTTTATTTATAATCGATACTGCATTTAAAATGCCAAAACTTTTTTAGTCTCAGTCAGTGTGATAGCCTGACTTGCAGTAGAAATCACCGAAATTTGAACTCACATCAGGTGTATGGACTGCTAAATGAAGACAGTCTGTAAATTCCATCATTATAGAAAATTGAGGCTTCGTTAAATTCGAAAAAAATTTCGGATCGATATATGTAGAAGCAAAAATGTTACCTTCCTCTCCAGTAGGACCTCCAACAACACTAATGTCGAATTGGGCACAAACTGGTCCAAAATCTTTAGCCGGTCGAACATTTTTCCATTTCATTGTGTATGGAAGGGGAGGCTAATATTGAATTTAACAATTATTGTCTCATGCACTAAATAAAGCAGAAAGTTATAACATAATATGTATATGTGATGTGAACAGACATTTTTACCTCAAATCTCCGCTCACCAATAGGTGGCATAGCATATGGAATGTTTCCATAAAAATAATACGGCATGAGTTTCCTCGATTTCATTTCTGCACCTTGAACATAGCCATTTTCAGTTTCCACAACTGGTGCTGAAAAATTACGAAAGCGATTTATCAATTCACTTATAAGATATTAGCTATGCCATGTGGATGTGATATTTATGTTTTTACCATCGTTTTTCAATGCGAATGTGACTGCTTCTTGGGCTGCCCCATTGGCAGTATTGGCAATTTTGGCAACTTCTAGATTTAATACACTGTTTTTAACTGAGCCCTTGTTTGGTATTATAAGAATACTGAAAACACAAAGTACGAACGTGTGCATAATACTCATTATACTGTAATCACATGGAGTGAGCAATGACATGGACTTGTAAAATTAAGAAGAATATTTGCATTTAATTTTTTTAAAGAATAATATACTGTGGTGGATTCATGAAAAAACAATTAAACAGAATATGTGCGTAAATTTTATGTTAGCTGATGCTGTAATTTACATGGTGCATTCACATACAATACTTTTTATATGGCATTTTCATGGTATGTTAACTATTGTCTAATTCTTTATAGCTGAAAAAGTACATCTCTACTCAGTTAGTAATACAATACATGTGTTTGAATTAGAATAGTTGTTTTGTGAAAGACAGATGACCAAAATACAGCATTTATTACATCAACTTGTATAGTTTGCACAATAAAACTGCTTTGTGGAGACTGGCCCTAAGACGAAATATATTTATTTTTCTTCCGAGCTTACTAATTAACATGTTTACCTATCTCCAGCTTTAGATAATATTTTAAATCAAAAGCAGGATAGTTCTAGAGTAACCTGAGAATTTAAAAAATGTTACAAAAATATTTGTTGGCCAAAAGATAATGAGTCCGTTGTAGATTAACTCATCAGTAATTAAATGTAAATAGAACATAAATAAACTTAAAATTTAAAATCCAAGGTCTCTAAAAAGTTGCGATGAACTTTCATATGGTATCGCATCTAAAACTTTTGGTTTCTCATTTATTGCCATGATTTTAAATTTTTTGTCTGGTACAGTATGGAGGGATGGCCACAAGACGTCTCCAAACTTCAATTCCGTTCTAATAAAATACACAATAGCTTCCAGCTACTCATTTACTTACACACAAGAGCCATAAAGATACCTTAACAAAAACTTACAAATTGGCAATCGGAGTTTTCATAAAATCTCCAATAGCAGTGGTCATCATTTTAGACATGGGATATTGATTATCCGTTTTGGGAATATCAAAAACTACCAATCCGAAATAAAACACCAACAGGAGATCATCCACATGTCCTGGGCCTATATGTTATATGCATAGACTGGCTTGAGCATTCATTTTCTCCACTCTTATTGATTTGTTTTGTTTGACAATCCATCATTCAACTTTGCACTTGTAGGATTGAGCTCACAATACAAAACTCTGTAGGAAATAAGTAATGCAAAACTTTTTGCTTACTCCATTTATGTGCGAGATTATTTTGTACGCTCAATTCATTTTGCAAGGTCCTTCCAGCCTTGTTTACAACCAACTCAGCACCCGCTCCACCTAAATTTACATTATGTTTTCCCTCTTCTTTGTACGCTTTAATAGCACTGTAGAGTGTGAGACCTCCTTTGTAATCGTAGTGGTAAAAAAATACAGGTGCATGTTTCCTATGATATTCGACAAGCTTTTGAGTTGGGAACTGGAAATAAAATCCACCCGTCAGATCTACTATCCCTTTTTCCTGTAAAAAGTTGAGTCTAATCAATATTTGTTACAAAAGTGAGAATATTTCTTGTAAGTGACAGTGACATATTATGCTAACTAACTATAACTACTAACTACACACAATTGGTTCAATGTCGGGCTATGGTTAAATATTTTATATTGTTAATTTTGAGTTTAACCATGGAATCACGGCTGTAAGGATCTCGATTCAACTTTTTAGATGGTTCGACAAAAAAGTGCTGTAAAATTGCATCTGTCACATTTGTACGGGTCGGATCGTAGTCCATAAGATGTGGTAGCCATTCATGCAAGTGATTTGGGAGGCCGTCTCTAATCTTTGGATTGGCCGCAACACCTAGTCGGGTAAAAGTTTAGTGCTGAGCCAATAATTTTAAATCAATCAGAAATAATATGCCTCACTTACGACCAGCAATTAAATTGCCTTCATGTAAGACAGTGCCAGCATACAATGGGACTTTGTTAAAATTCCCAGTCTCAAGACTTGTGAGTGGGTCCATCAGTAGAAATGTATCGTTTGTTACGTTTTTTTCAACAGTTCCTGCATATACATCGCTCAGCGAGTATGTGTAATCTGCCACAACCTTAAAATGTGGAGAATACCAATTTCCCGTAAAAACTACATGGGAATGCATTAGCAAAAGAAGTTATTGTTGTAAACTCTGCTCACAAAATATCGGGAATTAGTTTCCAATATGGTTTTCAAGTCGGCCTTTTTCATGCAATCTACCATTTTTTGCCTATCATCACTGGCACAGTTAATTTTTTCCGCAAATGTTGCTGCTAGCTTTTCAGGAGCAGAATTCATTGCCCATGAGGCGCTATTGAAAAACATTTTTCAAAAAGTGTAATGCTTACATTTGCTTTAATATGGTTTATGGTCATATGGTTTAAATATACTGCTATCTTTCTTACAGAGCGTTGCCAGAAAATGTTATAGCTTTGTGAAACAACCCTGCAAATTTTCAGTCCAAATTTCGATTTTTCTCTTTTAGACAGTTAGGCAATTTGGTGAGTAGTAACTTTGTGATACATTTAATAAAGTTTTCGGACTTGCCTTTAGAAAGAGGAGAAAGAACATGAAAATGTGAAGAAACGCCACCAGCAGACTGACCACTAATTGTTACATCATTTGGATCCCCACCAAACTTGTGAATGTTTTTTTGAACCCATCTTAGTGCCATGTTTTGATCTTTCAAGCCCATATTTCCACGTATGAATCCATCACCAGTGTTTAAAAAACCTTGAAAAAGTTTGAGTCTACGTCATATTACAGACATCTTCAGGATTTAGATATAACTTTGTCAACGTACCTAAAGGTCCTAATCTATATGCGGGTACTACCAATAATATATCTTCATCAATCAAAAATTTTGCTTGGTAATCGTTAATTCGGCCTGTCTGAAAGGCGCCTCCGTGAAAACTTTGAACAAACACACAGTGTCTCAATATATGTATGCATAGATGTACACATAGATATTATCTTTCCGACTACTTAAAACAACTACGAATGACTTACAAAACCAGCACACTTTTCAATTTGCTTGGTGACACCTTCGTGAGTAATGTTAGTAACCCAATACAGTGAAAATGTTAATCATCCGACAACTTTTCAATCAAATTTTTTGTCTCCCATAAAAAAAACTTACATCCGGCGTGTTCACAGCAAGGAAAAGACAATCTGTAAATAAAATGGGTTAAAAAAAGAGAAAAAATGCTACAAATTACTGGAAGTAGCATTTTACCTTCTTCTCCAGTTGGACCTCCAATCACTGCTATATCAAATTGAGCGCAAACAGGTCCATTGTTCCCCGCATCTCGAATTCCGCTCCATTTTTTCGTATACGGAGTAGGAGGCTATTATATTACAAAATAATGTTTTAGGATTTTAACACGACTAAAACTTTTATATATAATTTTCACCTCAAATCTTTGATCCCCAACTGGTGGCATGGCATATGGAATAAATCCATAAAAATAATACGGTTTTAGATTCCTTGACATCATTTGAATGCCTCGAAGATACCCATTTTCAATTTGTACTATTGGGGCTGCAAACCAAGTTTAAAAGTTTTTCTAAAACTATTATATGAAAATCATTGTTTGTATTAAATTTTCTTACCATCGCCTTTTAAAGGATCGGCTATTACATTATCGTTCACAACATCGAGTACTGTATCGGAAACTGTTGTTACTTCTCCCTTGGTAATAGTCCCTAGAATGGAACTTTTGGAAAATAAAATTAAAGTGCTAAGAATGAGAAGAGAAAAAAAATGCATAGCTCGAAATCTAACACGAAAAAACGTTTCTAAATTTGGACACTGAGTTTTAATTTAAATCATGCACTTGAAAGTTTGAGACAACACGGTGAGTAAAACTAAGAAATAAAAACTTTACAATCTAATATATAGTTAGCTATGAGCCAAAATTATTTATTAGCACGTTATTTTGTGAATGAAATATGCCTGCTTATTTCAATCTTATTGTCATTCAATTGTGAATGAAAATATGGCGTCATTCACTAACAGTGTAATTACATACTCCACTAGAAATTTTAAGTAGCGTCGTTTTTAATGAAGTTTTATGTGGCATTTAAAGCGAATATTCCGTACTTTTTGTGTGGTTATAAACTGACCAGCAGGAGTTGGAAACAAAAAATTTTGTCTTAATTGCGTAGCTTTAAAACTAGCATGAGTGCCCTACACAGTAAAGGAGTTACAATTGGATATTTATATTAAAGTTCCATGAATACAGATCATTCGACTTTGTTCAACCCAAGCCTATAGTTGCAGGCTAAATCTTGAAATAGTAAATGTTTACAAATAATCTACTAAATAAGAATCATATACGTGCTTGTTATATCTGCTATCCACGTTCTGTAAATCCAGCTATCACAACAAAGCAAAAAATCCATTTTAAATTCACAGCTTGAGATTTCAAGGCTGATATCTAAAAGTATTTCATACGTCTTGAATGCAATCTATACAATTCTGAGTTACCAAAATAGTATTGATAGGATAACTATACGTATACAGGCCACGCATTGGAGAAATAAATTCAATCAAACTGAAACTATCCCTTTGATCCAACTAATGCCAGATACTAAGCTTTTTAAATATGCATAGATAGTTTTCTACTCTGTCCTCCATCTTTTCCAACTGACAAAGATCTGAGATGGATACGAAAACTATGTTACATGCATGCATCCATGATGATGTGAAAAGTTTTACACCCTGTCTGATTTCCCAGGACAGCCAATTATTTGTGTCGCCACAAAACTGTCATGTGTCACTGTCTCTGAACTCAAATGGATATGCATCGATTCACTGTGTGACCAGAAGTTTGCATTTTCTTTCCTCATATTCAAAGCTAACACATTCACTCTTGTATACTTTCGCACAATGAACAAAAATTTATCAAAGTACATTTTTCTGTAGAAATGATAAAATCCATTTACATGTGTACAGTAATTGCCCAATTAAATCACAGGACAAAGAATACAGACTCAACAAAAACGCATTGGATGAAGCAACACGATGTGTAGGTAGCTATAGCTGGTTATTTACAACAGTATATCTAGACCAACACTTTGCATTAGAAATTAGTAACTAAAGAGAAAGCTGCCAAGTGATTTCTACCCTTGTTACAGTAAAAGTCGTATGCTCCCTCAGTTCAGCAGTTCAGTTCATATTTTAAGCTGAACGGAGAGAGTGGTGCAGGTAGAGTGCACAAGTAAGCTTTCTGGAACTCACTACTGGTCATCTTAATAGATTACAATAGCATTATGAACGCAGATTCTGAAATTACATTGTGTTGACTTTGGTGGGTTGGAAAACAATTATTACATACGTCCATAAAGGTAAGACCTTTTAAAATTGGGTGAACATGCATAAAGGGATTTAAATGTGGGGGAAGAAGATGAAAGGAATTTCATGTCATAACTGTAGCAATATAAGTAATTTAAACTTTTTAAAAAAGTGAAGCCTTGTTTTAGAGATGATTCCACCGCATAAGTGTAGGTTTTTTGAAGGATAATTAAATTTTGAGCGTTTCAAACCATAGTATGCATCAAACGGTAATACGTAAAACCATACATGTTTTCAGCATTGTAAATTAATTACTAAGCCTTGAGATCACAGTTTTAATAACCATTCGTGAAATTTACTCAACTGTTTTTCATACAGAGCAAAAAAACCCTAGTCCCTTCATGTTCATCATATGTAGTGTAAGTAGTGTTATACTTGAGCACTTCAAGCATCTTATTTCCTTTAGACAACATCTGTGCTCGTTCACATCAATTAATTTGTCCATAATTAACAAAGTTTATGCCAGCAATTGACACTACAGCTAACTAACTAACTAACTACACACAAAGCACAACAAAGACACACATAGTCGAAGAAAGTTTCCCTTGTCATTGGCAATAGTTTTTCTTATGTCGTGTAACAACAAGTAACAACAAATAATAATAAGCCTTGTTCCTAATGAACTTTCTAATTTGTACAAATGAAGATAATTTTCCAATGATATTTCAGGCAGCTATACTTTTTATAAGCATTTGCGGGTAAAATAATGTAGTTGTAACTTAGCAGTCAGTAGGGAGAGCCATTTCGTGTCAACAAAGACAAATGACAGGCATTTAACCCGTTTCTTTCATCGTGTTGTTCATCCCTTTATCATCATTAAATATGAGTAAAAATGTCATACAATATATATTTTTTATTGTAGAATAGATGCTAATAACATCTACGTGCACTATTTTATTTATCACCAGTACAATAAATACACTTTTTAACAAACTCCTGGTTAGGAAATACAAATTGTTCATATAATCAGTACAATGCCGAACATTGCAATCATTGTAAAACTAACAATTCGGATTGGCCTAGTTATGCTTAGCGCTTTAGAAGATGCCCACACATAGTAGCTTAATCATGCTAATCATCGCCAAGATTTGTGTGAAGCTGTGTGTGGGTCTAAAAACTTGTTGAATGTCACAAATGGGAAAACATAGATGAAAGGGGAAACAAAAGTAATCACTATTATGAGAATTCGTTCCATATTCATTGTTTTATTGACAAGCTTTGATTTATATCAGCAAATTAATGTTTAGAAATAGACCATTCTCAAGCAAAAAACCGCTGTGAATTCTTTTGATGGAATACATTTTTGCTATGCACATCAAAATTTGTAAACAGCAATAATGACTGACTGACAAGAAGTATCTTTTCATCATTTAACCATGGAAAATGGAAATTATTTTGTATACTTACTAAAAACAAACAGTTATTCTTGCTATGTATTATAAAAACACGTCCATCATTTGGCTATCCTTTGTGCCAGTTTGCAATAAACATGTGGGTTTACATGTGGGTGGATTAAGTGTCTACCAAATCACTGGATGAAATAGAGATTAAAATCCAAGGACTGTACTACTTCACTACAATAGTATAATTACATTGTAACTTAATACTTAAGCAGACATTGATTGCACGCATAGCAACCTGTATACTTTATTTTTTCAAGAAGACTTGAGTGAAACATTAGTTTTCTCTTTTGAAGTTGTTTCAAAGTGAATGAGAGAATGATCAAACACAAAAAAAAACTATACAAAATGACTAAATTTAGCTTTTAGACACACACACACAAAAGCTTGAAATTCATTGGAACAAGTAAATTTTTTAGCAGATGACGGTAACATGCTGTAAAAACTTTAGAATAATTTAATTGAGCAACGCTTTCTTACTAAAAGTTTGCTACTGCTTCAAATTACTCGGTTACAGTAGGATGAATGTGCGCCATTTAGACGAGATATATTGTTTTTCTCCACCTCGTGTAATCAAAAGTAAGCAGCTATAGCAGTAGTGTCTACATTGGTTCACATAAAATTAAATTAGGTAACAACAAACTAGAAATGATCTTTGAATTTTAGCTGCATAGAGACAGTGAATATCCTGCGTTGGATTTGGATTCAATTTCAAGTTGTTACAAGTCGTATTGAAGACCTCAAAACAATTTCGTTTTTCTCAGATTAGATCAAGCATTGTAGAAAATCTCTTACAGAGTATTGCCAAGTTTTCATAAATTTATTATACGAGGCTGCCATGTTTAAACTGGTAACTAAATCCGCAGCTGGTTGAAGAAAGTTGAAGAAAGTTTGGACTTATCTTGTCAGACATGATTGTCTGTTAACAACGAGCTAGGAATATAACCAAGACAAAATGTAATAAAAATTGCTTTATGTTTTAACAAGTTAGTATTACTTTGCAAAAACAAGGGCGAAATTTTAAACCATTTTGTAACTATAAATACGTTTTAGTCAAGTCTCACAACTAATTCACCAGTTTCTATTGAAAAACGTATTACTTTTATAAGAGTATTGGCTGCATCAGCCGTATTAGATTTAAAGGAAAATTAATTACTTATCTGCATCGCAAATCCACCGTATCTTATTTGTTTTTATTTTAAACAAAAG
>Ga0210040_10005877_pt1 | contig 15477 bp, 2 predicted proteins | sample CryGeyCG12114_NA_FD_185462 | JGI IMG/M metagenome (GOLD analysis project Ga0210040, IMG submission 185462) | Groundwater microbial communities from aquifer - Crystal Geyser CG19_WC_8/21/14_NA (SPAdes) (version 2) | ecosystem: Environmental > Aquatic > Deep subsurface > Groundwater | place: USA... | reverse complement strand
TTGCTGTCTGTCCTGGAGTCAGTGTTTGCGACCCTATGACGACTGCTGGAGGGGCTTGATTCTGCTCGCTTGGTCGGTCCGGCTGAGGCGTCGGCTTGACTGGATTAACAGTATACGTGCTGCCGCCAATTACGACTGGGACGCCGGGTGGAGTTTGGTCGTTTGGCTTCGGGCTGTTCTCCGGCTTGCTGGGATCGTTCGCATTATCGTTCGGTTTGCTCGGTCCATCCGGCTTGCCTGACGGCTGCAACACATCCGGGTTGTTTGGTGTGGGTTCTGGATTGTCCATTATCTTGTTCGAAAACTTGGACTCGTCTGGAGTTGGCGCAGGCGGTGACACTGTATCTTCGCATCTGAGACAGCCTGCTCGGGTTACGTGGGTAACGGTCGACGCGTATGTTGTCGAAAGAAAAGTACCCGTTGTGACAGAGGGGTAAGCCGCCGGCATCGACGATGCTGCCGGAGGAGGCACTTGTGGTGGTCGAATCGTAAAGTCTGGCTGTGGACGAGCTGGGGTTGGGATAGTTCTCATCGGGGCGCCTGGCGACGTCTTGAAAAAGGGGGTTCTGGAAGTATACAAAGTGCAGGTTTCGATGTCTGAGCCATGAAACTGCGACTGTATAGCGAGATTGTTCTTGAGGTACTGTAGTGCTTCCGAAGGAACCGGCACGGCTGTTTTGGTGTTCTTCGCCAATGTTTGGTTTTGCATGTATGTCTGGATGAAGTAATTCCAATCCTCTTCGCGTTGTGGCTGCCAGTTCTTCAGTTGCGTCGGGGCAGCACCACAGATATTCGCGGCTGAAGGCGACCGATCTAGGCCTCCATAGATATCCCGATAGATTACATATGTCGGGCCAGCGTTCACGGTTAGGACAACCCCTGCCGCAGGTGTGATCCTGAATGTAGGAGTGTTATGAGTAATGGTTTCATCGTCGTCGGTCAGAACGAGTGTCTTTGTCTGGTTAACCGTTCTACTTTGGGTCAAAATCGTGTCGTTGTAAGTGATGAACGAGGTGACTACTGTTGCAGTAACCACGAGACTCGTCCACTTGTTGTAGATATCGTCATTGTCGAAAAAAGTCGTTATGGGGGTTTGTGCTTGTATCACACATCCAGTGCAAAATCCAGAAGCAGTCGCGTTCCTAGAGGCTGTCGAAAGAGACAAGCGCGTAGAGTTGGCCGGATTGAAAGTCTTCGAAAGGCCAGTCACAACCGAAGATGACTTCGAGCCTGTTGATCTCACTGTAGTCCGGGGCGCCGAGGAAGTGATAATTCTCGAAGAAGATCCACTTGAGGTTTGCGAAGACGATGTAGATAGCCAAGAATTTGACGTCCTCGAGATACTGTAGGATGAAGCCAACGAGAGGAGCGAGTGACTTGAGCTCAACGAACGTGTTGACGAAGAGGATGATGCATCTTTTGCTTGGGATGAAGTAAGACTGGTCAACGAGGGTATCGATTGCGCATTCAGTACGCTCGGCTGTGATGATATGGACGATGAAAGTGCCGAAGAGGTAACATTATCTGCCGCCGTCAGTTACGCCACATGGAATAGTTTGATCTCGTATTCACACACAATCTGGAGTCGTTAGCCGTGGATCACACTGAACACAAGGATAACTCACTTTTCTCAGCTGGGGGATCGGCAGGAGAGCCAGCCGCAAGCGCAAGAAGAGCGAACCTCCACATCTTTCCGCACATTCTACAAAAACGAGTGACGAAGCGAAAGACAGAAGCAAAAGTCGCAAGGCGACGGCAAGACAATGGCGAACAAAAACGAGAGTCAGCTCAAGGTTGACGAAAAGAAAGCGCGTTATCGAGACGGGCGTGCTGGGTGGGAGCCTCAGCTAAGAATAGGGCGCCATGCGTCTCTTGCGCGTCGCCTTAGCGGATAAACGAGGTATCCACATGCACCAATTGACCAAGTCTGTGGCCGTGCTGGCCGGGAGTAGCAACGCCAGTGCCAGCCTTTGGAGAACCATGTTTTGCGTAGGGCCGATGAACCTGCGCAAAGTTTCGCTAGACCACGGCCATGGTCGTATCCAACGGCAATGACGGTCTGTGAGATCTAGCTTCACAAGGCTGAAGACGGAGGATTGATACCATGATTTTGAATGCACAAACTGGCGTACATTGCCCAGATCGAGCAAAGTGAAGAAATTGCGAGTTCAAGCGAAGGAAATGCGAGCCGATTGACAGTCACTCTGGGGGCCGTTTCAAGTTGGTGGCTTCGCAGGGCTTACGCTCACGATGCTTTGTCCACCAGATGAGTCGAGATGGGACGAAGGCACGCATGACCGGGGGATTGTCGAAGTCGAAGTCAGCACGAAGGAGGCTGACAGCTGGAGGTGACGTGGAACCGGGGTGAGGGTCGCTGCTTCCTTGCGTCAATTGGCCCACCGTCGCCTCGACGTGCAGGACCAAGCGTGTCTTCATGCATCGGATTTCCAGCTTTGCAGCCCCAGTGAGCCCCTACCATGGGACCTCGCACTCAGCTGAGCACGCGCCATGACACACCAGCCACGCTATCCGTAGTCCTATCGAATCATGCCCTTTTTACGTCGCTCGCTATGCCTGCCAGACTCATGAGCTGGCTCTTAGCCGAATGTACAGGTCGGCTGACCCCTAGGTAGAGTTCAGCTAACCCTTAGGGAAAGCTAAGTAAGCGCACCTTAGCTAACTATACTTAAATTAAAGGTTAGCTTAACTTAACACTTATAACTTTAGCTATACTTTTCTTTTAAGTAGTCTAAGATAGATCTAAAATAGTAAGTAAGTAATAGCTAAGAAGGTATATATAATAGTTATAAGGCGAACTAATAAGTATTTAATAGTTTATTTAGTAAGGATAGATCTAGGTTATAACTATAATACTAATAGCTATAGATAATACACTACTTCTATTTATATAGTATAACTATATATTATATAAATACTAGAACTATTTAAGTAGTATTAGAAACGCGCTAGTAAAGTCTTATATATATTATAGGTACTATAGGCTACTAGAGTTAGGTATAATACGTAAACTAAAGGAAGTTATACTAGTAATATCTTTACTTAAACGTAGTCTAGAAGCATCTTTACTACTATTATATATTAGTAGTTTAATATATAGTAATAATAATTAGTACTACTTTTAGTACGCTTTTAGCTATAATATAGATAGATCTAGGTTTAGACTTAGTAGTATACTACTTAATACTTAACTTTAACCTAACTTTACTTTAACTTTACTCTAACTTTACTTTAACTTTAATTTAGAGTAAGATAACTCTTAGAGTATATATAGCTCTTTAGTTAGCGTAACTTAATAATAATTAATACTACTTCTTTTACGCTTTCTACTTTTACTTAGTTATACTCTTTTCTTTATTTCTGCGTTAATACTAAGACTTATTAAGGTCCTAGCGTTAGTTATAGAATAAGAGCTTAGTATCTAACTATACTATACTATAACTAATCTAAGAGGCATCTACGAATTACTATATATAATACTTATATCTAGTTCTAGCTTAGCGTCTTTAACCTTTACGCTAGACTAGTCTTAAGTATATTTTAGTACCTTAGTTACTAGCTATAATAGTCTTTCTAGTTTAGTCTTATCTATTAAGTTACGTAGTAGTAATAAGGATACTAATATATAAGTTATAGCTATTAGACTTATCTTAGTTTAGTCTTAAGTAAAGGCTCCTACTAAGGACTAGATTAATAAGGCAGCCTTTAGAAAGATTATAAAAATACTTTTAATAAAAGAGCTTTTACTACTAGCTTAAGATACCTATAACTACTTAGATAATAGAGACCTTTTACTTAATATAAGATAGTTAACTCTAAGAGTAATCTAGAGAGTACTAATAACTATAGCTACTGCGCCTAACTATAGAAGAGGACGTTAATACTAATAAAGGTAAAGATAACTTAGATATAGAAATAGTAAGTATACTCTAAGATCTATCTACTATATTACTAAGTATTATATATAGTTTAAGCTAGAGCCTACGTAGCTAATATAAATACTTTTAAAAGATAACTTATCTTAAATAGATCCTTTACTAGTAACGTTAGTAGTATATATAGTAGCTATACTTATATACTTATATATATTAGAAGAAAGTATAGTATATCTTATAGATCTCTTATATATAGATAAGACTAAAGACGCTCTAAGTCTTATATAGGTCTAAGATCTATTTACTTTTAAGTATATTTATTATACTATTCTAATTATTAGTAAGATATATAGTACTATAAGAACTTAGCGTATAAGACTAATTTAATAAGTATTAAGTTTATAGGTAGTACTATATATTATAAGTATAAGTATACTTACTCTAGTATAAAATATTACACTATATTAAGCCCTTATATCTAAGATCTATCTTATTCCTAGTATAGCTTATAGGTAAGGCGTATATTTAAAGAGGTCTACTAGTATAATAATAATATAGATATATAGAAGGTAGTATACTTATAAGTTAGGTCTAAGATTATTCTACTATACGTCTAATATTTATAGTACTTTTATAAGTAAGATAAAGTACTATTTATCTAATAATAGCTATAGGCGCGATTTTAATTTAGATATATATTACCTTATTCTATAATAATAGGATAATTCTTACGTATATTAGCCTAGTTCTGTCTTAGATATATCTAAACTTTACTAACTACATCTTATTATAGATACTATCTAGTATAGATATATAGTATTTAGTATATATAAGCTAGATTAGTACTAAACGTATTAAGAAGTACTAACTAGAGAAGTTAGATAGTAAGTTCTACTTAGAGATTTCTTTCCTCTAAGTATATTTCTTAGAGTAATAGTAACTTATATATAGCGCTAAGTATACTATTATAGACTAGAATACTATAAAACGCCTTACTTATAGTTAGTCTCTTCTTAGAGTAGTCTTACTTATACTTATTATACTTAAGTATAGATTATATCTAAGGTAAAGTATAGTTACTTAACTTTACTAAGGTTTTCTTAATAATTAGTAGCTATAAATAGTACTTTTACGTTTTTATTCTAGTTAACTTAGAGATATATCTATATATACTCTTAGTATTTTATAAAGTGTATAATTACCTACTTTTTCTTCTTACCTACTACCTAAAAAAGATTATACTTAACTTAGCTTATATAATCTATACTATATAAGACCTAAAGCTAAATATAAGTAAGTTCTAATATATCTTAGAAGGCTACTAGTAGTTTATTATACTAGTCTACTAATATTATATAGTAAGCTTCTTCGCGAATAAATAGTTACTTAACTTCTTATTAAAGAATAGTCTTAAATCTATTATAGACGTATACGTATTACTAAATAACTATAATTAATTACGTATAATTATCTAAAAAGAGTAGCTAATAACTTACTACTTAAGTACTTATATTAATAGCGTAAAGTAGAAGTAGGAGAAAGAGCGCTAGAACTTAGACGTAGTACGTATATTAATATAAACTATCTTAGAAATATCCTAACGTCTTATAGTATATTAAGGTATTTCGCCTTAACTATAGTAGAAATTTTATTATAATATACTTTTTTAAGTAATAGCTTATACTATAGTAGAATAAGTCTATAATATAACTATTTATTAATATAAGTTTTAAGTAGGTTATATAGTTAGCTATTAAAGAGATTATTTTTATAGTGTACTTAGATAGGGTAAATAAGTATACGTTAACTTAATTACTCTAGGATTTATCTTAATTAAGCGTTTAGTATATACTATTCTTTAAGTCTTCGTTAACTAAGAGATATAAGAAATGTACTACTATATATTTATACTAGTCTTCTAGACCTTAGCTAAGAATAGTCTTAAAGTCTACTAGTATTATATTTATAATACTAGTATATAGCTTATCTATATAAATATATATATAAAATAGCTACTTAGTATATATTATATTAATAACTGCTTTTAGATAGCTTATAGAATAAATAAGGTTTAGGTAATACTTCTATACTATAGATACGCGCTTATATTACCCTCCTACTTAGTAGTACTAAACTATAAACTTTATTATATTTTACTATATCTACTTAATAAGAGGTATCTAAGAGGTAACTAGATTAGTAGACTAGATATATACTAGCGTTAACTAGTTATTATTAAATATTACTAACTATACTACTATCTAGTAGTTTAATAAGTTTATTAACGCTATAATAGGTATATATATCTTAACTTAGATATATCTTAGACTAATTATACTTAGCTACTTTTTTAGTAACTAAAATTACTTTTTAAGTACTAAATAAGAAGAATATATATACTCCTAGTATATATAGGGCTAAAACTCTTATCTCTTATTAGATTTAGGATAGCGCTATTTAAAGGTCTAGTAACTTAAGTAAATAGAATAATTTTAGATTAAATATAACTAGCTATTAGCTCTAACTTATAGAAGCTCTTCTAAAGTATATATATCTCTAATTTTTATTTATATACTAAGACTTATCTTAGATAGTTCTAAGTAATAAGACTATAGAGATATAAATACTATTATAGCGTATAATAAGTTTAGAGTAGTATTATTATAGCGCTTTATAGTAATAAGTAACTATATCTTAAATAACTATAAAGCTAACTATAAGTAATCTAGGATATATTTAAATAGGTTATATATTAATAGGTATAAATTAAAAATATAAACGCGATTAGGAATAGTAAGATTATAAATCTAAGAATAGTTTAGGAATAATTATTACTACATTAGTATCTAGAAAGTTAAGAGCCTTAAACTCTCTAATACTAGTAGGGTCGTATATATCTAATAGCGTATAGAGACTTTCTAAAAGCTAATTACGTAGTGCTTCTTAAACTCTATCTTAAACTTATTTTAAAAGCGCTACTTATAGTTATAGGTTTATAGCTTTAAGTAAAGACTGCTAGAAAGGCAGCTATAAGCGTAGGTAAGATTCTTCTAGAAGGTATCTAGTAACTATAATAATACTCTTTAGTTAATCTATTCTACGTCTTTCTATTAACGTTATTAAGGCTTAGTTTATAAGCTATAAGCTAAGGTACTTATCTAATCTTAGATCTATCTACGCCTAGGCTAACTAGCTTAGTTTATTACTCTCTTTAATACTTTATAATACTATACTACTACTCTAGTAATACGTATCTTAAAACGTTCTAAGTTAAAGCGTAGAATAAGTATCTAGTAGTATAATAAATACTAGATTAACTAAGGAAAGTATAGAGCTACTAGAGCGTATATAGAAAGTAGCTAAGAGGAAACTTAAAATAATCTAAAATATAATTGCGCTAAGTTAAGATCTAAGTATATTATTTAGCTAGATAGAGAGTAATAGTAAATAAGCTTATAATAATTCTTAGATCTTTTACGTTACTATATAGCTTATAGTTTTACGCTTACTTAAATAGATAGTAAATTAGTATCTTAGTATTTATCTAGTATTTATACTATAGGTGCTCTACTCTTATTTATAAAACTTAACTTTACCTTAACTTTACTCTAACTATACTCTAACTATACTTTATTATAGATTTAGTTATATCTTAGATATAACTAATATAGCTCTCTATATTATTACTTCTTTATTTATATATTATACTTCTACTTTCTTTACTTCTTAGTAAGTAGGTAAACTATCTCTTTTTAGAAGTATCTTCTTAACTAATATACTACTAAGCTTCTTACTTTACGTATAGATCGTACTAGAAGTAACTACTTAGGTTTCTACTACTATATTTTATTAGTTAACTAGTTATAGGTTATCTCTAATACTTTTAAGACTAATTTAAGATAAAATAATACTACTAGCTTCTATTAGATTATAAAAGGCTAAGTATACTATAGTTTTAATATAGGTATAGATCTATTATACTTAGGGTTATAGTTATATCTTATAGATGTAAGTAGATTAGTTATATCTTAGAGCCTACGTAAATAATATCTCTTAGAAATAATTTACTATAGAGGTAGAGTGTATTAGGTATATATAAGTTTAGTATATAAGTATTATTACTCTAGATCTATCTAAGATAAATCCTAATTACTTAGAGTATTAAATTTAGTTACTAAGTTCTAGTATAGTATAGTATATATAAGACACTTTAGCTTACTAGTAAGTTAGAAGCTAGTATAGAATATACTTAGATTAATTCTAGTAGGCTACTAGCGTTAGGTAGTATATAATAATACGCTTATCTAAGCTAAAGAGAAGGTAGAGCTAGTCTAGCTAGTGCTATTTCTTAAAAATAAGAGTAATAATCTTTACTTAGAAAACTAAGTAAGATTTAAAAGTAGTCTAACTCTATATAGTACTAATATACGTATACTAGGATATTTAGTATAGCCTTAATATTTTTAAAGAGATATATAAGATACTATTTTAGAAGAGGTAGTATATTATTATACGTCTAGTCTAGGATACAACTCTAAAGCGTAGGCTAATTATTTCTACTTATTTAGGCTAATTTAGAGTATAAAACTAATACCTCTAAGTTAGAGTTATTTAATAATATTAATAACTATTCTAAACTAGTTATTTAACGCTATATAGACGCCTTTCTAATAAATCTAGATAGTATTATTAATAATAGCGATAAAGAGGAATAGTAAGGCTTCTTAAGTAATTTTAAACTTAATAAGTGCAGCTTAGTTAAGTCTTAGAAGTATCTTAGTACTACCTATATTAAGCGTAGTTAAGGGAAAGTTAAAACGCTAATAGCGAAACTCTTTAACTTATTTAAAAAGTAACTTATTTAGAGTAAGGCTAATAATAATGTATAGGAAGATATAGAAGATAACGTAGAGACTAAGTAGAGTAAAAAGAATAAAGACGCCTATATTTAGGTAAATATAGATAGCTTTAGAATTAGTCTAAGTACTAACTATAGTAGACTAAGGTACTAGTACAGCTAGATAATAAGGTAGCTATTATTTTTATATTAGGTATATAGCTACTAGATATATAGTAAGAGCTTACTAGCTTAGTAGTTAACGTTAAAATACTTTTTAGATCTATCTTATAACTATTAGTAAATAACTAACTCTCCTTTCTACTTATAGCTACTAGTATAAGTAAATATTAATTATTATATAGTCTACTAACTAATATAAGAAGAAACTAAATATATAGAAGGCTAAAAAACTAGTAGGTATAAGTAGTAGGCTTTATAAAGTATATTACTAAGCGAAATATAATAAGGTTTAAGATACTTCTATATATTTATATTACTAATATTATAATAAGAAGTTACCTAACTACTAGACTAAATACTAAGTATTATATATTTTTATACTTCTAGGCGCTTAAGTAGTAAGTTTTATAGCTAAGAATACGTCTTTATTTTTAGAACTATCTAAGACTAGTCTATTATTAGTAGTCTTATATATAGACTATTATAAATATACTCTTATACTTATACTTTCTCTTAACTACTAGGCTCTTATAGGACTATTCTTAAATTTAGCTAAGGTTATTCTTATTATAGATAACTGCCTTAGATGTATATTAGGTAGTCTAGCCTTAGCTAGCAATAGGTACTATAATATTCTAAGTTAGTTAATAGGATATATTTAAGATTAGTCTTTTTATACTATACTACTTTAGGCTTTAGCGTCTATAGTAGGCCTTATAGGTAGTAGAGCTATAATATATTAGTTTAATAAGAATAATATAGTAGACTAAGTAGTATAGAACTTAATAGTATAAGTAAAGTTAATTTTAAGATTTATCTAGCTAGACTTATATAAGCTATAAATAAGCTTAGCTTCTATTCTATTAAAGTCTAGGTTATAATAGTATATTAAATAACGTTATTAATATAGTCTACTACTAGACGCGTCTAAGAGTTATTAAGGCCTTAGTAGTAGTAGGGCTTAGGAATATTTATTATAATAAAGTCTATAGTATATAGCTGTAGTTAGCGTAGATTAGTCTAAGATATATTAAAGAAAGGTATATATGTATATAATAGGCTGTAAATATTTATAATACCTAAAGAGAGGTTATAACTATAAAAGTACTTATAGTAGAGTTATATATTTTAGCCTTACGCTATAAGTAGTAATAATTACTAAGTAACTATAGCTTCTACTCTATATTAATAACTTTTAGAGTTATTTAAACTATATACTTTAGTATATATATAAGTAAGTTTATAAGTAACTTAGAAGATAAAGAGTAAAGTAGAAATAAAGTAAGAGTAAAGTATAAATAAAGTTTAAGTAAAGTTAGGTAGAAGCTTAGCTAAAGTTAAAATAAGGCTAAGAGTATATCTATCTTGTACTATATCTAGATAGATCTAAAAATAGTCTTAGCTAGAAAGTGTTTATTATATAGTAATAATACGCTAGCTCTAATATTAGCTAGGCTACTATAGCCTAACTACTTATATTATTCTTAAATCTATTTAGCTACTTTACATAGTTTACCTTTACTAGTTATATTCTCTATAAAACTTATATTCTCTAGTTTCTACTCTTCTTATATATAATCTCTACTTTACTAGATATAACGTTAGTAAGAAGCCTCTAAGAAGCGTCTAAGTAAAAGCTTACTAGATATTATATAAAGCCTTATAGTTTTTAACTACTTCTAGGTCTAGCTTTTTTATATACTTATACTCTATACTAGACTATAAAATAATATCTAGATATACTATAATATATTAGGTTTAACTTATCTAAGATACTTTAAGAACTTATACTTTCTAGTCTTAGCATATTCTAGGTAACGCGTTTCCTTAACTTTATATACTACCTAAGTCTTCTTATACTTAATTAACTATGCTAAGGTTAACTATATTATATCTAAGAGTAGTTTAGACTATACTTATACTTACTATACTCTTAGTCTTATAGAGTTTAGAGTAGGTAGCTTTCTTCTTATAGTGCGTAAAGAACGCTTACTACTAGTTAGCTAAAATTAATCTTAGACGCGTCTAAGAATATACTTCTCTATTTTCTAGTTAGTTATTTAGACTAAGCTACTAGCTAAATAAGAATCTTATTAAGCTGCTACTAGGTATTTAAGGTATAGAGGTCTAAAGTATAGTAAGAGAACTAAAGGTACTCTCCTATTAGATAGTTAGTAAGAATAGTCTTAAATAGATCTAAATAGTCTACTTTTAGTAGGAAGAATAAGTACTTAACTAGCTCTAAGATCTTAATAGTCTTAGAGAGTAGTAGCTATAGACTAATCTTAGAAATATTAGAGCTAGCTATAATAGTAGTATCTACTTAATTCTACTATTTAGCGTACTATGTTTAGAGGGCTTTTTACGCCTTAAAGGCCTCTACGTAAGTATATAAGTTCTTATAATATACTAGAGCTATTAGCTAGGACTAATCTAAGAAAGATCTAATATACGCTTAATATCCTTAAGCCTATCTACGCTAATCTTACTAAGGTTTTACTTTATAAACTAGAGTCTAGCTATAAAGTACTATATTAATTAGCTACTTTATTATATCTAAGACTTATCTATTTATAGTCTTCTTATACTTAGACTTAATATAATATAAGTTACTAGATACTATATTAAAATAAGCCTAATATGTAGTAAGTATAAGTTAAATTTAAGAGTTAACTAAATATACCTACTTAAGATAGTAAGATAAGTCTTCTCTTTTAGAGTGCTTATTAGCGAGGTAATATATAAGGCTATTTAGAATCTACTAGATCTCTTTCTTATAGTCCTATACTTATTAGTAAGACTAATCTAAGATATATCTAAATTAACTTATAACTAGTAAGACTAGTATACTTAGTATAACTATTTTATATAAAAGATACTATTAGTATAAAAGCTATAGCTAATAAGCTTAGTTTAGTTTAAGAGTATTCTAAATATACTAAGTCTTTTAGCACTTATATACGATTAATAGTAGTTATCTAAGTAATATTAATAATAGTTAGAGAATCTAGTAATATATTATAGATACTTATTAGATAGAGAAAAAGGTAGCTTAGACGCGTTTAGAACTTATCTTAATTTCCTTCCTAAGTATTACTAGGTCTATCCTTAGGTAGTTTTAGTAGTATAGCTTATAGTTACTTCTTAGATAAATTAAGAGCTAAAAATAACTAAGTGCTACTATTCTAATAAGGTCTACCTTTTATAGTCTTTAATATAATACGTCTAAGACCTATTTAGGTATAAATAGCTATAGTACTATAAACGTATCTATTAAATATTAATTAGTAACTTAGATTACTCTTAGAGTTATTAAGAATATATACTAGTATAAGTAGAGCTTATAGTAAAGTTAAGTTAAAGTTAGGCTAAAGTTAAGTTAAAGTTAGGCTAAAGTTAAAGTTAAGTCTAAGAGTTTATAAAAGGTAGTAGTACTAAGAAACTAGCTAAGATACTAGTACGTTATACTATATAAAGCTAGTATTAGCTAATTTAACTACTTAACTATATACGCTAAGTATATATAACTAAAATAACTCTTAGAAAAGTCTTAGCCTAGCCTATATACTATATAGTCTATAAAATTTAGAGGTATATTCCTTTAAACTCTAGTAAACTCCTTAATGCCTCTTAGAGGGTTTTAGGATACTCTACTCTATATCTATAAGACTATTACTATATCTATCTTTACTAACCTTACTTTAATTAATTTAAGAATTATCTTTATCTATATCTTTATTAACTTCTTTCTTTTATACGCTTTTATAGTTACTAAAGTAGATACTAAATAGTAGAGAACTCTTATAGCTATAGTATTCTTCTTTAGTTTTACTTAGATTATTATTACTACTCTTACTTAGATTACTCTTAGAAGTATTAGCGTTATTTAACTTCTTTAGCTTTAATAGCTTCTTTAACTTTCTCTTTACTTTATAACTAATAGTTAGGATATATCTTAGAATTATTAGAGTATATATATACTTTTTCTATAGTAGCGCGATATATCTCTACTAATATATTATTAAATTAAGTAATAGTAATATACTATAAGTCTACTATAATATTAGGATATACTACTATACGTTAGTCTAGAATGTTCTAAGACTAGTCTAGTATATACTACTCTTAGTAACTCTATACTCTTTATAGTAGGTTATAGATATATTAAGTACTATATAGTAGGTAGGCGCTTAAATAGTTCTCTATATAATATATAAGTTTAGAAAGATCTAAGATATATCTAGGTTATATACTAATTTAGGCTATATAATAAGCTAGTACTTACTAGTAATACTCTTCTTATATACTTAGTAGTTATTAGCTATAATATATCTAAGATATATCTAACTTATATATATAGTATCTTAAATACTTTACTTATAGTTAGTTAGCTCTTACAGCTCCTTAGTAGAGTAACTAGCCTACTTTACTTCTTTTACTACTTTTTTCGCTATATACGCTTTATATCTCTACTCTTATCTTTCTTACTTCTTCTCTTAGATCTTCTTTTTAGCGCACTATAAATGTTAGCTAGATTAATCTAAGACTTATCTAAATATACTCTTATCTTAAGTTTTACTACTACTTAATACTTAGCTAAAGAGAGATATAGTAAGTTATAGATAGTTAGTATATTAATATTATTAGAGTTTATACTTAAGCTAACTTATATAAGATTATACTTAGACGTATCTAGGCTAGCCTTAGAGATCTTTAGAGCCTCTTTATACTTCTTTATTACTTTACTACGCTTTAAGATATCTTTATAGTATTTTAGAAGTAGTATATTAGGACTTTTCTAAGATTATTTATAAATAAATATACTATCTATCTCTTTAGCTGCGCTACTATAGAGCTGCCTAAGGACTTATTTAATACGCTTATAGCTAGCTATTATATACTAATATAGTATTAGTACTAGCCTAAGTTACGTCTAAGATAGGTCTAAGCTTACGTTTTTAGTATATAAAGCTCTAAAATATTTAAGCGTAGTACTTTTATCTTTAAAAGTAAGCTAGAGATATATATTAGTATAAGATTAGTCTAAGATTATTCTAAACGTATTTACTCTTTATAAGTATAGTTTAGTAAAGTAATTAGGCTTTACTATATTCTTATCTACTAGATAATAAACTACTAACTTAGGTATAAAGTATATCTTATTATCTTTATTCTATATAAGTTAGATAGGATAGATCTAAGAGGCGTTTAAGAAATATATAATAAGAAGGTATAGAGCTTTAATTAGTCTAGTAGCGTACTTAAGATATTTATTATAGGTAGGCTATATATATAAGCTAGGTTTAGTCTTAGAATTAATAGAATAGTTATACTATAAGTAAGGAATAGATAAGAGGTAAACTATTAGCTATAGTAGAGTTAGAAGTAGACGCTTCTTAGAAGAAACCTATACTAGTTATATAGTTAGTTTAGTAGCTTAATTAATAGAGCTATAGAAAGTAGAGATTAGAAATATTAAAGTTAGAGTTAAGGAAGCTCTAGTAGTATCTAGGTACTAGTACTACGCTAACGTTTAAATTACGTAGTAGCCTTTAGTAGAGTATAGTAGTATTAAAGGTATCTATATTAAGAAGAATCTAAGTCTTATCTAAACTAGAGTACCTATTACTACTATATATACTATAAAAGTCTACGTCTATAGCTATTAGCTATCTACTAAGCATCTAAGAAGAATCTAAGTATAGTTTAAGTATTCTTATACTACTAATATTAACGCCTTATTAATATTTCTTATTACTAAGCTAAGCTACTTAGATATTAAGATACATCTTAGTTGCGTTAGGCCTTCTTATACAGCTTTAATATAGGTGCTTTACTAACTACTCTTTTATAGCTTTTACTCTTTCTCTTACTCTTACTTTTATTATACTTTTATTAGTAAGCAGCTTTATACTAGTTTAGTAGAGTTTACTCTTAGATTAGTCTAGGTATTCTTATATACTCTCTATATATCTAATATATATCTTCTATAACTACTTAGTAAAGCGCTTATATAACTTATAAGTTAACTTATCTTAAATATTTAGGTACTCTATTAACGTTAGTAGAGATAACTCTAAGATTTATCTTATATATACGCTTATTCTTCTCTTTATAGTTACTATACTATTTCTCTTTTACTTTTAACCTAGCTAACTTCTAGGCGGTAGTATAGTAGACTTATTATTAGAGTATATTAGTTAGATATATCTAAGAATAGTCTAATTAAAACTTATACTATACTTATTAATAGGTAGCTTATAGATCTTAGTACCTACTACTTATAGTTCTTAACAATAGGCTTTACGTTTCTATAAAATAGTTATTAGAGACTACTCTAAGAGTTATCTAATATTTATATTAGCCTTCTAGATTTACTTAGCTTTATATACTATCTCTAGCTACGCTAGATACATAAGCTCTAAGAGGATAATAAGTAGGTAGTAGTCTAGAGGTTTACTCTTAGAAGCGTCTCTAGTCTTAAGGTACGCTTTATATACCTACTTCTACTAATACCTAGTTATTATAACTTTAGTATACGTTACTACTACTTAATAGTAGTCT
>Ga0210040_10005876_pt1 | contig 15477 bp, 10 predicted proteins | sample CryGeyCG12114_NA_FD_185462 | JGI IMG/M metagenome (GOLD analysis project Ga0210040, IMG submission 185462) | Groundwater microbial communities from aquifer - Crystal Geyser CG19_WC_8/21/14_NA (SPAdes) (version 2) | ecosystem: Environmental > Aquatic > Deep subsurface > Groundwater | place: USA... | reverse complement strand
AATAGTCACTTACAACAATTTTACAACAGATTTCGAATTAGTAAAAAAAATTGAACACAATTCAGGATGAAAAATACAGTCAAAAAAAGTTTTAGTCGACTCCCGCAGCTCAGTTTATGTCATGATAGTCATGAACACCAAAATAGTTATTCTGCGTTGACTATACGAACAAATGACAAGATTTTAAAACTCATTTACAGATATAAATGTTTACTGAATTTAAGCTATACAGCATAAAAGGACCGCTAGGACGTAAATACTGTTTGGGCAAGCAAAGGAGAAAAACTGTCTGATTTTGGTTCTTTGATTTTAACTCATAAAATCAAATCCTAACTCAAACTCGATGTTTGTTAATTATTTTTTGACATTATTAAGTGTTAGTCGTGAACTAGATAACATAAGCAACCGAATGTTTCAATCAAACCTAAGGATTATAATATAGTCAAGTGGCGTACTAAATAATATGAGCTTCAGTCTATCTTTTCTGCATTCTCTTTTGCCTTTGCAGACTCTAAAAGCTCGGCTAATTTTCGCAGTTTTTTCTCTTGCTGAAACTCAACTACCAGCCTACAAGACAGCATGAAAAAGAAGACCTAAAAAATAAATGAATTTTTAAAATCACAACATAGATTTGAGAAGATGGCAATGCCTAAAAACAGATGCTTTACCAAGGCAGGAGCAGTTCGTTCAAATTTCTCATCCACAAGCAGGTGTGAATACACCGAGAGAAGCGTCATAACGAGAAGTATTCCGTTCATCGCTCGTTTTATTAGTGCTGTTCAAATAAATGTACATGGTGAAGTTAAAAATGCATATATATTACTTCCCCCAAAAATATTCCCTGTAATTCAACATAAAATATTTACCACTAGGAGCAAAAGCTAGCAACAGGCCACAAACAATTTCCAATCCGCCAATAGCTCGTCGATACCACTTTGACGGTACTTTAAAACCCAGTGTTTGACATAAGGGAAATATTTTGGAGTACTTGACAAACTCTTTACGCTGTAATTAGGAATTTAAAGAATGTTAAAAGACATGATGATGTGATTCTTATGATAATATGGCACTTGTACAACATACTAACATGCACGAAGTATAGGAAACAAGTCATTCGACGGCTTCAACAAAAAACTTAACTTTACTTACCATGTCTTTGTGAAGTTCCTTGTTAACGAAGGAAGTCACTTTAATGATACCAATGAAGACAAAAAATAATCCTAACAGGACAGACAAGGATTTCAAAACCACCGTCATTATTGCAGAAGCCCTTTACTAGCTAGAATTGGGGATGCTAAATGGTATATGGTTTACTTGCAGCAAATGCACTGCAGAATTTTATGAAGAGAGTTTGTATCTGTGTACTAATAGTTTTTCTTGGCAAATGAAAGGATAAAGAAAGTTTTTGTTGTTTGGGGAAATGATGAAAGGATCCGGAAGGAAATTCCATATTCTAATTCTCGAAGCTTTCTCTACTCAATGTTCAGAATCTTTCCTCTTTTCCAAACACCCGGTTTCGGCGTTCCTGTTCGGGCGCTGTGGTTTAACACTTGTGATTCGCATTGCCCCTATCGCCTCGTCCAGCAACATATTTTCCCACAACTCCGTTAATGTATTACCTGTATTATATACAGTAGGTTGGAGGACAAGGATAGGCACAAAAAAGCTATGCGCTGGGAAAAATGCTTGAGTATGCGTAAGTTGAAGGAGAATAGAGAATGCCTGGCCAAAGTGAAATCGGGGAAATTCAAACATTAGAAATTTTAATTAAGCAAGTGAACAGTAAGTAACAGTAAGTTGTTGTTTACTTTTAAAATCTTTTGTTTCATATTAATTGGAGCAGTTAATTATTTACCTAGTCTCACTCTCAAGATGAAGATAATCGACCGACAGTGACTGAATTAAGCAGACTGAAAACAGTTTTTACTGGAAACCGGATAGGTGTGCGTTACATTTGCGATACGATTTTGTATTACGTTTTTTGAGATTCAAAATCAGGATGAGTCAAGAGATTTCTCCTGGCAGCTTCGGGAATTTTTTATGCTGCTTGGTAGTATGGCTGTATTTCCCGATATATCGAAAATAGTTGACGACAAAAAATCAACCTTTTTCGTGACTCCACTAATTAAACTAAAACTAACTCCTGGGGTACACTTGCATATCTTTGTTTGAACCTAATTTTTTATAAACAACCTTGATAATTTCGGAAGTTATTTATCATCATGTCGATTTTAAACATTCAAAACTGGACAGTTGAACAAGTTTCGGAATGGATTGGCGGTGAGTATATCCAATTTTAACATTTTATGGATCGATCGATGTAGCAAGCATAAGTTTAACCTTGTGCTTAAATCATCAACAGGATTGGATTCGAACCTCGCTTTATATTCTTCTCACTTTTTGAGTCAACGAGTCACTGGCAAAATTTTGTTGAATTTAATGTCTGGGGATTTGGGACGCTTTGGAGTCCGAAAAGTTGGAGACCAAATGCTCCTTCATGATGCCATTCAGTCACTGAGAAATGTAAGGGCTAGAGATAGATCTTCAGTTGTAATGTAGCGTTTACTGCTGTCACTTTTTTGGACATATGTATGATTTTATTAATGCATATTCTCAGGAAATGGAATCTGAACGGGTGACATTGCAATGGTTAGCATCTTCATTGTCTGTAAGATGTAAAACCTACCGCTCTGAACTGACTCGGATGAGTAAAAAGGAAGGAATGATCTCTTCGATACCTCAAGTTAAAAGCTACATTCCAACCGAATCCCTAGGCTCGGCTAGTTTTTTAATGGACGCTGCCAAAATTTTGATCAGGTGGCTGGCTCGGTATCCCTTTAGTGGTACACCAGACTATGATAGAATCACGAAGCAACTAACAAAGCATTGCTTTGAACTTGCTATGTTGAGTCAACGCGACTCATTTGCAGATAATGCCATCGAAGTAAGTGTAATTAATTGTGTACCGGAGGCGTACAGTAGTTTGTTGCCGTAATGAAATGTCCACTCATTCGTGGTTTTATTTTTCACAGGAAGTGCAGTACTTGTGCACAAAAATTATAGAAATTTGTGATTACATCATATTTTCCAAGGACAGTTTAGTATTGTTACCTGCTGCTACTGATGTCATTACCCTTCGTAAACGGCATGAACAAGACTTGGTACATAAGCTCATTATTTTGTGTTCTTTCTTTCTGGTCTGTTAACGAACTAATTATTAACTGTGTGTGTTGTTTTTAACGATAATGTTCTTTGCTGATCGCAGGGACTTCAAGTGGAGTCCAGTTATTTTGGTATGCATCAAATATCAGGGGTGAAACTTTCCAGTCCTGCTCAACAGTCAGGCCATTTAGAAAGGGGTGATGAAATATTGCAAGTCAACTATCAAACAGTGGTATGTTACCAGGTTTTTTCAGGACCGTTTTATTTTTTTTTTAAAAGCTGCTGTCGTGCTGTAACATTGTTCATTATTTACAGGTTGGTTGGACTCAGCCTAATGTGATAAGTTTATTGATAGAGAATTCAAATGAAGTGATTCTAACAATTAAGAAAAGGCCTCGACATGCCATGAATATGCTAGGTCACATCTATCTTCGTCCCAGAATACCAAATCGAAAGAAATCAAACATCACTGTATCACCTATTGTGGAGAATAATGTTTTTCCGAGTAGTAACAGCAACAGTACGGATGCAGAAGACTCAGCAAATTCTTCAGATTTGAGTCAATTATCTGAGAAAACGAAAGAAATGCAAGCAAATGATCTTTCCAAAGAGCCAAGTCCTAGTCCTGCTGCTGCTTCGCATGCAGAAACGAGATTTTGGAAATTATATCCCCGTCCAAGAAATTTGATAAAGCGCAGAGCTACTGTAACTGGGGCAAGTCCTACTTCAACGAGGCCACCTGTTACTTTCATTGACGTTAGTTTTTAACTGAATGGCTAATGATTTATTGCCTTTGTTTGTTCCATCCATATTCAATTGTTTGATTATTATTCTTATATTTGTAGGAAGAGACTGGAACTATGCACTACAAGTCCAGACCGCCGTTGGATAAATCGAAATCTGCGCCAGAAAAGATTCTCAAAAAGCAAGATAAAATAGAGCAATCCCTGAACACAGGCCAAAATTACAGGATTACACTGCCCACTAGCACACTTGAAAATTTTGTTCTTGATCAAAATAATGTTCATATTGATCCCAAGGTTTTGAGATTAAAGTCTACCGGAAGTCATCATCATCACCATCACTCGATGAAGGAGAAAAAAGATAAAGGAGGTAGTGGGGAAAAGCAAGAGTTTTGTGGAAAATCCAGCATAATGAGAACTATTGTTGAGAATCACCCAACAAACACATTCCAGTCGCTCATTGTGAAAGAGCAAGAAATATTATCCACTTCAACAGTGAAAGTTCACAACAGTTTGATATTGGAAAAGCAAGAACACATGGTTGTAAAGTCTGAGCCGAAGCAGACCGAAAAAAAAACAGAAGATGTTGACCCCGAAATAGATGTTGAGCCATTGCACAGTGGAATTTTGCATATGAGACAACCTCAATTTAGGTTTGGGCCTAGATGGACTCGATTTAGAACATCGTTGGATGGAAAACGAAGGTATTTACAAGTTGGTCAACAAGCTAATGTTTCTCAGAAAGTCAATTTGGAGGGATGCACTGTAAGTATGGCAAGTGAAGTCCATTCTCGTCCGTTTGCCTTCAAAGTGGAAAATAACTGTGGTAAAGCATTTATTGATCATGTTGATTTTCAAATTATGAAACAAACGAATTCCTTTGATTAATCCATATTTTGTTTGCAGATAAATCTATAACCTATTTCGCTGCGGAATCCCAGAATGAACTTGAAACGTGGATGAACCTAATAACTAATGGAGAGGCATTTGCACACAAAAACATTCGGGCACCGTATAAACGATCAGTATCACTGGGAAACTGTAAGTACTTTTCCGTGTTTATTTTTTAATGTCTTCATCTTATTGAGTGATTTTAATCAGACAGTTCTCACTTTTTGAAATTTAGCTCCAAGAAAGTTCGATTTCCTTTCCAACTCCTCAGGATTATTCAATTCCAATTCGCAACTTAGTCAAAATATTAGTCACAATAGAAGAGTATCACTGCCGCATAGTAGAACATCTGTCTCACCACTTGCGTCTGCCCGAAATTCCCGAGCCTCCTTGAAGACCGAATGGTTGCAAACGAAATCACAAAGTACGTCCAAATTGGATGACAGTGGTTCACACGAAAAATCGTATACTCCTCTGTCGAGAAATTTTACTCCACCATCTAGACATGGATTCCAGCTCTCTCAACAAGAAAGGAAAAGTTCAGCTACTAATGTGAATCATAATTCTTTAAAGCGAGAAGTTCAGGTATAACTTCTCAATCGTATTCGTATTACAACTTTCATGCATGTATAGTTATTGAAAATGTGATGTATGTAGGAGTCGAAGAAAGGAAATAATAAAACGGAGTCAGAAGTGACATGCGATGCAAAATTTCGTGGTCAATCCCTGCCCAACTCGTGTGATACAGAATGTAGCAAAACTGGAGGATTGAGTGGGAACCCAGTAATTGGGAAAAAACCAACTCCATTACCAAGAACATCTCTCAGTCGTGGTACCAAAGATTGTTCTGGCTCACATACAACGATGATGGGTACATCTGGAGCAACAACGGCTACCAAAAGTTGTGGCTCTCCACTTAGAAGACCAAACAAGGATCCTAATCATCAGCAACCTACTATGGGGGTTTCAATGTTGAAACATCATAGTGGTTCGCCCACAGTTCTTTCCCCTAGAAGACGCAGGGCCTCTAGCTCTTCCTCAGACGTATTTTGTTACACGGACGATGCTATTAATGGGGGCAACTGTGGCTCGAGAAGACTTCGTTGCCCTTCCTGTGGTGGCAGTCCAGTTATTACTATCCCGAATTCCACATCCGGTCCAGCATCTTTTTCTGATGTGGGCACTCAGACGGAAGCCTCAGTTCTCTTGTTCTTCGAGGGCAATGGAACTGAGAGTCGAGTGTAGGTAATAGGTAATTTGTCGCAAATAAATTAAGACTGATAGAATTCATGCAACATCGCCGAATTTTTCCGATGTCTAGTGTGAACTTTTTATTAAGATTGGTGAGAGATGCTCAAATTCTTACGGTCTGATTATTTTGATGGATTGAATGGAAGAATAGGGTGACTTGTTTTTATGTCTTCGATAATATTGTTATTTTATATTGTTTTGTTGTACGTGTGTATTGAAGTAGAATGACCACCAAATATTGCAGTATGGAAACTTTAGGCATAATTTTCCTTGTTATGATTTGTATTTTTGAAGTGCTTATTGTGTGTAGAAATAAGTGTTGCAAACATGAAAACTTCGTTTCGTTGGTGTATGGACTTCAATAGCTAATCCAATCGCAAAGGTATAGTTTTGAAATAAAATTACGTGCAAAATGTACATGCTAAGCTCAGAATGGTATATTTAAAAAATTGTCTCCAAAAGGCAATTATTATTATCCAATTAATTGTTTTACTTCATAGTCTGATGGTAATAAATGATGTGGTTTTAATGCCAAATATATTCTCTAAAAAGGTTTTATTATGTATTTGTTTGATGTGAGGCACCTTTAGTAAACCTATTCACTACTCGGTAACTAATTTCATTTCCAGACACAGTTTATAATCATTGTTTATGCACAATTTTTATGAGCAGTACATTAAACGATTGAACGCGCAGTTAGAAAGTGTACAGTATTTTTTTACATTAGTTTCTGGTTTCTGTTGTTTCATTCACGGATCCCATTTCCCAGATCCTGTTACATTCTCGTATGCGAATTTAAAGTGGTTATTTCTGTTCGTAAGTCTTTTGGTGACACATTTCGTATGCTAATGTTCAAAGTGAAAGGGTCAGTTGATTGCGCCTTATTAATGCGATACAGTTTATAAGAAAGAACATACTATCAAACCTTATGATCTTGGTAGTTGGTAGCTGGTAATTGTGGGTGAACTTCCTTGACTCTAGCAGTTTGCTTATCACGGGATTGATAAAGATAGGCAGCGTTGACTAACTAGTGAAATAAAAATAATTATCTTAAATCTCCTCTTGCAGCATGTATTGAAAAACCGAGATCAAACTTGTCTTTGTAATGTAAGTCCATCTCGTTAAAATGATAGTGTCCCTACAAATTATTGAATGTATGAGCATAAAATGGTACTCGTGCAAGAAAGCTCATGAAAATGTTATAAAGCTATTATTCAGTGTTCCATTGATTTGAAAATATTCTAATATTTTCAGAAAAAAACATCTGCATCTGCTGTCAATGTGTTTTACATTATTTTAAAACGCTTTTATTCAGAACCAATTTTGCATGTGCAGTGGATGCAAAGTTATCTGCTAAAATCTGCGAAAATAACCTTCAGATTTACAAAATGTAAGAAAATATTCCAGTCAGTTTATCATACTGCTGGAGAGAGTTCTCCTCATCAAGTCATTATTAGACATTAGTTCTCACTAAAGTACATTATATTTACCAAATCGCATTCATTATAGCATTATTTACAAACGAATAGAATGTTCAATCCATGTTTACATTATCATGTATCCTACCACTCTACTCAAGGATATTTACTAGGATCAATGACATAACTCAATGACACGGTACCATGATGATATGTTGTCAATAATTATTTAAATTCTTAACTTTCTCAATACAGTTATGTCCATACTAGCCATCAGCAAAAATTTCTGAATTTTTCATTGCTTTAAAAAGGAAACACTATTCTAAATTTTAGCAAAACGAAAGAACTGCAAGCAAATATGAAAAGCTGTCATTTGGAACATAACTAAAAAAGCTTAGTTAGCTAAATTATACAAACCATTAATGATAACAAGGTAAAAAAATAAGATTCACTGAAACATGAGACATTTTGGTTTTGGTTCGATCTCTTTCTCTTTTTATATCATCATGCAAAAACGTCATCCCTGACAAATCACACTAAAACTATATTATCCTATCGTGTATTATTATTATCGATCCTTAACCCTATACAAGTGTACAAAATAATTTTCAGAACCTATGTTGTACATTAATTTTTATCAGTTGACAGTTTACGAGCACTCATCTTATCTAGCGCAAAAATAAAAATATCGATCGAGTCTTCATCCTCAATTTGTTATTTAACATGAGATATCTGCTGTTGGGGTTTTTTGCTCACATTTTCCGGACCACCTGGCTTTCCCCATATTGTGACTTGCAGCTAAATCACGGTTCCAAATGGACATGCAATTCCCATTGCACTCAGGGCAAGGGCGATTCAAAGCGTAGCCGTCACATTCTGAGCAATCAAGACTGATTTGATCTTCCATCCAGCATACACCACATCTGCAGTAATCAAAATGTCACAGGATTGATAAAGTAATTATGAATTAAAGGTTAATGTGCAAAAACTGCAAGTATGTTTAGTCATGAGCATCTGGATTAAATATTGAATATAATGCGAGACATGACTACGCATACAGTGAACAAAGGAACTATAATCAATTTTTGCAGCATGTCAAAATAATGCAAAACACATGAACTTCAAAATAATAAGGTAAAGTAAATGAAAATATGCATTCCAAAAGTTTTCATATAGTTAACATAAAGCTTTTTCACTTGAATGGCACTTCAGAAACACAAATCAGTTGGCCAATCATTCAGCTATAATTACTCATGAATATTTATGCATAACGTACATGAAATCAAATGATTTATTTGCGAATACAGCACAAGATTACTGCATAATCATACTCAGGTGGCTTGTAAAATTAATCCTTAAAATATGAACTCACGTGTAACAGCTATGGAGGTGTGTCCGTAATCCTTCTATAGTCATACTTTTTTCACCATAATATGAATCCACGGATGAGGCTGCTGATGAACAGGACCCAAAGTAAAAGTTCTTGTTATTGTTGAAGGAATTTCCTGCAATAAAAAACAATAAAATTATAAAATGTGTTTATTCATCTTAAGCTATCCATTATCCATAAATATCTGAGTGAGTTGACGTAAACTCATTGTTGAATATGTCATTCTTGATTCTTGATTCAATTCTGTCTGGTTTTTCCATAACGGAACTGATTCAGATTAACATGCACACATTCACACACAACGAGGGTTTTCAGCGTTTCATTATCTCTCAAGTTCAAAACAACAGAATTTACCGTTAATGCTTTGAGGTTTTTAGCCCTGACTGAACACTGAACTAATAATTTCAATGCAGTGTTAAGTGCTTTCTTTTCGTTTGTTTACGTGTAAATTATATACTCAAATTGTGTACCTTTTTCAGTTTTACCCTTTGTACAGCTCGAGTCGGACTTGATTTCCGACATAAGAGAACTATCATTTAACATGCACGGACGCAGTAAACAATTTTTTGCTAGATTTAGAAAATACTTATTCACACTTTAACGTCTTTTAGATACACTAGCTACAAGTCACTGTGCAAAAAAAACTTGTAAATGAAACGAAACATGACACTTCAACTTCAGTTAAATTGAACTATAGAAGCAAAATTTAACGATCGAATTATTAAATCAAACAATTGATCCACTTGGTCATTTTAAAGCCTAGTAATTTTCCATTCACAAAAACTGTACTTAGTGATGTATTGAAGACACTCTCGTATCGAATAAACAATAAAGGTGTCAGCTTTTGTCAGTTGATGGATGTTAATGTGCAATGCACCAAGCTAGTTATAACAGGCAATTGAGGATGTCGCATAATTTTCATATTTCATAAAGCAACCAGATAGAATTACAAAGTGTCCAATTGAATTAAATTAAATGTGTTGGCCATGATAATGCTGGTGGTCTAAATTTTGGGTTCAAGGATACATTCAACTATATAAACCCCTTCGAGATCATAAGTAATAGTCTTTCTTTATTGACAAGGCAAAAACCAAACGCAAGCAAAAAGTTTCTTGTTCTATACTTAACATTTGGTTAGATTGACAGTAGTTTTCCATGCATTTTGCTTTGTTAAGCAAAATCATAAACAAATGCAGTTTAATGGATTTAATGACTCCATTGTTTTATCAACTCTCCAATAGACGTGAGGTTCAATAATTTTAAGCCAATTAGACAATCATGATGAAAAAGGTTGACTAATTGTAATTTCGAATGTCATGGATTACAAAAGCAGTAAGGACAGCTATGCCAATATTTACTCTCAGCCTTATCATTTATTTTCTGCACTTAAGATGAATTGAAAAAGTCCAGCTAAACTAACAGAACGGACAATAGAAGTTGGCATTGAGAACAGAGGAAAACAACTTGAAAATTTCTTCAGAAATGGAAATCCCCATATTCAATTGTAATTACAACGCGAATTCTCAAAACCGTGAGAAATACACATAATGTGTAGCTAGCTTAAATGCTAAACACAACAATAAACTATTTGGGGAAATACGAGAGACTTCAGTGCTCAGTCACTCAATATAATCGATGCAGACCAATGGCCGCTTTGAAATGTGTTTAATGTAAAAAAAAATCTACTTTCTGTTTCTTGCATAAAAATTTAAACTTTCGCCCATAACTCAACCGATAAGGTAAACTAAAGCAAGTTACAACAGATAAGGAATGCATTAAAAAAATTTCTTACGTCCGCTTTTGCTATCGCTGTATTTGCTGACTGAGCTAGGGACTGTACTGTGACTAAAGTGATAATTAGTTTTAAGTTCTAGAAACCATTTCTGTACTTTATACACAAGTTCATTCGATTGATAGCAACACACAGCTCTACTGCATGCCCTACTTTTTATGCTGGGAAGGAAAATTTGTTTTATCTTTTATCTTCTTTTGATCACGCCATGCATCATGTATGCAAAGATATGGATTTTTCAGAAGCTACATTTAACATAGAGGCATGATCTGAGTAAGAACTAATGAGCTAGACAATAATGTAAAAAATATATAGAATACTTAACTTAGCTAAGGAATTAAGGAAAAAATTAATGACATTTGATTGGGTTGGAGGACACGATAGAAAGATTACAAACTACCATAAATCTTCTTTACCTACAAAGTAAGTTCTGTCAACTTTTTCGGTGACTGTAAAATAGTATGACACCATAAACACACAGATTAAGTAATGAATAACTCATAGCTTTTGAAAAAATTATCTCTTCCGCCTTGGTTGATGACTTTTGTGAGAATAAACTCACTCAACTGAAAGTTAGTACGACAAGAATCCGAGAAATCTTAAACTTACCGGTTCCTAACCAAGATGGAGAGCCAGCAGTGCGTCTGGTAAAACTGGACGAAAGGGCGACATTCAAAGGCATCCCCGAAGATCCACGAATGGTCACAGTGTTGTTATTCAAAGCACTGTTTCTGTGTTGCAATAAATGGAGGGCACGATCGGACATGATGTCGTCATTGAGCAATTGTGACCGACAATCCGTATTGGCAGGAAAGTATGGATGATGCGGATGTGGAATGTCTTTATCAGAGTTACCCAACACAAATTGTTGCAATGGGGGTGATGAGCCATTAAGAACTTCTTCATCAAATTCAAAAAGAGCTTCAGGATCCTCCATATCATCAATTTGTGTTTCTGGACAGTGGCGCGGCGACAGCCTCATGTTGGCCATCTGCGAAGATATAACACCAAAACTGTCGTCGTCAACTGTGGAGGCCAATTTTCGATGTGAGCAAACTTTCGTCATTGCCATTTCTGCCTGTTCTATAGAAAAACAAATAGATACATTATTTTTTCAAATTCGTTAAAAAACCCTCCAGCCCAGCCAGTAAACCCTAAATTTTGTTCAGTTTAGTTTAACAATAACTGACAATTTATTCCAATTTTTTTAGTATCACATATTTGCTACAAAAACAAAACAAAGGGAACCATATGTACGTTCAAGCAGTTTAAGACTTCCACCTAAATTTTAAAGTATCTGTTTCCATTATTATTCTCACCTGCTGTTTTTAGTCCAGAGAAAAATGACTGGTTTCGAAGAAATTATAAAAACTTAAATTCGACAACCAGCCTAAAGAAACGTCAGAAGAACTGAAACAGGATTTCTAAACAACAACCAATTGAGTCAACCATAGGTATCTGCCTAGGGGAGATTACTGTTTTACAGTACTATATAGTAGACTAGACTATAGACAGAAAAACGAAGTGAATGAAAGGACTTTTCCGATCAACTGCCAATGAAATGTTCTGTAATTCTTCGTACAATGCGTGTAGTATGCTGTTGCTAGAATCACCCTGTTGATGACAAAGAGTACCCCAAAAGCAGCAGAGTAATATTTCAGAAAAATTTGAAAGGTGTACCTTGTTTGTGCCGTAGTTGCAGTAGTAATCTGTCTGTAAATTGCGTGCGTTGATTATATTCTTCAATTGCAAAATGTAGAATTGACAAAGGAAGACTTGGATGAAAAATCGTAAGTACTGACCACAGATACTAACTGATAGACTTACGCTTCTGAGTCCTCAAATGTATCTGACGAGTAAGTTACATTTGCAATGCTACTTACTGCTATAACTAACTAACTAACTGACGCACTTCTGTTTTCCTTTTCAATGTACCGCTTGTCATGATTTACATTCCCTATAATATTGCATTGGATGGCTGTGGCTTATCAGTCATGTGCATTAATAAATGTGGTTATCCCTTAGCTAGTAACCACAATATGACACAGAATTGTATCATGTACAAAGGTAGCTTTTTGCATATGCACACACATGCATGCATTTACATAGTTGATAATGCTTCAAGAAGTGTGTTCATAGTTTGCACTCCGCAGATTTGTCAATCGATCGTCATAATGCCAATTGGACGCTAGTCACAATAATGGAATAGAAATATTTTTTCATTCACGAGGTTCTTATGCAAAATCACGAGCTGGTAGGAACTAATGACAAATAAACTAATGCTTCAATTCAACTCAATTGTTTTAGATTAAGAGCTTATTTGCGCATCATATCCTGTAAAAGTAGTTGGTTTGTTAATTTAAACATGAAGCCATGTTTTCAAATTTTCTCATCGAGCATATTCTTTCGTAGCTATTTTCCCACAGCTTTCACAGTACAGCAACCAGGTTTTGCATTCTGTGACAGACTTACGAACGAATTAAACTAATATAGCATTACGTTTAAAGGTTTTACCTGCAAAGTGACGAACTTCATGTCTATAAAATTTGCTGTGGGCATTACAGCAAAATACATACAATATACTGAGATAGATTTCATGCAATGATCGCACCTGGAGGAAATTCATATCATAAATCCCTGCGTGAATATTGAAAAGTTCATGCACGTACTGCATGTTTGCAATACCTAAATGCCTACTTTTAAGAGTTCAATTTTCAAACTGTGGAGCTTGTAACTTACATTAATAGATAACAGGATGTGTTTGATGCTCTTGGTATTAGTTACTTTGAAAGCATTACTGTGAGCATCATGTGAAGAAAAATATCAATTTCATCATAATGACTCGGTAGAATACTTAAAATATCTCCAAATGTAATTTCAGGAGAGCAAGAGCAAAACAATCTGGCGTAAAGTATTGAATGTAATAATTTTCTTACCCATATCTTAACAGCCGGGATGGGATCCTTGTTGGTATTGAAAAAAATAAGTGTATTCTACAAACTTCCATAAAAACTTGTGTGAAATGTTTTGATGAAAGCTGAAAAATATTACGAAAAATTTTAACGCTCACTCTTTAGTCTTTAGTAGTCGCTGTGAGGAACTAGTCCACTTAACACAGTCGATTCTTAACTTGACTAATCATACGAGCGTGAGCGAACTTCACGTGAGAGACTGCAACTGCAACAGAAGCCAGAAAGCTATAGTAATAGTTTCGAAAAGCATAAATGGAAAACCTGTGCATATTTTTCTATATGAGTCAATGCACACAGAGAATCAAATATAACTTTACAATACTTTACGTAAGCAAACGAGATTTTTTTCCTTCACCTAGAGTAAAATTTTCTCACATGACAGAACACATACGAAAGTTGGCAAACTACTTTTTGCAATCCATTTTTTCACAAAACATGTGTACCTGATGCCTGCATCGTATGTATTTGTGTACAGCTGATTGTCACTTAACAAATAACTTCTTGCCAATTACCGTACTCGCTATAGCTTCACATATACGATGGTAAGACGGGTAAGAATCCACATAAATTTTCAATGTGCAGTACAAAAACGTCTATAATTGGTGACATTCACTGTATACACAGACCCTTGTGTCTAACTATACTACAGAATATTGATAAACAAAGAAATTGCATGAAGCCTGACTGACACTGACCATCTAATCTTCTTCCTGCATTAGTTTTTGTTGCATTTTTTATTGACCATGAAATTCATGAAGTCGAGTCATAAATTCCTTGCTCAAATGCACCTGGCACTTTCCAAAAAATTTCGAGATTAATCGATTGTTCCAAGTTTTCAAGTCTCCTATCATACGGAATAAAATTGAAAACAATCCATTATACTGGACCTGAGATTCTTTTTAGTTAGTTAGTCGTTCATCGTAAATTTTCATATGCAAATGGAACGGAAAATAGCAACTTCACTTCATATACTCTATAATGTATATATATGGGATATTTTAAAGCATAAATGCCCTGCATCATGCAAGAGCAATAATGCATACTACATCTGCTCGGTTCATTTAATATGTGAATAAAATTAAAGTAGTTAAGTACTTAAACTAAGGATAATTTTTATCGCATGAATTACATGTGCTTTTGAACTAACTAATTTGGCATTGGCTTATAGCATGTAACATGAGTGTGTAACAGAGGTGAAGGTCAAAACAATGAGACAGATTTCATAATCTCATCCTGCATACTTTTATGACAACTTAAAAGTGAAATATACAGGTGAATACATGCTAATCCAGAGAAAAACCTCACGGATGCACTTTCTGAAGCTCTCAAAGTGGGCCAGAATTACCTTCGTAGGCAGTGAACGTATAGCGATCAAAAAATGATAAACACCTATGAAAATCCACCGAAGATAAACAAGTCAATAAAAATAGAACAAGAAAATCGTTTTGCACAAACAAAATCGAAAAGTATTTATACTGATTCCACAAGACCATGGATTTCCAGGATTTAATGTGTGGTAAATTACATCGCAAAATTGGTCACTACGTTAGCTTGCCAACTTTAGAACTACTATAATGATTTAAAAATACTGTGAACAACCTCAGCGTAGCGTAAGTCGATAGAGATTATTTGTACGGCAGGAATTAGGTTTGCGTGCAAAACTCAATAAAAAAGGAAGAGCGTCAATAAAAATAATCTCACCCTTCATAACAAATAATGTTTACATAAACTTAACAATAGAATCGTGTGACTTAGTCTTTCGAAACGGTCAAGGAAATTTAGTGAATATGGGGAGCATTGCATTTGTAAACAAACGAAAGTAAATATTTGCCGTGTGAAATCTTCGGTCTGAGACTTA
>Ga0210040_10005874_pt1 | contig 15479 bp, 8 predicted proteins | sample CryGeyCG12114_NA_FD_185462 | JGI IMG/M metagenome (GOLD analysis project Ga0210040, IMG submission 185462) | Groundwater microbial communities from aquifer - Crystal Geyser CG19_WC_8/21/14_NA (SPAdes) (version 2) | ecosystem: Environmental > Aquatic > Deep subsurface > Groundwater | place: USA... | reverse complement strand
CTCACGTTGTTGCTCCATTGTAAGATCGACAGATGAATGACAAAACAACGGATCATTTTCCAAAGTTCTCCATATCTTGTGCTGAAATTGCATACCGTAATATTTTGTACACTTTGGTGTCTTTTTGGGACTTTTGTAATATATTCAAGTTAGAAGATTATTCTATTTATGTACCTTAAAGCGAAGAATTTTTTCATCTTCTATCACAACAGCCATATCTTTCCAATCAAATGATGCTAGGTTTCTGTATTTGTCCAAAGGACCTTTTGGGAAATCTGGAAGAAAAACTTCCTCTTCAATTGAAGTGTATTTTTCCATTTCGATGGGCAAAAAATGGAGTAAAGTTGTACCCCTTTAAAACAATCAAAGAAAATAAGAAAAATTTAAACAGCTGATTGTTGCTCAGCTGTCTATGCTAGTATGATAGCTTAAATGGCAAGTTGCTGCTTTCTGCTCTGCTTCAGCTACTCGATTCATGCTATGTTGATAGGGTTGATAGTTTGATAGTTAGTTACAGTAAAAAGAATTGCCTACAGCCATTCCCACCAACTAGCAAAACTTAACTATGTTGAGCGAAAGCCAGTTGGTCGCATAGATGATGATACAAAATGTGTAGGAGCAGTGGGAACAAAAAAATTAAACCTGTTGAATGTGGACGTGATTAGCTAAATTCTTCTTTTTCAGAATTACATATACTGATGACACACAAGAGACAAGAGATATACTATCCAAAATAAAATATTCCCACAAAATCAAAAACATATTATATTTATTCTGTATGCCATCAGGATTTGACACATGATTTAACTATAACTACGATTCTACCCTACAATTTGGCATTGGCTTTAGTAGTCGCAATTTTAGTGGCCACATCTTTCCACCACACCGGTCTCTCATATCCTCCTGGAGTTTGGGACATAGCCAACTGTAAATTCTTGTACACCAAACCATCAGATTTCCCTAAAGCGGAATTCAAAATAAAATCTGGAGGTGCAATGGCGTCTACAAGGGCTACCGCTTCAGGTTTCAAAAGTGTGCACAAATCCAAAATAGTAGCTTTGATAAGTGCAGCTGGTTCCGCCCCTTGTATTAGTCCCCCTTGGTACAATGTGGTCAAATGTTTTTCCAAACTCCACCATCCATACAGCAGCATCATGCGTTTAAATATATTGCGAATATTCTCTGGAATGTGTTCATCACAGCATTGGACATTCCAAAATCGTTCCAAAATGTAGTGCTCAATGAAAGCCAAAGATAGATTCCTGGCATGATAAATTTGGGAGTCGTTCTTGGCTGAAAATGAATTCCCACTTTCCTTCAATATCGATTGGTACTTATTTGCAGTGGATTCAGTCAACCAGCCGATAAGCCATTTGTACGTATTGAGTAGAACATGGGGATTCATCAAGTCCTGTTTGGTTTGAGCGCGGAATTTAAAATTTTTGGGCAAGTTCGACATGAATGAAAGTGTGTTCAATGGCATTTCTTTGGCAAGTTTCTCTTTGTTCGGATGAGCCCAAATGGTAAGAAGCCAGTTACTAGTTTGTTGTAGTAAAACATTGTTGTCCCCTTCGTAAGTACAATTTGCATCATTATCGTCTCGAAGTCGGCCGATTCCTGCGCAACTTAAATAACCGTGGCCGCCGCAAGCTTCTCGGCATTCTTGAATTGCGTCTCGGGCCAACCAGCCTGCGAGTGGTTTCATTGATGAAGAAATGGCATGCATTTCGGCGCCCCAGGTCGCAATTTTTTCTGGGGTGTAGTCACTGTTGAATTGACTCATCACAAAGTTGACCAAGTTTTCAAAAAAGGATCGACCGAAGCATTTGACAATATATGTGGCTGCTAAGTAGGGTAGGAGTCGCCATTGTTGCATTTGGTATTCTAGGACTGGGAATTCATTTCCTTCGGGCCCAAATTGTCGTCGCACGGCTGAGTAACGGATTCCGATTGTTATTACATTGCATAGATTCGCGCCGCATAACAAGATGATTCCGGCGCGTGCTCCTGATAGGTTTCCAAGTGACGCTCCTAAAGAGTAATTAAATATTTTACTGCTTAATTTATATAGTCCAGTCTAGTTTATTTAATTCTTAAATTTTGGAATTCTTACCAAATCTTTTGTTTGGGTCTTTGTAAGGTGTTACATATCTCCCATCTGGAGTTACATCTGCTCCTTTGTTTAATAAACAGTCGCGGGGTACCACATAGTTATCAAATACCATTACCCTACAACAGAGTGAAACTCAAGTAGACAAGTAGCTAATAATCAGTTGTCAAGTTGTTTTCAATGCATTATAAGCACAAGAAAATTGTACCCATTGTCCAATCCATTAAGTCCCAATTTTTCACCCATATCAGAAATCATGACACCAGGGTAAGGCAGCATATTTGCAGGATTTCGAATTGGAATCACGAAATTATGAAGTCCATGGCAAACTCCGTCAGCAGTGTATAGTTGAGCCATAATAACTGCGCGAAACAAATATGGATGAACGAATCTTTAAAAACGATGTCATGTATTATTTTGATTTGTTGCGTAATCTTACCAGCATGGGTTGCCGTTTTTCCTATTAGTTTAATGTAATTGAAAAAAACGCTTTAATAATTAAAATCAATATGACTAAAACCGTGCGTTTGTATGCAATTATATTTCACCAGCTTACCCATACTTGCAGCCCAGCATTTTGCAGCCTGCATAGTAAATACAGAATCGTGTTCAGTTATACCAACTTACACCCAAATACTTCCAGAGACAATTTTAAAAATTTAATTTTACCTCAAAATCCGGTGTCCGTATAATGAAACTCTGTATTTTAGGGTCATAATGAGCTTCAGTTCTCAGTCCTCTAGTATTGGTCCCATGACTGATCTCCGTTATAGCTACACAGCCTGTGAGCTAAAAAGAATAAAAACAAAATAATCATAATAATCATTACCATTCAAAATTAGTGCTCATCAAAAAAATACTGCAATTGCCTCCATTTTGTAAGCTTCGTCAATGTATGCAAAATGCTTAGAACTTCCAGGAGCTCTGACAGCATTTGTAAAAAAATCCATCAGTACGGATCTTCTTGTTGAGAGACTCCAGTCATATTGACCCAGTGCGCAAGTGTAGTTGATAGACTGAGCAAACAAACATTTTTTGACAGCAATTCAAACCTAAATGGTATCGACCATATATCACTTGAATTAGGTTACCAAATATGGATCATCTGGTGCTCCTTCTTTTTCATTCAGAAAATCATATTCCTGGAGTTTCAACACTTGCTCCAGTACAATTTTTCTTTCCTCTTCTAAAGTCCGTTTGGACGGTGGTTGTGCAAATATCGGATCTGATTCTAAAGTTTTCCATACTTGGTGCTACAAACAAATACAGCACTTTCTTATATTGTGCAAGAAAAATGGAATGATTCTCAAATCATTGTGTGCATAACAATAAAAATATTTAAACCTTAAATCTCAGGATTTTGTCTGGCTCCACAATTAATGCCATCAATTTCCAGTCAAATGATGCTTGCTTTCGGTACAGGTCAAGTGGACCCGGAGGGAAATCTTGCAAATATTCAGCATTTTTTACAAGTTCTACCCAATCTTCCATTGTAGAAATTCACAACAGAATCAAATATAGGAGCTCCGAAATATTAAATTGATTCACAAGTATTCGTATCAAGCTTATTATGGATCAGCTGGACAATATTGTGAAATTATCTTATTCCATAGTAAATATTAACTGGATCGTCACGTAGCATTTGCGTAGTGATGGAAAATGCTTTTTTGGGTAGAATGACATCTTTTCATATAGGGATGGCGCCGAGGATAATATGACAAAAATATTTTGCATTAAATGAATGTCCTGTTAGGTTTATTTCAACATGTGTATGTATATAGCTGAACCAACGATGTAATAAAGAATGTTACATAACATAATTTTCGAGTACATTTGAACTCAACCTGATATTTTATCAGAGAATGGAATACGAGCCCAACGTACATGCGATTAAGCGAATAAGATCAAAGTTTAATACTAACATTCAAGCATGAATAAGACAGGACTGTACATTTATGAATGCCTTAATTTGATGCAAAAAGGCTGACGATTGGATTTTCAATTCAAACAGTGTGGCAGGCTACGAAATTTTATTGACTAATCAGCGTAAAACAATAATGGGAAACTTTTGGAGAGTCTCATAATTTAAACCATAATTTCCTTCTGTGTGGCAGAAAATCGAAATAATCAAATGGACTCAGTTTTTTTCCAGTTCATACATTTTCAACAAATCTTTTCTCAAAATCTTTCCTGATGGTGATTTTGGAATCTTGTCGACAAATTGTACTCCACCAGTCAATTTTTTGAAGCATGTTACATTCTTTGCCACAAAATCTGACACATTAGATTCAGTAAGGCATTTAGAACGTCGTACAACATAAGCTCTAGGTTTTTCTAAAGTCTCATTGCATGCACTTTTTTTCGTTATTCCTATTACAGCGGCATCAAGAATATCTGGATGTTTTAGCAACAAATTTTCCAACTCCAGGGGAGAAACCTTCGCAAAAAGGAGCAAGAGTTATAATAAACATTTTTAATTATAAATTGCATCCATAAGTGTGTACCTGGAATCCCTTCACTTTTATCAACTCTTTGAGACGACCAGTGATGAAAAATGTCCCGTCTGCATCGTAATATGCCAAATCTCCTGTATGCAACCAGCCGCGTGGGTCAATAGTAGCTTTTGTTGCTTCTGCATTCTTATAGTATCCTTTCATCACCTCGTGAAATGAAATTATATGCAAATTCTAAACCAACTGCATAAAAAATGACAGAAAAATATAGCCAGCATATAAAAACTAACTTGCGGTCCCCGAATGCACAACTCGCCTATTTTATGTGCTTCTAATAAGTCTCCTGTTTCAGGATCAATGATTTTTGATTCGGTACCGGATACTGGAACTCCAATTGCCCCTATTCGCAAAAAAAATGTTGCTTTCTTCTAAATTTAAAAACAATAATTTACTGGTATTGCATTTTTGAACTAGCTAACAACAATAACCTAGTTTCTGAGTTTTGGCTCGCGTATCCTGAATGTGACTCAATGGGCTTAATTCGGTCATCCCATAAGCTTGAATGCATCTTTTATTCTCTCCATATTTGGTTACTAACCTCTGGATTACAGATTCGTTCAAAGAAGCTGCGCCACTTATAAATGTGTGAATACTTTTCAAATCTTGTGGAAATAGCAAATCCGTTTGAGATAGGAAATTCATAAGGGGAGGAACAGTGAAGAGAATTGTTGGCTGAAAATACATGAACAATAATCTTTCTATCTCCGCCAATTTACTACCATGAGTTCATGCACAGAACGTACCTTGTGCTGTTTAATCGCTGTGACAAATGTAGTTGGCTGGAATTTAGGAAGACTCAAGATTTTCATTCCGTTACAAATGCCTCCGCCAAATAGAATGGTTACCAATCCATACACATGGAAAAATGCTGAAAGACAGAAAGCAAATATTTAAGACATGCATTTTCTCACATCCCTTAAAAAATTACAGGCTTTGAAAAAACCGTACGCAAAACTATAATAGTTCTCTCTTGAATTCCTCCAGGCTTGAATTTTGTAATTGGAGTTGTGTGTTCAACCAGCTCTTGACTAAAAATTGAATCAATATTTAAAATGGAATTCATATCTCGGATTTTGTTAAGGATTTGTAATAAAACATTGCCTCATATTGACGCTGATATTGAAATGAGTGAGCTGCACTCCTTTTGGCAATCCTGTTGTGCCGCTAGAAAAACTGTTTGATTCAAAACTATTGTTAAGGTTGATTTCACTCAAGTAGATCGTTTTTTATGTGAAATACCGATTTTATTTGTGAATAAAAGGTCAACAAATCTACTTCTTGACAAGAAACTTTTTGGGTATTCCGACTTATCCGAATTAAAGGAAACTTTCATTCGGAAAGGAAGTTTTCATTATTAGCTGGCATTTAATTAACTTTAATAATCTATAATTTCAACATACAGAATCAGAGCGTTTTCATTCTTGGTATCAATTTGACTGCCCACCAAAAATTCTGCATCGGTTGAGTCCGTATCCAAAACGGTCTCAAAGTTGATACAGCCAGGGGATATATTTCCTTGTGATTTCACTAGAATCACTGATTCAACAGTTTTTATCGCATCTCGCATGCCATTTATCAATGGAATGAAGTCACTCGTGCATACAATGCATTTGACTGCTACTAATTGGAATAGCGGTAAAATTTCGTCTAAAATGAAAAAAAAAAGTTAAAATGTAAAATATTTTATAAAGGATTGATTTGAGTGGCTTGAAATTTATCCTGTGCTAACTAAAAGTATAAGCTGGATTTATGGGAGATGGGACCACTCCACACTTCCAAGCACCAAAGATAATGATAGGGAACTCAACACAGTTTGGCAAAATTATTCCGATTCGATCCCCTCTTTTTAAACCACATTTTTTCATTAATCCGGCTCCAAACATTTCACTTTTAGATAGAAACTGTTCATATGTGTATTTTTCTCCGGTGATTCCGCATTCCTAGTTATTAGGCCATATTTTTTCAGTAAATGTGGATTTTTTGATCTGGAATGATTAAACATACCATACAATCCATAGATTTCAGTTCATCAGGAATTTGACTTTCGATGAATTCTGATGCGGTGATTCCGTCCATTTTTTGCATAGGACCGAATGGACTTTTAATAATTCGGTCTGAGATGCTAAAATTTGCTTCTTCCATGATTAAAAGTTTTTTTCCGATTTCAGCTTAAGTAAGTGTTAACGCTTCAGTGAAACAGATTATAAGGACTACTGATTGATATTTTCTACGCACTTTAAAATGTGTTAAAATTCATCATGCTGTTTAATTGTTGCGCTCACGTTGAATGACAAGGAAGTAGAGAGTTTTAGCAAACTTGATAGGAGCTATGGTTATGTTGTCTCAGTTTAAATATTTTCTCACACCGTTGTGAAAAGAGTATGCAATCATCTTGTCTTGAAAGCCGGAACCATTTATTATTAAAAACAAAACAGCATGGTTTTCTATGGACAATAGACTTAAAATTGTAACAATTTTGTTTTAAGAAAAGAATATACACAATTAAGACATTTCAAGTGTGCCAAATAAGAGGAAAGTACGAATATTATAAATGCATCCCAATTTACACTCGTGGAGTGATTTTCACATGGAACGGTTTCGGAGAAATCAAAAAGTTCGGACGTGGCGTCAAGTCTACTGGTGGAGAATCCGGGTCAATTTCGAAATGAAAATTCTGAATCAATCCAGTAAAAAAAAGGAATAAAGTATCACGTGCTAAGGCTTCTCCTAAACACTGTCTTTTTCCTATTCACAAAAAAAAAGCTTTAAGCATTGAAAAATAGTACATCAGTTTTCGATTAATTAGTAACTTTTATAATTACCAGCAGAAAATGGCATGAAATATTCGTGCTTAATCAAAGCAGTTTCATCCTTATTCAAGAATCTTTCTGGTCGAAAATTTTCAGGATCTCCCCAATGCTCCTTGCTATGATGAAGTCCGTACAAATTGAAGAAAACCACAGAACCTTTTGGAAGAAGGTATCCTTTGTATTCTGATAAAATGATAAGTACTGATTAATAAGAGTATTACTAAAACCAACAAAAAACATGAATTCAAAGTTCAGAATAAACTAACGAGTATCCCGCATCATTTTGTGATATACAGCCATTGGCAACAAAGAACACATTCGATGAACTTCATTCAGGACTGCTTCCATGTACAAAAGTCTAAATTGCAAAAATACAGATAAAGTAAAGCATTTGCAGTTAAACAAGGGTTGAAAGAATTCTAAATTCTTTTACTTTAGTTTATCATCACGTGAAGGCAATCTTTTCCCAATCAATCTCTCTATTTCTTCATACAATTTTTTCTGAACATCCAGATTTTGGGTGAGATACAAAATCCCCCATAATAACGTAGTGCTCGTAGTTTCCGCTCCGGCTACAAATAGATCCAGGATTACACTGTGCAAGTTGAATCCTGTTATACATCATAGTTAGTACACATGAAATAGACTTGAATTGTTGCAGTTTACAAAATGCTAATGTGATTTTCAGTGGAAAGATATTCACTTACGTCCTTCAGTTCCATGAAAACTGGACCCAACATGACTACTTCCGATCTCATGAATATACCTGTCAATAAAATCCCTAGTTTGCTCTGGATCATATGTTTCAAAATGCTCTTCTAATTCCTTGTCAACAAGAGCTCTCATTTTTGTTCTCATTTGGTTCCCTTTTTCCCAAGCTCCTCTACGAATTAAATTTTTCTTAGCTGGCCAAGGCCAAAAAAGTCCAGGTGATGTGATTGTTTGTTGCTGCAAATTTCTAAGGCCACAAAATATAGGCCCAGTTTATACTTCAATTCTGACGGATTTATTTTCATACATTTACAAAAAACTTACTGCGTGAGAAGTAATAGAGCTTCTTTGAATTCAGGATCATTCAATTCGTAGCGATGTCCAGTCAAAATTGACCACAAAGAGTTTAAAACAGAAGCATTAAAATTGCCAGACAGATCTATTGGTTCATTCGCTGACTTTCTGTAAGCAAATTTTAGAAACAATTTATTGGATTACTCCAGCTACGAAATTTGTTTTTGTAGTTAATTAAAGTAGTCAGTGACTTGTGCTAACTTTAAGAGCTCAATTAGTTCTTGTAACTCATAGGTAATTAATCCTTCCATGCCCTGCTTGCCCAGTCCCATATCTCGTAGCGTTCGCAATGAAAATCGTCTTTGTTCAGACCAAACTGAACCGTCTGCAACGAGTACACCTCTATTCCGTACTCCATAACTTCGTAAATACCAGACTTCAAAATCTGGACGACCAGAAAACTCTTCGCGTTTTAGTCCTTCAAGAATCATCTCTAGATCTGTGATTACAATGACCCTAGAAAATCCCCCCAAAAAATTGCATACAATGAACTCAGAAAAGATGATATTCTCCTCAAAAATATTCATTACCTGAACGCTCCAACATTCATTGTGAAGATTTTTCCGTATTTCTTTATATACTTTTCCAACATATTCAAAGGATTTGGGTTGACCATGTTCAGAAGAGATCCCACAAGAGGAATATCCAATGGACCTTAATAGCATTTCATGTTTAAACTAATTTTTTGCTGTCAAAACTCGATTATCTTTGAATTTTTTTTCTAACCTGGTGGAAGTTTTCTCCTGAAGTTTAAATACTTCATGATGATGTAAATACAGCTTGCAGCAATAAAAGTGACTGCTAGAGAACAGGAATCCAGATAAGGTGTCTTGTCACCCATTTTGAAACACTGAATGTTTCACTCACTAGTATTGGAAGTTCAAAATGGACGTAAAACAAAAAAACTGTATCGCATTTATTCGGTTCTTTCGCCAACAGTTTAGCGTACAATGTACAAAGTTTTTTTCAGTTTGTCAATCTATATGCAACATGGAAATGCAATGTTCATAGTTCATGCAATATTCCTTATCAACTTTTTGTTTACTAAACGTACATTGTACATGATGAAAGTTCAGTGTTTAGATTACGTATTTACTGTTAACCTAATACTATATTGTAGAGATAGAGAAGGATTATCGATGTCACAGGCAGAATAAATATACAGGAATGTAAAAATAGGCATATAGCACTGGGGATTTATACAACTTGAACTCTGAATAACATTTCCAGTAGCTCTATTAATTTGAGGTTGGGATATTGTACTGTTTAACCTATAGCTCATTTCCGTATCAGATTTATATCAATAAATTCTCTAGCTATTATAAAACTTGTTTGCCTGAAAAATATCATTGGACTGTAACATGGACTTTTGTATCAACATGTGTACCGTGCAAATAATAAACAACAACAAAAAGGAAAGAATTTCAAAAAGCTCACACTATTCACATGACCAGACTGTCGAATAACCTGTCCTCAATTAAAGATTATTTCAAACAGTCACGCACACACAATGTAACAGACGGTATTCGCATTAAATCCGGAAACATAATTTCCGGAATTTCAAACTCGGAACGCATAAATTCCGGAATCCATAAAAATCGGAATGCTTATTAATCGGAATGATTAATAATCGGAACGCATTATTTTCGGAAAACCATAAAAAGTAATGTTTTATTAAAACTACGTCAACTGAGTCATATATTTATTACATTCTTAAAACAAAAAAATTAATAGGTTTAACTAAATGACTATTAGAGAACTAATACTAAGGTAGGGTTTACTCCTCTTCAGACTTTCCGTATGTGTGTGTGTGTGCATAAATTAGGAAACAAAAATTGAAGTTCAAAGTTATTCAGCCAACATCTTAGGGAAACACACAATATCCATTGTAGATATTTATTTAGTCAACGTTGAGAACATGTGAACTACCGGCAAGCTATATTCAGTATACCAAGTTCAAGATTTTCCGAAAATGATGCGCCCCATGGAAATTTCATTCCGAAAATTATACCTTCCGGGTATTAAGCGTTCCGAATTTTGCCCATTCCGACTATGATGCGTCCGGAAATGATGCTTCCGGATTTGAGGTTTCCGACTTTGATGCGACATTCGGAAGGGTCGATGACAAATTCAAAAGTTTTCCTTACCTCTTGGCAATGTTCTAGAAGCTCGCTAAAATGATCTGTAACTTCTTCCAGTCGCTCTGAATCTGTTGTGAGCGCAGCATTACGTATCACGTCCAATAGCTCGGATGCCTCTTTTGAAGTGGTCACTAGGTCGGAAGCCTGCAATATATTTGTGACAAAAATTAGTATTCAGCCCATGTAGGATGGAGAAATGAATTAATTTAAAGAGCTTTTGCTGTAAATAACCTGCAGAAGGGCTGTTTCTTGAAGCTGGGAACGAAGCTCGTATACGGATTGTAAAGTGTCATCAATTGCTTGATCTAGCTCATTGGAGGGATTGTCTTTCTGTTCATACTGCAATCAAAAGAAGTAGGGTACATTTTATTGCCCCAAGCTAGGCCAGAAATAGTGTTTTTTATGGCCCAAAATCCTATCGTGCGAATACCAAAGCATCATATCATTGTGATATTAACATTACAATATAGCACAACATTTTGCTATAGACATTGCTAATGATACCATTCTGTTTCAATGCATGGGTTAGTTTTAGTCGTTTATATCGAGCAAAACTCTGTGTCCGTGTGTCTGTACCTTTTATAACAATACTTATTCTGTATACCTTGTATGTATTCTAATCCCTCAATATCTCCCGATATGAAGAATGCATGCAAAGACGCAATCTTTTCATCACAGTTTAGGAAAATGGATAAAAAAATCTGATTCCCTTTCGACAACTGCGCAAAAAATCCCTAAGTAAACTTTCCTTAATGCATACTCATACAGTTTCATTAGAGCGTGAAAAGTGATTCATTTACCAACACGCATTAGCAAAATGTAGCAAATAAACCGTATCTTTCAACAAAAAGCACATAAGAATCGTACTATTTATTGCTTGCTGCTATGCTCAACTCTTGGAGCACTCAATTTTGGATTTGAACTTCTGGCCAGTCATTTCAGCAGAGTCAATGGATCATAAAATGTAATGCTACCTTTTACTCTAACAATGTCTATTCCCATTTAAAAAATTTATGCTATCATAGCTACATGACAGATGCAATGAAAATCATACTATGAAGAGTGTGCTAGTTATTTGGTAAGAGGAAAAGTAAAAAGTCAACCATGCTTATTCTGCCAGCCAAGCTCATGAATATTTCCACTGCGAAACTATAGTGCGCTTATAACATTCACAAGAGCAAAGTTTTTCCACTGATTGAATGACGGTTACCATTGCCCATTGTTTCCCCCCATTTTTTAATTCACTTTCCATATACTATGGCATTCATCTGAAACAACAGACACCCAAAACTTACCGAGAATAGTAAGCGAAGAGAGTAAGTAAGGTAACCTGTTAAATTAAAAGCAAAAGTTTGCAACTCGGCAGATACTGACTGCTTGCAGACTCACGTAGAAATTCAGTCTCATCATATAAAATGCATAGTTTGTGGTTTCTCGTCGAGCATGGCTCCAACTCAAAGTAATAAAGACATGAGTTTATAAGAGAAAGTTCAATGTGTGTGTTCCAATCCCACTGGTGAACATGGGAGGACAAACTTTCTCCTTTTCTACACAAGTTGCCTTGCCTATGTGGTTTTATGAAAGCATCCCGAAACGTGAATACTACATAGTTTCATTGTGCTCTGCACAAGTTGGAACATGTGAAAATGGAGATGTTGCTGACGAGAGGACATGGCCAACTGAAATGTAGTGCAGTGACAAAAGTAACTACTCTGTCTGCCTGCGATAGCACAAATAAAATGGACACTCTAGTCTCCTTCTGAATTTATGACAGCAGAAATATAAAAAGAAATTTAACATGGTTGACTTAAAGTAGAATACGATCATGCAAAACTTTAGCTTTCAAATGTAAGAATAACATGCAGCAAAATTCGTGGGGAAAATTGATTCCTGAGCAAAAGTAATTTTTCAGCATTGACGTCATATGAAATGCAGCATTAAGGGCGATTTGCATTTGTACTACGTTAGAAATTGGGGGAAAAAGTTATCTGCGGTGAACTAGGTTTGGATATCTTGCTCGTTTATGTTGCAATAATGTTGAAGAACATTACAGTGTCTATAGTTTGCTGCAGCCAAGTGTCATTTGTATTTAACTGGGAAAGTTGATTAAAACTTTGCAATTATTGCTACTTTATGAAGTTAGTGAACCTAAATGGTGCGCCATAAAACTAGAGGAAAGTTCCAATGTACCCTATTATCGTAAATTTAGGTGTGATGTACCTTCATGTAGTCTATTTGCACTTAATCCAAAGGATTCCATTGTCTTCATACTGTGAGCAACTCTTCACATACATTAGGGGCACGCAGGAATAATCCAATACATTTTATATGATGATTGCATCGCATTGAGTGTGTACCTCTCATAGTTTCGCTAAGAATGAAACTTATCTTCACAATATTTAAATACATAAAACTGAAATGAAGTTTAAGATTTTGTCACAGTAAAAAAACTTCAACTGCAGCCAACTAGCTTAGGAACAAAACCTTTTATTTTGAAAGAAGCCAAGGCAAGCAACGCAAAGGAAAAGTTTTGTATTAGTCACAAAAGTGAAAATAAAGTAAACGTCCACAGAAAAGTTGAAGCTTGAAAAAATATAAAGAGAGCACGCCGCAGTCGTACATAAATTACGTTTTCCATTATTGCCATCATCAACTAAAAGAAGCTTCACTCATGACTATCCTGTTTAATTAAAGAAAAATGAATAACGCATCACGTACCAAGCTGTAATACCCTGGGAGTATGCTCCTGTTTCAAATCTACAATTCCCCCTAAAACGTCCAATTAAGATATACAAAGATAAACTATAAACTAAAGCTCATACAAACTAAGCCAGGACTCGTAAATGTTGCGAATTTTGCAAGGCAGATATTAAACACCGTAAATCTCTATATAAAACTCCCTAATATGCTATCGGCAGTTAACAGAACAAACGGCGGTTAGAAATCGCATGGGATTCTAACAGCTCAGAAAATATTTCTATAGCAGCTCACGTATATAATAAAGCCATGCCGTGATATGAATAAATAGAAAAAATATGAAGACAGTGATGATGCGTGCATCTAATTTAATCACGTAATAAATCCAAAGTGCTACCCGCTACCTGTCTCAAAGTGATAACGAAAGGTCAAAGAGTCAAGTCTTGGGATACAATGAGTGGCTCTTACGTAACCAACAGCTATTTTCGTATACATTATGACAGAGAATTTATTGCTCCTAATGTAAGAACATGAGGGCGCGGTCATCCCAAATAGAACTGAAAGGTTTGTTAATAATCTAACTACATTGGTTTCAATTCCATAACTCGGCTCAGATTTCCCATTACAAAATAAATGAGATATGGAACATGTAGCCAGATTTGGTTTCCCTCGAGTAAACTATGAGTATAAATCACGATCATCATCATTTTCATTTGCTTACAAGGCCAAGTTTTTAATATGAGAGGTTTGGTTAGCGACTAGTGAGTGAGTGAGTGGGATAAGGAAAATCTTGTCAGGAAGCAGAATCATAGGAACCAATAAAGCATTGCAGTTCCTAACTAACTAAACTAAATAATATAAACATATAGTGGGCAGTTATATGATGAGTGAAAGTGCTGACGTTTAAGCTAGGGCCGGATTCCTCACCAGAAAAAAGTTTTAATATGCTGGTGGAAAAAATTACTTTTCTTTTTCTCATTATGCTCTAGTGATAAAATGGTTGAGTAGCTTTCGGCTACTATACTGATAAATACCAAAGTGATAACGCAGGCAAAAAATGCTTACGCTTGTGTGCTGTATTCCATAGTATAGAATGACCATATAATGAAAAATTTCATTTCCTTTCAAGTTGTACATATTCGGTGCAAGAATTTCGTAATTAATTATTTTGCTTTTATAATATAATATATAATTTGCTGCTATGCAGTCATTACAAAATGGAGGAAAGCATTGGTTTCAACTTACATGGATGAGGCCAACTCGCAGAAGTTGGTTTAATTGCAGTCTGACGCGATCACAGAGAAGTAGAATGTTTTCTCGATGCTCATGGGTTGTGTATGCGGAATCTGTGAAGTCCTGAAATAAAAAAGTAATTTTTGCATGAAAAATATATTAGAATTTTTCATACTTTACTTCTAAACTAACTAAATACTTGAAAAAAAACTTGAATTAGAAGGAACCAGAAATGTTTTGAATTGTACAGAGCTAGATTTATATTCTTTATTGCACTGTAAGATCTTGTTTCAAGTCTGTGTCATTTGGCGAAAGTAGTTTTTCAAGAAAATCATTTGAATACAGTACCGAAATGCGCTAGAAAAAGAGTTCTTTTTTAGTTCTTTAGAAACTATTCTGATTCAATAGCTCAAGGCTTCAATATGCTTTCACCTGACTTTCAACCTTTCTAATAGAACTGCATACGAGATTTCTGAACCTTTTAACTGTTTCAGACATACAAAGAATAGTAAACGCCAGTTGTATTCATTCGTACTGTTTTCGATGTTGCAGTTCTTTGCTTTCGTAATTTTGTAAAATTGATATTTCTGCACAACTATGTTACATAAGGGATACGTAGTAGAAATCATTTTGAAAAGCGTTTTGTGCTACAGACGCTCTGCATTTTTCAATTGAAATTTATTCTTTTTATTATTATCATTAGTTATTTATTATCAATTTTTCTTTTTCTATCTTTAAAACGGCAACGTACCGTTGACTTTTGGCACAATCAAGTTCATTTTATTTATTACGAAGCCGAAGGCTGAGTCAGGTAATTACCAACGGGAGCGCCCTATGCTGCACATGTTAAAGCTAAAATCACCTGAAAACGCAAGATGAAATTTGTGTTAGTAAACTCTGTTTGGAACGG
>Ga0210040_10005873_pt1 | contig 15479 bp, 10 predicted proteins | sample CryGeyCG12114_NA_FD_185462 | JGI IMG/M metagenome (GOLD analysis project Ga0210040, IMG submission 185462) | Groundwater microbial communities from aquifer - Crystal Geyser CG19_WC_8/21/14_NA (SPAdes) (version 2) | ecosystem: Environmental > Aquatic > Deep subsurface > Groundwater | place: USA... | reverse complement strand
AGTCCGCGGGCGATCGTCACGGCGGCACGGCCCGGGCTGGGCCTCGGCATCGCTGGCCTCCGCGCGGAGGTGCGCAGCACCGGCAGTGCCTATCTCGTGCTTGCCCGGGGGCGCAGCGACTATGGCGACTTCACCGCGGACGTGGCGGTCCAGACCGCCGCCGGTCCGCTGACGATCGACATCCGCCGCGCCACGCTGGCCGGAATCAACGTGCAGGGCCGCGTCCACCAGACGCCGGCCGGCCCATTCGCCGGTCAGCTGCTGGCCCGCGGCGACGGACTTGGCGGCGTGGTTCGCCTGGCCGCCGCCGGCCGCTACCAGCAGGCGCTGATCAATCTGCGGGCGCGCAACGCGGTGCTACCGGCGCCGGCGAACATCGCGGTCGGCAGTGCGATCGTCGATGCGCGCGTGACCCTCTACGACCAGCCGGAGATCATCGCCGACGCACAGCTCGGACAAGCTCGCTTCGGCAGCACGGACATCGCGGCGCTGCGGACCGTGATCAACTATCGCGGTGGCCGAGGCTTCGCCCGCGGCCTGGCCGAAGGAACGTCCGGCGTGCCGTTCCGGGTGGCGTTCAACAGCGAGCTGCAGCCCGACTTGTGGCGCGCGGCGCTCCGCGGCCGGATCAACGGCGTGGACGTGCGGACCGACAGCCCGGCCCGCATCGTCCCACGTGGCGGCACCTACGAGCTGCTGCCTACCCGGTTGATCCTTGACCAGGGCAGCGTCCGCCTGGCTGGCAGCTACGGCCGCGACCTGCGGCTGCAGAGCCGCGTCGACGGCGTGGACATGACGCTCCTGAACCTGTTCACGCCGGGGCTCGGCATCGGCGGGCGGGCCACGGGCAGCGTCGATTTCGTTCAGGCCGGAAGTACCTTCCCGACGCTGGACGCGCGGCTCGCCATCCGCAACTTCACCCGCACCACGGCTGCCTCGGTCAGCCGTCCGCTGGACATGAACGTCGTTGCGCGGCTGGCGCCCGGCACCGGCACATTGGCGGCGGTGATGCGGACTCGCGGGACGGTGGTCGGGCGCGTCCAAGCGTCACTCCAGCCACTCGCCAGCGGCACCTGGACCCAGCGCATCGCCGGCGCTCCCTTGCGTGGCGGCATCCGTTACGTCGGTCCGGCCGAAGCGCTGTTCTCGCTCGCCGGCCTTGCCGACCAGAACCTCAGCGGTCCGATTGGGGTCGCAGCCGACTTCAACGGCCGGGTGAACCACCCTGCGCTGCAGGGCATCGTGCGCGGCCGGAACCTGACCTACACCAATGCGAGCTATGGAACGCGGCTCACCAACCTGGCGCTGCAGGGTCGCTTCACCGGCGACCGATTGCAGATCGACCAGCTGACCGGGTCCGCCGGCAGCGGCACGGTTCGGGGTAACGGGTTCGTCAGCCTGGCCGCCGCCAGCGGCTATCCAGCGAACTTCACCCTGTCGCTGAACGACGCTCGCCTGGCCGACAGCGAGGCGCTGCGCGTAACGGCGACCGGCGACGTCCGGCTGGTCAAGGCCGCCAACCAGAACCCCGTCCTGACCGGGACCGTTCGCCTGCCGGCGACCCGCTACCAAATCGTCCGCCAGGGCGCGGCGCAGGTACCGGAACTCACCGGCGTGCGGTTCAAGCCGCCGCGGGGCCGGCCGGTGGTGACGGGCGACACGAGTACGCCGTCCGCCAGCGCCAGCTTCGGTAACGTCCAGCTTGATCTCACCATCACCGCTCCCGGGCAGATCCATGTCACCGGCATGGGCCTGGAGTCCGAGTGGCGCGCGAACCTGCGGGTGACCGGCACCAGCACGGCACCGCGCGTCGCCGGCGCCATCAACCTGGTGCGCGGCACGCTCGGCTTCGCTGGCCGCTCGTTCGAACTGCAGGAAGGGCAGATCCGCTTCGGCGGGGGCACGACCACCGACGCCACGATAGCGCTGTCCGCGACCGAGACCATCGAGGACGTGGACGTAACTGTGAACGTCGCCGGCGCGGTGCTCGACCCCCGAGTGACGTTCACGAGTTCGCCCGGCCTGCCGCAGGACGAGATCGTGTCGCGCATCCTGTTCGGTAATTCGGTTGGGCAGCTGTCCGCCATCCAGGCGGTCCAGTTGGCCGCATCACTGAACAGCCTGCGAGGGTCCGGCGGCGGCTTGAACCCACTCGGCAAGCTGCGCCAGGTGGCCGGCATCGACCGGCTGCGCATCCTCGGGCCCGACGACACGGACGGGCGCGGGACGGCGCTCGCGGCCGGCAAGTATATCGGCGACAACATCTACCTGGAGGTGGTCACCGATGCGCGCGGGTTCACCGCCACGCAGCTGGAGGTGACGCTCAGCCGCAGCCTGTCGATCCTCAGCCAGGCGGGCGGATCCAACCGCACCAACGTCAACGTGCGCTACCGCAAGAACTATTGATGAGGCTGGTGGTGCTCACCCTGCTGCTGCTGGCAGCCAGCGCGTGCGGTGACCGGCGCAGTTTCGACCAGCGCTACGATGACACCAGCCGGACGCTCGAGAACAAGGCCGAGCAGCTGGATCAGAACCTCAGCGAAACGAACCTATCCGACCGCTGACCGGCTCAGCAGCTCGCGGGGCGGCGCCGCAGCGGCATGGTCAGGCAATGGACGCCGCCCCCGCACCGAGTGAACTCGTCCAGGGCGACCGGGTGGACCTCAAAGCCACGATGCCGCAGCTCGTCATCGACCCGCGGCGCCGAGCCGGTGGAAACAATCCGCCGGTCGCCCAGCGCCAGGACGTTGCAGCCAAGGGTGGAGACCTCGTCGGCGGCGACCGGGATAAGCTCGATGCCGAGCTCTCCGAGGAGCGCGCGGAAGGCAGGGTGGAGCTTCTCGACGCAGGCCAGGGCTAGGTCGCGGTCGACCATGCAGAAGTGCGTGTCGAGGTGCAGCAGGTCCGGATCGATCGGAGTGGCGGTGACCGTCCAACCGCGCTGAGTGAAGAAACTTCCCAGCGCCTCGGCGCCGGCCGTGGTGGTGCGTTCTTCCGAGACGCCGACGACCAGATGGCCAGGGCGCAGCAGGCAGACGTCGCCGCCCTCGACCGCGCCCGCCTGCACGCGCCCGAGCACCGCGATGCCGGCCGCACGAGCGGTCTCCAGCACCAGGTCGACTTCTTCCCGCCGGTGGGCCGCGCCTGGGCGCAGGCCAAGCAGCCCCCATGGCGTCATCAGGCTGGTATCGCGGGTGAACGCCAGATCGGGAAGTCCGGCGAGCGGCTGGACCGTACGCACTCGCACGCCGGCGGCGCCCAGCACGTCGACCAAGGCGCGGTGCTGCTGGCTGGCACGCACGCTGCACGAGCTGAGCCCGTTCTGTAGCGAGTCGCGGCTGACCTCGTTGCAGGGAACGATGCTCAGGTGGCGAGGCGAGGCGAGCAGGACTTCCTCCAGCACGCCAACTTCGCTGTCGGTCCCGCGGAACTCCGGATTGACCGGAAGCCGCGACGAGCGTGGCGGGAGAGTGGACGCAACGATGGGCCTGGAGGACAAGGGTAAACTCTTCATTTGCGGGTCTTGCAGGGTGGTCGACGCAAATACGCAACGGCGCGTCACCCTGATTAACCATGCAGGCGCGCGACCGTTCCGCCTAAGCGCAGGAGTCCGCCACAGCCGTTCGCACTGCCGCCGGGGCTCGACCATGCCCGCCGATGAGCCGACGGAATTCTGCGGCACTGAAGGGTACCCGACCCATGGCGGCGTTCAACGCCTGCATCGCGGTCCGCTCTGGCGGCCACCGCGCGACCCAGGCCATCAAACTCCATACCCTAGGTAGAGGCGATCGGCCGGCGCCCCGAGCCGCTTGTCGCCGTTATTCGCCGCTGCGGCCGAGGATGCGGCCGGTGGCGGCGTCGACGTCGACCCAGATCACCCGCCCGTCGCGCATGAACTTCAGCCGGTAGGTATGGCCGTCGAATTCAGGCCCCAGATAGTCGGCCCCGCCCATGTGCGGCATGACCCGCCGCTCGATCATCGGCAGCGGCATGGAGCGGCCCTGGCGGAACGCCTGGAATGCCCGATCCTGGTCGCGCGGCCGGTCGGCCAGCGCGGGGCTGGCGACGAGGCCGGCGGCGATCGCCGCGGCAAGGAGGGAACGAAATGGCTGCATCACGAATCTCTTGAGGGAGGTGATAGCACAAGCCATTGAATAGCTTGTGAACAGGGCTGACACCGTTGTCCACAAGCGCGGGTGACGCGGCGCCCTGCCCTCGCTAGACAGCGCCGTCATGGCTGCCCCGCCCATCCTCTCGTTTGAAGACCTCGGCCTAGTGCAGTGCGACGGCTGGCTGTTCCGCCAGCTCGATATCACGGTCGGCCGCCGCGACCGACTGGCCCTGATCGGCCGCAACGGTGCCGGCAAGACGACCCTGCTCAAGTGCCTGGCCGGCATCATCGACACTGATGAGGGACGCCGCACCATCGTCCCGGGCAGCCGCGTCGTGCTGCTCGAGCAAGACCCACCGATGGCGGCGCACGCCACGCTGGAGGACTGGGTGCTGCACGGCCCGGACGCCCCACCCGCCCACGAGGCCGCCGCCATTGCCGACCAGCTCGGCATCGACCTCCAGCGCACCACGGCGACCGCCAGCGGTGGCGAGCGGCGACGGGCGGCGATTGTCCGCGCGTTGGCGCAGGACCCTGACGTGCTGCTGCTCGACGAGCCGACCAACCACCTCGACCTCGCCGCCATCGACTGGCTCGAGGACTGGCTGAACCGTTTTACCGGCGCGTTCGTGGTGATCAGCCACGACCGGACCTTCCTCACTCGCCTGACGAAAAGCTGCCTGTGGCTCGATCGCGGCCAGATTCGCCGGGCAGAAATCGGCTTCGGCGGCTTCGATGCCTGGACGGAAAAGGTTTATGCCGACGAGGAGCGCGCGGCCGAGAAGCTCGACGCCAAGCTGGCGATCGAGCTGCACTGGCTGCAGCGCGGCGTCACCGCCCGCCGCCGCCGCAACCAAGGCCGCCTTGCCAAGCTGCACGAAATGCGGGCGCAGCGCGCGTCCATGCTGGGACCGGCCGGCTCGGCCAGGCTCGGCCTGGCCCGCGACGACAGCAAGACCAAAACGGTGATCGACGCCGAACACGTCACCAAACGCTTTGCCGACCGCACCATCATCCGCGACTTCACCTTGCGCATCCAGCGCGGCGACCGGATCGGCCTGGTTGGGGCCAACGGCGCCGGCAAAACCACGCTGCTCAAGCTGCTGACCGGCGAGCTTGCCCCCGATGACGGCAAGGTGAATCTGGCCAAGACCCTGTCCGGCATTGTCATCGACCAACAGCGCAAGCTGATGTCGCCCGAAAAGCGCGTGCGCGACGTGCTGGCGGAGGGTGGCGACTGGATTGACGTGCGCGGGACCAAGAAGCACATCAAGGGCTACCTCAAGGAATATCTGTTCAATCCCGAGATGACCGAGGCGCCGGTCGGCAGCCTGTCGGGCGGCGAGCGCTCGCGCCTGCTGCTCGCCCGCGAGTTCGCCCGCGCCTCCAACCTGCTGGTGCTGGACGAGCCGACCAATGACCTCGACCTGGAAACGCTCGACCTGCTGCAGGAGGTCATCTCCGACTATGAGGGCACGGTCCTGATCGTCAGCCACGACCGCGATTTCCTGGACCGGACGGTGACCGTCACGCTGGGCCTCGACGGGTCGGGCAAGGTCGATATCGTCGCCGGCGGCTACGAGGATTGGGCTAGGCGGCGGGGCGAAGCGGCTCGGTCGCAGCCCAAGGCGCGGTCGGCGCCACCGCCGGCGAGTACGGCGCCGCCCGCACCGGCCAGGAAGCTGTCCTACAAGGACCAGCGCGACCTCGACCGCCTGCCGGCCGAGATCGAGCGGATCGAAGTCGAGATCGCCGCAGCGGAAGCGGCGCTGGCCGACCCGGACCTCTATACCCGCGATCCCAACCGGTTCGCCAACATCATGGACGAGGCCGCCAGGCTCCGCTCCGACAAGGAAGCGGCCGAGCTGCGGTGGCTCGAAGTGGCGGAACTGGCGGAGTCACTGGCGGGAGCCTGAGCATGCGCGGTCTCGACTTCAGCAGCTGGTCGTCGATCCTGTCGACCGTCGCCGGCTTGCTCCTCATCACCCTGATCGGGGTCGGCATCCGGCTTCTGGCGATGACCACCATCCAGCAGCGCCGCGAGCGGGAGAACCGCCAGATCAACGAGCGGCTGAAGACGCTGATCGCCGCCTATAAGACGCTGGGCGGATCGTTCACCGGCGAACTGTCAGTCGATCCGCGCCACCTGCGCGACCTGCGCAAGCTGGCCGCCGACGATCCAGCGGCGCAGGCCGTGGTGGACAACGAGCGGGTCCGCCGCATGCGCGACCAAGTCGAAGCGGCGTTGTCGGATATCATCCTGCTCGGCACCGAGGAGCAGGTTCGCCTGGCGGCGGCCGCCGCGCAGGAGATGGTGGGCGGCCGCCCAGTCCATACCGGCGAGCTAGTGGTCAGCCTGCGCAACTTCATTCGGCAAGCGCTCGATCTGGATTCGATTCCGAATGGGCTGGCGATCCCCAGGCAAGGGCCGCTCCGTCCGACCGGCACCGGCGGTGGTGGCAAGGGCGGGCGCGGCGGCGCTGATGAGGGTAGCGGCCGAAGCGGACGCGGCGGCGGCGGCGGGATGGCCGGTGCGGCTGGCGGCGGTGCCGGCCTCGGGCTCGGGATCGCAGCCGGACACGACGAAGCCGACGACCGCGAGGACGCCGGCTCCAATAGTTAGCCAATAAGCGGGCGCCGCCGGAACGCCGCCCGCCCGATCACTTACGAGCCGAGGAAGGTCTGCAGCTCGGTCTGCGACACGCTGCCGCTCTTGTCAGCGTCGGCCTTGCGGAACGCCGAACTCAGGTAGCTCTTGGTCGGGGTCTTCTGCCCGGCAGCCGACTGCAGGTCGCCGACCCACTTGTTGAACTCGGTTCGGCTCAGGCCCTGGTTGCTGTTGGTGTCGTACTTGGACCAGTCGGCTTGCACGACCGACTCCGCAGTGGTGGCGGTGCTGGCCGTCGAGCCCGTCGTGCTACCTGCGGTGCCGCTCGTCGTGCCGGTCGTGCCTGTGGTACCATTGGTGGTGCCGGTGGCGCCGGTGGACGAGTTGCTCGACGGCGTCGCCGGCGTGGCCGGGGTCGCCGCCGTACTGGTGCTCGGATCGGCCGGCGTAGCCGGGTCGGCCGGGGTCGCCGGCTGCGCGACGCCCGGCGAAGACGGCTGCGTCTGCGTGGTCGGCTGGCCCTGCCCAGTGGTGGTCGTGGTGGTGGTCGACTGGGCGAACGCCGCGGCACTGGCCGTCAGGGTCAGGCCGAAAAGGGCGGACTTGATCATCGGAAACTCTCCATGCTTCGCTGGTGATACGCGAATAGGTGCGCTGCCCAGCATCGGGGCAGGCACGCTGGAGAAAACTCCCAAGTCTTTGATAAGTCGCTTGGTTCGTCCCTGACGGGGAACGGACGGACGATAAGCGCTAATGAGTCCGCCGCCGCGATCAGCCCGCAGCGGCGAACCTGTCCTCAGGCCTCGCGCAGGGCCGCGGCCGTCCGCTCCTTTACCCGCCGCTCCATGATGGTCAGCGGCATGGCCCCTTCCTTCAGCACCTCGTGGAAGCGCTTGAGGTCGAACCGGTCGCCCAGGCTTTTCTGCGCGTCGGCCCGGGCCCGGTTCCAGGCCATGTGCCCGATCTTGTAGGTGCAGGCCTGCCCCGGCATCGTGCAATAGCGCTCCACCTCCCGCTGGCTGCGCGGCCGGGCGAAGCCGGTGGTGGCGACCAGATAGTCGGTTGCCTGCTCGCGGCTCCACCGTTTGGTGTGGATGCCGGTGTCGACCACCAACCGCGCCGCGCGGAACAGGAACGACTGGAGGTACCCGGCCCGTTCCAGGCCCGTGTAGGCGCCCAGCTCGTCGGCCAGCTGCTCAGCGTACAAAGCCCAGCCTTCGGAATAAGCCGAGAAGAAGCCGATCTTTCGCAGGGTCGGGATGTCCTTCGATTCTTGCGCCAGGCTGATCTGGAGGTGGTGGCCCGGAACGCCCTCGTGGAAGGTAAGCGACGGCAGGCTGTACCTGGGCCAGTCGCCCGTATCCTTGAGGTTGATGAAGTAGATCGCCGGCCGCGACCCGTCGAGCGAGGCCCGGTTGTAGTAACCGTTGGACGCGCCGTCCTGGATCTCCGGCGGCACGCGGCGGATCTCCAGCCGCTGGGTCGGCACGGTGGCGAATGCCTGCGGCAGGCGCGCGTACATCGCTTTCACCCCGGCATTGAGGCTGACGAGCAGCGCCGCCCGCCCCTCGTCGGTGTTGGGGTAGAGCTGGCTCGCCTCCACGTTCAGCGCCGCCAGCCGCTGCCCGACCGAACCCTTGGTATAGCCGGCGCCCTTCAGGATGCGGTCCAGTTCGGCGCTGATCTCCGCCACCTGCGCCAGGCCCAGCCGGTGCACCTCGTCGGGGGTGAAGCGGGTGGTGGTCATCTGCTCCAGCGCAACCGCGTAGATCGCCTCCCCGTTCGGCAGCCGCCACGCCCCGTCGCCGGGCCGGCTGGTCGGCTTCAGCCGCTCCAATGCCGTGATCTGCCGGTCGAGCGCCGGGTAGACCTTCTGCGCCACGATCGCCGATGCACGCCGCTGCCAGTCGCCGGGCAGGTTCTTGGCCGCGGCCCGCGTCACCAGCGACCGGGTCATGGTGCTGGCCTCGGCCGGCTGACCGCGCAGCTTGCGCATCTGGCCCAAGGTCAGGTCAAGCGACCAGGCCGGCGCCAGGAAGCCCCGCGCCGCCTGCTGCTGCTGCTCGGCGGTGTCGTTGTCGAGCAGGGTGGCGAACTGATCGAGCCGCGACAGATAGGCCTCGGCGTCCGCCGCCGTCACGATCGTGTGCGCGGTGTTGAGAAAATCGGGCGTGGAGAAATAGGCGCCGCCCTGCTGGAAGATCGGATAAGGCCGCACTGCGGAATCGATGTCGAACCGGGTCGCGGGGATGATCCCATTCTCCTGCTGGTAGAGTACGATCTCGCGGTTGAGGCGGCCGCTGTCGGACAAGCCCCCGGGGGCAATGCCGCGCAGCTGGACGATGTTGCGGCGAGCGCGGGCGACATCCTCCTGCCGGGCCTGCGGCGCGGGGCGGATGTCGAACTTAGCCTTGAGGTCGGCGAGTTCGCCCTTGTCGAGCCCAAGCGAGGTAGCGAGTTCCGGCGATTCCCGCACTTGTTCCTGGAAGATGGCGTCGAACGTCTGGTCGAGCCGGGCATCGCCACTCTCGCCGCCAGCGGCCTGCGCGAGGGCACCAGCGGGACGGGTGATGGCGGCGGTGGCGGTGACCGCCCCGGCGGTCGAAAGAAAGGCGCGACGATCCATGACAACTCCTCCGCGGCAACAATGATGGTTTCGCCGAGCCTAGTGGCGGCGGCGGACGTCGCAACCCGTGACTGGCGCGAAATCCTTTTGTTAACCTCGTTGTGGCAGTTCCGCCGCTTGGCTTGTTGACCAGGGAAGTTCCGGTGCCGGTAGCACGATGCGACAACGATCGGCGGGAGCTGGGATGGCTGTCCATCCTGTTTGCCCTGACTGCCTTTGTGACCGGTACCGCCTTCGCCCTCGGGCATGCGGCGCAAGTGCCCACAGCCGACATCTACCTTATCGCGGTCTCGGGAGTGTGGCTTCCCACTCCGCTGTTGCTGGGCTTCGCGGGCATGATCGCGATTCTCATCCTGCTTGCCCAGGGCGAGCGCCCCCGCCACGCATTCCGTTCCTTCTGCCACGATCGGCTGAACACGCCAGTCGATGCCGCCGCAGTCTTTGGCCCGGTGCTCCTCGTTCCGTTGGTTCTCGGCGGCTTCAGCACGCTCAAGCAGCTGATTCCGCTGTACAACCCGTTCAGCTGGGACGACATCTGGGCCGAGCTGGGCCAGTTCATCTGCTTCGGCCGCACGCCGTGGCAGCTGACGCACGCAGTCTTCGGCTCGCCGCTTGCAACCGTCATCCTTGACCGTCTCTACGTGGCCTGGGTCTGGTTGCTGTTCGTCATCATACCCGTGGTCGCCTTTGTCGCACCGCGCCAGCTGCGCGCCCAATTCTTCCTGAGCTTCTCAGGCGCCTTTGTGCTGATCGGTGTGGTCGGCGCCTTCATCTTCAGCTCGGCCGGGCCCTGTTTCGCCACCCTTATCGGCACGAAGTCGGCCGGCAGCTACGTTGAGCTCATGGCCCGCCTGCACGCCATCGACGCCTCTGGCTACCACCTCAACGCGATCTACATCCAGGATCACCTCTGGCAATCGTACCAGCAACATGAATTTGGCTACGGTCGCGGCATTTCTGCCATGCCGTCGATGCATAACGCCATCTCATTGCTGTACGCCCTCACCCTTGGACGGTTCGGCTGGCGCATGCGCACGCTCGGCTGGACGCTGGCTGTTCTGATCCTGATCGGATCGGTCCATCTGGGCTGGCACTACCTGACGGACGGGCTGGTCGCCTGGGCCGCCATGTACGGCATCTGGCGCGCAGCGGGCTGGTACCTCAAGCTGAGCGGCTATGAGCAGGCGATGGAGCGCCGGCCTCACGCTCCGGTGCTCGCCACGCTCGACGGGGAACGCGTCCCCGCCCGCCTCGCCGCCTGAGGTCTCAGGCGGTCAGTTGATACTGCTTCAGCAGGTCGTACAGGGTCGGTCGGCTGATCCCCAAGAGCTTGGCCGCGCCCGAGATGTTGTTCTCCGTCCGCGCCAGCGCCTGGCGGATTGCCCTCCGGTCGGCCACCTCGCGCGCCGCCCGCAGGTTGATCGCTGCCGGCTCGCCCGCTTCGGGTGAGCGCAGGTCCAGGTCGGCCGCCGTCAAGGCCTTCCCTTCGGCCATGATCACCGCCCGCTTGATCCGGTTCTCGAGCTCCCGAACGTTGCCCGGCCAGCCATGCGTCTCGATCGCGGACAAGGCCTCGTCGCTCAAGCCCGTTACGGCCGGGTTGAGTTCACGCGCGAACCGCCCGACGAAGTGCCGCGCCAGCAGCACCGCGTCGCCGGAGCGCTCCTTCAGCGAGGGAATGCGCACCACGATCTCGGCCAGCCGGTAGTACAGGTCCTCGCGGAACCGGCCGTCGGCCACCATCGCGTCCACGTCCTGGTGGGTCGCGCAGACGATCCGGGTGTCGACCGCGATCGGCGCGCGCCCGCCGATCCGCTCGATCACCCGCTCCTGCAAGAAGCGCAGCAGCTTAACCTGGAGCGGCAGCGGAACGTCGCCGATCTCGTCGAGGAACAGGGTCCCGCCCTGCGCCAACTCGATCTTGCCGGGCGTGGTCTTGACCGCCCCGGTGAACGCGCCCCGCTCGTAGCCGAACAGCTCGGCCTCCAGCAGGTTCTCGGGGATCGCCGCGCAATTGATCGCGACGAAGCTGCCCTTCGCCCGCCGGCTCTTCTCATGCACCGCGCGGGCGAGCAGTTCCTTGCCCGTGCCGCTGGCGCCCAGCAGCATCACGGAGACATCCGCCGGGGCCACCCGCTCCACGGTCCGCGCCACGCTCAGCATCTCGGGCGCCGCGGACACGATGGAGCCGAGCACCGTTCCGCCAGTCTCCTCCGCCAGCCGCCGGTTCTCGGCCTCAAGTTCATGTAGCTCGAACGCACGCCGGACGATCAGGCCGACTTCGTCAATGTCGACCGGCTTGCGGTAGAAATCATAGGCGCCGAGCGCGATGGCCTTGAGCGCACTTTCCCGCGCGCCATGCCCTGATGCGACGATCACCTTGGCGTCCGGCTTCAGCGCCAGGATTTCGGCCAGGCAGGCGAAGCCCTCGCTTGTCCCATCAGGGTCCGGCGGCAGGCCGAGGTCCAGCGTCACCACCGCCGGCTCGTGCAACCGCAGCGCCTCGACTGCCTGCGCGCGATTGTGCGCGGCAACCACCCGATAGCCGTCGTAGGCCCACTTCAGTTGCCGCTGCAGCCCCTCGTCATCCTCAACCACGAGCAGCACGGGAAGGTCGGCAGTGTCGGTCATGCGGTCAGGCTTTCGAGTTGAGCGGCCACGGGAAGTTCGATGGTGAAGCGGGTGCCGGCCCCGACCCGGCTGTCTACGGTCAGCGTGCCGCCCATGCCCTCGACCAGCGCGCGCGCCTCGTAGGCGCCGATGCCGAACCCGCCCTGCTTGGTCGAGGCGAACGGCTGGAATAAGCGTTGCCGGACGAACTCGGGGTCCATGCCGGTGCCGCGGTCGATGATCTCGATCCGCACCCGCTCGCGGGCTTCGGTGACATGAACAGTGACCGGCTCGTGCGCCGGGCTCGCGTCCACCGCATTCTGCAGCAGGTGCGCAATCGCCTGCTCGAGTCCGCCTGGGTCACCGCGCACACGCAGCGCCGTCGGGCCGAGCAACCGCACCTCGTGCGCCGCGCGCTTTCCCGCCACGGCCGCGGCCAGCACCGGGCGCAGCGCAAATGCCTTTGCTCCCTCGCGCGCGGCTGCCGATGGCGCCGGCGCCAGCCGCGCCAGTAGGTCGTTCATCTTGCCCACCGAGCTTTTCAGGGTCTCGATCATGTCGGCCCGGAACTCCGGATTGTCGGCGTGCCGCTCGGCGTTGCGGGTCAGCAGTGACAGCTGGCTGACCAGGTTCTTCACATCGTGCAGAATGAAGGCGAACCGCCGATTGAAATCCTCGAACGCCCGGGCGGTGGTCAGCGCTTGCTGCCCGTGCGCCTCGGCCAGGGTCGACGCGGCCTGGCGCGCGGCGGTGCGCAGCACGTCGAAGTCCTCCCAGTCGAGCGGTCGCCGGATCTCCGGCGCCGCCAGCAGCACCAGGCCGACCACCCGCTCCCCATGCAGCAGCGGAATGCCCGTCCACAACCGCTCGTCGCCTAGCCACTCGGGCGGCAGCGGAAGCGCCTGGTCCTGTGCCGACCCGCGAGCCGTGCCACCCGCACCGATCTCGATCACGCGGCCCTTTTCGCCGAGTGCCGACCACAAGGTCTCCAGCCGATCAGCCGCGCCCGCGTCCGGCAGCCGCCCAGACCAGCGCCAGCTGCCCTGCCACCCGATCCCGCCCTGGTCGCGGGCGAGTAGCAACCCTGCGGGCGCGTCGACGATATCTGCTAGGGCACGGATCACGCGCTCGGCCAGCGGCGGCGCATCGGCCCCGCCACGGCCCAGCGTTTCGGCCACCCGCAGCCACTCGGCGCGGTAGTCGTAGCGATGCTCGAACAGGTGCTTGGCGGCCGTGACCTTGAGCCACCCGCGCAGCCGGGCGGATGGGAGCAGCACCACTGCCGCCACCGTCATCCCCGCCAGCCCGAGCAGCGCGGCCGACTTGAGCCAGCTCCAGTCCGTGCCGCGCAGCGCCGTTGCCAGCACCGCCATCAGCGCGAAATAGGAACAGACCGCCACCAGCCCCAGGGATTGGAAGGTCGCCGCCCGCGACAGCTTCAGCCGCCAGCCGTCGATCTGCTGCCCGCCAAGCGCGAACAGCGGCGCCGCCAACGCAACCGCCGCGCCCCGGCCCTCATCCAGCAGCCCGGCCACTCCGCCCTGCCAGTAGCCCAGCGTGTAGAGGTTGAGGTCATACAGCCACAGCCAGGCCAGCGCGAGCATGACCAGCCGGATGGACGAGCGGCTCGCCGGCGCCGCCTGTCCATAAAGATTGTGCACCACCACCAACGCGCCCGCTGCGGACGTGCCGCGTAACAGCAATGCGGTCGTGGCGAGCGCCGCCGCCGTGGCCCCGCTGGCCCCATCGGCCAGCTGGTCGGTAACGAACTGCAGCGCCAACACCGCGGACTCCGCCGCGTAGACCGAGCCGACGCCTTGCAGTTGCCGGTCCTCCCCGCCGCTGCCCGCCGACAGGCTGTACAGCAGGCCGATCCACAGCAGGTTGCGTGCGGTCTCGGCGTGGTCGGCCAGCACCGACCCGGGCGCGATCGCCGTCAGCCACGCCCACAACATGGTCAGCAGCAGCCCGCCCAGCAGCAGCCGCTGCACGGTCGCTCGCACCCCTTCGCGCAGCTGCCAGATCAGCAGCGTGCCGAAGAGGAATGCGGCGAGCGCATGGCTCCAGAACGCCAGGATCGCCGTCACGCTGTAAGCTCCACCGACATGGGCGGAGAGTGTCGGAGATATTTACAAAGGAAGCGTGAACGGCCGGGCCTCAGCCCCGCTTGAGCACCTCCAGCGCCGCCACCGTCATTGCTTCCACACCCGTGCCGATCACCTTCTCGGCATCGGGCGCCCAGAAGGGCGAGTGGAGGCTCGGCAGCTTGGCCGTGTCGCCCCCGGCCGCGTCCCACTTGGCCTGCGGCACGCCGCCGACCCAGAAGATCAAGCTCTCCATCTTCGGACCGGTCAGGCGGTAGCGGCCGAAGTCCTCGCCGACCATCGACGGCGGCACCGTCTTGACCCTTTCCGCTCCGAACTGCGTCGTGAACAGCCGTGCCACCCGCGCCGTGATCGCGTCCGTGTTCATGGTCGACGGTGTGGAGCGGTCCTCCACCGTCACCACCGGCATCCTGTCGTCCGGCATCCCCGCGGCGATCGCCTCGCCGCGCGCCACCCGCGCGATTCCGTCGAGCAGGGCCTTACGCACTTCGGGCGTGTAGCTGCGCACCGTAATCTGCAGCTTCGCCTCATCGGGGATGATGTTGTGCGTCGCGCCCGCATGGAAGCTGCCGACCGTGACCACCGACGGATCGAGCGGATTGCGCTCGCGGCTGACCAGCGTCTGCAGGCCCGTCACGATCCGGCTGGCGAGCACGATCGGGTCGCGCCCGTTCTGCGGTGCCGCGCCGTGGCTCCCGACGCCCTTCACCAGCACATCGACGCTGTCGACGTTGGCCATGACATAGCCCGGCGAAACGCCGATGGTGCCGGCCGGCAGGCTGGCGCTGTCGTGAAACGCGAGCGCCACGTCCGGCTTGGGAAAGCGCGTGAACAGCCCGTCCGCCAGCATCGCCTTGGCCCCCTGGCTGGTCTCCTCGCCCGGCTGCAGGATCATCACCAGCGTGCCCGACCATTGCTCCTTGTTCGCCGCCAGCCGCCGCGCGGTGCCCAGGAGCGCGGTCATGTGCGTATCGTGCCCGCAGGCATGCATCACGCCGGTTTCCGCGCCCGAGTTCGAGACTGCCCGCACGGTGGAGGCGAACGGTAGGCCGGTCTGCTCGATCACCGGCAACGCATCCATGTCGGCCCGCACCAGCAGGGTCTTGCCCGGCCCGTTCGCCATGACCGCGACCACCCCAGTCTTCCCGACCTTCTCCGTTACCTTGAAGCCGAGCCTCCGCAGCCCCGCCGCCAGCTTGGCGGACGAGCGCACCTCCTGCATCGACAGCTCCGGATGCGCATGGAGGTCGCGGTACAGCGTCATCAACTGCGGCATGTCGTCGGCGATGCTGCCGCGCAGGGTGGCGGCCGAGGCGGGGGGTGCGAGCAAGGCGGCGGTGAGGAGCAGATGCTTCATGCCGCCTGTTGTACCCGGGCAGAAGCAGGGGTCCAGTGGTCCCACCCGCGCCAGCGCTAGGC
>Ga0210040_10005871_pt1 | contig 15485 bp, 24 predicted proteins | sample CryGeyCG12114_NA_FD_185462 | JGI IMG/M metagenome (GOLD analysis project Ga0210040, IMG submission 185462) | Groundwater microbial communities from aquifer - Crystal Geyser CG19_WC_8/21/14_NA (SPAdes) (version 2) | ecosystem: Environmental > Aquatic > Deep subsurface > Groundwater | place: USA... | reverse complement strand
AGGCGAGGAACCTCCTCGTCGCGACCGTCTCCCGGTTCCCGCTCCGAGCGATTCGAACCGACTCCAACGGTGTCGAGTCAGACGTGACGAAAGAGCACGCGTGGCTCCACCGCACAAACGGCTCCGTGTCGCCGCAGGAGCGCATGGCCTGGACCGTGGACGACCTGATCTTTCACGGAGTCTCGCTGTGGCTCCTGAAGCGCGGCGTCCCCGAGGGCGAGGGCGAGAACCGGCGCCGGCCGATCATCGAAGCCGAGTGGTGCCCACGCGCGAACTGGAGCATCGGAGACCGCGGCGACGGCGTGCAAGCAATCCTCGTCGATGGAGTCGCGATCGCCGAAGACGGCTACATGCTGATCAACGCACCTTTCGAGGGCTTGCTCAACATCGGCCAGCGCACCCTCCGCGGAGCCCGCGACACCGAGCAGGCCTGGGTCGGACGAGCGCGTAACCCGATCCCGGTGATCGAACTTCACCAAACCGACGATTCCCTCGAGCCGGCCGAAGCAAAGACGTTCGTCGACACCTGGGCCAAAGCACGCACACAGGAGAACGGCGCGATCGGCTACACCCCGCCCGGCATCGAGGTCCGCGTGCACGGCGAAGCCAGGGCAGAGCTGATGGTCGAGGGACGCAACGCGATCCGCACCGACATCGGCTCGTTCCTCAACGTCCGCGTCGCGATGCTCGACGGCACGGTCGGCGTCGACTCCCTCACGTACTCCACGAAGGACGGCGAGCGGAACGCGTTCTACGAGTTCGACCTCCCCTTCTGGACCGACCCGATCACCGGGCGCATGTCGCTCGACGACATCGTGCCTCGCGGCACCCGCATCCGCTTCGACATGTACGAGGCATTCAACCCGCCGACTCGCACCGGCGCCACCGTGGAGGACTGAACCAATGCCCGAGAATCTGATCGAGATCGAGGGCGGCGAGATCCTCGCCAACCTCCAGGAGCGCACCGTCACCGGGCTCCTCATCCCCTTCAACGAGGTCGGACGCACCAACATCGGTCGCTTCCAGGTCGAAGCCGGCGCAGTCGCCCTTCCCGCCGACCCCAGCGTCATCAGCCTCAACCTCGACCACGTGCGCTCTGAGAACGTCGCACGAGCGAGCCGAGTCTGGGAAACCGACGCCGGAGTCATGGCGACGTTCGAGTTCGCGAAAACCCCCGAAGGTGACGCCGCTCTGGCCGACGCGATCAACCCGCAGGGCAAGCGTCGCAAGCTGTCCGGCGAGTTCGGCCCCGCGATGGTCAAGGCCGGCAAGCTCGTCGCCGGCCACTCGAAGCTCTGGGGCGCCGCCGCAGTCGAAGCCGGCGCATTCCCCTCCGCGCAGGTGCTCGCCGCCGACACCCCCGACGAGGAACCGCCCGCAGCCGCCGAGCCCACCGAGACCACCGAGACGTTCTCGGACTCGTTCACCGACGAGAACGGCAAGACGTTCAAGCGCACCACCACCCGCACGACCCGCACCGAGCCGGACGGCGACGGCGGGACCAAGACCACGATCACCGAAAAGACGGTGCTCGAAGAGCCGGACGCCGCGGCGCCCGCCCAAGGAGAGGAGCCCGCCGTGGGCCTGCCCAACACTCTGGCCTCGAAGGCCGGAAGCCCAGTCACCACCGAGCCGCGCACCAAGCTCAGCGACGTCTACGCCGCGATCGCTGGATTCCGCGCGAACCCCAACGCCGACGACGCAGCTCAGGTGCTCGCCGCCCTGTCAGACATCAAGTTCAGCGGCACCGGCGCGCTTCCCGCTGCGGGCGTAGTCCGCGAGAACTGGGTCGGGCAGCTCTACCAGGGCATCCCGTACGAGCGTCAGTGGGTGACTCTCGGCAACCTGGGCACCGACATCAGCGCGGGCGGAAAGAAGGGCTTCAAGGTTGGCCGCGGCACCGCATCCACCCCCGTCGACAGCTTCGCCACCCTTGGCGAGTGGGCGGGCAACAAGACCGCGATCGGCTCCGGCAGCGGCTTCACACAGACCGCCTCGTCGATCCTGCACCGCTTCGCGTTCGGCAACGACATCGCCCGCGAGTTCTTCGACCTCCCAGGCGGACAGGAAGTCGTCGAGGCGTTCCTCAAGCTCATCGTCGAAGACCACCTCGTGTGGTCCGACGAGAAAGCCCGCCAGGCGTGGATCTCCGCAGCTGGCGCCCCGGTCGCAGCGGCAACCTACCCCGAGAAGTACGGAGCGAACCTCGCGATCGGGATGCTCCTGCAGGGCATCCTTGGTGTAAAGAAGAAGAAAGCCGACAACCGCCGCGACAAGCCCACCTTCGCGGTGCTCAACGAAGCCGCCTACGAGGACCTCGTCTATACGCCCAAGGACCTCATCCCCGAGTACATCAAGTTCTCGGTCGACACAGACGGCAACGGTCTCGCGGACGGCGACGTGCTTGTCAAGGCCGGCGACGTCGGTATCGAGAACAGCCCGGCCGTCATGGTCGGCGCGAAGTACGCGCTCGACTTCGACGAACTCGCCGGTGGACCGCTCTGGATCGACGCGCTCGAGATCGCCAAGGGCGGCATCGACAAGGCGCTCCACGGCTACCTCCAGATCTTCGAGCAGCGCCCCGAGGCCGTCACCCTCATCGGCACCGCAGACGCCCCCTGATGACCGACGTCACCGTCGAGCCAGCTGACGACTGGCTCACGACGGAGGAGGCACAAGAGCTGTGGCCGCAGGCGGAGGCGATGGAGGGCGCCATCCTTGCCTTGCTGGTCGCAGCGGCGCGGGAGCAGTGCATCGAGTACGCTCCCGCGCTGGCCGAGGGCGCGCCGGTGCCGGCAGCGTGGAGGCTCGCGCATCTCATGCAGGTGCAGGGGCTCTGGCAGTCGGCGAAGTCAGGGCCCGGCGACACGATCGGCCCGGACGGTTTCACCACCACGGTGTATCCGATGGACCGGACCGTGAAGCGGCTCCTGCGCCCGCAACGTGGCGTCCCGGTGGTGGCCTGACATGAGCATCCGATCCGAGGTCGCCGACCTCATCCGGTCGATCGTGCCGGCGACGTGGAACGTGCTCTCGTACAAGCCGACCGACAGCAACGTCGGGAAGCCTTCGGTGTGGATTCAGCAGTCGACAGTCAGCCGGCTACGGCGGGCGCTCGACGAAACGAAGCTCACAGTGACGCTCGTCGAGCCGACCCGCGACCCGGAGACGTGCGACGACCGACTCGAAGCCAACCTCGACATTCTCCTCGACGCCCTCGACCTGACCCACGGCCTGCGCCGCGGCGACGCGACCCGCGGCGTCACATCTTCCGAGGGCGGGTACCCCGGATACGACATCGACATCACTCTCACCACGACCAGAAAGAAGGAAGACGATGGTAGCGATTCAGCCGATCGTGCTCAGCAAGAGCAAGCTGACGATCACGAAAGCTGACGGCAGCGGGGGCGGTGACTATGAGGACCACGTCGCCGCGGCGACGTTCACGCCGTCCTCGACGACCGTCAGCCGTAAGGGGCTCGGTGGCAACAGCTTCACCGGTGTAGGCCGCGCGACGTGGGTGCTCGACCTCGACGTCACCCAGGACCACGAGACAGCCGAGTCGCTGTCGAACTTCCTGTACGACAACGAGGCCGAGAAGCTGCACGTCGTGCTCGAACCCGAGGACGGGGGTCAGGGCTGGGAGGCGGATATCTACGCCGTCCCGACCGCGATCGGCGGCGCGGTCGACACGGTCGCCGCGGGGACGGTGTCCTGCCCGGTCGACGGACGACCCGAACGCGCGGCAGCAGCCTGACCTGTGCGGATCTCGGTCTTCAACTCCCGCGAGCTTCAAGGCGTCATCACCTCACTTAGTGATATGCCGAGGGAGCTCGCGGTGCAGCTTCGGCGGGCGACGCAGGGTGTCGTCCAGCCGGAGTGGCAGAAGGCGCTCGACCAGGAGGCGAGCACCGACCTCGAGCGTCGCGTGCTCGCCTCCACCGGCCGCAGCCAGGTAAGCAACCAGAACGTCACCCTCAAATCTGCGGGCGTCGGGAAGGTGCTGAGCGGAGGCGCCAAGCCCGTCGACGTGATCGGTGGGGCCGAGTGGGGATCCAATCGGAACAAGCAGAAGACCTACACCGCGACCTCGAGCAGGGGTCGCACCTATCAGGTGAAGAACCGGCACACGCAGCGCCAGTTCATCACCCGCAAGAAGACCGGCTACGTCGTGTTCCCGGCAGCATCGCGGGTTATCCCGCGGCTCGCGTCCCTATGGGTGCAGACCGTGGTCCGCACGTTCTATGAATCCGTCGAGAGGAGGTGACCCATGGCCAAGCCGATCAGCATCGGCGTCGCATCCGACACCCGAGAGTTCACGACCGGTGTCAAGAAAGGTGTAATCGAGCCCCTCGAAGACGCCGTCGATTCCCTGGACGACGTCCAGCGCGCAGGCGATGATGCCGGTGAGGAGCTCGAGGGCGCGTTCAAGAAGGCGCAGAGTGAGATCTCCGACTTCAAGAAGGAGCAGGCCGAAGCAGCCAGCGCGCTGAAGCGCGACTTCCGCGACGCCGGCGACTCGGTCGGGTCCTCCGTCAAGAAGGGCACCGACGAAGCATCCGAAGGTACGGAGACCCTCAAGGACAACGTCGGGGCCAACGCGAAGGAGATGGCGGCCTCGTTCGACGGCTCCGTCGACGGAATGATCGGCGGGGTCCAAGGCCTCATTGCGGAGATGACCGAGGGGTTCGGCCCCGCGGGTCTCGCCGCGGGTGTCATCGCCGCGGCCGGTATCGGGCTCGTGGTGAGCGCGATCGAGACGGGCAAGGTGCAGTCCGAGGAGTTCAAGGCCCGCGTCGGTGAGCTCGCTCAGGAGCTCGTCGATGCCGGGGAGGACGGGGCGCCGTCGCTGGAGTTCCTGGTCGACAAGTTGAAGGAGCTGGCCTTCGAGACGGAGGACGGGGCCGACAACCTCGAACGGTTCGCCGACGTCGCTGACAAGGCCGGGAATGGCGGGTTCAAGGACCTCGCCAACATGTACGGGATGACGGAAGAGAAGCTCCGTGACCTGTGGCGTGAATCTGAGAAGCGCATCGAGCAGATCAACGATGAGCGTCTCGAGGTGCTCAAGCTGCAAGGTGCCGACAGCGACGCCGTCAAGCTCCTCGACGAGAAGCTCTACGCCGAAAGTGAATATCAGAGACAGCTCGGCGAAGGCATCGGGCTCAAGGAAGCCGCTGCGCAGGCCGAGTACAACTACGCGCAAGCGGGCGGCCCTGAGCTTGAAGCGAAAGCGGCCCTCGTCTCCGCGGTGAACGACGCCTACGACGAAGGCGCAGGTGATGTCGAGACCTACCTGAACGCCGAGTCCGGCCTGTTCGACACGCAGGCATACATCGACTCTATGAACGCCCGCTCGAAGGCGTTGCAGGACTACCAGACCGACATCGTCTCGTCCGGGCTTAGTCCTGAAGCGATCTCGTTCCTGAACGAGCAGGGCGTCGAGTCGGCGTCGCAGATGCTCGCCGGCTACAAGTCAGCAGCTCCCGACCAGCAGGCGGAACTGTCCCGCATCTGGACCGAAGCCGGGAAGGAGAACTCCGGCTCCTACAAGACAGCCCTCGAGAAGGATCTCCCGAAGACAGTGACGGGGCCGAAGATCACCGCTCAGGCGGACACCGCAGCCGCGGACAAAGCGCTCCGCAACTTCGCCAGCACGAAGCTCTACAAGACCATCCAGGTGAACCTGGTCGACTCGAAGGGCAAGGCGGTGTTGCAGTGACCACCACCATCACTAGCGGGACGACCACGTTCACCCCCATCTTGATCCGCGACTACCAGTCGACGCAGACGTCGGGGAATCTCATCCACGAGCTTCTCGGCGGTGAAGTCGATGTGACGTTGCGGGAGGCGTCGACGCGGTCCGGGTCCTTGCAGCTGCTGTTCCCCGATGAGGCAACGGCGCAGGCGTGCCGCGCCGCGCACGCGTCCGCGGCTGTGTTCGAGCTGCATCAGACGGACGCGACATCGGTTGAGATGACCTATGTCGTCGACGGTCGCCTCGAGGTTGCTCCCGACGAAGAGGCCGAGAACGTGTGGTGGGTCACAGTCGAATATCGGGAGCTGGTGTGATCTCCCGCCACCTGTTCACCCTCGCCGCGGCGAACGGGGCCAGCGCAGGCACCCTCAAACCGCTGTCAGCGTCCCTGGAACTGAACGAACGGTACTCGCCCTACTGTCGGGCCACGTTCACCGTCGCGATGCCCAACGACGCCGTCCTCGCGCTCCTGAACCCGCGTGGCGGGACGGTCGCCGGAGTGTTCACCGTCCGGTACCGAGACCCGATCCCAGCAAGCGCAGTCACCGCCCTGATCGGTGCACCCGTCACTGTGGCCGACGTCACCGCCTACCTTGCAGGCAGGCCAATCTCCGCGATCTCCGACGCGATAACCCCGGCATGGAACCAGGAAGACCGGGCAGGCGTCACGCTCCCGTTCCGGCTCCGCGTTGACGAGGTCACACCCGACTACAAGCGCGGCACCGTCGACATCACCGCGTCCTCCTTCGAGTCACGCTTGCAGGAGTACCCCTATCCCGGAACCGGTGTCCTCCTCGCCCCCGGACAGAACATCGGGTTCGTGACCCGACTCGTCGTGCGCACCGTCATCGCCGGCACCGAGATCGAACGAGAAGGGATCACCGCCACCCTGCCCGAGGAAGTCACCTGGGCTGAGGGGACCACGGCGTGGGACTTCCTCGACTCGATCCTGCAACCCGCCGGCCTCACGTTGCAGTGCACCGAGATCGGCGTGTGGCGGCTCATCCCCGCGAACGCGACACCGACGACGACGTACACCCTCGACCGGCCCACCGCGATCGAACCGCGCGACAACCGAGACGACTGGGCTGACGCCGCCGTCGTCGTCTACGAGTGGAGCGACGGCACCACCACCCACAAACAGTCCGACATCACCTACAGCGGCAACCCGCAGAAGATCATGATCGTCCGGCACACCGACATCGTCTACCCCGGCCCCGGAGCCGCCGCGCAGCTCCTCGCCCGAGCACAGAAGCAGGGCCACGACTTGAACGTCGAAGCGGTCAGCGACTACACGGTCCACCCCGGTCAGGCCATAGCGGTCAGCTCACCCGTGACCGAACCAGAGACGGCCAGGATCACGGCCGTCAGCTTCACGTGGCCGGAGAACCGGATGCGTATCACCACTCAAGAGGACGGAGCCTGAACATGGCCACAGCACCCGACGTGAACGGGATACCCCGCTACGAAGAGACCGACGCCGGCGACGCCGGCAGCTTCTCATCCCTCCTGAACAAGGGGCTCGGATGGGTATCAGACGCGATCTCAGCGCTGAAAAAGGATTCGGGCTGGATCACGCCGGCGCTCGGTTCGGGATGGACAGCTGAGGCTGGCAACCCGCCCCGGTATCGGAGCTACCGCGGACTCGTCTTCTCCCGTGGCCGCGCATCCGCCGCACAAGGCGCGTCGCCCACTGCCTTCACCTTCGCGGAGGGGTACATCCCCGATGTAGCTGTCGGCACCTTCCTCGCGTACAGAGTCGACGCGACGAGCGGATTCACCGACCGCAACACCTTCGGCGTACGCGACACCGGCGCCGTCGAAGCGTTCGGCCCCACGCTCGGCGCACTGCTGTCGTTCTCCGGCATCGGCCCTTTCATCCCCAAAAGCTGATGGCTGAACTCATCAAGCCGGCCCGCGGCCGCTACACGACCAGGCACGGCGAGGACATCGGACGCGACTCGGTCACCGGCGCAAAGGGCCACGTCGGGGTCGACATCGGCCACGGCGACGGCGCGCTCGACGACCTCAAGACCAGTGCCCCTGCAGCCGGGAGAGTCACCGCGGCAGGTAGCTACGGCAGCTATGGCGACCGGCTGATCATCGTGCACGACGACGGCACCTGGTCGCTGCTGGCCCACCTTGCCGCGATCTACGTGCGAGTGGGCGACCGGGTCAGTCAGGGGCAACTGATCGCTCTGATGGGCAACACCGGAACCGTCTACGTGCACCTGCACTGGGAGTACCACCTAGCAGACGGCACCGCGGTCGACCCGGTCCTTCACATCCCCGCGGTACTCGCCGCAACCGTTATCAGCCCGCTCATCGTTCAGGAGGACGACGACATGCCTATCCCCTTCAAACTCGACGGAACGCACCTGTTCTTCCTCGACCAAGGCTCGATCAAGCACTCCAACTGGGACAAAGAAGCCAACTACGGGCTCGAAGTCTTCAAAGCCGACAAGACCTGGCGCGAGGGCAACACCACCAATCTCCTCCACCTGATGAGGATTTTCGGCATCCCCGAAGACGTCGTCGTCGGCACCACCGGAAGGCAGCGCAACCCGACCACCGGCCAGGATGACGATGTCGAAGCGGGGATGATCCTCAACCCCGAGACCGGCCGGTTCGAGCATGGCGGCTACTGGTCGAGGGACCGCGCGACGTACGCCATGGTCGCCCGATGGGTCGGAGCATGACCACCGCCGATGATGAGCACACACAGGCGGTCGTCACCGCCGTGCTGGCGACGAAGCTCGAGAACGTGGAGAGGGCGATAAACGCGCTCACAGCGCTGATCACCGACTCTCGACAGGAAAACGTGCTGCGCACCGAGTGGGAGCTGCGCAACCAGCACGTCGACACCAAGTTCGCGAACCAGGGCAAGGAGATCGCCGACCTCCGCACTGAGCTGACGACCGCTCGACAGTTCGACCAGAACCGTCGACCCAATTGGACAGCGGTGGGCATGTTCGTGCTCGCCGTAGTCGCCGGAAGCCTTGCGCTATTCGAGCGCATGGCCCTATGAGAAGGAGAAATCGATGACCGCCACCGAAGGCCCCCAGCACGCCGCTGAGACGCCCAACCGCATCATTCCGAGTCCCGCCGTCCGAGCCTGGATCTACCGCGTCATCGTGGCCCTCGCAACAGTCGGCGTACTCTACGGGATCATCACCCCGGATCAGAGCACCGCATGGCTTGAAGTAGCCGGCGCAGCGCTCGGCGTCATCTCGAGCGGTCTCGCTCTCGCGAACACGCCTAGCTAGCTACCCCGCGGCTGCGAGGACGGTACGCCGCAGCGCCTCGCGGGGTATCTGCACGTAGACGCGCGTCGTGACCGGGCTCGCGTGGCCGAGGAGGTCCTGCACGGTGAACACATCGCGGTCGACCTGGTACCAGCGCGTGCCGGCGCGGTGCCTCAGGGAGTGCATCGTCCAGTGCTCAGGCAGGACGGCCGCGACCCGCTTGCCGACGTACCGGGCCGAGAGGTGCCCGCCGTCATTGCCGGGGAACACGTAGCCGCGCGGCCGCGCCAGTAGGTGCTGCGCGAGCCCGGGCGGGCAGGGAACCTCGCGGATCTTCTCGCCCTTGCCGAGCACGCGCAGGCTGTAGCCGATGAGGTCCTCGAGCACGTCATCGGTGTGCAGCGCGGCGACCTCAGCGCGTCGCAGACCGCACTCGGCAGCCAGGCGCAGCATCAACACCGTGCGGGCGTCAGCCGCCGCGAGAGCCGCTTTGTAGACCCGTTCGGGTGTTGGACGTGGCGCGGGCGGCGCAGGCTTCACAGCGGGCAACGCGAGGGCCGGATTAGCGGTCGTCCGCTCGGCTGCGACCGCCCACTCCCAGAACGAGCGGAACGTCGCGCGGCGGCCCCGCCGTGTCTCGCGCGACCACGACCGGGCGCTCACCCAGTCGACGAGCTGCTGAGGCGTGACCTCCCACGGCGACCCATTCAGCCCGCGGGCGAGGTTCGCGAGGTGCTGCGCGCGCGCAGAGATCGTCGCTCGAGTCGCGCCTCCGGCCTTCTGCGCGGCGAGATAGTCGGTGATCGGGGAGGTCCACTGTTCGGGGATCAGCATTGATCGGGTAGTCCCTTCGGGTAAGGGGGAGATGGGTAGTCGATTCAAGCGAAAGAGGCGCCCACTGTGGGCGCCTCTTCTCTGAGGTGTGCTGTGTACCGTGCTGTCTACGTGTGCGCAGGAGCCGGGGACCGTCGGGCAGAGTCCTCGCGCTCGGCGATCGCCAGGGCACGACCCATCGCGATTGCCGTTGAGGTGGCCGCGGCGACCCACAACAGCGCAAGGAGCAGCCAGATCACCCCGAGCCACCGTTCGTCGGGTCTGTGACTGTCCGCCAGAGCGAGAACCGGAATCGGTAGCACTGACACCCACCGAACCGGTAGGGCCCAACCGTCGAGCACCCGTTAGTGCATTGGCCGAACGACCACTGACCGATGCTGTTCGGGCCAGAAGACCCGGTGTGATCGCTCTTGCCGTGCCCGCATCGGCACCGCCGCGTCACGACTGGCCCCCAATCGCCGGAACCGGATGCCGCCGCATCCACTCGATACGGACTCGATCAGCAAACCGCAGAAGACGTGAGTCATCGACCTTGTATGCCTGGAACGAAGGCAGAACGCGGCGCTGTCGCATCCAGATCGCGTCGGTGATGCCGTACCGATAGGCGCGTGCAAGGGCCTCCGGGTCGGCCTGCAACCACTTCGGCGGGGTCGGAGTGCTCATCGCTCGCTCCCGTTCGCACGAACGGTGTCCCGACCGTCCCAGCGCGCGTGACACCGCTCGCAGGGGCTCGTCGCGATCGCCGGAAGAGCGTCGACCAGGACGCGCGCCTGCACCTCAGCGGGCAGCGCGTCGAACTTCGGCGTCGAGTAGATGTGCGAGTCAACGCGGCCGCGCGCACGAGCGCTGTTACGGGGGGTGAGGATCAGGATCTCCTTACGCTCACCGCCTGGCCCATGCGACAGAAGCAGCGCGCCGTCCTCAACGGTCGCGGCGAGAAGGATCATGACTGGCTCCTGTTCTGGTGGATCGGCGCGATGCAGTACCCAGCGGCGTTGAGTGCCTGCACCCAGTGCCGACTACTGCCGCCCTCTTCCATGAAGGCCTCGTCGATTTCTCGGACGATCACGGTCTGATCGGCGATTGACAACTGCTCAGGCATCACGGCTCCCGTTCTGGTGGATGACCGCGACGCGTTCGTCGCGGAGCTTCTCGATGGCCGTCTCGCGCTCAGCGATTCCTACTGCGCGGCCGATGCCGGCGGCGACGAGGGCGGCGAGGGTCGGCCAGAGCAGCCCGAGAATGAGCCAGATCATGACGCCAGCGCCAGCTCGTCGCGCCGTGTGGCTCCCAACCAGAAGGTTGGGGGTTCGAATCCCTCCGGGCGCACCACACCGACAGAGCCGGTCCCTACGGGGGCCGGCTCTTCGTCGTTAAGCCACTCGAACGGCACGCCGGTAACGTGCGCCCAAGCGATGAGCGTGGCGCGTGAGGGCTCAACGTGACCGTTGATCCAGTTACTCACCGCGCGCCGGCTCACCCGCAGCTCATCGGCGACTGACTGCACCGAGAAGCCGGAAACCCTAAGCGCCTTCGCCATACGGTCGGCGAGATCGAACTCCAGCGACTGCGGAGGAAGTGTCGTTGTCATGTGCTCAAGTATGCACATTGAGCATCTAATTCTCGACACGCCGCGCCGCTAGCAATCTCGCGCCACCGCGGAGAACATGATGCTCCTCATGCAATCAGTTCCCAATGAGAAGCCGCGATGAGCTGGCAAGCCAACGCGTGGGCCAACGGCCTCCCCTACGACGTATGCAAAGCGCTCGCCTACCGAGTGCTGACGAAGCTCACCGACGTCGCCGACGAGCGAGGTCAACGCGCCTGGCGCTCGAAGTCGCAACTCGCCGACGAGCTTGGAGTCTCCCAGCGCAGCATCCAGCGAGCCATCAAAGAACTCGAGAATGACCGCCTCATCATCCGCGGCGACCAGCGCTACGTGCAGCACCTGAGGGCTGATAAGCGACCCACGGTCTACGACTGCAACCTGCGTCATTCGGGTGTCACGACGGCCGCGATCGCGCTGTGGAGCGGGGAGACAACTGCTGTCGCGAGCGGGGAGACAGAGTTATCCACCGGGGAGACAACTGCTGTCGCGAGCGGGGAGACAGAGTTATCCACCGGGGAGACAACTGCTGTCGCGAGCGGGGAGACAACTGCTGTCGCAAGAACTACCCATAGAACTACTACTACTCAAGTACCAGAGGTAACCACAGACCGCACGCGAAGCATCTGCCCTCGCATCCGCGCCGGCCGTGATCACCTCACGGACTCGGACCGTGTCTGCTTCGCCTGCGGCGAGCGTGTCGCATGAGCGATCACTTCACCGCCCGAGTCGGTATCCGCATCGACTCCGACGACCTCGCCCTCATCGAGAACGCCGCACGGCACCACCACACGACTCTCGACAACTACCTCGAGCACCTCGTCGCCGCATGGGCGATCAGGAAGCGAGAAGAGCTGCGCCGCGCGACACCGCCGCGCCACCCGCGAGACAGCCGCACTCGCCGACGCCTCGGCCAGCGTGAGCGCACACAGCTCGCCGAGATGCTCGCGCAGGGCATCAGCCTCTCCGAGATCGGACGACGACTCGGCATCAGCCACACGACCGTCATCTACCACCGCGACAAGGCCAGGAGAGCCGCGCAATGAAGAAATACCTCGTCACCCGAGCCGGCTGGCCCGGCAACTACCAGCCCGGCTGGTTCGCCCTCAGCTTCGACGGCGTGGAAGGCGCGCACTTCCCGACCTGGCTTGAAGCAATCACCTTCGCACTCAACAGGAGCACACGATGAACCTCGACGCCCACATCGACCCCGACCACCTGCTAGCGCTCATGCTCGCGATCGCAGTGCTCTGCCTCGCCGGATACGCGCTCATCACCCGACCCCGAGAGGAACGCCACCGTGTCACGACACCACCGAGCGCAAAAGTGGACCACGCACTCACCGAAGCTGCGGAAGAAGCTCGCGCCGCAGCTGCCCCTACCCTGCGTGAACTGCGGGAAGCCAGTGCAGCCCGAGCAGAAATGGCACGTCGCTCACAGGACCGCAGCCGAGAACGGCGGGCGGCCCACGCTGGTGAACGTCGGAGCGGCTCACGTGCGCTGCAACCTCGTCGACGGAGGCAGACGTGGAGCGGCCTCGACCAACAGCAAGCGGCGACGGTCGAAGCCTTCCTCCGAAATGACGTGGTAGCGGGGCAGATTATCGACCTCGGAGTCGGTCGCCGTGCAGTAAACGCCCCTCGATGATCGCCGCAGGGGACAGAATGGCTGATCAGACGCGGGTTTTTGAGATTGCTTCCGTACCTCCGCTCGGGGGCAGCACGGAATTCTCTCTCGAAAATCGGGGATCGGGCCGAGCCGGCCCAGATCCGATCGGGGTACGGCAGTGATCGCCGTGCAGGACGCCCCGATCAAGGCCGAGTTCGACCTCGACCTCTGGGAGCCGCTCCGCAACCGAGCGCTCGCGCCGACGTTCGCCGGTCGGCTGTCCGACGACCTCGAGCTTCGCCGCGAGTTCCTCGTCGGCGCACGGATGATGGGCTACGAGCTGGTCGACCTCGACGACCTCGAGCGGATCGCTGAGCTACGTGCCATGAAGCCGGCCCGCTACCCCTTGCAGCCGCAGCAGCTCCTCGTTGCCGACGCGCTCAACGCCGAGGGCTACGACGAGATGGTCGTCGAGATCGTGCGACGCGCGTCGAAAACCACCACGATCTTCCTCTGGTGCCTGGGCCGCTGCGCGTCCAGGTCGGACTACCTGGTCACGTTCTCGGCTCAATCGGGCGTGAAGGGCACCGCCCGCCTGCGCGAGTGGAAGACCCGCCTCGACCGCACATGCCCCGATCCCGACGCCGACCTTCCGCCGTGGAAGCGCGGCGTCCAACGAGTACCCGCCCGGGTCGCGCGCCACATTGCGCTCTTCGGCAATGACGAGGGCCTGACTGAGCAGACCGAGCCCGCCGCGCGCGGATTCCGCGTCATGATGGGCGAGGTCGGCAAGGGCATCTACTTCGACAACGGCAGCCAGTTCCTCGTACTCAAGCCCGACGCAGAGGCCTACCGCGGTGAAGCCGGCGACATCTCCTGGGCCGACGAAGGGCAGGAGCTCGACCCCGAAGAGGGCGCCGACTTCGTAGCCGGCGTGCTGCCCCTCCAGGACACCCGCGAGGGCGCCATGTTCGTGATGTCCGGCACCGCAGGCGAGGCGCGCGTCGGGCCGTTCTGGGAACGCGTCAACCGGCTGCGCTCCGGTGACGACATCGGCGGTGTTGACTACTGCGCCCCCGAAGACCTCGAAATGGCCCTGATCGACAACACCAAGCCGGCCAACGCGGAATTCGTCAAGCGGCTCCTGCGCAGCGTGCACCCCGGCATCGGCACGCTCACCACGCTTGAAGTCATGATGAAGCGCTGGGCGACGCTCGGCACCCCGCAATGGGCTCGCGAGTACCTGTCGCTCTGGCCCGAAACCTACGGCGTCGCCGTCATCGACGCGAAGCAGTGGGAAGCCGCCGCGCTCCTCAAGCCGAAGCCGATGCCGCCCCGCGTCGCGTTCGGAATGGACATCCGTCCGGGCGGCGCGTACGGGTGCATCGCAGCAGCGTGGCGCGACTCCCGCGGCGTCGCCTACGTCAGCATCGTCGAGCACGAGCAGTCCACCGCGTGGATGCCGGGCAAGGCGCAGGAACTCACGAAGTACCGCGGCGCCGACATCGCCTACGACGCGATCGGCGAGGCGCTGGCGACCTCAGTCGAGATGCTCAACCGCCGCAATCCCAGGCCCCGCCTGCGAGTGCAGACCTACCGCGAGCACGCCGCAGGATGCGTCCAGATCATGCGCGACCTCGAGCGCGGCAAGCTCCGGCACTTCAACCACCCCGGCCTGAACTACGCAGCCGGCCACGCCGCGAAGCGGGAACCGCGAAACAGCGACGCAGGGGTGTGGCTGTGGACCTCGTCCGAGGACGGCGCCGACGTGTCACCCCTGATCGCCGCGACCAGGGCGCTTCGCAACTGGGATCAGCACTACGCCAAGAAGACCAGCGTCGGCACCGCCACGCCGTACATGGGAGAGTGACGATGGCTGTCCTGTTCGATAGCACCCCGCGGTCGATCGTCGTGTTCTGCACCGACTGCGTGTTTTGGTCCGAGATCGTGACCACCGGCCCGCGGACGGCAGAGCGCATCGCGCGTGAGCACGGCATGGACGTGCACCCCGGCGAAGGGACGCTCGACACCCTCGACAAACGAAATCAGCGCGCCCGCGTGTCGGCGGGCTGAAATGTCCGGTTGCTCGTCAGAGAGTCTCCGACGTGGGAGTTGTACGGGATCTGCTGACCGGTAGCGGGCGCACACATGAGCTGGTGTCGCGCGCCGTGCACCTGCCGATCACGTCACCGTACTCGCCGGCCCCAGAGCTGCCGCCGATCGTTCTTACCGACGTGCTCGGCGAAGACGCTGTCAAGAATCTGCCGATGACGCGCGATGTCGCGATCGCTATCCCCGCCGTCTCGAAGGCGAGGAACCTCCTCGTCGCGACCGTCTCCCGGTTCCCGCTCCGAGCGATTCGAACCGACTCCAACGGTGTCGAGTCAGACGTGACGAAAGAGCACGCGTGGCTCCACCGCACAAACGGCTCCGT
>Ga0210040_10005870_pt1 | contig 15489 bp, 12 predicted proteins | sample CryGeyCG12114_NA_FD_185462 | JGI IMG/M metagenome (GOLD analysis project Ga0210040, IMG submission 185462) | Groundwater microbial communities from aquifer - Crystal Geyser CG19_WC_8/21/14_NA (SPAdes) (version 2) | ecosystem: Environmental > Aquatic > Deep subsurface > Groundwater | place: USA... | reverse complement strand
ATCCGCGCAAGCCTCCGTGCTGGCCACGCTCGACTCGGCCGTGCCGTCCGGCACGACTCTGCAGCTGGCGGACTCCGGCGGCAACGTCGTCGCGTCCTTCGTGACGAGCAAGACCGTCTCCTCGGTGGTCTTCTCCTCGTCGGCGATCGTCTCGGGGACCGACTACACGGTCTACGTCGGCGGAACGGCGAGCGGGTCGACCACGGGCGGCCTCGCGGCATCCGGCGACGTGAGCGGCGCGACGGCGACCACGACGACCACCGCAGGCGAGTACACGAACTCCGAGATGGGCGGCGGGATGCCGGGTCCGGGCGGCGGGCGGTGACGACCCCGCGGGTGGATCCGCACCGGTCGGCACCCGTGCGCGCGCGCACCGAGCGCGCCGGTACCGCCCGAAGTTGCAACCTGCCGGAAATCCCCGCCGCGTAGGGTGGGCGAATGGCTGCCGAGCTGACTCTGGGTGCCGAGGAGGAACTCCACCTCATCGACCTCGAGAGCGGAAAGCTGTCGGCCCGCGCCCCGCAACTTCTCGCGCGGCTGCCGCGGGAGAACTACGGCGCGGAGCTGCAGCGGACGACCGTCGAGACGAACTCCGATGTCGTGACCGGGCTCGACGATCTCCGGACCGAGCTCGTGCGGCTCCGCAAAGGCGTGCGCGCCGCAGCCGCTCCGGACGGCATCGGCATCGCCGCCGTCGGCACCGCGCCCCGCTCGGTCTTCGCCGACTTCGAGCTGACCGCCACCGGGCGCTTCGGCCGGATGCAGGAGCAGTACCGCCTGCTCGTCGACGAGCAGCTCATCTGCGGGCTGCAGATCCACGTCGGGGTCTCGGACCGCGACATGGCGGTCGAGATCGCCCAGCGCGTCTCCCGCGACCTTCCGGTACTGCTCGCGCTGTCGGCGAGTTCCCCGTACTGGAACGGCCAGGACACCGGCTACGCCAGCATCCGGTCGATCATCTGGCAGCGCTGGCCGAGCGCCGGGTCCACCGGTCCGATGGCGGACGCGGCCGAGTACCAGCAGCTCCTCTCCGACCTCATCGCCTCCGGCGTCATCGCCGACCCGAAGATGGCCTACTTCGACGTCCGGCCGTCGGCGCACGCACCGACCCTGGAGCTGCGCGTCTGCGACGGGTGCCCCATCGTCGATGACGCGGTCCTGATCGCCGGTCTGTTCCGCGCGGCGGTGCGCGCCGCAGAGCAGGACGTCGAAGCCGGCATCCCCTACGTCGCGTCGGCGGCGCCGCTGCACCGCGCCGGCATGTGGCAGGCCGCGCGCGGGGGACTGTCGGGCGTCCTGCTCGAGAACAGCCCCCATCCGAAACCACGGCCCGCGCCGCAGGTCGTCCGCGACCTCGTCGCCCGACTGCGCCCGCAGCTCGAGGAGCTCGGAGACTTCGAGCAGGTCGGCGACCTCGCCGAGACGGTGCTCGCCCGCGGATCGTCGGCCGACCGCCAGCGGGCCGCCTTCGCCGAGCGGGGCAGCCTGGACGACGTCGTCGACCTCGTGGTCCGCGAGACGCAGGGTCCGGCCGAGGGACTCGTCGCCGACGTTCCCGCGCTCCGCCGCTACCGCACGCGGGCGGGCGATGAGGCGGTCGGGGCGGGCGCCCGTCCGAGACCGGGCTACCAGGAGGTGCTCGAGCACATCCGCCACCTGACACCGGCGCAGGTCACCGCGCTCGAGCGGGAGCGCGATCGGCTCGCCGACGGGATGGGCCTCACGTTCGGGCTCGAGGGGGCGCAGCAGCGCTTCGACATCGACCTCGTCCCGCGGATCCTCACGCACTACGAGTGGACGGAGCTCGCGTTCGGCCTCGGACAGCGGGCCAGAGCGCTCGAGCTGTTCCTCCAGGACATCTACGGCGAGCAGCGGGTGCTCCGCGACGGGATCATCCCCGCCGATGCGGTCGACGGTGTGCCCGGCTGGCGGGACGAAGCCCGCCGGCTGCCCGTCGGTGCGATCCGGGCGCCGATCATGGGGTTCGATCTCGTGCGCAACGAGTTCGGCGGCTGGCGGGTGCTCGAGGACAATCTGCGCACCCCGAGCGGGGCGGCGTTCGCGCTCGCCGCCCGGGAGGTGCTCGACCAGGCGCTCCCCGACCTGCCGCGCCCGGCTGCGCTGCTCGATCCGGCCGACGCGCTTCCGCTGCTCCGCGAGACCCTGCTGGCCGCGGTCGGCCCGGGCGGGCGGGCAGCCCTCCTCACCTCGGGGCCGGACAGTTCCGCCTGGTACGAGCACCGCCGCCTCGCCGAGGGTGCCGGGCTCGATCTGGCGGAGCCCCGCGACCTGGCGGTCACCGACGGCGCGGTCGTCCTCCGCCGCAGCGGCGAACGGATCGACGCGCTCTATCTGAGGCTCGACGACGAGCTGATCGACGTGGTGGACGGCGGTCGACCGATCGGAGCCGACATCTTCCGGGTCGCGGAGGCCGGCGGCGTCGTCCTCGCCAACGCGCCCGGCAACGGGGTCGCGGACGACAAGAGCATGTACTGCTTCGTCCCGGAACTCATCTCCTACTACCTGTCGGAGCGCCCGCTGCTCGAGTCGGTGCCCACCTACCGGACGAGTGATCCGGTCGAACGGCTCTCCGTCCTCGAGCGGGTCGGCGAACTGGTGACGAAGCCGGTCGACGGCCACGGTGGTCGGGGCGTGCTCATCGGGCCGTCGGCGGCGGCGTCCGCGGTGGCAGCACGCCGGGCGGCCATCGCCGAGCACCCGGAGCGGTGGGTGGCGCAGGAGGTGGTGGCGCTGTCGTCCATGCCGACCTTCGCCGGGTCTCATCTGGAGCCGCGGCACGTCGACCTGCGGGCGTTCGTCCATGTCCGGGGAACCGGGCCCTCCGACACCCGGCTCGCCGGGCTCGCGCTCACCCGCGTCGCGCCACGGGACAGCCTCGTGGTCAACTCCTCCCAGGGCGGCAGTGCGAAGGACACCTGGATCCTGGCGGCGAGCGCCTCGCAGACCGAAGAGAGGCGAGCCGCCGATGTGCGGGATCGCCGGTGAGCTGCGGTTCGACGGCCGGGCCGCCGACCCCGCCGCGGTAGCGGCCATGACCTCGTGCCAGGTGCATCGGGGCCCCGACGGGGAGGGCATGTGGACCCGCGGCCCGGTTGCGCTCGGGCACCGCCGGCTCGCAATCATCGACCTGAGCGACGCGGGCCGGCAGCCGATGGTGGACGAGGACCTCGGACTCACCGTCGTGTTCAACGGCTGCATCTACAACTACCGGCAGCTGAGGCGCGAGCTCGAGTCGAAGGGACACCGCTTCTTCTCCGGGTCCGACACCGAGATCATCGGCAAGGCCTACTCCGAGTGGGGACTCGATTTCGTTCAGCGGCTCCTCGGTATGTTCGCGTTCGTCCTCGTCGAGCACGCCAGCGGGCGGGCGGTGCTCGGCCGTGACCGGCTGGGCATCAAGCCCCTGTACCTGGAGGAGTCGGCCGGTCGGCTCCGGTTCGCGTCGACCCTGCCCGCACTCCTCGCCGGCGGCGGCACCGACACCTCCCTCGACCGCACCGCGCTCGCGTACTACCTGAGCTTCCACTCGGTCGTGCCGGCCCCGCGCACGATCCTGACGGGCGTGCGGAAGCTCCCGCCCGCGACCGTGCGCGTGATCGAGGCCGACGGCACGAGCACGGAGACGGTGTACTGGGAGCCGCGGTTCGAGCGCGACCCGGACCGGGCGGACTGGACCTCCCGGGACTGGGAGGAGGCGCTCCTCGCCTCGCTCCGCACCGCCGTCGATCGACGCATGGTGGCGGATGTGCCGGTCGGCGTGCTGCTCTCGGGCGGTATCGACTCGAGTCTCGTCGTCGCCCTCCTCGCGGAGGCCGGCCAGACCGGCCTCGCCACGTTCAGCATCGGGTTCGACTCCGCCGGCGGGGAGTCCGGCGACGAGTTCGAGTACTCGAGCCTCGTCGCCGAACGCTTCGGAACCGAACACTCCCGGATCCGGATCGACGGCTCCCGCCTCCTCCCGGGCATCGACGGGGCCGTCGCCGCGATGAGCGAGCCGATGGTGAGCCACGACTGCGTGGCGTTCTACCTGCTGAGCCAGGACGTCTCGCGCTCGGTCAAGGTCGTTCAGTCCGGGCAGGGCGCCGACGAGATCCTCGGGGGCTACGACTGGTATCCGCCGCTCGCCGGCGTCCCGCGCGAGCGGGTCGTCGAGGAGTACACCCGGGTCTTCGTGGACCGCCCGTGGAGCGGCGTGCGCGCCCTGCTGCAGCCGGAGTGGCTGGCCGACTCCGATGCTCCCGCCGAATTCCTGCGGGACGCGTTCGGTCGTCCGGGCGCCGAGACCGCGGTCGACGCGGCGCTTCGCAACGACACCACGGTGATGCTCGTCGACGATCCGGTGAAGCGGGTCGACAACATGACCATGGCGTGGGGGCTCGAGGCGAGGGTCCCGTTCCTCGACCACGAGTTCGTCGAACTCGCCGCCGCGATCCCGCCCGAGCTGAAGCTCACGGACGGCGGCAAGGGCGTTTTGAAGCGCGCCGCGCGGGGCATCGTGCCGGACGAGGTGATCGACCGCCGGAAGGGCTACTTCCCGGTCCCCGCCATCCGGCAGCTGGAAGGCCCGTACCTCGACCGGGTACGCGAAGTCCTGACGGACCCGGTTGCCGTGCGCCGCGGGCTCTACCGCCCCGAGGCGATCGAGCGGCTCCTCGCCGATCCGAACGGTGAGCGGACCACCCTCGGGTCGAACGCGCTGTGGCAGGTGGCTCTGCTCGAGATGTGGTTGCAGGCGCAAGGGGTGCGATGATCGGCGGTGTGACCGCGCCCACAGCCACGGTCGAGGACGCCGTCGGCCTCGCCTCCCGTCTCGTCGACGCCTGGGGGAGCTGGGGTCCGACCATGACCCCGGACGCCCGCCGGGTCGCCTTCGTGAGCGACCGTTCGGGCACCCCCGAGGTGTGGGTCCAAGATGTCCTCCTCGACGGCGTCGCGGCGCGAGCGACCCGGATCGCCCTCACCGAGGATCCCGTCCTCGAGGTCAGCTGGTCCGCGGACAGCGCCTGGCTCGCCGTCCTCACCGCCACCGACGGGGGAGTGCGGACCCAGGTCTGGGTGGTCCGCCCGGACGGTACCGACGCCCGCTGCATCGCCGGGAGCAGGTCGGTGCACGCGCGGCTCGGACCGTGGACCCGGAGCGGTCACCGAGTGGTCGTCACCCTGCCCTCGCCGGAGCCCGGCGGGCCGACGACGAGCTACCTCGCGGATCCCGCGACGGGTGCCCTGACCCCCCTCGCCTCGGGCGACCTCATCTCGGTGCTCGACCTCTCCGCCGAGGAGCGGCTGGTGGTCCTCCGCGACGGCCGGCGCGGACACGAGTTCTGCGTCATCGTCGACCGGGTGGCGGACCAGAGCCATCGGCTGCTGCCCGAGCACGAGTCGGGCTCCGCCGCGGTCGCGTTCGTCCGCCGCGCCGCCCGCGAGTCGGACCATCCCGTCGTCGCCTACCTCGTGACCGACGCCGGGCGCGCCCGGCACGAGCTCGTGGCGGCCGCCCTCGGTCCCGGCGGCTGGCACGGGACGCCCACGACGCTCGCCGCGCGCAACGACGCCGAGCTCGAGGACATCGATGCCGACGACGCCGGCGAACTGCTGCTCCTCGTCTGGAACGCATCCGGCCGCAGTGAGCTGGAGCTGCTCGAGCCGGCGACCGGTCGCCGGACCCCGGTTCCCGGACTGCCCGGTTTCGTCGCCTCGAGTCCCGTGCTGAGTCGCGACGGGCGGAGCGTGATCCTCGCCGTCGAGGGCCCCACCCGTCCCCGCGAACTCTGGCATCTGGACACGGGGACCCTCGTCTGGACGCTCGTGAGCGAGGTGCCTCGGCTGCCGGAGGACGAGCTGGTCGTGCCGACGCTCGAGTCGTTCGCCGGCGCCGACGGACTGCCGCTCAGCGGGTGGCTCTATCGGGTGCCCGGTCGCACCGACCCCGGCCCGGCCATGCTGCATCTCCACGGCGGGCCGGAATCGCAGGAGCGACCGACCTTCAGCCCGCAACATCAGGGGATGGTCGCCGCCGGCATCGCGGTGTTCGCGCCGAACGTGCGGGGTTCCTCGGGATTCGGGCGGGAGTTCGTGCACGCCGACGACCTGGAGCGTCGCCACGCCGCCATCGAGGATGTGACGGCGGCCGGCCGGTTCGTCGCGATCTCGGGAGTGGCGCATCCGGGGCGCATCGCGGTCACCGGACGCTCCTACGGGGGCTACCTCACCCTCGCAGCCCTCGCCTTCACCCCCGGGATCTTCGCGGCGGGCGTCGACATCTGCGGGATGTCGGACCTCCGGACGTTCTATCGCGACACCGAGCCGTGGATCGCCTCAGCCGCCTTCTCGAAGTACGGCCACCCGGTCCGGGATCGACGGCTCCTCAAGGCCCTGTCGCCACTTCGCGAGGTGCAGCGGATCGACGTCCCCCTCCTGGTCGTGCACGGGGAGCTCGACACGAATGTGCCGATCGGGGAGGCCCGCCAGGTGGTCGCCGCGCTCCGCAAACTCGGGCGCCCCGTCGAGTACCTGGAGCTGGCGGGGGAGGGGCACGAGTACCGTCGGGCGGACTCCCGTCAGGCGCTCCTCGCGTCGATGATCCCGTTCCTCGCCGCGGAGCTGCACGCCTGATCGGGTCCTGTCGGTGTCGGTGCGATCGGGCAGGTGAGCAACGCTAGCCGTAGCCGTAGACGTGGCCGTGGCCGCAGGAGCGCGGAGGCGCCCGGGTGCTGCTCCGTGCCGCTCGCGCACACCGGGCGCGCTCAGCCTCGGAGAGCAGGATGCCCCATGAGCAATTCGGATGAAACCCTCGTCGGCGAAGGCGCCACCGGCACCCCCGACGAGAAGCTGAAGGGCATCGCCCAGCAGACCCTGTACGACATCAAGGGCGCCGAGGGACCCTCCGACGTCACGGCGCTCCTGCAGCAGCGGGTGTCCGAGTCGGGGCTCGAGGTGAGCGACGAGGAGCTCGCCTCGGTCGCCGCAGACATCGAGCGCGACGCCGCCAACTGACCTGTCACGTTCCGGCTCGTTACCTACGCTTCGGCGCGACGCCTGCGCCGAAGAGCGGAAGACGAGCCGGAACGTCACCGTCTGGAGGCGGGGGAGGCGCGCGTGGAATCATGGCTGCGTGACCTACCTCGCCGCGAACGACCGCTACGACTCCATGCCCTACCGCCGCACCGGACGGAGCGGCCTGATGCTGCCCGCCGTCTCGCTGGGGCTCTGGCAGAACTTCGGCGACACCGTGCCGCTCGAGACGCAGCGCGCGATCCTGCGCCGCGCCTTCGACCTCGGGGTCACCCACTTCGATCTCGCCAACAACTACGGCCCGCCCTACGGCAGCGCCGAGACGAACTTCGGCGAGCATTTCCGGCAGGACTTCCGTCCGTACCGCGACGAGCTCGTCATCTCCACCAAGGCCGGTTATGACATGTGGCCGGGCCCCTACGGCAACTTCGGGTCGCGCAAGTACCTGCTTGCAAGCCTCGACCAGTCGCTCGACCGCATGGGGCTCGACTACGTCGACATCTTCTACTCGCACCGGGCCGACCCGGAGACGCCCCTCGAGGAGACGATGGGCGCGCTGCACCAGGCCGTCGTCTCGGGCAAGGCGCTCTACGCGGGCATCTCGTCGTACTCCCCGGAGCGCACCCGGGAGGCTGCCGCGATCCTCAAGGACCTGGGCACGCCGGTGCTCATCCACCAGCCGTCCTACTCGCTGTTCAACCGGTGGGTCGAGGGTGGACTCCTCGACACGCTCACGGAGCTCGGCATCGGCTGCATCGCGTTCTCCCCGCTCGCGCAGGGACTCCTGACCGACCGGTACCTGAACGGGGTGCCTGAGGACTCCCGGGCGGCACGCAAGGGGTCGCTGCAGAAGGAGATGCTCACGGACGAGACGCTGGCCGCGGTCCGTGCACTCAACGACATCGCGGTCACCCGGGGCCAGTCCCTCGCTCAGCTCGCGCTGTCGTGGGTGCTGCGCTCGAGCGCGGTGACCTCGGCCCTTATCGGGGCCTCGTCGGTCACCCAGCTCGAGACCAACGTCGCCGCGACGCAGAACCTCGACTTCTCGGACGAGGAGCTCGCCGCGATCGACTCCCACGCGGTCGAGAAGGGCATCAACCTCTGGGCGCCGTCGAGTGCGGTGGAGTGATTCCACCCCCGAGAAGCAGCGCACCGGGGGAATCGCGCAGATTCTGCGCCTCCGAACGCTGATCCGCACCCTTTTCGGGCACGAATCAGACGACTGGCGGCGAATGCAAGGGGTGTTCCCGGAAACGCGAGCCGTGCAAGGCTGAACCTCATCCGGAACCTTCAAGATCCGGATCCCTATGAAAGGAAGACTGACGATGGGTTTCATCGCTTTCCTCGTCCTCGGCCTCATCGCCGGTGCGATCGCCAAGCTGATCCTGCCCGGAAGGCAGGGTGGCGGCTGGCTCGCGACCCTCCTGCTCGGTGTGGTGGGCGCGCTCCTCGGTGGCGCGCTCGGCGGCCTGTTCGGCGCACACCTCGAGGGCTTCTTCGACCTCACGAGCTGGATCCTCGCGATCGTCGGCGCGATCATCGTGCTGCTGATCTGGGGCCTCATCACGGGTCGTCGCAGCCGCGCCTGAGCGCCGCTGGCATGAACTCGGAAGGACCCGTCACCTCGGTGGCGGGTCCTTCCTGCATCCGCGCTTTCGGTGTCCGGAACACGAAGGGCAGGGGTATCGTTCGATGGTGACGTTCCGGCACGGGTCCCGCCCCTCCGCCCCCGGTCGGGCGCCTGAGCGTGGCTGACCACTTCGACGCCGCCGCTGCGGCGCTCCTCTCGCTCGACCGCGACGCGGCACCGGATGCCGCGCTGCTCGCCGACGCGCTGACCGTCACCGGCGCGTCCATCTCCACGCTCGGTGACTTCCTCGGCACCGAGACGGTCGCCGCCAGCGACGATCGGGCCGCGCGCCTCGACGAGCTCCAGTTCGACCTGGGTCAAGGACCCTGCTGGGATGCGCTCTCTGCGGCGGCGCCCGTGCTCGAACCCGACCTGCTCGGTGCGGGCGCGACCCGGTGGCCGGCGCTCTCGGATGCTCTCCGCGATCCCGGGGTCGCCGCGGTGTTCGCCTTCCCGCTCGTCCTCGGCCCCCTTCGCCTCGGAGCGGTCGACCTCTACTCGGACCGCGCCGCGCCGCTCGGCCCCGTCGGCGAAGAGCAGGCCACCGCGCTCGCCGCGATCCTCAGTCGCCACCTGCTGCGCCGCGCACTCCGCGCCGTCGGGCAGGACGAAGGGGTCGATCAGGGCAGCCGTTTCTCCCGCCGGGTCATCCACCAGGCGACCGGCTTCGTCATCGCCCAGCTCGGCATCGATCCCGACGGCGCCCACCTGCTGATCCAGGGGCAGGCCTTCGCCGAGGGACGTTCGATGCGCGACGTCGCCGACGACATCGTCGCCAGGAGGCTGAGCTTCGCCGCCTCTTCCAACGGGTTCGAGGAGGTCCGGTGACCACGGTGAACCGCGAAGAGCTCCTCCTCGACGCCTTCGCGACGCTGGCCGACACCCTCGTCGCCGACTACGACGTCCTCGACCTCCTGCAGACCCTCGTCGAGACGTGCGCGACGGCGCTCGACGTCTCGCAGGTCGGACTCCTGCTGAGCGACGGATCGGGGGAACTCGAACTGGTGGCGTCGACGAGCGAGTCCAGCGCCCTCGTCGAGACGATCGCCATCGGGGCGGCCGAGGGACCGTGCATCGACGCGTTCACCGCCTCCCGAGTGGTCTCGGTGCCCGACTTGGGGGACGGTGCGGAATGGCCCGCGTTCCGGGCGAGCGCCGCGCAACAGGGGTTCGGGTCGGTGGTCTGCATCCCGCTCAAACTGCGGGACACGACGATCGGGACCCTCAACCTCTTCGGCGAGGAGACCGGGGTGCTGAACGACCGGGATATGAAGGCCGCGCAGGCGCTGGCTCACGTCGCCACCATCGGCATCCTGCAGGAGCGCGCGCTGCGGAAGAGCGACGAGATCCGGTCCCAGCTCGAGTTCGCGCTCAACTCGCGGGTGGTCATCGAGCAGGCGAAGGGCGTGCTCGCCCACACCCACCAGATCTCGACCGAGGCGGCCTTCGACGCCATCCGGGCGTATGCGAGGAAGACCCGTCAGCCGCTGGCGCTGGTCGCGCGCGGGCTCGTGGACCGGTCGCTCAGCATTTGATGCCGACGACAGCGGCGGCGGCTCCGCTCGCGGTGCGGCAGGACTGCCGTCAGTTCAGCTCGTCGATCGCGAACGGGACGTAGCCGGCGGCTTCCATCCTCGGCGTGTGCGGTGCGAGGAGGAGTGCGGCCTTCGCGTCGAAACTCGCCACGAGCTCCTCATCGGTCACCTCCGCCGCGGCCGCGACCAGCGACTCGGTGGACACCTGACTCCCGGGGCTCAACATGAGGGTCGTCCGCCCGGCGGACCCGTCGCTCTGCAGCGTCGGAACCTCGACCACGTCGAACTCCCCGGTCTGGCCGAGTGCCCTCGCGTACCTCAGCAGAGAGGTGGCGATCCGGTCCCCGGTGAGGAAGGACGTTCCGGTGCAGAAATAGACACGTTGCACGATTGACTCGCTTTCCGTTGACGTACACGTCGACGGACCCGGGGTCTGGGGGAGAGGCGATGCTCGAAAGCCAAGGGTAACACCCGACCCCGTGTGGGGGCAGGGAGCCTGCTCCCACCTCTCCTGCCCGGTGCCTTCCTGGGTCCGTCGGTTGCGTCGCGCGGTATGAGCGCTCTCGCGCGGTAGGTCTACACCCCGCGCCAGGGCGCTCATACCGCGCGACGGAGTTGGGGGGGGGGGGGAGCGGAAGAGGGGTGCAGGGAAAGCGAAAGGCCCCGCCGGAGCGGGGCCTTTCCTACTGTCTCAACCAGTGTGTCCGAGGGGGGACTTGAACCCCCACGCCCTATACGGGCACTAGCACCTCAAGCTAGCGCGTCTGCCATTTCCGCCACCCGGACGAGTGTTCACGGCTCGAATGCCGCCGTAAGAGATTAGCACGAACGCGCCTGCCGCCCGTGCGCACGGCAGCCCTCAGGACCGCTCCGGAAGCAGGGCGATGAGCTTGTCCGGCTGGATGGGCAGATCCCGGACGCGGATGCCTGAGGCATGGCGCACCGCGTTCGCGACAGCCGCCGCGGCCCCCGTGATCCCGATCTCTCCGATCCCCTTGCCACCCATGGGGGAGAGGTTCGTATCCTCCTCTGCGAGCCACTCGACCGTGATGTCCTTCACGTCAGCCGCGACGGGGATGTGATACCCCGCGAAATCGTGGTTGTGGTAGTCGCCGAGCAGAGGATCGAGGGCGCCTGCCTCGTGGAGTGCCATCCCGAGCCCCATGGTCATGGCGCCGATGAACTGCGATCGGGCGGTCGTCGGGTTGAGGATCCGGCCTGCGGCGAACACCCCGACCATCCGCGGCACCACGACCTCACCGGAGTCCAGGTCGATGCGCACCTCGACGAACTGCGCGCCGAACGCGTTGCGTGACAGGTCCGCCATGTTCTGCACGTCGTCCTCGGTGCTGGCGGTGACGGTCAGCCCTTCCGCAGGGATCGCCTCGCCGGCCTCGAGAGCGTCCCGCAGCTGCCGACCGGCCTTCGTGACCGCCCAGCCCCAGGACGCGGTGCCGGAGGAGCCGCCGGCGACCGAGCCCTTCGGCAGGGCCGAGTCCGCGATCCGGATGTCGATGCGGTCCACCGGAACGTCCAGCACGTCCGCGGCGACCTGGACCATGACGGTGCGCGCACCGGTGCCGATGTCGGTCGCGTTCACCCCCAGCTCGTAGCGCCCGTCCGGATGGGCAGTGAGCACGGCTCCGCTCGGCTGCGCGGTCGTCGGGTAGAACGAGGACGCCATCCCGGTGCCGACGAGCCAGCGCCCGTCGCGACGGACCCCGGGCCGGGGATCGCGGGCGGCCCAGCCGAACAGCTCAGCCCCGCGGCGGAGGCAGCCGATCAGGTCGCGCGAGCTGAAGGGGACGTGCTCCTCGGGGTCCTCGTCGGGCTCGTTGCGGATGCGCAGCTCGACGGGGTCGAGGCCCGCGGCGATCGCGAGCTCGTCCATCGCGCACTCCAGCGCATACATCCCGGGGGCTTCGCCGGGTGCCCGCATCCACCGCGGGGTCGGCAGATCGAGTGCCGCCACCCGGTGCGTCGTGAGCCGGTTCGGCCCCGCGTACAGGTGCCGAGTGGGGGTCGCGGTCTGCTCCGCGAACTCGAAGAGCTCCGACGTCTGCGAGTAGGCCTGGTGCGAGATCGCCGTCAGCGTGCCGTCCTGCTCGGCACCGAGGCGGAACCGCGAGACGGTGGGAGTGCGATACCCGGCGAGCGCGAACATCATCTGCCGCGTGTAGGCGAGCTTGACCCGTCGGCCGGTCACCTTGGCGGCCAGGGCCGCGAGCGGAACGTTGGGGCGCGGGGATCCTTTGGAACCGAAGCCGCCGCCGACGTGCTCGGCACGGACGTGCACCAGCTCGGCCGGGATGTCGAAGAGGGCCGCGGTCTGCTCGGCGTCGACGCTCGCGCCCTGGGTCGAATCGATGAGCTCCAGGCGATCTCCGACCCATTCGGCGGTCGTCGCGTGCGGCTCCATCGGATTGTTGAAGTAGGCCGGGGTCCGATAGGTGGCGTCGATGGTGACGGCGGCCTCCCGCAGTGCGACGTCGACGTCGCCCACGACGCTGTCGGTCTCGAACGCCGGGTTCACCTTGTCGGGCTTGTAGAGGCGGAGCGAGGACTCCGAGAACGCGAACTCGGCGTCCTCCTCCTCGTACTCGACGCGGAGCACGGTGGCGGCCTCACGGGCGTTCTCGAGGGTGTCCGCGACGACGAGGGCGACCACGTGTCCGCGATAGGCGACGCGGTCGGACTGCAGCACGTTGAGTTCACCGTCGCCGGTGTCCGTCAGCGGCGGGCAGTTGTCCCACCAGAGGACCTCGACGACGCCGGGCAGGCGGAGTCCCGTCTCCCGGTCGACGGACACGACCCGGCCACGCGCGATCCGCGACTGAACGGGCCAGGCGTAGAGCGTCGCGCCCTCCCCGTGCGGCTCGTAGGCGTACTGGGCAGCACCGGTGACCTTCTGCCTCCCCTCCAGCCGGGGGAGGGGGATGCCGAGCGCACTCACCGGTCCGACCCCGCGAGCTCCAGCAGAGTGCCGGTCACCAGACGCGTCACGAGCGGAACCTTGAACGCGTTGTCCTCCGTGGTCCGCGCGTCGGCGAGCTCGAGCTCGGCCGCCGCCCGGAAGTTCTCCGCCGTCGCCGGCCGGCCGCGGAGGAACTCCTCGGCCGCTCGGGCCCGCCATGGCTTGTGCGCCACGGCCCCGAGCGCCAGGCGTACGTCGCGGACGACGCCGTCCTCGACGTCGAGGGCCGCGGCCACCGAGGCGAGGGCGAACGCATAGGACCGGCGGTCCCGCGCCTTGCGGTAGGTGGAGCGGGCTCCGAAGGCGAGGCCGGGGATCTCGACCCCGGTGATGACGGCACCGGCCGGCAGGGTGGTGTCCTGCTGCGGGCGGTCGCCGGGCAGCCGGTGGAAGCCGTCCATCGGCAGTTGCAGGCTCGCGTCCGCCGTCTCGGCGAGGATCACGGCGTCGAGCGCGGCAAGCGCCACCGCCATGTCGCCGGGGTAGCTCGCGATGCAGTGCTCGGACGTGCCGAGGATCGCGAGCTCCCGAGAGACCCCGTTGATCGCCGGGCACCCGCTGCCAGGCTCCCGCTTGTTGCAGGGCTTCGTGGCGTCCATGAAGTAGCCGCAGCGGGTGCGCTGCAGGAGGTTGCCCGCCGTCGTCGCCATGTTGCGCAGCTGACCGGAGGCGGCCGCGAGCAGCGCCTTCGCCAATACCGGGTAGCGCGTCCGCACCAGGAGGTCCGCTGCGAGATCGCTGTTGCGGTAGGTCCCGCCGATCCGGAGGCCGCCGTCCGGCAGCGCCTCGACGCCGCCGAAGTCGAGACCCGACACGTCGACGAGCGTGTCGGGCGTCTCGACCCGCAGCCGCATGAGGTCCACCAGGTTGGTGCCGCCGCCGAGCGGCTTCGCACCGGGACGGGCGAGAAGGGCGACGGCCGACTCCAGGTCAGCCGGGCGCTCGTAGGTGAAGGGCTGCATCAGATCACGTCCCGGACGCTCGGAACCGGGCGGTACGCGGGCTTCTTCTCGCCCGGCCGGTCCGCCGCGTCCGGATCCCTGCCCTCGCCCGCCGCATCCAGCACCGCGGGCACGATGTTCACGTAGGCGGCGCACCGGCACAGGTTGCCGCTCATCCGCTCCCGCACCTCTTCGTCGTCGAGCACCACGTCCTGGGAGGTGATGTCCTCCGTCACGTGGCTCGGCCAGCCGTCGCGCGCCTCCTGCAGCACGCCGACCGCGCTGCAGATCTGACCCGGGGTGCAGTAGCCGCACTGGTAGGCGTCACGATCGAGAAACGCCTGCTGCACGGGATGGAGGACCGTCCCGGTGGCGAGTCCCTCGATCGTCGTGACCTCGGAACCGTCCGCCACCACCGCCAGGGTGAGACAGGAGTTGACCCGTCGGCCGTCGAGCAGCACCGTGCAGGCGCCGCACTGGCCGTGATCGCACCCCTTCTTGGACCCCGTCAGGCCCACGCGCTCGCGGAGGAGGTCGAGGAGGGAGGTGCGGTTGTCGACCGCCACCTCCCGCTCCCGCCTGTTGATCGTGACCCGCACGGTGGTCATCGGGGGAGAGTCCGAGAGCGTCATGAGCCGACGCTAAGACCGGCGGCGGGCAGCGGACAGGGGTTGCGCATCGGGCTCGGACCGATACGCCGGGTAGCGTGAAGGGATGACCGAGTCCCAGGCCGGCTTCGAGCTCCCCGAGGTCGCGCGGATCGCGCGCGACCTCATCCGGATGAACACCGTCAACTGGGGCGAGGGCAAGAGCGAAGGCGAGACCGAAGCGGCCGAGTACCTCGCGGCCGGGCTCGCCGGCCTGGGGCTCCTCCCGCAGCTGTTCGAGCCGGCTCCGGGCCGGGTGTCGGTCGTCGCCCGCGTGGAAGGCGAGCATCCGGAGCGTCCTGCTCTGGTCCTCCACGGTCACACCGATGTGGTCCCCGCCGATCCGGCACGCTGGAGTGTCGATCCGTTCGGCGGCGAGATCCGCGACGGACTCCTCTGGGGCCGGGGCGCCGTCGACATGAAAGACATGGACGCGATGATGCTCGCCGCGCTCGGCGACATCCTCCGTTCCGGCGCTCGTCCGGCACGCGACGTGGTGGTGGGTTTCTTCGCCGATGAGGAGGCGGGCGGGATCCTCGGCGCCCGTTGGCTCGTGGACAACCACCCTGAGTTGTTCGTCGGGGCCACCGAGGCGATCAGCGAGGTCGGCGGCTACTCGATCACGTTCGGCGGCCAGCGCTCCTATCTGCTGCAGACCGGGGAGAAGGCGCTCGTCTGGATCCGGCTCACCGCCCGCTCCGACGCCGCTCACGGAAGCCGACTCATCCGC
>Ga0210040_10005869_pt1 | contig 15490 bp, 17 predicted proteins | sample CryGeyCG12114_NA_FD_185462 | JGI IMG/M metagenome (GOLD analysis project Ga0210040, IMG submission 185462) | Groundwater microbial communities from aquifer - Crystal Geyser CG19_WC_8/21/14_NA (SPAdes) (version 2) | ecosystem: Environmental > Aquatic > Deep subsurface > Groundwater | place: USA... | reverse complement strand
ACGACGTGGACGCCTACATCGCCGAGCACCAGGTGCCGGTCAACCCGCTGCAGGAGATCGGCTACGCCTCGATCGGCTGCGAGCCGTGCACCCGGCCGGTCGCGCCGGGCGAGGACCCGCGCGCCGGGCGCTGGGCGGGCAAGAACAAGATCGAGTGCGGCCTGCACGCCTGAAGGAGGACCGCACGGCAGGATCGGCGCATGGCTCGTACCCCGCTGACCCCTGACGACCTGGCCGACGCCCTCGCGGAGCTGCCCGACTGGGCAGGTGACGTCCACGGGATCCACCGCCGGAGCAAGGGCATCGGGTTCCGCGCCGCGGCCGCGCACGTGCTGGCTCTGGCCGACGTCGCCGACGCCCTCGACCACCACACCCGGACGTCGAGATCAGCTACGGCACCCTCACCGTGCACCTGCTGACCCACTCGGTCGACGCGGTCACCGAGCTCGACGTCGAGTTCGCCCGCCGGGCCGACGGGCTGCTGGCCGCTCGGTCCGACGACGAGGCGTAGAGGTCGACCCGGTAGCCATCGGGGTCGGCGACGACCGCGTACCGCTGACCCCACGGCGCGTCCCACGGCGGCGCGACGACGGTGTGCCCCGCCGGGGCGACCGGAGCGGCCACCTCGCCGACGTCGGCCGGTGCGTCGGTACCCGACGGCACACTGCCCGCATGCGCCCCGTGCAGATCGTCCTCGACGCCCAGGACCCCGGGCGGCTGGCCACCTTCTGGGCAGCCGCCCTCAGCGACCGCGGCTACCGCGTGCCCGACCCGCCGGACGGCGCGGCGGACTGGCCCAGCTGGCTCGCCGCCCGCGGGGTGCCCGAGGACCAGTGGAACGCCGCCTCGGCCGTGGAGAGCACCGACCCGGCCCAGCCCCGGCTGTACTTCCAGCGGGTCCCCGAGCCCAAGACGGTGAAGAACCGGGTGCACCTCGACCTGCAGGCCGGCGGTGGACCGTCGGTGCCGGCCGAGGAGCAGCAGGAGCGGATCCGCGCCGCCGTCGAGCGGCTCACCGCCCTGGGCGCCACCTTCATCGAGAACCGGTCCGGGCTGGGCACCTCCTGGGCCGTGCTGACCGACCCGGAGGGCAACGAGTTCTGCACCTGAGCGGTGCGCGGCGCGTCAGTCGGTGACGGGCAGGACCAGCAGCTGCAGCAGCCGGTCGGCCTCCGCGTCGGGGTCGGTGGTCAGCCCGGTGTGCACCGGGCCGGGCTGGACGACGGTGCTGCGTGGTGCGGTGAGCCAGCGGAACCGCGACCCCAGCGCCTCGCGTCCGGCGGCCCCGACGGTCACCGCGGCCGAGCACACGGCCGCCGAGGCCTGCAGCGCGGCGGTGATCGCGACGGGGTCGGCAGTCGGGTCCAGCGCCCGCAGCCGGTCGACGTCCAGGTGCACGCGCGAGCCGAGGTAGTCCCGCTGCCGGCAGTAGACCAGGACGCCGGCGTTCAGCGACTCGCCCCGCTCCACCCGAGGCACGACCCGCAGCACCGCGTACTCGAAGGTCTCCCGGGAGGTCATCGCTGGGTGATCCCCTCGGGTGGCGGCGGGCCGAGCCAGGACGGCCGGTTCTCACCACGCGGTGCGCTGCGCCGGCCCGCTCCCCCGGCGGCGGCCGCGGCGACCAGGCCGGGCAGCCAGGAGTCGCGGGCGGCCAGCCGGGCCAGCAGCTGGGCGACGTAGCGCTCCCGCACGGCGTCGGGGGGCTCGTCCGGGCTCGGCCCCTCCAGCCAGGCGTCGGGCACCTGGGCCAGCACCTCGGTGAGCAGCGGCCGGGTGACCAGCCGGGCCAGCGCGGCGTCGGCGGCCGGGACGTCGGGCGCGCACTCGATCAGCGCGTGCTGCACGGCGTCGTAGGCACGGGGAACCGCGGCCGGGGCGCCGGGCCAGTTGTGGTGGAAGGTGAGCGCGGCGCCGTGGTCGATCAGCTGCAGCCGGCCGTGCCAGAAGAGCATGTTCGGGTTGCGCCAGGACCGGTCGACGTTGCCGATCAGCGCGTCGAACCACAGCACCCGGCCGGCCAGCTCGGCGTCGACCTGGGCGGCCGCGGCCTCGAAGTCCAGCGCACCCGGCAGGTAGTCCATGCCCAGGTTGACCCCGGCGGAGTTGCGCAGCAGCTCCTGGACCTCGAAGTCCGGCTCACCGACGGCGAGCTCGGGGGCGACGTCCGCGGTGACCAGCGCGGGCACCGGGAGCGACAGCCGGCGGGCCAGCTCGCCGCAGATCACCTCGGCGGCGAGCACCTTCACGCCCTGGCCGGCGGCCCGCCACTTGACCACGTAGGTGCCGAGGTCGTCGGCCTCCATGAGCCCGGGCAGGGAGCCACCCTCGCGCAGCGGGGTGACGTAGCGGGTGGCGGTGACGGCGGCGAGCACAGTGCCGCCAACGTACCGCCCGGCCGCCGGGGAGACTGGGCCCGTGGGACTCCTCCGCCGCACGACGCTGCAGCAGCTGGCCGACGCTCCGTTCAGCTACGCCGAGCAGGGCGCCACCCGGGACGCCGCGCTGCCCGCCGGCTACGACCACGTCGAGCGCGAGCACGTGGTCGGCTCCGGCCGGGCGGACTTCGACTGGGCCTCGGCCGCGGTGTTCCGCTGGACGGCGCAGCGCGGAGCGGGCCTGCGGGTGCTCGCCGACGGCCCGGCCAGCACCCCGGGCACCGTCGTCCTGATGACGGCGGGGCTGCGCCGGCTGGGGCTGGACATCCCCTGCCGGGTGGTCTGGGTCGTCGACGAGGCCGACCGCCGGGGATTCGGCTACGGCACGCTGCCCGGGCACCCGGAGAGCGGCGAGGAGTCCTTCGTGGTCACGCTGCGCCCGGACGGGCAGGTCGTCTACGCGCTGCGGGCCTTCTCCCGGCTGGCCACGCCGCTCTCCCGGCTGGGCGGACCGGTGAGCCACCGGGTGCAGCACCTTGCGCTGGACCGCTACGTCACCGCGATCCGCCGGGCCGCCGCGGGCTGATCAGGCGGCTGCGTCGGCCCGCTCCTCCTTGATCATGTCCTTGCTGCGCACCAGCCGGAGCAGCGTGACCACGAACAGCCCACCGGCCATGTTGAGCAGGGTCGTGTACCAGAACCAGGCCAGCCAGTCGCCGTAGCCGAACGGGGCACCGGCGTGCAGCGCCGCGAAGATGATCAGCGAGTCCAGGATCGAGTGGTACAGCTGCAGACCCGCCAGCACGAGCGCCCCGGCGACCGCCGCGACGATCTTGGCGACGTCGGAGGTGGTGCCGTGCTGCATCCGGGTCATCAGCGTGATCGCGATGCCGGCGAGGAAGGCCAGGGACGCCGACTGGAGGTCCAGCGGTGAGTCCACGAAGTGGACGGCGCTCTCGGTGGCGGTGGCCCGCAGGTCCGGGAAGGCGCGCACGACCAGCCACATGAGCAGCCAGCCGCCGACCAGGTTCCCCACCAGCGTGCCGGCCCAGAGCTTGCCCAGCTGCGCGGCGTCGGCCCGGCCCGCGACGACCGCGGTGACCGGCACCAGGAAGCCCTCGGTGAACAGCTCGCTGCGGGCCAGCACGAGGGCGATGAAACCGACGGAGAAGGCCAGGCCGGCCAGCAGGTGGCTGCCGGTCTCGGCGTAGACCGCGAACATCAGCAGCACCCCGGTGGCGACCTCGATCCCGCCGGCGAGCCCGGTGGTCAGCACCTCGCGCCAGCTGCGGTGCAGGCGCTGCGCACCCTCGCTGACGATCGTGTCGAAGGCCTCCTGGAGCTCGTCCTCGCTCACCCCTTCGCTGTCGCCCAGTTCTTCGCGGGTGCTGTCCGTCGCCTCTGCCATGCCGCGCCGGTACCCAGCCGGCGAGGGAGGGAACGGGCGGCGATCCCGCTCACGCGGGGCAACCACGCCACCGCGCACGGCACCGGGCTCCCACCAAGCGGAATCGGCTGTTTCTCGATGATCACCCGGCGGGTAGAGCGCACCGAACCCGACTTCTCAGAACCGGAGACGCAATGCCCCCGAAGCGCCAGCCCGACCAGTCCGCCCCGGCGACCGTCAGCCCCACCGGCGTCGTCTACGAGGGCGCCAAGGACGGCCGGGACCCGCGGGCCCAGGCCGGCGAGTTCCTCACCACGCCCAACGGTGTGCGCATCCCGGACACCGACCACTCGCTCAAGGCCGGCCGTCGCGGCCCGGTGCTGCTGGAGGACTTCCACCTCCGCGAGAAGATCATGCACTTCGACCACGAGCGCATCCCGGAGCGCGTGGTGCACGCCCGTGGTGCGGCTGCGCACGGCGTCTTCACCGCCTACGGCACCGCCGAGGGCGTGACCCGGGCAGCGGTGCTGGCGGAGAAGGGCCTGGAGACCCCGGTCTTCGTCCGGTTCTCCACGGTGCTCGGCTCCCGCGGCTCGGCCGACACCGCCCGGGACACCCGCGGTTTCGCGGTGAAGTTCTACACGAAGGAGGGCAACTGGGACCTCGTCGGGAACAACATCCCGGTCTTCTTCATCCAGGACGCGATCAAGTTCCCCGACATCATCCACGCCGGGAAGCCGCACCCGGACCGGGAGATCCCGCAGGCGCAGTCGGCCCACGACACCTTCTGGGACTTCGTCACCCAGCACACCGAGGCGACCCACCACACGATCTGGAACATGAGCGACCGGGGCATCCCGCGCTCGTACCGGACGATGGAGGGCTTCGGCGTGCACACCTTCCGGCTGGTCAACGCCGCCGGTGAGACCTCGCTGGTGAAGTTCCACTGGAAGCCGAAGCTGGGCGTGCACTCCCTCACCTGGGAGGAGGCGCAGATCGCCGCCGGTGTCGACCCCGACTTCCACCGCCGCGACCTGGCCGACGCCATCGAGGCCGGCGCCTTCCCCGAGTGGGAGCTGGGCGTGCAGGTCATGCCGGACACCGAGGAGGAGACCTTCGAGGGCATCGACCTGCTCGACCCCACGAAGATCGTCCCCGAGGAGCTCTGCCCGGTGCAGCCGATCGGGAAGCTGGTCCTGACCGGCAACCCGACCAACTACTTCGCCGAGACCGAGCAGGTCGCCTTCCACACCGGTCACCTGGTGCCCGGCATCGAGGGCACCAACGACCCCCTGCTGGCCGGCCGCAACTTCTCCTACCTGGACACCCAGCTGTCCCGGCTGGGCGGCCCGAACTTCACCCAGATCCCGATCAACCGGCCGCACGTGCCGGTGAACGACAACAGCCGGGACGGCTTCCACCAGCACGCCATCCACGAGGGCGTGGTGGCCTACAAGCCCAACGGCATCGACGGGGACGCCCCGTCCGTGGCCACCGCCGAGCAGGGCGCGTACGTCAACGTGCCGCGCAAGGTCGAGGGCGAGGTGCTGCGCGGTGCGCCGGCCTCGTTCGACGACCACTTCTCGCACGCGGCGCTGTTCTACGCCAGCCTGTCCCCGGTGGAGAAGGTGCACACCACCGCGGCGTACACCTTCGAGCTCGGCAAGGTCTACGAGAAGGCGATCAAGGAGCGGGCCCTGACGGTGCTCGCCAAGATCGACGCCGACCTGATGGCGGCGGTCGCCGCCGGGCTGGGCCTGCCGGCGCCGGAGGCGGAGCCGGTCGAGCACCTGGCCCCCTCCCCCGCGCTGGCGCAGATCAACGGCCAGGCCTACCCGATCGACGGCCGGATCGTCGGCATCGTCGCGGGGCCGGACGCCGACCTGGCCGGGATCACCGCCCTGCGGACCGCACTGGAGGCCGCCGGTGCGGTGGCCAAGGTGATCGCGCCCTTCGGTGGCGAGCTGGGCTCGGGCAAGGGCATGGAGATCGTCGAGCGGACCTACGACACCGCCCGCTCGGTGGAGTTCGACGCCATCGTCATCGCCGACGGGGCGCCGAAGGAGAAGAACATCAAGGCGGTCGTGCTGCTGCACGAGGCGTTCCGCCAGCTGAAGGCGTTCGGCACCTGGGGTGATGGCGCCGAGGTGCTCACCGCCGCCGGCATCGACACCGCCGGCCCGGGCGTGCTCACCGCGAAGAGCGGGGCGGCCCTGGCCGCGGACCTGATCGCGGCGATGTCGCTGCACAAGGTCTGGGAGCGCGCGCCGCTGGTCATGACGTCGGCCGTGCCGCCGGTCGTCTGACAGGGGCCCTCGTTCCCCCCACGCCACGCACGCTCGACGTGGGCCCCTGAACGAGGGCCGAACGCACCGCGGGCCCGGTACGCATGCGCGTACCGGGCCCGTGGAGTCTCAGGCGGTGGGCTGCTCGACCTTCGTCGCCGGGTCGCCGTCCGCGGCGGCGTCCAGCGCCGGTACGACGGCGTCCAACAGGTAGGGCAGCGACAGCGGGCTGCCGAAGCCGAGCGCCGCGGAGATGTCGCCGGTGTAGCTGCCCAGGTAGACGGCCCGGTCGGTGGTGACGACGTCGCGTGCGGAGAGCAGCGCGTCAGCGGCGGCGTCCTGCGCGGAGTACCCGATCGCCACGTAGACGTCGGAGTCGAGGAGGTCCAACCGCTCCTGGCTGACGTCGGTGCTGGTGTCGGGGACGGTGAAGCCGAGGTCGGTGAAGAACTGGCTGCGCGGGTCGTCGGCCCCGAGCAGGAAGTGGCCCGAGCCGACCCCGGTCAGGTCCAGGGCGAGCGGCGTGCCGGCGAACTCGGGGTGCTCGGCCGTCGCCTGCTCGAACTGGTCCTCCACGTCCTCCACCAGCTCCTCGGCCTGCTCCTCGCGCCCCAGCGCCGTGCCGATCAGCTCGGTCGCCTCCTGCCAGGGGGTCGCGCCGTCGGCGTACTCGTCGGTCTGCGCCACCACCGGGGCAATGGCCGCCAGCTGGTCGTACTCGCTCTGCTCGCTGAGGTAGGAGTAGACGGCGACGATCAGGTCCGGCTCCAGGGCGGCGATCGCCTCGATGTCCAGCTCCGCCCCGCCGACGGTGGGCAGCTCGGCGCCGGCCAGCTGGTCGGCCGCCCACGGGCGCTGCTGGGCGTCGTAGCCACCGATGTACTCACGGACGCCGACCGGGGTGACGCCGAGGGCGAGCACGTAGTCCTGGTCGGTGAAGCCGATGGTGACCACCCGCTTCGGCTCGGCCGGGATCTCCGTGGTGCCGAACTCGTTCTCGATCGACACCGGGAACGCGCCGCCGCTGGTGCCGGGGTCGGCGGCGGCCTCGGCAGCGGGGTCGTCGCTCCCGCAGCCGGCCAGGCCGGTGACGAGGGCAGCCGCAGCCACCAGGACGGCGGCACGGCGGGCAGGACGGCGGGGCACGGCGACTCCTCTTGATCGGAACAGGTCGCCGAGAGGTTAGCCTGCCCTAAGTAGTCGCCGCGCCGGGGGTCAACTCGCGGGTTGCCCGAGCGCGGACGGCCCGAACTGCTCCACCCGGATCGCCGCGGGCGCCACCCCCAGCTCGACCAGCAGCCGGCCGGCCGCGTCGGCGAACCCGGTCGAGCCGCAGACGAGCGCGGTCTGCCCCGGCTCGACCAACGGCAACAGGTCCACACCGGTCAGCCGGGACGCCGGGCGGATCCCGCTGGCCTCCCGGGTCAGCGCGATCAGCGCACCTGCCTCGGCCAGCTCGTCGGCGTAGGGCAGCCCGGCGAGCGTCCGGGCGGAGACGGCGACCCGCAGCAGGTCCAGCCGACCCAGGTCGCGGGCGTGCCGCACCATCGCCACCAGCGGGACGACGCCGCTGCCGCCGCCGACCAGCAGCGCGGGCGTCGCGCCGTCCCAGACGAACCAGCCGCCGATCGGGCCGCGCACCTCCAGCTCGTCCCCGGGCTCCACGACGTCGGCGAGGTAGGTGGAGACCTCGCCGTCGTCCAGCCGCTCGACGAACAGCTCCAGCAGCGGGTCGCCCGGCGCCGAGGCGACCGAGTACGACCGCTGCGCGGTGTACCCGTCCTCGGCGGTGAGCCGGACGACGTAGTGCTGCCCGGGCAGGTGGTCGATCCGGTCGTGGACGTCCAGCCGCAGCTCCACCGACCGGGCCAGCGGACGACGCACCCCGGCGACGGTGGCCGTGCGCCAGGCGCCCACCGGGCTAATCACCCTGGTACCGCTGCTGCTTCCAGGGGTCGCCCCGGTCGTGGTAGCCGTTCTGCTCCCAGAACCCCGGCTGGTCCCGCGTGAGCACCGTGATCCGGCTGATCCACTTGGTGCTCTTCCAGAAGTACAGGTGCGGCACCAGCATCCGGACCGGGCCGCCGTGCTCGATCGCCAGCGGAGCGCCGTCGAACTCCCACACCAGCCAGGCCTTGCCGCCGGTCACGTCCTCGAGCGGCAGGTTGGTGGTGTAGCCGGTCTTCGAGGTGGCCATCACGAAATGGCCGTCGGCGGTCGGTCGGGCCACCTCCAGCAGTGCGTCGACGCTGATGCCGCCGAACCGGGTGTCGAACTTGGACCAGGTGGTGACGCAGTGGATGTCGCCGCGGTACTCGGCCCCGGGGAGCGCGTGCGCCTCGTCCCAGTTCCAGGTGGTGGGGTTCTCGACCGCGCCGTCGACGGTCACGCTCCACGTCTCCGGGGTGATCCGGGGCGTCGGCTCGGCGGTCAGCACCGGCCAGTCCTTGCCGGCGTCGTACTGGCCGGGTGGGAGGCGCGGATCCCCGGCGGAGCGGCGGCGACCGAGGAAGCCGCGGGTGGGTCCTGGCACGTCGTGGTCCTGTCTGCGCGGCCCGCTCAGGGCACGTCAACTGGGTCGTGGGCGATCCTCCCCTCCCACCGGACCAGCTGCCAGCACTGGGTGGAACACCGCCGCGGACGGTGTCGTTGCCGAATCGTTGCTGAGGGTGGCCTTACATGAGCCGTGTCACGGTGGGTGCACCTGGGTGTCACGTGTGCCGGGGGCATACCGTGTCGCCGTGGCGACAGTGACGACGCAGCAGGCTCCACGCAAGAGCCCAAAGACCGGGAAGTTCAACAACTCGGTCGTCAAGAAGGCCGTGATGGCGGTCAGCGGGATCATCATGATCCTGTACTTGATCGTCCACATGATCGGCAACCTGCACGCCTTCCAGGGCGCGGCTGCCTACAACGACTACGCGACCTTCCTGCGGACCTTCGGGGAGCCGGCCCTCCCCCGCCGCACTCTGCTCACGATCATCGAGATCGTGCTGGTGCTCTCGGTCCTGGGGCACATGTGGGCGGCGTTCTCGCTGTGGGCCCAGGCCCGGCGCGCTCGCCCGGTCGCCTACGTGACGAAGAAGCGGGTGCAGCAGAGCTACGCCTCGCGCACCGTCCGCTGGGGTGGCGTGATCATCCTGGCCTTCATCGTCTACCACATCCTGGACCTGACGGCGGGCACGATCAACCCGGCGGGCACCGGCACGGAGCCCTACGACCGGCTGATCTCGGACTTCACGAACCCGTGGATCACGATCTGGTACTGCATCTCGCTGCTGCTGGTGGGCTTCCACCTCCGCCACGGGATCTGGAGCGCCACCCAGACCCTCGGGCAGACCAACAAGCGCCGGGAGCGCGCGGTGAACATCGGGGCGTACGTGTTGTCCACGGTGATCACCGCCGGCTTCCTGCTCGTGCCGCTGTCCATCGCCTTCGGCCTGATCGACTGAGTGGATCCGTCATGTCTCTCGAGCTCTTCACCGTCGGCGAGCCGATCGCCGACACCAAGGCACCCCGCGACGTCCCCGTCCCGCAGATGTGGGAGGAGCGCAAGTTCCGCGCCCGGCTGGTCAACCCGGCCAACCGCCGCCGGCTGTCGGTGATCGTCGTCGGCACCGGCCTGGCCGGGGGTTCCGCCGCCGCGACGCTGGCCGAGGCCGGCTACCGCGTGCAGAACTTCTGGTTCCAGGACAGCCCCCGGCGCGCGCACAGCGTCGCCGCGCAGGGCGGCATCAACGCCGCCAAGAACTACCGCAACGACGGCGACAGCGTGCACCGGCTGTTCTACGACACCGTCAAGGGCGGCGACTTCCGCTCTCGGGAGTCCAACTCCTACCGGTTGGCCGAGGTCAGCGCGAACATCATCGACCAGGCCGTGGCCCAGGGCGTGCCCTTCGCCCGCGAGTACGGCGGCCTGCTGGACAACCGCTCCTTCGGTGGCGCGCAGGTGTCCCGCACCTTCTACGCCCGCGGCCAGACGGGGCAGCAGCTGCTCTACGGCGCCTACCAGGCGCTGGAGCGGCAGATCGGCCTCGGCAACGTGGAGACCCACGGCCGCACCGAGATGCTCGACCTCGTCGTCGTCGACGGCAAGGCACGCGGCATCGTCGTCCGCGACCTCATCTCCGGGCAGATCAGCACCCACCTCGCCGACGCCGTCGTGCTCGCCTCCGGCGGGTACAGCAACGTCTTCTACCTCTCCACCAACGCCAAGGGCTCCAACGTCACGGCCGCATGGCGGGCGCACAAGCGGGGCGCACTGTTCGCCAACCCCTGCTACACGCAGATCCACCCGACCTGCATCCCGGTGAGCGGCGACTACCAGTCCAAGCTGACCCTGATGAGCGAGTCGCTGCGCAACGACGGCCGCGTCTGGGTGCCCAAGGAGCGCGGCGACGACCGCGACCCGCGGCAGATCCCCGACGACGAGCGCGACTACTTCCTGGAGCGCAAGTACCCGGCCTTCGGCAACCTGGTGCCCCGCGACATCGCCTCGCGGCAGGCCAAGAACGTCTGCGACGAGGGCCGCGGTGTCGGCTCCACCGGCCTGGGCGTCTACCTGGACTTCACCGACGCCATCCAGCGGCTGGGCCGGACGACCATCGAGGCCAAGTACGGCAACCTCTTCGACATGTACAACCGGATCACCGGTGAGGACGCCTACGAGACCGGGATGCGGATCTTCCCCGCGGTGCACTACACGATGGGCGGGCTGTGGGTCGACTACGACCTGGAGTCCAACATCCCCGGCCTGTTCGTCATCGGCGAGGCCAACTTCTCCGACCAGGGCGCCAACCGGCTGGGTGCCAGCGCGCTGATGCAGGGGCTGGCCGACGGCTACTTCGTGCTGCCGAACGCGCTGGCCAACTACCTCGCCGACGGCCCCTTCCCCAAGGTCGACACCAACCACCCCGCGGTGGTGGAGGCCGAGACGTCGGTCCGCGCCCAGACCGAGAAGCTGCTGTCGATCAACGGCACCCGCACCGTGGCCTCGTTCCACCGCGAGCTGGGCAAGCTGATGTGGGACCTCTGCGGCATGGAGCGCTCCGACGAGGGCCTGCGCAAGGCGCTGGACCGGATCCCGGAGATCAGGCACGAGTTCTGGACCAACGTGAAGGTCTCCGGTGAGCAGGGGGTCTTCAACCAGAACCTGGAGCACGCCGGCCGGGTCGCCGACTTCATCGAGCTCGCCGAGCTGATGTGCGTCGACGCGCTGCACCGCAACGAGAGCTGCGGTGGGCACTTCCGGGCCGAGAGCCAGACCCCCGAGGGTGAGGCCCTGCGCGACGACGAGAACTTCGCCTACGTCGCCGCCTGGGAGTACACCCCGGAGGGGACCCCGCCGGTGCTGCACCGCGAGGCCCTCGAGTACGAGTACATCCACCTCGCACAGCGGAGCTACAAGTGAACCTGACCCTGAAGGTCTGGCGGCAGGTCAACCCCGCCAAGAAGGGCAAGATGGTGACCTACCACGTCACCGACGTCTCGCCCGACATGTCCTTCCTCGAGATGCTGGACGTGCTCAACGAGAAGCTGATCCTCGATGGCGACGACCCGGTCGCCTTCGACCACGACTGCCGTGAGGGCATCTGCGGCTCGTGCGGCTTGATGATCAACGGCATCGCGCACGGCCCGGAGCAGACGACCACCTGCCAGCTGCACATGCGGTCGTTCTCCGACGGCGACGTCATCGACATCGAGCCGTGGCGCTCCGGGGGCTTCCCGGTGGTCAAGGACCTCGTCGTCGACCGCTCCGCCTTCGACCGGATCATCTCCGCCGGCGGGTTCATCAGCGCGCCCACCGGGACCGCGCCGGAAGCGCACTCGGTGCCGGTGCCGAAGAAGAACGCCGACGCGGCCTTCGACGCGGCCACCTGCATCGGCTGCGGCGCCTGCGTGGCCGCCTGCCCCAACGGGTCGGCGATGCTGTTCACCGCGGCCAAGGTCGCCCACCTCGGGCTGATGCCGCAGGGCCAGCCCGAGCGGGACACCCGGGTGCTGCGGATGGTCGGGCAGCAGGACGCCGAGGACTTCGGCGGCTGCACCAACATCGGCGAGTGCTCCGCGGTCTGCCCCAAGGGCATCTCGATGGAGACCATCTCCCGGCTCAACCACGACCTGCTCGGCGCCCTGCGCGCCGGGGCGGTGCCCACGAGCTAGTCGAGAGACCCCGCCCGAACGGGCCGGTGCCCCTGCTGGGGTGCCGGCCCGTTCGGCGTTCCCGGCCGGAACAGCCAGGCGCAGGGAGATGATGGGCCGGTGCCCGCACCCACGCTGGTCTTCGACGGCGACTGCGCCTTCTGCACCCGCTCGGCCGACGTCGCCCGGCGGCTGCTGCCCGGCGACGCCGCCTGACCCGCTCCGGCCGCGGTCAGGCCGCGTCGTCCTGCCGCGTGCCGGCCAGTGCCACCAGGGGCGAGGTCAGCGCCTCGGCGACCAGCGCGTAGCCGGCCGAGGAGGGGTGGAACCGGTCGGCGGAGAACAGCGACGGGTCGGCGGCGAACCGGGCGGAGAGCTCGGGCGCGACCGGAGCGACCACCGCACCGGCCGCCTCGGCCGCGAGGGTCTGCCGGGCGCGCAGCTGGTCGCAGATGCCGGCGACGACCACGCGGAACGCCGGCGGCACCCACGCGACGGCGGAGAGGTCCGGCGTCGGCACCACGAGCACCCCCGTACCCCGACCGCGCAGCTCCCGCACAGCAGCGCCCAGGGCGACGGCGGCCCGGTCCGGCGGCACCTGGTGGGTGAGGTCGTTGGCACCCACCACCAGCAGGGCGAGGTCGGGGTCGCCGGCCCGCTGCAGCTGGGCGGCGAGGTCCAGCGACGTGGCACCGGGGACGGCGACCACCTGCAGGTCGACGGCGTGCCCGGCGTCGGTCAGGGCACGGGCCAGCCGGGCACCCAGGGTGGCCGACGGGCTGGCCGCACCGGTGCCGAAGGCCAGCGAGTCACCGAGGACCAGGAAGCGGAGCGTCACGCTTCCTGCAACGGCTCCGCGGCGTCGGCTGTGCCGTGATCCCCGCCTCCCGGGTACTCGACGACCAGCACCAGCATCGCCGCGGCGGCCCGGGTGGCGTGCTCCTCACCGGTCGACCACAGCACCGCCTGACCGGCCGTGACGGGCTGCCAGGCGCCGTCCGCGCCGCTGACCTGCCCGTCGCCGGCGAGCACGACGAGGAGCTGCTCGCTGGGCGCCGCGTGCCGGCCGATCTCCCCGCCGGCCGCCAGCTCCAGCACCGTGACGCCGACGGCCGGAGCCTGGACGAACGGCGTGGCGGTCAGGCCGCGGCTGCCGTGGGCGGTGACGGCTCGCCCGGGCAGTCCGGCCGGGTCCAGCACCCGCACCCTCAACCGCCCTGGGCGAACAGGGCAGCTGCCTGGTCGTCGTCCACGAACGGGTACTTGACCTTGAACTGGGCGAGCGCATCGGGCACCGACAGCACGTGCGTGTCCCGCTTCCCGGTCGCGTCCACGGTCTGCACGGTGACCATGTCGCCGTTGATCGGGACCCAGTGCGTCTGGGCGTAGTCGGTGAAGACGTTCATGCCGCCATCCTCGCCCAGACCCGGCGCCGGGCACCGCCGTAGCCTCTCCGCCCATGGCCACCTGGGAGGACGTCGACCGCATCGCCCTGGCGCTGCCCGAGGCCGTCGCGTCCCCCTCGCACACCGGTACCCGCAGCTGGCGGGTGCAGGACAAGGCGTTCGCCTGGGAGCGGCGGCTGCGCCAGGCCGACGTCGCCGAACTCGGGGACGCCGTGCCCGAGGGCCCGGTCCTGGCTCTCCGGGTGCCCGATGTCGGGGCCCGGGCGGCGCTGATCGCCGACTCCCCCGACGTCTTCTTCGCGACCGCCCACTTCGCCGGGTACCCGGCGGTGCTGGTCTGGCTGGACGCGATCGGCGTCCACGAGCTGGCCCAGGTGGTGGACGACGCCTGGGCCTGCCGGGCGCCGCACCGGATGATCACCGAGCACCGCGCGGGCTGAGCCCGGTCGCCCCCCTCCCCTCCGGCGCCGACGAACCGTCGTCCCGAACGTTCGAGCACCGGTTTTCTGTTGGTTTCACCAACTCACCGCATTCCGACGCTCAAGCACTCCCGCGAAGTGACCGAAACAGTAGTCAGGTCACCCGATCGGGTGCCATCCAGCGGAAGGAATGCACCGGCCATGGTCACGCAGACATCCACCCGGCGACGGTCCGCCAACGGGGTCGCCCGCCGCCTGGCCGGGGTGGTCGCCGCCACCGCCGTCTGCCTCGTGATCGCGCCGGGCATCGCCTCGGCCGCACCGGTCAACCCCAGCGACGCCCAGCTCACCCAGGCCCAGCAGGCGCAGGCCGACGCCGCCGGCCAGGTCGGCACCATCTCCGCCCAGCTGGCCGGTGCCCAGGCCGAGCTGGACGCCGCCCGCGCCCAGTCCGCCATCGCGCTGGACACCTTCCAGGGCAAGCAGGCCGAGTACGAGGCGGCGCAGGTCGCCGCCGAGGCCGCCGCCGAGGCCGCCCAGCAGGCCCGCGACGACCTGGCCGCCGCCCAGGCGGCCATCGCCGACTTCGCCCGGCACAGCTACGTGCAGGGCAGCACCTCCCCCACGCTCGAGGCGCTGCTGACCTCCACCGGTCCGACGCAGATGATCGAGCGGGCCGCGCTGCTGGAGGCCGCCGGCTCGCACCGGGCCGACGTCGTCGTCCAGGTCGGTGCCGCCGAGCAGCAGGCCGCCGCCGCCGAGACGGCCGCGCAGGGCGCGCTCGCCCAGGCCGCGACCCTCAAGCAGCAGGCCGCCGACGCGCTGGCCGCCGCCGAGTCCCTCGAGGTCAGCGCCCGCGAGCAGGCCGCCACCCTGGCCTCCCGCCAGGCGGCGCTCCAGCAGCAGCTCGAGCAGGCCCAGCAGACGCTCGCCGGTCTGCAGGGCGCCCGCACCGCCGCCGAGCAGGCCGCCGCTGCCGCGCAGGCTGCCGCAGCCCAGCAGACCACCCAGCGCGCGGTCACCTCCGGCGCCTCGTCCGGCCCCACCACCACCGCCGGCGCCGGTCAGGCCTCGGCCGTCGAGACGGCGATCGCATCGGCCCGCAAGTACATCGGCACCATCTACTCCTGGGGCGGCGGCTCGCTCAGCGGCCCCAGCATGGGCTGGGGCATCGACGCCGGGATCGTCGGCTTCGACTGCTCGGGCCTGACCCGCTACGCCTACGCCCAGGCCGGCATCTCCATTCCGCGCAACAGCAGCGCCCAGTACCAGGCCCTGCCGAAGGTGTCCCGCAGCGACCTGCAGCGCGGCGACCTGGTCTTCTGGGCCACGAACACCAGCAGCCCTGCCACCATCCACCACGTGGCGATCTACCTGGGCGACGGCCAGATCCTGGAGGCCCCGGAGAGCGGCTCGACGATCCGCGTCACGTCGATGCGCTGGAGCGGCTTCATCGGTGGGGCCCGGCCCAGCG
>Ga0210040_10005868_pt1 | contig 15492 bp, 14 predicted proteins | sample CryGeyCG12114_NA_FD_185462 | JGI IMG/M metagenome (GOLD analysis project Ga0210040, IMG submission 185462) | Groundwater microbial communities from aquifer - Crystal Geyser CG19_WC_8/21/14_NA (SPAdes) (version 2) | ecosystem: Environmental > Aquatic > Deep subsurface > Groundwater | place: USA... | reverse complement strand
GGGTGCGGGCGTGACGGGCACCGTCTCGCCGGCACCCGCCGGACGCCGGTCACGGCCACCGCCCTCGAGGCCGGCGTGCTCGCCGCGGCCGCGCCCGCGGCGCGACTTGCGCGGTCGCTCCTCACCGGGACCGCCGTGCGGCCCGGCTGCGTGCCCCTGGCCGCCCTGCCCCTGGCCGCCCTGCCCCTGGCCGCCCTGCCCCTGACCCGACTGACCACCACGCTGCTGGCCGCGGGGCTGCCCGCCCTGCCGCCGGGACGGCGCGCCCATGTCCATCGCGCCGGCCAGGCCGTACTCCTGCACGAGCAGCTCGAGCTTGACCTGCTCGGCGGGCTCGGCCGTCTCGGCCTTGTCGGTGGCGAGGTCGCGCAGCGCGTCGAGGCGCTGGCGGCGGCGGGCGGGGTCGTCGGTGCTGTGGGTGAGCAGGACGGCGTGCGCCATGCACGTCGCGGTGCCGGACACCGAGGTCACGGCGTCGCGGACGAGTGCCAGGTCGGCGATGCAGGGCGCGCAGCAGGAGGAGGTCACCGGAGCACGGTACGTGCTCGGGCCGACTGGTCGCTCCGCAGTTCGCCCCGCCGACCGTCAGCCCGGCGCGACCACGCAGGTGCAGCCCACCGCTCGAGCGTGCCGCACCTGCGTGATCACCGGCCCGGTCAGACCGCCACGGCGTGGAAGCCGCCGTCGACGTGCACGATGCTGCCCGTCGTCTTGGGGAACCAGTCGGACATCAGCGCGACGCAGGCCCGGGCGGTCGGCTCGGCGTCCTGCACGTCCCAGCCGAGCGGCGCGCGCTCGGACCAGACGTCCTCGAACTTCGAGAACCCGGGGATGCTCTTGGCGGCCATCGTCTTGATCGGGCCGGCGGCGACCAGGTTGGCCCGTACGCCGTGCTCGCCGAGGTCGCGGGCGAGGTAGCGGTTGGCCGACTCGAGCCCGGCCTTGGCCACGCCCATCCAGTCGTACGCCGGCCAGGCGACCGTGGCGTCGAAGTCGAGGCCGACGTAGGACGAGCCCGCGGGCATCATCGGCAGGCACGCGCGCGCGAGCGCGGGGTAGCTCCAGGTGGACACCTGCAGCGCAGTCGCGACGTCCGACCACGGCGTGTCCAGCACGCCCTCGCCGAGGCAGGACGGCGGGGCGAAGCCGATGGCGTGCAGGACGCCGTCGAGGACGCCGGTGTGCTCCCCGACGCGCTCGGGCAGCGCCGCGAGGTCGGCCTCGCTCGTCACGTCCAGCTCGATCACGGGCGGCTCACCGGGCAGCCGCTTGGCGATGCGCGTCGTGAGGCTGGCGGTGCGCCCGAACGCCGACAGGACGACCTTCGCGCCCTGCTCGGCCGCGATGCGCGCCACGGAGAACGCGATGGACCGGTCGGTCAGCACGCCCGTGATGAGCAGGGTCTTGCCCTCGAGCAGGTCGCTCACGAGGTCTCCAGGTGGTCGGCGAGGGCGGCCTGCACGCGCGCGGCGTCGGTCCAGAAGACGCCGCCCTCGGGCAGTTCGAGCAGGGAGGGGTTCGGCAGCAGCCCGGCGAGCTCGCGCGCGAGCGCGATCGGGTGCAGCGGGTCGGCCTCCTGGCCGACCACCAGGGTGGGTGCGGTGATGTGCTGGAACACCGAGCGGTCGGACAGCGGTCGGTCCTCGCCGAGCGGCACGGGGGCCGGACGGGTGACCAGGTCGGCCGCCCGCCGGCGCAGCAGCAGCGCCACACCGCGGCGCTCGCGCAGGGCCGCGGGCACCTCGGCCATCAGCAGGGCGGTGGCCTCGTCGGCGTCGCCCCGGTCGATGGCGTGGCCGAGCGAGCGCAGCCGCTCGGTGGCGCCGCCACTGCGGGTCGAGTCGAGCGCCGCCGGCAGGACGAACGCGAGCCGCTCGAAGCGGCCGGGGTCGTCGCGCAGCACGCGCAGCAGCGCGCCGCCGCCGAGCGAGAGCCCGACGCAGCGCGTGGCCCCGACGTGGTCGGCGACCGTGCGGACGTCGTCGGCGAGGACGTCGTAGTCCCAGCCGCCGTCGAGCGCGTCGCTGCCGCCGTGGCCGCGGAAGCTGAGCAGCACGCGGGTGCCGCCCACCCTGCCGGCGAGCGGCCGGGTCTCCGAGCGCCCGCCGCCGAGGCCGTGGGCGAACAGGGTGACCGGCCCACCCGAGCCCAGCACCGTGTACTCGACGCCGTTGACCAGTCCGTCGGTCAGCGCGCCGGTCACGTCGTCAGGACGAGCGAGACGTCGTGTCCGCCGAACCCGAAGGACGTGCTGAGCGCGACCTCGTGCGCGTGCTCGCGGTTGACGGTGCGCACGGCGTCGACGTCGGCCTCGTCGTCCTGGTCCTCGAGGTTGCGGATCGCCGGGACGACCCCGCTCTTGAGGGCCAGCACGGCGGCGATCGCCTCGACGGCGCCCGCAGCGCCGAGCAGGTGGCCGGTGCACGACTTCGGCGCGGTCACCGGCGGCCGGGCGCTGCCGAGGGCCAGGTTGAGCGCACGCGCCTCGGCGAGGTCGCCGAGCGGTGTGGAGGTCGCGTGGGCGTCGACGTGGCCGACGTCCGAGGCGGACACCCCGGCGTCGCGCAGCGCGAGCTCGATCGAGCGGGCGGCGCCGGTCCCGGCCGGGTCCGGTGCGGTGACGTGGTGCGCGTCGCTGGCGAGCCCGGCACCGGCCAGCCGGCCGTGGATGCGCGCGCCGCGGGCGGCGGCGTGCTCCTCGGTCTCGAGCACGAGCACGCCCGCGCCCTCGCCGAGGACGAAGCCGTCACGGCCCTTGTCGTACGGCCGGCTGGCGGCGGCGACGTCGTCGTGGCGGGTCGACAGGGCGCGCATCTGGGCGAAGCCGGCGAGCGGCAGCGGGTGGACGCAGGCCTCGGCGCCACCAGCGACGATGACGTCGGCCCGGCCGTCGCGCAGCATCTGCAGCGCCAGTGCGAGCGCCTCGGCACCGGAGGCGCAGGCGCTGACCGGCGTGTGCACACCGGCGCGGGCCCCGATCTCCAGCCCGACCGTCGCGGCCGGGCCGTTCGGCATGAGCATCGGGATGAGGTGGGGGCTGACGCGGCGCGGGCCCTTCTCGCGCAGGACGTCGTTCTGGCCGAGCAGCGTCAGCGCGCCGCCGATGCCGGAGCCGAGGACCACGGCCAGACGGGTCGGCTCCACCTCGGGCGCACCCGCGTCGGCCCACGCCTCGCGGGCAGCCACGAGGGCGACCTGCTGCACGCGGTCGAGCGTGCGGGCCTCGACCCGCTGCAGCCGGTCGGTGAGGTCGACGGTGGCGGCGATGCGCGCCGGCAGCTCGGCGAACTCCGGCTCGTCGAGCAGCCGCGCGCCGGAGCGGCCGGCCAGCAGCCCCTCCTCGAGCGCCGCGACGTCCGGGCCGAGCGGCGTCAGCGCGCCGAGGCCGGTGATGACGACGGGCGCGCCGGCGGCTGCCGTCACGAGCCAGCCTTGGAGATGTAGTCGACCGCGTCACCGACGGTGCGCAGGCTCTCGAGCGCCTCGTCGGGGATGCGGACGCCGAAGCGCTCCTCGCACGCCACGACGACCTCGACCATGGTCAGGCTGTCGACGTCGAGGTCCTTGTCGAAGGCGGCCTCGGGCGTGACCTTGTCGGCCGGGGTGCCGGCGACCTCCTCGAGGACCTCGGCCAGGCCGGAGACGATCTCTTCACGCGATGCGGGGACGGTCATGGGTGCTCCTCAGAAGTGGGTCAGGACGGGTGGGGTCACGGGCAGCGGACGACTTGGCCGGCCGCGGTGAGCCCGGCGCCGAAGCCGAGCAGGAGCACCGGGTCACCCCGGCGCACCTGCCCCTGTTCGACGAGCCGGCACAGCGCGAGCGGCACGGAGGCCGCACTGGTGTTGCCGCTGTCGACGACGTCGCGGGCGACGACGACCGACGGCGGCAGCTTGAGGCTCCGGACGAGCGAGTCGGTGATGCGCAGGTTGGCCTGGTGGGGCACGAACGCCGCGAGGTCCGACAGCTCCAGACCGGCTGCCGCGACAGCTCGCCGGGCCATGTCGGGCACCGAGGTGGTCGCCCAGCGGTAGACGGCGCGTCCCTCCATGCGCAGCACCGGCGGGTAGCTCTCGGTGCGCAGCACCTCGGCCTGGTCGCCGTCGCTGGACCAGACGACCGGGCCGATGCCGTCCTGCTCGGCGACGCCGACCACGGCAGCACCGGCGCCGTCGCCGAACAGGAACGCGGTGCCCCGGTCGTACGGGTCGAGGATGTCGGTGAACTTCTCCGAGCCGATGACGAGGACGTGCTTCGCGCTGCCGCCACGGACGCTGTCGGCGGCGAGGCCGACGCCGTAGGTGAAGCCCGCGCAGGCGGCGACGAGGTCGAAGGCGCCGGAGCCGCCGGTGCCGAGCGACGAGGCGACGGTGGCCGCCGCGCCGGGCACGGCGTGGGTCAACGTGCAGGTGGCGACCACGACGAGGTCGACGTCACCGGCGTCGACGCCGGCCGCGGCGAGCGCCTTGCCCCCGGCCGAGACGGCCATCTCGACGACCGACTCGCCGTCGCCGGCGACGCCGCGGGTGACGATGCCGCTGCGCTCGCGGATCCACTCGTCGGAGGAGTCGGTGCGCCCGGCGACCGCGGTGTTGTCCTCGCGGTGGGCCGGGCGGTGCGAGCCCAGCCCGAGGATCGCGGCGCGGGTCACGCGTGCACCGGCAGGTCGGCGGGGCTCTTGACGGCGGTGACCGCGATGCCGGCGCGCTTGGCCATGCCGGTGAGCACCCCGGCGGGTGCCAGCTCGAAGGCCCCTGCCGTGGGGGCCGCCGACAGGGTCTGCAGGCACAGGTCGAAGCGCACCGGCCGGGTCAGCTGGCCGACCAGGCGGCGCATCAGCTCGCGTCCGTCCCGCAGGGCGGCGCCGTCGCCGTTGGCCACGACGTCGCACACCGCGTCCGACGCAGGCGCCTGCTCGACCAGGGCCCGGAAGCCGTCGACGGCGGGAGCCATGGCCGAGGTGTGGAAGGCGCCGGCGACGTCGAGCGGGCGGACGCGGGCGCCCGAGGACGGCGTCCAGGCCTGCAGCGCGTCGACCGGTCCGCCGACGACGACCTGGCCGGGGACGTTGACGGTGGCGACCTCGAGGCCGGCCGCGGCCAGCTCGTCCTCGTCGACGCTGCCGCCGAGGACCGCCGCGAGCGTGGTCGGGCGGACGGCCGCGGCCTGCGCCATGAGGGCGCCGCGGCCGGCGGCCAGGGCGACGGCGTCGTCGTCGGTCATCACGCCGGCCAGCGCGAGCGCGGACAGCTCGCCGATGCTGTGTCCGCAGACGGCCGTCGGGGCCGAGCCCGCGAGCACCGCCCGCCCGCACAGCAGCGCGACGGCGGTGAGCAGCGGCTGCGCGACCTCGGTGGCCCGCACCTGCTCCGCGGTCGCGGTCGTGCCGAGCTCCAGCAGGTCGAGCCCGGTGCGCTCGGACCAGCGCTGCACGGTCGCACGGGCGTCGGGCAGGTCGAGCCAGGGCGTCAGCATGCCGGGCGACTGGGAGCCCTGGCCGGGCGAGAGGAGGAGGGGCACGACTCCAGGGTGCCCGGACCGCCCCCGCGTTTCGCCTGTGCGTCGCACGGAGAACTCGGCCCGCCGTTGTGGGACTCCTACAACCCGGGCGTCGCAGGACCCGCCGTCCGGCCGAGCAGGAGCGCCAGCCGGACGACCAGCGCCTCGCGCGGCGCCGTCAGGTCGTAGCCGACCACGTCGGTGAGCTTCCTGAGGCGGTAGCGGACGGTGTTGGCGTGCAGGAACAGCGTCCGGGCGGTGCCCTCGACCGAGCCGCCGCCCTCCAGGTAGGCCGCTGCCGTGCCGAGCAGGTCGCCGCCCGCTGCCTCGAGCGGCCTGTAGACCTCCTCCAGCAGCCGCCGGCGCGCCGCCGGCTCGCCGAGCACCGCCCGCTCGGCCAGCAGCTCGTGGGCCCGGACCGGCCGTGGGGCCTGCGGCCAGGCCGCCACGGCGGCCAGCCCGGCGAGGGCCTCCTGCACCGACGGCGCGGCCGTCGCGAGCTCGGGGACGACCGGCCCGACGACGACCGGCGCCGGCGGCAGCGCGGCGACGAGGTGCTCGACGGCGGGCCCGGTGTCGCCCGCGCCACCGAGCACGAGGACCAGCGCCGGAGCGGCCTCCCCGGCGAGCAGGCTGGCACCGCGGTGGCGCGCGGTCGCCCGCAGCGCGCCGGCGTCGAGGTCGGCCGGGGAGGGGGTCGCGAGCGCGACGACCCAGTCGACGCGGTTCCAGCCCAGCGAGCCGACGCGCGACAGGGTCAGCTCCCCCGCGTGGCCGCGGACGAGCGCGTCCACCACCCCCGCCTCGACCCGCGCGTCCCAGGCGCCGCGCGCCTCGGCCGCGGCGGCGTAGACGTCGGCGGCGGCGAAGGCGATCTCGCGGGAGTAGCGGAGCACCGCCTCGCGCAGGAGCGGCTCGTCGCCCGGCGCGGCAAGGCTCGGGACGGCGCGCTCGACGACCTCGACCGCGACCCGGATGAGCTGCACCGTCTGCTTCAGGTTGACGACGCGGGTGAGCTCCTTGGGCGCGGCGGCGAAGACGTCGGGGCCGACCGGCAGCGGCTGCTCCGGCGCCCGCAGCCACTCGGCGAAGGCGTCGAGCCCGGTGTGGAGGACGAGCCCGACGTACGACCGCTGCTCGGCCGGGAGCGCGGCGAACCACGGCAGCTCCTCCGCCGCGCGCACCGCCGTGCTGCTCAGCGACGAGCTCGCCCGCTGCACCCGCTGCCAGCTCGCCTCCCCCATGCCCGGCACTCTCCCAGTCCGGCCGTGGCCGGGGCGCCCCGGCTCAGCCGAACAGGGCACGCACCCGCTCGGCGACCACGTCCGGGGCCTCCTCGGGCACGAAGTGGCCGACGCCCGGCAGCACCTCGACGTCCACGTCGGTGGGGGCGCCCTCGAGCAGCGCGGGACTCGCGACCGGGTCGCCGTCGCCGACGACGAGGCGGGTCGGCACGGTCAGCGGCCGCCCGCGGTAGCGCCCGAGCGCGACCGGCAGCCCCTCCCGCAGCACCATCGAGCGGTAGAGCCGCACGCTGGCCCGGGCGCGCGCCGGGTCCTGCAGCACCTCGCCGTACGTCCGTGCCTGCCCGTCGGCGAAGGCCTCCTGCCGGGTGCTGCCGGCGGCGACCGCGGCCTCGACGAGGTGGGGCGAGCTGCGCAGCAGCAGCTCCGGCAGCACCGGCGTGGACAGGCCCACCTGGTAGCCGAGCCGCCACGACGACAGCGCCCGGCCCAGGGTCGGCCGCTGGAAGGGGTGGACGATGCCGAGGGCGAGCAGGGCGCGGACGCGCTCCGGCGCGCGCAACGCGGCCAGGAAGCCGGTCCAGCCGCCCCAGTCGTGGCCGACGAGGCCGACCTGCGGCAGCTCGAGGGCGTCGAGCAGGCCGAGCAGGTCGGTGGCGAGCTGCTCCTTGTCGTAGCCGCCCGGCGGCGCGTCGGTCCAGCCGTGGCCGCGCAGGTCCGGCATGACCAGCCGGTAGCGGTCCTGCAGGAGCGGCACGACCAGCCGCCAGCACCACCAGTGCTGCGGCCAGCCGTGGAGCAGGACGAGCGGCTCGCCGTGCCCGGCCTCGGCGACGTGGACCCGCAGGCCGCCGACGTCGACGAAGCGGTGGCAGACGCCCTCGAGCACGGGCATCGGCGCGGCGGTCACGCCGACGTCTCCAGCATCCGCACCTGTCGCTCGACGTCGTCGGGGAGCACCCGGCGTTCGGGCACGACGGCGGGCAGCCGGCGCAGGGCGTCGAGCAGGGCCCCGCGGACGACCGGCGACCGGGAGCCGCGGGCGTACGCCGCGGTGTGCCGCAGGGTGACCGGCAGCGGCCTGCGCAGCCACGACGACACGAGCGCGTTGCGCGCCTGCAGGCGCGCCCGGCCCGTCCGGTCCCCCGCAGCACCGGGGTGGTGGTGGGCGACGACGTCGTCGACGTAGGCCAGGCCCCAGCCCGCGGCGGCGAGGTCCTGGGCGAGCAGCGTCTCCTCGCCGAGGAAGAAGACGACGGGGCTGAAGCCGCCGACGGCGAGGTAGGCGGAGCGGCGGACGACCGCGCCGCAGGCCAGGAAGCCGAGCACCGGCGGGCCCGGCAGGTCGGGCCGGCCCGGCAGGGGGCTCGCCGCCATCTCGGCGCAGACCGGGTCGAGCCGGCCCTCGGGACCGACGAGGATGCGCGCGGCCAGCAGCCCCAGCCGGGGTGCCTGCGCGAAGTGCTCGGCGGCGCGGGTCAGCGCGCCCGGCGCCCACCAGGAGTCGTCGTCGGCGAAGGCCACCAGCTCGGTCCGGGCCGCCTCCACGCCCAGCGTCCGGCCGGCGGCGCCGAGGTTGCGCCCGGGCTCGAGGACGACGACGTCGGGATGCGCCCAGCGCACCGCGTCGGCCGTGCCGTCGCTCGAGCCGTTGTCGACCAGGACGACCGGGGGGCGCTCGGGCAGTGCGGCCAGGCAGCCGAGGGTGGTCAGGACGTTGTCCCGGCGGTCCATCGTGGCGATGACAACGGTGACTGGCATGCCCGGCCGCTACCCGGAGCGGCCGCGGCCACGCCCGGCTACTCCTGCCAGGTCACGCCCTCGCGGACGATCCTGGCGGGGTTGCCCGCGACCAGCGCCCGAGGAGGGACGTCGCCCGTGACGACCGCCCCGGCGGCCACGACCGCCCCGTCGCCCACGGTGACGCCCTTGAGGACGGTCGCGCGACAGCCGATCCACACGCGGTCGCCGATGACGACGGGCGCGGACCGCGGTCCGCCGTCCACCGAGTGGGAGTCGGAGTCGAGCACCAGCACGTCCCAGGCGAGCAGGCAGTCGCGGCCCAGGCGCACGTGCTGGTGGGCGACGAGCTCGGTGCGGTGGTTGACGAAGGTGCCGTCGCCGATCTCGATGACGGCGCCGCGGTCGCGCAGGTGCAGCTGCACGTCGTGGGCGAGCAGCACGCCGGCGCCCATCCGCACGCTCGACTGCTCGGTCAGGCGCACGATCCGCACACCCTGCTCGGCCCGCAGCCCCCGGCCGCCCTCCACCTGCCGCGCCAGCCGTCGCCCGCGGGCCTGCTTGGCCGTCCGCGCCCGCCACCCCGCTCCCGCTGCCACGACGGTGCGCTACCCGGCGCACCCCGGCAGGAACGTGCGGTCCGGCAGCCCGGCGCGAGGTCCGCGGGCCGGTGGACCTTCAGGCCGGCCCGATCCCTGACGACGCACTCGACGTGGGCCGCAGGCAGTGGGTGCGTACGACGGCGCTCGGGTGCGTCCTGCTCGGTCTGGTCGCCTTCTGCCTGTCCATGGTCCTGCGGCCCCTGAGCCCCGGCGTGGGCCGGGCCCTGGCGCTCGGGGTGCAGAGCGCCACGGTGCTGGCCGCCTGCGTCGCGATGGCCGTGCGGGCCGCCAGGGCGAGCGGTCCGCTGCGCCGGGCGCGCGCGCTGCTCAGCGCGTCGCTGGTGTTCGCCACGCTCGGCGGCGTGCTCGCCCTGCTGATCCCGCTGGTGAGCGGGGCGCCGGCTCCGCTGCCCTCGCTCGCCGACGCCGCGCACTTCGCCTACCTGCCGCTGTGCGTCGCGGGCGTCCTGAGCTACCCGGCGCTGCGGGACGAGGAGGGCTCCTCGGCGCGGGCGCTGCTCGACGGCACGATCGCGGCCGCGGCGCTGTGGTTCGTGACCTACGTCCTGCTGCTCGCCCCGGCCAGGGTCGGTGCCGACCTCCCCCCGGCGGCTGCCCTGACGATCCTGGGCTACCCGGCCGCGGACGTGTTCGTCATCGCCATGGCGGCGGGCGCGCTGCACCGGGTCGTGCCGGAGGTGCGCCGCGAGCTGGCGCTGACGGCGGCCGGCGTCTCGCTGTACGCCGTGTCCGACATCGGCTACACGGTCCTGGCCAGCTCGGGCCGCTACCGGGCCGACAGCTGGGTCTCCGCCGTGGCCGAGGTCGGCCTGGTGCTGCTCCTGCTCGGCGTCGTGCACGGCCCCCGTTCCCCGGCTCGACCGTCGACCCGGCTCCGCTGGCTCGCGGTGCTGCCGTACGGCCCCGCCGTCGTGGCGCTCGGCCTGACCGCCTGGCTGGCCGTGCGCGGCGACGGGCTGCAGGGCCAGGAGCTCGGACTGCTCAGCGTCGTGATCGCCGGCCTGCTCCTGCGGCAGGTCGTCGGCACCCGCGACCGCGACGCCCTGACCCAGCAGCTGCGCGAGCGGACGGCGCTGTTCCGCTCGCTCGTCACCGGCTCGTCCGACTTCATCTCCCTGCACGACGCCGCAGGGACCGTCCTCTACGCGAGCCCGGCGGTGTCCCGGCTGACCGGGCTGCCGGCCGACGAGCTCGCCCGCACGACGCTGCAGGCGCTCGTCCACCCCGACGACCTCCCGACCGTCCTGCGGACAGCGCGGCAGCTGCTCGCCACCCAGGGCCTCGAGACCGAGCTGCTCCTGCGCATCCGCAGCGCCGACGGCGGGTGGCGCTGGTGCCGGACGCTCGCCCACGACCTGCGGCACGACCCCGACGTCCGCGGCATCGTGTGCAACACGCGGGACGTGCACGAGCGTCACCTGCTCGAGCAGCAGGTCCGCCACGACGCCTACCACGACGCGCTCACCGGGCTGGGCAACGTGGCGCAGGCACGCGTCCTGCTGCAGGCCGCCTGCGAGCCGGACGCGCCGTCCACGACGCTCGCCCTGATCGACCTCGACGGCTTCAAGCAGGTCAACGACACCTTCGGGCACGGGTACGGCGACGCGCTGCTGTGCGCCGTCGCCGACCGCCTGCGCAGCTGCGTGCGGGCGCACGACACGGTCACCCGCATCGGCGGCGACGAGTTCCTGGTCGTGCTGGTCGGACAGGTCGACGCCGGTGCGGTCGGCGAGCGGTTCCTCGAGGCGCTGCGCCGACCGGTGCTCGTGCACGGTCGCCACCTGACGGTCGGCGCCAGCATCGGCCTCGCCTCCACCGGGCACGGCCGGCCGGGCCCGGACGACCTCCTGCGCAACGCCGACCTCGCGATGTACGCGGCGAAGGCGGCAGGGCGCAACCGCGTCGCCTGGTACGAGCCGCAGCTGCACGAGGCCGCGAACCGGCGCCTGCAGATCTCCGACGACCTGCGGACGGCCCTGGCCGAGGAGCAGTTCCACCTCGACTACTCGCCCGTCGTACGGCTCTCGGACGGCGAGGTCGTCTGCGTGGAGGCGCGTCCGCGCTGGACACCGCCGGGCAGGGCCGCCGTGCCGCCGGAGGTGTTCCTCGCCGCCGCGCAGGAGTCGGGGACGCTGCCCGAGATCGACGCCTGGGTGCTCGAGCGGGCCTGCCGCGACCTGGCGCGCTGGCGCTCGAACGGACACGTCGTCGCCCAGGTGAGCGTCGACGTCTCCCGCCAGCAGCTCACGGCCGAGCTGCCGCCGCTCGTCGAGGCCGCCCTGCGCCGGCACGGCCTGCGCGGCGCCGACCTGTGCCTCGAGGTCGCCGAGAGCGCGGTCGCGCCCGACTCGGGGACCGCCGTGGCAGCCCTCAGCGCGCTGCGCAGCGCAGGGGTGCAGGTCGCGCTGGACGACTTCGGCACCGGGCAGTCGTCGCTGTGGCAGCTGCGACACCTCCCCGTCGACCGGGTGAAGATCGACCCGTCGCTCCTGCCGTCCTCACCGGACGACACTCCCGCGCTCGACCTGCTCGCCTCGGTCGTGGGGGTGTGCACGGCGCTCGCGCTGCCCGTGACGGTGGTGGGGGTCGAGGAGCCGGCCCTGCTCGGCCGCATCGCCGACATGGGCTGCGCCGCCGCGCAGGGCCCCTGGTTCGGGCGTCCGGCGTCCGCCGACGGGATCAGCGGCGCGCTCCGGCGACGGCCGTCGGTCACGGTCCCGGCGCAGCGCCAGGGCAGTCGGCACGCGCCGGCCGCGGGCTGACCCGTCCGCCGACCTGCCGGAGCCGTCCGCGGCCGAGGTGATCGGACGACGTCGAGCGATGTGCTGCACGCAGGGGATCGCTGGCCGACACTGCTCCGCGTGGAGGCGTCGGTGTCCCGGGTGTCGGTCGTCGTGGGCGATGACCATCCGGTCGTGCGCGAGGGGCTGGTGCGGGTGCTGACGGCCAGCGGTGAGGTGCGGGTGCTCGGGGAGGCCGCTGACGGTCTCGAGCTGCTGACCGTCCTGCGGGCGCGCCGGCCGCAGGTGGCGCTGGTCGACTACCGGATGCCGGGGCTGGACGGCGCGCAGGTGGCGGACGCGGTACGGCAGGAGGGGCTGGCGACTCGGGTGCTGGTCCTGTCGGCGTACGCCGAACCGGCGATGGTGTTCCAGGCGATGGGCAGCGGTGCGGCCGGATACCTGTCGAAGGAGGCGGGCCGTGCCGAGATCCTGCACGCCATCGCCGAGGCCGCGGCGGGCCGCGACGTGCTGCCTCCCCAGCTGACCCAGGGGCTGCTGGGCGAGATCCGGGCGCGCCGTGACGACGGCTTCCCCACGCTCAGCGCCCGGGAGCGGGAGGTGCTGGCGGGTCTGGCGGCCGGCAAGTCGGTGCCGACCATGGCCGCCGAGCTGTTCGTCGCGCCGTCGACGGTGAAGACGCACGTGCAGCGGCTCTACGCCAAGCTCGGGGTCTCCGACCGGGGCGCGGCGGTCGCCGAGGCGATGCGCCGGCGGTTGCTGTCGTGAGAGCGCACCGCGTCCTGAGCGGTCGTGGCGAGCTCGGCCCGCTGGCGGCTGCAGCGACCGGCAGTCGGGTCGCCGACCGGTTCGCCGTGGGCGCCGGGCAGGTCGCAGCGGTGCTGCGGCTGCCGGTCGTGGCGATGATGTCGCTCGTCGGGAGCTTCGTCCCCGAGCCGCAGGCCAGCCCGGGGCTGTTCCGCGGGGTGCTGCTGGTGTACGCCCTGTGGTCGCTGACGGTCGTCTGGTGGGTGTTCCGGTGGCCGGTGCCGGGCTGGTTGAGCTGGCTGACGACCGCGGTCGACCTGGGAGTGCTGATCGTGCTGGCCGGCGCGTCGAACGGGGCGACGTCCCAGCTGCAGCCGTTCTTCTACCTGTTCCCCATCGGCGTGGCGATCCACTGCCGGCCCGCACTCACGGCGACGGTCGGTGCGGTGATGGCCGGCGGGTACGCGGTGATCTGGCTGGGCAACCTGGGGCGGGACGGCGGGCCGGGGCTGCCGGCGGTGGTGTGGCTGCACTTCGGGATGCTGGTGTGGCTGGCCGTCGCGACGACGGCGGTGACCTCGGTCCTGGTGCGCCGCTCGGCCGGGGTGCTGGACCTGATCGAGGTGCAGCGGCAGCTCACCGCCGAGTCGCTGGGCGGGCAGCAGCGGGAGCGGGCCCGGATCGCCGAGGACCTGCACGACGGGCCGCTGCAGAACCTCATCGCGGCCCGTCGCAACCTCGAGGAGCTCGGTGACCTGCTGCCCGAGAACGGCCTGCTCGACCAGACCGACGAGCTGCTGCGCGACACGGCGATGTCGCTGCGCGGCACGGTCACCGTGCTGCACCCGCAGGTCCTGGCCCAGCTCGGGCTGGCCCCGGCGCTGGCCGAGCTGGTCGCCCGGCAGCTCGACCGGCGCCGGATCGCCGTGCACGCCGACCTGGCCGAGGTCGGTCAGGTCGGCACGCAGGACGTGGTCTACAGCACGGCCCGCGAGCTGCTCAGCAACGTGGTGCGGCACGCCGGGGCGGCCAACGTGTGGATCAGCCTCGAGCACACCGACGGCTGGCTGCGCCTGACCGTGACCGACGACGGCTCCGGACTCGACACCGACGCGCTGGCCGGCCGGCTGGCCGACGGGCACATCGGGCTGGCCGCGCACGCGCTGCGCATCGGTGAGCTCGGTGGGCAGCTGCACGTGCGACCCCGGCTGCCGCAGGGCACGACCGTCCACGTGGAGGTGCCCGCCGACCCGGCGGGTCAGCTCGCGCTCGGGCACTCGCCGGCGGGCTGACCGCACGGCCCTGCCGCGACGGGTGCGCCGTCACCGGAGGGACGGACAGCGGGGGATGCTCGGCTACCCCAGGTAGAGGAAGCCGTGCGCCTCGTCGCGGAAGGGGATCCCGGCCGCCTCGAGGGCGGCGTCCCAGTCGCCGGTGCACGCGGGGTCGGCCGCCTGCATGCCGTGGTCGGCGGTGAGCAGCACGACGGTGTCGTCGACCAGTCCGCGCGCCTGCACGAGGTCGAGCCAGCTGCCGAGCCGGAGGTCGGCGTCGCGCAGCGAGGCCCGGGCGATCGGCGAGCCGGGGCCGCCGGCGTGGTGACCCGAGTCGGTGAGGGTGGTGTTCCACCAGGTCAGGGCGGGCGGGACGTCGGCGCGCCACAGGTCGAGCACCTGCTGCAGCCCGCTGGCGTCGACCTGCGTCGCCCACGCGTAGTCGGTGCTCGCGCCGACGTGCTGCTGGGTCGCGACGGCGTCGTCGACCGCCGCGGGCAGCATCGCCGACAGCGATCCCGTGCCGCCGAGGCCCGCGTCGCGCACCAGCGCGAAGGTGCTGTAGCCCGCGCCGCGGTCGACCGGCTCGTTCACGCAGGCGCTGGTCGTCCCGTCGGGCAGGCGCTCGAAGACCGTGCGGACCCCCGGCCGCAGCCAGTCCATCGCGCGGTGCCACGAGCTCGCGGAGTTGGGGACCACCTGCTCGCCGGTGGCGCGCTCGAAGAAGGCGTTGTTGACGATGCCGTGGCGACCGGGCCCCACCCCCGTCAGGGCGCTGGTGTGGTTGACCAGCGTGACGCTGGGGAACTCGGCGATCGCCCCGCCGCGCAGGGCGCAGCCACGGTCGAGCAGGCGCCGGACGTTCGGCAGGTCGCCCCGCTGGGCGAGCCCGAGCAGCTCGGCGGAGGGCGCACCGTCCCACAGCAGTCCGACGACGTGCCGCGCGCCCGGGACGGCGAGCTCGATCGGCGTCCCGTCCATGTCGTCGACGCTCCCCCCGGCCAGGTGGGCGAGGGTCGCGGCGACGTCGACCGTGCGGGCGACGCGCTCGACGACCCCGCGCTCGGCGACACCGGCGCCCGACAGCAGCAGCGGCGCCCGGGACTGCAGTCCGTTGAGCGAGCCGTGCTCACCGGGGTGACCGCCCTGGTCGACGAACCAGTGGGCGCCGGAGTGGACGACGGCGAGGTCCGGGGCGCGCTCGTCGGCGAACAGCGAGTGCAGCCGCGCGCCGGCGTACGGGTAGCTGGTGGTGCCGTCGCTGAACGGGTCCTGGTCGGCCAGCGGATCGCGTCCCCGGACCGGTGTCGTCGTGCTGTCCGGGGCGACGGCGACCCGGCCCCCGCTGTCGGCCACGTGGACGACGTCGCCGTCGCGCCAGCAGACCAGGGCGACGACGTGGGCCAGTGCCGGGTCGAGCAGGACCTCGAGCGCACGCTCCCGCAGGTCTGCGGACGGGCTGCCCGGGCCGGGGCGTACGACGGGAGCGGCGGTCAGGTCGCGGGAGGGCAGCGGCACCCTGAGGAGGGTAGGTCGTGCGGGCTAGGTGTACTGCCCAGGGACGTTGGTCAACGGCGTGCGGTGACACGACCTGATTGATCTTGATGTGTGAGGACCTCCCGGC
>Ga0210040_10005867_pt1 | contig 15494 bp, 8 predicted proteins | sample CryGeyCG12114_NA_FD_185462 | JGI IMG/M metagenome (GOLD analysis project Ga0210040, IMG submission 185462) | Groundwater microbial communities from aquifer - Crystal Geyser CG19_WC_8/21/14_NA (SPAdes) (version 2) | ecosystem: Environmental > Aquatic > Deep subsurface > Groundwater | place: USA... | reverse complement strand
CCGTTCGACGACCTGCACCGCCGAGAGCCCGGATGAGGCAGCGCGAGCCTGCTCCCAGGCTCGTTGCCGGCACGACGCCGAGCACCACTTCGGGAGCCGCCCCGTCGCCTTGACGGTGATCGGGCCGCCGCACCAACCGCACGTCGACGCCGCGCGCCGCCGGCCCTGCGCAACAGACTCGACCGCTTGCGCTGGATCTTCTGCCGGACCACCGGCCTGTGCAGCGTTCGGGCGCTGCGCCCGCAGCGTTGCTCGGCGCTGCGCCTCGAACCGGGTCGATGCATTTCGACGTCTACTCATGTCGTCGATGGTCCGGAAGAACGTCCCAGCCGACGTGACCCCGATGCGTCACGACGCAACGACAGGCCTGGGTGCAGGAGGTGTGTCGGCTGGTGATCTTGGATTTTCGAGTGACGGAGAAGGGGGCGGTAGAGCCGTCATGATTGGGGGCGACTTGCTCGCGCGGGCAGCGCGCGTTGGGGTTCCTGATGCTAGATGGCTCGCGCTTCTCCGGCGTCGCGGGACTCGGACCCGGACATCAGTAGGAGTCCGTCCCCACGAGATAGCAGGTTTGACCAGCGGGCTGGACGGCCGGCGGGTGCCGCGTGAGCGGCGGGTAGGGGAGTTGCGGGGGCGGCCCCGCCACCGCGACTCCGAGGGTCGGCAGCCGTCCTGTCCCGGTCGTTCGCCAGGAGGGACGATGCGGGTGCGCGTCTTGCCGTTGGTGGAGGCCGATCTGCTGCGCGGCACGGTCCTGCAGAAGTCCCCACGTCCCCAGGCGACACTCAACCGGAGTCCGTCCCGCAACAACGGTTCGCTCCACGCCCCTACAGTGTTGAGAGCACGGCCCACGGCACTCGTCGCAGGGCTACGTCTCACAACTTCACATCCGCAGCTGCCGGCTCCTCGCCGGGGGCCTCATCCATAACAGCCGCGACCCGACCGATGACGGGGGCCGCAGCCAAGGAGAGAACATGCACACGAGCACCGCCCTGGCGGTAGCGACGGCACAGGCTCGTCGTGATTGCGCCTCGTCCGGCTATAAGCAGGACCTCTACGACCTCGCGCTCGACGAGCTGCTCCGGCAGCCGGACCGCGACGGCGACCCGGAGCACCTCTTGGGCAAGGCCCTCGCGAACGCCCGCAAGCACCAGCGCCGTCGCGCCAGCATCGCGCAGATCTCGACGTGCGGCGACGCGCACGACCTCAGCCTCGTCGTCGACACCACGCGCCGCCTCCGGCCCGGCCCGGGTGGTCGCCCCGCGACCTCCCGCCACGCGAGCAGCGGGTCGCCGCTCGCCGACGCCCTCGACTGGCTCCGCCGCGCGCCCCTCACACGGGCTGAGCGCCTCACGCTCGAGGTCACCGTACTCGGCGAGTTCATGCCCAGCGACGGCGCCACAACCGCGACGGCCCGTCAGCGGCTCTCCCGCGCACGCACCAGCGCCCGGAACGCCCGGCTCGAGATGGCCTGGTGAACGAGACTGCCAGCTTCGCACTGGCCTTCCGCCTCACGCCCGACGTCATCCACAAAGTCGTCCCCGCCGGCCGGCCCGGCACCTATCGGCTGCACCGCCACGAGGCCGTCATCTACCTCGGCCGCTCAGACACAGATCTGCGCCGTCGCCTCCTCGAGCACGCGATCAGTCGCCGCGGCGACCACTTCACCCGGCAAATCCACATAAGCGCCCACACGGCCTGGACCGACGAGTGCTCCCAGTGGCACGACCTGCCCAGGCTCGCCGAGAACCTCGTCCACCCCGCACGCCCGGACAGCAGCAACGACCGCTGCGCGTTCTGCCCCGACACCCTTCGCCTCGTTGCCCACGACCGCGACGCCCACCGCAACTTCCTGGAGTTCTGATGACCACCGCCGTCCCGCAGCACACTGCCGACCTCGTCGTCGTCGACCGCGCACTCGAGTCCTGGCGCGACTCTGGGTACGACCTCACCGCAGCTGTCGGCGAGGTGGTCGACAACAGCATCGAGGCCAAGGCCAGTCACATTCGCGTCAGGACCAACCCGGAGAACATCACCGGCAGCAAGTCAATCACCAGCATCGCCTTCGCGGACGACGGCGTCGGCATCCCGGTCGAGACCCTCCCGCACGTTCTGTCGATGGGCTTCAGCACCCGTTATGGCAAGCGCGACGGAATGGGCCGCTTCGGCGTCGGCCTCAAGCTGGCCACGCTCTCACTCGCCCAGCGCATCGACATTTACACCCGTCACGAAGGCGGCGACGGGCAGATCTGGCACGCCAGCCTCGACCTCGAAGAGATCAGAAACCTCGAGCAGACGCACATCACGGCCGAGCCCGTCGCGGACTGGCCGGAGGAGCATACCGACCTGATGGAGCGGCCCGGCGCCTCGGCGTCAGACGCCGGAACGCTCGTGGTCTGGTCCAAGATCGACCGGCTGACCGGCGGAGGGACGTACAAGACCGACCTCGCCTCACGTTTCAAGCAGCTTCAGAACTTCCTCGCCCGCGCGTACCGCAAGTTCCTCGACAAGGGCGTCAACATCGAGCTCAACGGCAGGGCGATCACTCTGCACGACCCGCTGTTCCTCCTCGAGAACCCCAGGGTGAAGGAGAAGCTCGGCGTCGACGCCCGCGGCGAGATCGTCGAGCAGGGGACCATTGAGCTCGACGGCCACACGGTCTCGGTCACCGTCACGACAGTCCCCAAGCAGCTCCGGCCCAAGCGCGGTCAGGGCGGGAGCGCCGTTGCCGCGGACCTGCACATCCCCGACAACGAGGGCCGGATCTCGTTCGTCCGGCAGGGGCGGGAGATCAACTACGACCAAGTCGCTCGTATGTTTCCCTCCCGCATCGAGGAGATCGACCGGTGGCTCGGCGTCGAGGTCGAGTTTCCAGCAGCCCTCGACGAGTACTTCCAGGTCCGTCACGTCAAGCGCGGCGTTGTGCCTGTGGACAAACTCCGCGACGAGATCCGCCGCTTCGTTGCGCGGCCGATCAACGCCGCACGCAAGGAGATCCGCACGGTGTGGGACGAGACTGCTGCACGGGAGGCGCAGGAGAAGGAGCAGCACCGGCTCGCGGCCGAGGCGGCGGCCCGCGTCGAGCAGACGAGCCCAAAGGGGCGCGCGGGCTCGACGATGACCGAGAGCGAAGAGGCGACGGAGGTCGATCGTGTCGCCCGAGAGCTCACAGCCGGCACCGGTGATGGGGACTCGGACGGCGTCGGGGGCACTGACGGGGAGGCCGCCCCCGAGGTCGTCGAGAAGAAGTCCAAGCAGCTCCGCGACTCCCTCGCGTCCTTGCCGATCACTATCGTCGACAGCACATGGCCCGGCCGCGAGCTGCTCGACATTACTCACCTGAACGCCAAGGCGATCGTGAAGGTCAACCACGGCCACGCGTTCTTCAAGGAGATCTACGACCCGGTCCGGGACATGGCCTCCCGCCCGGCGGCCGAAGTTGAGGGGTCGGAGGCGCTGCGGCTCCTGCGACGGGTCGAGGTCGCGCTCGACGCCCTGATCATGGCGTACGCGAAGGCCGAGAACATGGACCGCGAGCCTGACCAGAAGTACGCGGACCTCCGCTCCTATTGGGGTCAGTTCGCTGTGTCGTACCTCAAGGAAGCCCTCAAGGACCTGTAGCCGGGCGGCTGCTTGTCGGACCCTAAGTCTAGCCTTGGATCGCTCCTGGTGGCGACGGTTGCGTGTCGCACGCGACGCCACCAGGAGTGGGACGGTTAGATGCGGAGGGAGGAACCGACACCTGTGAACGCCGATGCTCTCGAAGAGCTGTACCTCGACCACAACGCCACGACGCCGATGCGACCGGAGGCTGTTGAGGCGATGCTTCCGTGGCTCGGACGACCCGCGAACTCGTCCAGCGTGCACGCCCTCGGTGCCCGCGCGAAGCGGGCAGTCGACTGCGCCCGGGAGCAGGTCGCCGCCCTCATCGGCGCTCGCCCGAGCGAGATCGTCTTCACGTCCGGCGCGACCGAGGCGAACAACCTCGCACTCAGGAACGCCCCCGTCCGGCTCCTCGTCGTCTCTGCGCTCGAACACCTATCAGTGCTGAAAACAGCAGAGTCCCTCGAAATCACAGGCCACAGCACTGTCGTGGTGCCGCCGGAACCTGACGGGCGCGTACAGCCCAGCGCGATGCTCAGCGCTGCCAACAGCGGTCCTGCGCTCCTGAGCCTGATGCTCGCGAACAACGAGACTGGCGTCCTGAACGACGTCGCGACGGTCGGGGCGGGGCGTCCAACCGGGTCGTTCGTGCACACCGACGCAACGCAGGCCGCCGGCCGGGTCCCCGTCGACGTCGACGAGCTCCGCGTCGACTTGCTCTCGCTGAGCGCGCACAAATTTGGCGGACCGCAGGGAGTTGGCGTCCTGTACGTGCGACGCGGCATCATGCTCGACTCGCACGCGCAGACCGGGGGCGGGCAGGAACGCGATCGCCGCGGCGGGACGCTGAACGTCGCAGGCATCGTTGGCGCCGGGGCAGCAGCAACGGCTGCCGCGAAGCTTCTCGATGCAGACGCGGCACGGCTCCGGACCGTCCGTGACCGCTTCGAGCAGCTCGTCCTTGCGGCCGGGCTGCACGCGATCGTCCTTGGGGCCGACAGCCCACGGCTTTCAAACACATCCCTGATCGCCATCCCGGGAGCCCCCGCCGACGCCGTTATGGCCGGCACGCCGCACCTGGCGATGTCACACGGAAGCGCGTGCTCGGCAGGCGCCCCTGGCCCCTCGCACGTATTGAGGGCGATGGGCGTCCCCGACGCCCTCGCCGATTGCGCGCTCCGTCTGACGTTCGGCCCTATGAACAACCTCCCGGACGCCGATGCGGCGGCTGCCGCGGTCGTCGCGTCGGCGATCAGAGTCCTCAACCATGCCAGTCACGATCTAGGAGGAGTTGCGTGAGCGTTCGCTTCGCTGACACCTGTTCACGCGACTTCGCCCGCCACGAGACGTTCGCGCCCCGCTTTGGATGGCTTCGGAAGGCATACGACGCGCTCGTGGACCCGGGGGTCGGCAGCGAGGTCTTCCTCAAGCCGGACGCGCCCGTTTTGCTCGGCGTCGGGAAGAACATGGTCAACTCGATTCGCTACTGGGGGCAGGCTTTCAAGCTCGTTGAGGAGTACGCCAAGGGCGGTGGCAGCCGAGCGCAGGTGGCCCGGCCGACCTGGGAGGCGTACTGGCTCTTCGACGAGCAGTACGGCGCGGACCCGTGGCTGGAAGACCCGGGCAGCCTGTGGCTCCTGCACTGGTGGTTGCTGAAGCGCGAGTGCAACGTTCCCGCGTGGTGGGCCGCTTTCCACCTGACACCGGGCACGAGTTTCATCGAGCACGAACTAGTGCGCACGCTCCGCACCCATATTCAGCTCGCCGGCTGGGAACCCATCGCGGACACGAGCCTTGAGAAAGATGCGGACGTCATCGCGAAGATGTATGCCCCTCGGCGAGCGATGACCGGGTCGCCGGGCAGCGCGGAGGATCTCCTCGACTGCCCCTTCCGGGATCTTGGTCTGCTCACTGCCAGCGACGCTCCGCGTACCTGGACGTTCACGACCGGGGCACGTCCGACCCTGCCGCCCGCAGTGGTTCTATACGCCGCCCTCGACTTCGCGTGCGCCGAGAACGACGAGACCGCAACAAGGAACGGTGGCACGATCAGCATCACGCGTCTTGCGGGCGCTCCTGGGTCGCCGGGGCGCGCGTTCAGACTTGACGAACCCCGCCTCGTCGAAGCGCTTGACCTTGCGTGCGCGGACAGCCGCGGCGCAAGCATGGTCGAGGTCGCAGGTCAGCGAGCACTGCATTTCGACCGTCCGCCGAACATGATGCTGTGGCGGGCGCTTGAGCAGCACTTCCGCCGTGACCGTCAGGGCGCCCTGACCCGCACGCAGTGGGACAAGAAGTACCCGCGTATCGCCCCTGAGATGACCCGAGAGGCGGTCCCAGCATGACTCGGAACAAGCCCATCGGAAACGGCGTCACGCTCCGCGCCGTCAACGTCCGATCTGCGAGCTTGGAGCGCGACCTCGACACGGCGGAACTGGACCGGCTCACTCTCACTGGACGCGGGAATGATGTGCTGCGTCGGCTCGAAGACGCGATCCGCCGTCCGCAGCGCACTCGCGCCTGGAGCGTCACCGGCCCCTACGGGGCAGGAAAGTCGAGTTTTGCGCTGCTGCTTGCGAACCTCGTCAGCACCGACCCCGCCCGTCGAGCCACCGCCGTCAAGCGCGTGCAAGAGACCGACCCGGCTCTCGCAACAGCGTTCCACGCCACGCTGACAGAGCACGCCCCGAACGGCATGCTCCGCGCCGTAACCGGCGCGCGCAGAGAACCGGTGACCCGCACGATCGTGCGCGCTCTCCACGCCGCGATGGCGGACGCTCAGACGCTCCGGGCGACGAGTGCAGTTGCAAAGACCCGCAAGGCCCTCGAAGCGGTCGAATCGGAACTTCCTGGGCATGCGACCGCCGAGGCGATCCTCGACGCCGTACGGGCTCTGACGACCGTCGCACCTGTCCTGCTCATTGTCGACGAATTTGGGAAGACCCTGGAGTACCAGGCATCAGCCGGCGCCGACCCCGGAGGGGACCTCTTCCTGCTGCAGGAACTCAGCGAACTATCCGCGAGCGAACGCGGCGTCCCACTGTTCCTCATGACGCTGCAGCATCTCGGGTTCCTCGACTATGCAGGCGCTACGGACAGCCTCCAGCGCCGCGAGTGGAGCAAGATCCAAGGGCGCTTCGAGGACATCCTGTTCGTAGAGGACGCGACGGAGTCCGCGCGACTGCTCGCCCGCACTATCCAGCAGCCAGACCCCGCGCCAGCTCCGCTCTCCTCGTACGGCACGGTGGCCGCGAACGCCTGGGAAGACGCCGGGCTCGGACGTGTTCTCACCACCGACGCTGACCTGTTCCGGAACGTCTACCCGCTTCATCCGCTCGTGACTGTCGTCGCGCCGATGCTGTTCGCGAGCCTCGCGCAGAATGACCGGACGCTTACCGGTTTCCTCGCCGGCGACGAACCCCACACCCTTTCGCAGTATCTCGAAGCGGAACCCAGCGGCGTTCCGGGCGACCCTGCTTCGTTCCCGACCATGAAGCTCTCCTCCCTATACGACTATCTGGCATCAGGCGCCCGCACATCGCTGCTCGCGAGCAGTAGCGCAGCCAGATGGCTCGAGATCGAGACTCGTGTCAGCGAAGCGCGCGCCTTAGCAACCGCGGACCTCGAAGTCCTCAAGACAGTCGCGGTCCTCAACCTCGTCGACGCCGGCGGGGCACTGCGAGCCAGCGCCGATAACATCGCCTTTGCGCTGCTCGAACCGACGGACTGGGTCGAGAAGAAGAAGCGTCAGAGGGCCGTCGAGCGGCTTAAGCGCCCGACCATCAAGGGGTTCCTGAACTACCGGTCGTTCAGCGACGAATGGCGCCTGTGGCAGGGCAGCGACGTCGACCTGGGCGCTCGAGTCGAACGAGCACGCGCCGGTCTCGCGGACGTGTCGCCCGCGAAGCTCATCCCGCGCACTATGCTGCCGCAGGCCGTTGTTGCCGGTCGGCATGCGCAGTACGTCGGCATGCTCCGCTACTTCGAGGTCGACGTTACGGACAGCACAAGCAAGTCCCTCGCCGCTCCGGCCAACCGGTCGGCCGAAGACGGCCTTCTCGTGTTTCACCTCGGCACCAGCAAGGACGTCCCGACGATCACGGGCGACAAACCTGTCGTGATTGGCACAAGCCCGGACGCCAAGCTCGTCATCGACGCCGCCCTCGAAGCCAGGGCCTGCCAGGTCGTTCTCGACAGCGGCGGCCTTGACGTTCCCGCCGCCGCGGAGCTCCGCGAACGAACCGCTCAGGCCCGCGCGACACTCGCCTCGACTTTGAGCGAAGCGTTCCGGCCAGAGCGACCGGACGTCCATTGGATGCTCGGCCAAGACCGGCTCGACGGGCAGCGGAGCCTTTCCGCGCTTGTCAGCGTTGCCTGCGACCGGGCCTACAGCAAGGCGCCACGGATTCGCAACGAGATGCTCGGCCGGCACACCCTCACAAGCCAGGGAGCCAAGGCGCGGAAGGTCCTTATCGGCTTGTGCCTGAGTGACAGTCACAAGCCACTCCTTGGGATGGACCACTATGGACCCGAACGCGCCATGTACGGTGGCGTGCTGCAGTTCCTCGGCCTCCACGACGTAAATAAGGACGGGACCGCCGGGTTCCGCGCCCCCAAGCGCGGCACCAGTGCGCATCCTGCCTGGGTCGCCTTGACAGACAAACTCCTCGGCGCGACGGAGCCCGTGACCGTCGACGAGCTCTACAGCGTCCTTACGGCACCGCCTTACGGGGTGAAGTCCGGCGTTGTCCCCGTCCTGCTCGTTGCTGCGCTCGAGATGCACCGGGACGAGCTCGCGTTCTTCGACGATGGGACTTATCAGCAGAAGCTCGAAGCCGTTCATTTCGAGCGGCTCGTCAAGACACCCGATCGTTTCTCCGTCACAGCGTCCGGCGCAGCGAGGGGCCCCCGGGCAGACCTTCTCCTGCAGTTCGCGGACGCGCTCAGCGTGCCCGTCCCCGAAGGTGAGTCACCCCGGCTGCTGCGGGTTGTGAACGCGATCCTGAGCCGGGTCCGGGACCTTGACCCGTACACGCAGCGGACCCATACGGTGTCCGACACCGCGAAGGCCGTCCGGACAGCGATCATGACCGCTCGGGACCCTGGCCAACTCGTGTTCGCTGCTCTTCCTGAAGCAGTCGGTGAGACGGCCTTCCCGCCCGGTCCGGGGAGCAGGGCCAGCGAGCCAGCGATCGTCGTCGAAGGCGTGATGCACGCCCTGGAAGAACTCGCGCTCGTACGAGGAAAACTCGAGAAGGGCATCATCAAGACGCTCTGCGACGCGTTCGATAGCAAGCCTGGGCTGGCGATCCTTCGGGCCACCCTCGTACAGCGGGCGGAACCGCTCGATCCTCAGCAGCTCGAACCTGGACTCGCAGGCCTCGTCAAGCACGCCACCGGTGAACTGCCGAACGAAGACTGGCTTGAACCGTTCGTGATGCTCGTCTGCGGACGATCTCTGATCACGTGGACCGACCAGAACCTTCCGCAGCTCGCTACCAGGGCGCGCCAGCTCAACGCGGCCCTCGAGAACGCACGGACGCTCCACGGCCGCGGAACCGAAGCTCGGCTCCTCAGCCTCACCAGGGCAGACGGCAGCGACCTGTCGATCCTGCTCGACCGTGCGCCCGATCGTGCGCTTCAGCCCATCCTCAAGGACGCGCTGGGGCAGGCCCGCTCCATTCACGGGGCGGGCGCCGCCACAGAACTGCTGCATCTGCTGCTTGAGCAGGTCCTCAACGACACCAGGACAACGAATTGACCACCACACCGGACACCACGACCGTCACCCGACACGTCATGGGAATCAGCGGCGGCAAGGACAGCGCCGCTCTCGCCGTGTACCTGCGCGGCCGCATCCCCGACATGGAGTACTTTTTCTGCGATACCGGCGCGGAACTCCCCGAGACGTACGAGTTCCTCTCCCGCCTCGAAAGCGCCCTCGGCAAACGCATCACGCGCCTAAACTCCGACCGCGACTTCGAGCACTGGCTCCAGGTGTACCAAGGGGCCCTGCCATCACCGCAGATGCGCTGGTGCACGAAGAACCTGAAGATCAAGCCCCTCGAAGACTGGATCGGTGACGAGCCTACCGTGAGCTATGTCGCGATTCGGTCCGACGAAGCCCGCAACGGCTACATCAGCACCAAGCCCAACATCACCGCTGTCATGCCTTTCAAGGAAGACGGCATCGACCGTGCTGCAGTACAGCGAATCTTGGACGAGGCCGGCCTTGGCCTGCCCGAATATTACGAGTGGCGGACCCGCTCAGGCTGCTACTTCTGCTTCTATCAGCGGAAGCACGAGTGGGTCGGGCTCGCGGACCGGCACCCCGACTTGTTCGAGCAGGCCGTCGCGATGGAGGAAAAGGCTGGCTATGAGGCCACGGCGATGCAGGGCCGCCAGTACACCTGGTCGCAGGGCGAAACGCTCCGCGAGCTGATTAGTCGCAGGGACGAGATTGAGAAGAAGCACGAGATTGCCCTCGACCGCGCCAGCAAGAAGCGCCGACCCAATCTGCCGCTCATCGATGTCCTCGCGGATGCGCTCGATGAAGATGATGACGACGCGGGCTGCAACGTCTGCCACCTGTGATGCGAACCGCTAGTCCAACCCCTACCTCGCATACCCGGAGGACCGCTTGCCCGTCGTCGAAGTAGAGATCGAGAGCCTGTTCCGGCCGAGCAGTGCATCCGTCCGGCAACTTCTCTCCGACATGGTCGGCGGCTTCGCCATCCCCGCGTACCAGCGTCCTTACAGATGGAAGCCGGCAGACATCCGCCGTCTCTATGAGAGCGTCATGATCGGGCTTGAAAGACTAAAAGACGACCCCAAAGGTGTCTCGTTCATCGGCGCCGTGATCACCGTTACTGGCGTGTCTGATCGGCATGAGATCCGCCCCAAGGACGCTCGCCTGGTCATCGACGGACAGCAACGGCTCTCCACGATCCTGCTTGTCGCCGCGGCGGCACACGAGTACCTCGAGCGCGAGGTCAAAAAGCTGAAGTGGGACCCCAATAACCAGCAAGAAATCGACCTATCAGAGTGGGTTACCGTCCAGTGCGGCGAGACCTGCGCGGAACTTCTGGCCTGCCTGGCGGAGGTGAAGACGGCAGGTGGTCAGCCGGAGTATCGCGCGCTCCCTAAGATCGTGCGTGAGGTCACCGACATGTGGTCCACGAAGAAGGACAACGCGCGCTACCTCTCGCCGATGGCCCACTTGCTCTTTGGTTACCTCACCGCTGCGCGCGAAGGCTCCTCGTTTAAGCCGTCAACCCCCAGCCTGGAGGTGTTTCCAGAAGGGGTCGGCAGCAGTAAGGACGATCACGACGTCCTGCAGCGACGCTTCGAGACGATCCGCCAGGCGACGAAGGACGTGGCTAACGGCAAGGAAGGCGACCTGTCGGAGAAGGTCGACCTCGACGAGCTTCTCCGCACCGGGTCGCAAGTCGTCACCTCCCTGTTCGACGGGATCGCTACCGAGCAGATCTCGGACTTGCGCGTGCTCGCGACGAAGTACAAGCACACCGCATCCGTGCTTCGGGTCGTCCTGTTCTGCCGGTTCCTACTCGAACGCGTTTCGCTCACCCAGATTAACGCGGCCAACGAGAGCTATGCGTTTGAACTCTTCGAGAGCTTGAACAGCACGGGCGAGCCGCTTACCAGCTTCGAGACATTCATCCCGGACGTGGTTGAGAGGGAAGAGGAGGCTGGCAGCTACGCGACCAGCGACAGCTACGAGCACATCAGCTCGACGAGCCGACTGCTCAGCGAGCGAGCAGATGCCGTCCAGACGGAGACGTCTCGGCTCATTACCAGCTTCCTGCTCGCCGACGCGGGGATGAAGGTGCCCTCCAAGCACAACGAGCAGCGACGTGACCTCGGCAAGCGCTACAGCGGCACCGAGAACATCGCCCAGGCCCGCGCCATGACACGACAACTCGCTGACACTGCATTGCTGTACTTCCGAACGTGGCAGGACGGTGACTTGTACCTCGCGCCCCACACAAAGAGCGAGGTCGTTCTTGATCAGGAAGCCAAATTCTGTCTAGGCTTCCTCAGACAGATCAACCACACGGTCGTCCTTGCCCCCCTCAGTCGATATTTGGCAGCGTTCCGAGCGGCACCCGGTGACGAGTCGCTCATGCAGCTCGCCGCGGCCATCAAAGCAGTCACTGCGTTCAGCGTGATGTGGAGAGCTGCGCATGGCGGGACCGATGGCATCGACTCCCGGTACCGAAGCCTGATGCGCGAAGGAGTCACGGATCTCCTCGGGCCGCTGGCGCGGACGAATGGTGACCGCAAGAACGCCACCCACGACCCCAACCATTTACCGCCGGCCAAGGACCTAGGCGCCGGCCTTCGCCATATGGCGGCGACGGCCCAGACCTATGCTTTCAGCGACTGCGACAGCTGGGTACAGGCGGTCAAGAGCCGGCCGATCTACGAGGAGCGCGAGCTTACGCGGATGCTCCTACTCCTCGCGTCGCACCACGCAATCCCCGAGGGTGTCACCGGGTTCACGAAGGACGGTGCCCTTTCAGACAGCACTGACATGCTCCGGGCCGTGCGTTGGAAGGCGGACGACAGACTCCAGACTATCGAACACATCGCTCCTCAAACTCCCGACAAGGACGGAACGCCCTGGCCGGGAGACCTCTACTCCGACCAAGGTTTCATCCACCGGCTCGGGAACCTTGTGTTGCTACCGGGTGAGGAGAACTCCTGGATCAGCAACCGTCCTTGGGAAGAAAAGCGGGCAATCTACGAGGCCCTGTCTGCCATCGACATGGATGAGACCAGAGAGATTCTCGCCGGAGCCCAAGGTCAAGGACTCAAGATCAGCGCAGCCACGCAAGCCAAGGTGGCCGAGAGTCGCCGCCACCTCCCCCTGCTCCAGGCCGTCGGCGCTTTCACGGGAAGCTGGGATCGCGACTTCGTGGAGAGACGCGGGGTCAAGCTGCTCGAGAGGGCCTACCTGGTGCTCGAACGATGGGTGACACCCCAGTAGGCCTCCTATCGGAGGCCCTGCCGTGCATCTCGCATTCGAAGACGTTGGCCTCTGGAGTGAATGGCTGAGCTAGAGCGGCGCCAGGACTGAAGCGCCTCGAATGCCCGGCGTGTGCCTGGATCGCGTGAACCAAAAGATCGTCTACGTATGACAAGCAGGCGGACGCAACGGCAGGGGATGGACAGCGCGCCGTACAGGGACTCTGGGGGCCGATTGGGTCGATACACGTCCGGTAAGGCGGCGACGTCGGGAGTCGGAGAGGCCGCACTCAACCGCGGGCGAGCCGAGGTGGCCTTCGTCCGGACTCTTCTCGAACATTTTAGACGCATGACGGGCAACGCCCTACGGCCTGGGCGCGTGAGGCAATCGCATACTGGGCACCCGCAGTGTGCTGGACCACCACGACGACCGGGTCGAGCTCGACTGCTCGAAGGCCTGCTGCGTCAAGCTCATGAACCTTTGGAACCGCTAGCGCCATCGGAGGAACGACGGGCGCGGCGCTCCTAGCGTCCGCTGACATTCGCCGAAGCCTAGAAGTGGCTACTGTACCTGGCTGATTTGCACAGCCCACTGCGCTGTCCACAGATGTTGAATGCTCTCGTTCCGGCTCTTCTGTGATGTCCACCTTGTAGACATGACGGTTGATGAGAACGAACGAGTTCACGCGGCGAAGATTGTCAGATCTGAAGGCGGCAGCAGCCACGGCTTCGAGTGCTTCTGCGGGGCAGAATCAGGCCTGGGGCTGCGCGAAAACCGGGCAAGGGCGGCGCTTTTCAAGCACATCGGACACGAGCCCTCAATACACGCCGTACGGGCAGCTGGCTTCGGCGGACGAGGCGGCTGGGCGTACAGGCTGACCTGCTCCTGTGGAACGTCACTTGGAGACCCGATGTCGCACCCCATGAACGCAGAGATCCGGCACAGCGATCACGTGTACGAGTCTGGACACCGCATCTGAGGGCGACCGTAGCTTCGGCGCAGCGGGCTACGGTCGAACGCGTGCCGCTGCCCCCCGATCTCCAGAGGCCCCTGCGTCGCGCTGCGGAGCACGAAGCGAGGTGGCGGGTCGAGCGAGATCGCCTAGTCATAGAGGCCCGTCGAGCCAACGCCTCCCTTCGCGAGATGGGAACCGAGGAAGTCTGAGCCATGGCGGCGTAGTGAAGATTCCCGGGAGGCAGTGTGGCTGATACGCTGCTGTTACTGGCCTGAATTCCGGTCGAGGGTGACTATCCGCGACCTGATCTCTCCCAGACTTCCTGGAGGGCCAGCTCCATCTCTGACTTTATGTCCCGCAGTCTCTTGTGCAGATAGTGATCCTGCTGTGTGACCTTCGCGCCCGATTCCAGCTGCCCATCTAAGGCTTCGATGCGTTTGATTAGAATGCCTAACGCAACGTCGGCGGCATCATGGAACTTCGGTCGGTTCAGTCGATCGATGAGCGAGTCCCTGGCCCCCTCGGCGCCTCGAACAACGGCGTCGCTGGCCCACGCTCGCAGGCGTCCTCCCAGAGATTGCTCCATGTCGCGGATGGTACTGCTCGCGAACGGAAGGTTCCCCGGAGGCTGACTTCCCGCCGAGAAGATGGCGAATGACTTCTGCGCGTCATGCTCACGCCGTTGCCCTCTAGCTGGCCGTATCGAGCAGCCCGGCGTGACCTATTCGTGATCCACGCAGCGGAGAACGGAGGCTTGCAGGGCCGAAAATGTCCCTTCCGGACATTTGTCCAGTTCTTCTCCAGACAAGCTAACAGGCCGCTTGACCTGCGGCTCCGCGTGGAGCGGAAGACCGTGATCGAGCCGGGATGGCCAGTTTGGAGGGCCGAAGTTCGGCCTGTCGACTGGCAGTGAACGTCGGCGACCGGCCGGTGGCTGCGCTGTTGATCGGCCTGTCCGCAGTGCGGTTGGTCAAGCCGCACCGAAGGATGAGCGCCGGCGGGAGACAGTGCGTTTTGTGGTACCTAGCTGGACAGCGATGTCCCGGATCGAGGTGCCGCGGGCCGTGAGACGGCAAACTACCTCCTGGCCTGGTGCCGGGTCACGCCGGGCATCTACCGCCAGACGAATCGCCCGCTCCCGCAGCTCGTCGGGGTACTTCCTCGGTACCGCCATGACTCTCATCCTCGCGTGGATTGAGAGCCTCCATCAGACCCGGGGCGAGACAGTTATCGGAGTGGCTGTCGCTGTGACCCGGTCGCTGAGCCAGGGGCAGTGGATGGCCGGGGAAGTCCTGGCTTCCGTCGGGCTGGCCTCGGTGCTCTGTCCCGTGGCGGACGCCGCGGTGGGCCGACGGGCCGAGTTCGCCCGCCGCCCGCCTCGCGGCCGACCACTGCCTGGCATCGGAGTTGGCCGTCGCACTCCGCACACTCGATGACGGCCAACCTGCAGCTCGGGGATGGTCGCAGCGGCTCCTGGCCTCCCATCCGACTCTCGACCAACGCACCCGCGCGCTTCTCGCTGCGGCCACCGATCTCGACGATTGAGGCTCGCACGCGGCGACTCGACCCGACGTCGCACCGGGATGTCAGCACGTCAGCGGTTCAGCTTGCAGGTGGCGAATGCGGCACGGTGTCGTGGTGCCCGACTCCGGCGATGCGCGGAGCCGCGTGATCGTCCGGTCGCGACATCCGGATGGGCACTCTTTAGGCACTCAATATAGTCGTTAATCGCGTTTATAGGTTCAGCATAACCAACACTGAAACCGGCCTTGAGCTGCACTTACACTGCACGACCAACGCGGCCCAACGGTTCAAGATCGAATCGCAGGTTTGCTCGGCTCGGGAGGGAGTCGCGACGTCCCGATATCGCGAGGGGCTCGGGTTCGCGCGTTGGCTACTCGCCCAGTGCGCGGGCGGCCTCGGTGATGTCGTCCGCGGTGAGTGTCG
>Ga0210040_10005866_pt1 | contig 15498 bp, 8 predicted proteins | sample CryGeyCG12114_NA_FD_185462 | JGI IMG/M metagenome (GOLD analysis project Ga0210040, IMG submission 185462) | Groundwater microbial communities from aquifer - Crystal Geyser CG19_WC_8/21/14_NA (SPAdes) (version 2) | ecosystem: Environmental > Aquatic > Deep subsurface > Groundwater | place: USA... | reverse complement strand
CTTGTAACTAACTAAAGGGATTGCACTTTACACTACGTCAGGAGTCTAAGGCTAGACCTTTGCATGCATCAGTTCCGTTCTGCTCTGTGGGCATCCTCCATGTCAGCCAGTAGCTTTGGGATTGTAAGTGGTCCCTGAAGACCATTTTGTGGCTCTGCCGCTAAACTTACAGTCAGTCAGATACACACAAGGAAGGAACTCAGTCAGTAACTACGAGTTACTTGCTATCTCGGTATATCAACTAGAGTGTGCATGTTTAGAACTCTGTTACAGTCCGTACTACGAATAAGTGTAGTCATGTTCGCATTAATGTGAGTCTTATCTGTAGTGCAATAAAAGTGTATCGGCCGCCCGATCATGTAGCTTGTATATAAGGCTAGATTGCCACTGGCCCTCGTAGAAAGCAGAGAATCCGTGAATGTCACTTTCACAAAGGCCAAATGGAGACTACCGTACCGTATTTTCGATGCCAGTAGTTAGTAGTGACAATTTCTAGTCTGTGGTTGACAGCAAAGTCGTACAACTGTATAATATCTTCAGTGCTTACTAACCAAAAAAGCTAAAAATTACACTACACGCATAAGGCCATAATTTTTTTAAAGCATGAGTTGACATAAATACTAGTCTATATACCTTGGTGCAAGCTAACTTTACCTTGCCTATCAAAATTTTTCTCGTTTATTCTATTTTGGATAAAACTTCAGCAAATTATGCTATAAATGTAGTCCTGACCGAGCAGACGGCAAAAAAATCCATAGATAGCCGTTTATTTGCCACCTCAGGAAATTATTCCCATGCACCATATCTAGCACTATCTTTGCTTGCATGCATGCGGACGAGCCAACCAAACTATTACATTGTACTCTATTGCATGAAAGACTGTATGTAGTTGGAAACCAAAGTCCACAGTACAGATACGGACGGAAGTGGAGAGGAGAAAGCGAATTGCTCTTTCTGGTTGGATAAGTTTCACCACTTACTGACTCACACCACAGTTCCTTATAGCGTCTAAGGAACCACATCACAACCCGTGGTGGAGGTTAGGTAGGTAAACACACAAGTCCTGTGACTGGGCAAAGTTTTGAACCTTTTTGATGAAACGCAGTGAACCACATATGATGATTATACTCCACTCACCGCATAATATTTACATTGGCTATAGGCAAGACCTGAAATTCCCATTTCCCGTGAGTGTGTGTTGTAAACTGAAACTGCTGACTGGTCCCTTTTCTCTCTCACTCAGGTCATTTCATCCTGCATTATGTGATTTACCAAATGGAGATATTACATTCCACATTACTTGTACGATTATCACTGTATATCCTCCACAATCAACCTCACTGTGTAATTTAGTAAAGGGCTAAAAGTGGCTCCAATAGAAATCCCATGGTCATATAGAACAAACAGATTCGTTTGTGTGCAGTTGACATCATTTTGCTGGCTCCCATGTGGTTTCTCTTTGTTCGTACTTCACGTTTGTGAAGCAATGTTAACAAACACTATAAATGTGAGTTGAAATTGTTATTTATTTGAAAAAATATGTCGTATCTTGTATGTACTCTTGTTTTCCAAATCCATGTATTGTGGACTGCTGTTTTCATACATTGTAAAAAATAATTGTGCATAAGAGAAAGTAGGAGAAAGTCAATTCATGCATAATATGTGTGTGGTTTTTTAATGGGACAGCTGTATAACTTTTTTCTTACTCAGAGTATGAAAAATGCCTCGTCCAGCCATTTGAAATGTCTCTGAGGTGATATGATGGAGGAAACTGTTTCCGAGTCAAGTGAGGGTTAAATTTTGCGGAAAATTTTCCAAGAGGGGATATCAAAGACAGTGGTATGTATGTACAACGAGTCAACGGCAGTTCACTCACTAAATAGAGGTGACTCCATAGGGCTGCAACAATAAATTACAGTGGTTATTGTTTTTGCTCCCTTTTGGACTGAAATGGGGAAAGAAAAGCGTGGCTGAGTAATCTTCGTGATGAAAAGTGAGTTACCAGTATGTAATATTTACGAATGACTGTGGGAGTATAGTAGCGTGCACAATTATTATGATTTAGTTATAGTTAGCCGGGACAAAGGGGAAAAGTTGAGCGCCCTAAAAACCACAGGACTGCATTTAAGTGCCACCAAGATGATCCCAAATGGTTATGGGTGAATTTATTGGACGTGCTAAATAAATTACACATTAGCCAATTTAGATTTTATATTCTGAAGAAGAATTTATATGGCATATCAATCTTTATTCTCTTCATAAATGGAAAGCTCTTCAATTTATCATCATCATAATAAGTGTAATTTACTTATACAAAGCTATTCTCCTATGATACATCATACTGGGTACGCATACTTATACTGTAGCTCAAGTATCAATAATATACACGAAGGATGATCATATTTTTTTGAAAAAGCCAACTCCACCACACAAGGGGTCCAAATACACTTCCAGAGTTTCCATGTATGTAAAAAACTCACTCACTTGTTGTCAATTCTTTGAACCCATTTATAATATTTAAGTTAACATTAATAATTCATTTCGGATTTAAAACTACTACAGTAGTAGTATAAATATCATTATATTCTATACATCACTAGTTTATCATAAACGGAACTAAAGATTTATACACAACAGCACGTATGCATTGCCAAAATGCAATTTTTCTCACTCCTTAACCTATAAGATATCCCATTTACACTTGAATCAATATACACATTTGTATGGACTATATATGAACTCACTCCCGGGAGCTGTTTCATGGCACTCCCCCGTACTCTCTTAAACTTACGCAAGATAGTTAGTTATCTAACCAACTGTAACCTATTTAGTTTGTTGTTGCTGGTAAGAAAAATCAAGTAAGAAAAAAACGATAAAATAAATCCACTGGTATAGTTAACCATGAGTGCCTAGTGATTATCTAACTAAAACTTCAGTAGCTAACTAAAATTTACGAAAAAAACTATCATATTTACCTTTATGTTTGTATATACAATCCATATTTGCACCTATATGCGTTATTATCATACTCTCTGTGTTATATCACTAGCTAGTTATACTTATACCTATATCTAAATGTGTACCTTACATAATGATGAGTTGAAGCGTACTGTTTTCACAATAATTGACTTGTTTATCCTTTTCTATGAGTTAGTTTTTTGGACATGCATTTTTCTTACATTGATGTGTGTGCTAGTGTGCATCATCTGGTTTTTTAGATTTACCCTCTAATTCAGAACGATCCAAAAACAACACTTTTACGCACAAACGAACAAGTTAGGGAGAGAAACCCAATCCAAATCTAGTGGACCATGTAATGAGAGCAGTTTCACATGGCTACACGGAAATGCGGAATTAATCTACTTATGCAATCCCTGTTAATACAGTAGTAGAATAAAAACTTTGCAGTATTAACACAATGAGTGTGCAACTAATAAAAAATACGAAAAAAACAGTCATACATCATCCACGAACAATGCATTCTTGCTGGATTCCAAAAAGCAAGAAAAAGTGATCAATTACCGATTAGTTTTCCATGTGACAGCTTCCTTTTTTTTGTGCTAACATTTTCCAGTTATTGTGTAATCAACATTTCCTAGAAATCTTTACTTTTATTGTGCTACCAATCCGTAGTCAAAGCATGATAAATCAAACGAATGCAAATCTTTGCGGCTGCTTGGGTAAATACACCAAAGCAGTGTTTTCGTAATAAATCCCGTGCCAACACACCGTGCTGCTAACTAACTAACTGACTGACTGACTGAGCTGTCAAACTATGTTTCCGTGTGAGCTACACATTTCTGTAGCTAGCAATATTAATTACTTTTGAAATCAGTGCCCTAGACAAACAAACTACTCGCTCACTCCCAATCCATCAGGCAGCACAGGTCAGATGGCATAAACAAACTCAGCAAACATAACCAACCAGTTCTCACAGTTAGTTACTTAGTCAGTCGTGCACCAACTTTGGTCCATAATGGAAGTCCTCTCTATTGTTAGCACAGTGCTACCAACTTGAATAAAACATGAGTTTAAAACGCATGTAATGTGAGTTAATTGTAAATTCAACAATACTGCCTGTGTACATTCATCAAATGGTACAAAAGGGGTCACAGTCTCAATGCATGTGAGTGTAGTCAAATAATTTCTTCATTTCTATGCGTATCTAAAAAGAGCAAACATTCCAGACAAGGAAAACTGGCTTTCTCCTGAATTCAATAAATGAGCACAAGCGAGCAAGAAATATACACAGAGTGAACTAGTAACTACCTATAACTGGTAGAAAAAAAATTGCTCTGCAATGCAATGGCATGGGAGATGGGCAAGAATGAAGAATGAAAGTACGTCATGAAATCTACACACTACTCAATCATTGTCTTTCGCATTAAATATTAGAGCTTTTCTGTTTGTGTAGTTAGTTAGCAGTCTGCATTTCGTGGCCTACCCATGTGTGTATGGCTACGTAATGTGCGAAACGACAAACGAGCACCAGCCCACAAGACTCGAACAGTACACGGAGAAAAAAGAACAGCACAACACTCAAAGTCGGCAACAATGAATGGACACACAGAGCTAAATAAAATCTACAGCGTTCAAAACTGAATACCATGTCAAAGAAGTGACACACATTTATCAATGCACAAACACACAGACATTTGCTAGAATATATCACTTCATTTAATCCAGGAATACACAACAACAACAATACTAACTACTAATGCTACAGCAGTTAACAGTATAGAGTAACTAACTAAACTAACTATTCAATTATAGTTAGTTAGTTGGTTAGGGATTGCCTATTGTAACACAATGATAGGTATAGGTAACTAACTAACTACGTAATTGTATGAAGCAACAAGTTAGAGAGTAAAACTACTATTTCATAAGCCATAATTGACTGGTCCTATCATGTTTTAAAGCTAAAAAAAAGGACTATATGAGGTTGCGCTAACTATATTACTAGTATATTCCATTCATATCATGTAGCACAAATATTTTTTCCGTTACAAGTGCATCCTTACTAACTAACCATAGGGAGAGACAATAGGGTGGTACAATGATAGCATGATATTTTCTTTCAACCAATTGGGTTGCTTCCAGTACAAGATGACTAACATGTAGAAAAATTAGTTTCACTTTCAAATTTTCAGAGCTCACATTTTGGTCACATGTAGTAAGTAGACAGTAGTTGAGTACCACTACAATTCAGTACACTAAAAATTGTGGGTAGAGTGATCCTAGACACTCACCTTGTGTGCATTACACACGAAATCCATATTGGTTTGGCAGACTTTCTTCCTGTTTAACGTTCCTGTACAACTCTCATGTTAAAATGCTAGGTGGTGACATTACATACGCACAGTAAAAACATTTCCTTGTATAGCAACCATAAAGGGATATAGTAGGAAACGTACTATTAGATATCGAAAATAGTATAAACTTGCATTTGGGAGACAGAGAGACTTTGAGAGATATGCATTCCTCTAATATAAATATTTCAGCTATCGAATCATGATGATGATAATAAGAATACGAGTTTGTTTTTGTACTGCTGTCTGTTATCAGTTGGCTTCAATCCGAAAAGCAAAAGAGATACAGCATCTGCAGCTAGTCTAGCATTCCAATGGTGAATCTATCTATTTTATGCAATCACGTTTATCATATAAAGTCCTATCCAATATTCTAAATCCCTTATAGTAGTTTCATCATATTTAGTCTAGTTAATCACTTTAGATTCCTCTACTCTAATAATTTTCTGTATAGTGTAAAATTAATGTATAAATATTGTGTTGGTGGCACCAAAATATCTACCCTCTTATGAATTCTTCATAGAATCAATGCATTTTTCACCCTCTCAATAATTTGTGTATCTTTTTTTGGCAATTTTTTTTTTGCACAGACGATAATATATAATACGACGAGCCTCTGCACTCTATGTTTCCATTTAGAAGCTCAAAAGCTCATATCAGTCACTACAATATTATAACGTACACAATACATAGAACTATAACATACACACAATTTACACGTTACAGTAACAGTAGGGAATCCTTAGACTATGGGACTAAAATCAAGAATTGCATTAAACTATGTGAGTGATTGGATCGAACCAGCCACCACTATTAATCTACCTAGTTCCACTGACTGACTAAACTCTATCTATAAAGCCCACAATAAAAATGATGATTTTTTCACTGAAATTAAGCTCTAGACAAGCCAAAGGAACATTTTTTGTTCACCACCCCATAATCATTTTGGTTCTTCACTGATAATGGTAACAAATTGAAACAAGAAATCAAGTAAAATATAATGTACTCTCGCCGTTTCCACAAAAAATAAAATTGACACAAAAAGCATAACATTCTGCAACAAAATATATGAGTACTAACTAGATCAATATATAAAAAACACAAGTGACTTACAGAACAAAACTGCCCCCTTCAAACCAGCAGCGCCCCATAAACATTCATTTACATAGATTGGTCATAAACTAAACTGATAACATTACAAACAACATACATAAAATAATGGCGAGAAAAAAACCACAACAAAAGGAGTCAATATAAATAGGATTACAAGAACTCACAATGTCTGATGAATCACATATGACGATTTTTTGTTTCACCACGGGAAGCAACAGCACAGGATTTTTTGGCAGACTTATATAAACTAGAGCATACAGGATTTAACTCCACCATTTATGGAGTCTAGTTTTCAAACTGACTGACTGATTGACAAGAAAGGAACAATGATGGTAAACTTGCTTGGTAACAACAGTAATAAATAGGAATACAAAAAAAACTTGTAAACCAAATAGTGAAGAGAATGGAGAAATGACCATCACATTTTGGTTTTTGGAACATACACCACAATTTGTAGCATAGTAGACCATCAATGATACACATAATAGGGGGAAAGTGAAAGGAGCACATAAAGGGGATGATATTAAATACACAAGTTTCCTTATGGACTCGCTTAAAATAACAAGGAATGCAACTAACGAAACAAATTACGAATACATACTTTTTGTTTACCACGAACGTAAAGCACGTTGACACAGAAGCTATACAGGAATATTTTTGTTTTTGGTCGAAAATAAAAGTCCCAAGTCACAGAGTCAATACTTTAAAGTAGTGGTAGCAGTAGCAGGTAGGTAATCATTTTTGTGGACGAACGAGATTAAAATTCATCATATTTTGTTTTGATTGTCAGATGTTCACTCATGTGAAAAGGATACTGAAGCTGAAACAAAAAAGGAAACAAAACATATATTAATCATATGAGTGTAGACACAAGGAACGTACAACAACAAAGACACACATACAACATTGAAACGTGTACAACAGTCATGAAAAACAACAGGGTCACAAAAAATTGCCAAAAAATACAGGTTCAGGACCTAATTTTTCTGTACATATGGATCAGCTAGGCCCGAGTGAAATGCCTAAATTGGAAATTCAGCCCACCACTATAGGCTGATTTTTTGTTTAACACCATTTTCTAATGCTCGTCGGTTAAATAATTGCAGATGTCGATTTGCAAGAAACAATTATTTGTCGAGCTTCGACGTTAGCGTCGTTTTCAATTTAAGCTCACCCTATCGAAATCGTTCAAATTCCCGAAATCTGTTTCTAAACAAGAATCAATATTATATGCAATTATTCACGTTATCATCTATTGTACATGTGAATTTATAGTGGTGAAAAAAGCTCCCATTCCCAGCAACAATGAGACAAAAATCAGCATAATATTCGTTCATAACAAAAAAGAAGAAATGTGAACATCCATTGGGTATACACATTTTTACTATTCATAATCTACCTGGTGAATATAAATGACCTATTTAAACTAACTAAATTAATTGTTTGTGTAGTACTCCATATGCAGTGAAGCATCACAAAACATTCCTTATCATCAGGTAAATGGCATTAGGTGACCTGTCGAGAGTTTAAAATCATCATACGATGTTGGATTCTGGAAATCTTGATATCAAAGTGAAAATATATTTTCCCCGGGAAAAAATTATCACTTAATCTATCGACTCAACTACCTAACTACACCTATTTAATTGTTAATACTTACAATGAAGCTTACACAGTAACCAACTAGAGTTCGTCAGAACGTGTATGTTAGCTCTTGTTGTACAATGCTCTGTAATAGTAAAAAGTCCACGGCTCTTTCCTATCTGGTTGCACGTCCCAAGCCTCTAAAGCTAATAATTTATCCTAATACTATCAAATCCAAACCTAATCCTATTATATAAATATAAGATTATTGTTAATTCCATCTGAATGAAACATCAGTCTCGAACAGTCCGCTTTTAACTTTATTTAACACAAATACAAATTCATGTAGATCAATCAAAAAGAAGCGGATGGAATCATCGCTGTTCAATACCCTATTTATATTGTTATTTAGTTGTTATATAAATCTCTCTAACTATACTTAAACTTATAGGCTAGTTACTAACTAGCCAACTAACTAAACTACTAAAGATTATAGTTTACTTGTGATCCCAACATTTCATATGGCATGGTTCATAAGATATACATTTCTTCATGTATGCATGTCCCATTGACAATGAGTATACAAAAAATCGTTCAAAAATACCATAATAAAAGTAATTTCTCATTAAAAAATCCTCAACTGAATCGATGCTGTTAAAACCATAATATAAATATCAAAATTCTGAAATTAAGTAGACTAGAATGCGTACTGATTGACAACATGAAATCTGAAATCATTGTGTAGGAACTCATACTTTGGCAAATCGGTAAAAACAATATCGAAAATCATTTGGCATCTACTGAGAAAAAAAAAATCACAAATCTATAATCCTAATTAACTAACTTATTACTGACTATATAGTCATCAGTATTTTACTCTTAACTCTCATTGCCTCTATGTGTTATTCATAGTAGTAGTTAGTTAGTGTATTCATGGTCACTTCACTAACTATTTACTGAGGACTAGCGCACACGAAATCTATACATTGTTTTTACCCTTTCTTGGAACATTCGTACTACCTATTGCAATACGAACGAGCATTCCCTAGCTCTAGCTGATTGATAGTCATTTAGCATCATCATCATGTATAAGTTCCCTGTAATTTCGAGAGCATATAATGAACTTGGACTCCTCAAATCCTCCTAGCCATAGCTTATTTCCTTTAGTTTAAATACTGCATACTGTAAAATTCTTACATAATGTTCCATTGTTAACTGTTTCATTATTACCCTCATTAGTTAGTTAGTTGGATATCAATGTTACCTAAACTAGTTTAGTTTTTAAACTCTTTTTTTTCTTTTTTTTTTGACTCACTGACTAAAAGAAACAAATATACGATTAAATAAATTAGTTATCAATGCTAATCATAATAATTGGAAATACTTGAGTAGATTTTTTTACACCATCACATTATTGAAGTTGACGCTAGCGTTACTATTGTGTGTAGTGAATGTTTTAGACTATCGATCATACGATCATCGTAAAACTATAGTATGAACAGCACACATTATTTTACGAAAGGAGAACAACCTATATGTGAGAAAGGTTGAAAGGAAGGCAAGATTGTAATCAATCATTTGCTTACATGATTTCCCGACCCCCGGTGCAGTTCAACTTCAAGTTTGTACCAAACAACATGATGATATTGGGTCCAAAACTTCTTCCAGGGTAGCAGTTCTGTGTTTTATTCGTTACGATGCACAAAGGCGAAAAAATATGTACGAGTGCTCGAATCAACTTAAGAAAATACAGATAATTTGGTCATCTTTCACTTTCACTGGGCTCATGTTGAAGACGGTTGCAGTATAATAGTGTGATATGATTTTTTAGTTATGAAGATGATGGCTCAGACAGGAAAATAAAATTCACAAGTGACGGTGAGTAGTAGTCAGAAAAAAGAAATATAATCATTTGGACACGTCCACAGTTCTTTGTCAATCACTTTGGGCGTCAATAAGGCCTTGCAGCATCTTTGGAACGTTTCAATTGGACTTTCAGACGTTTCATACCGATCTGGAATCCATTCATGGCTTGTATACCCAGTTGTGCTGACAGGGGATTGTCATATGAAACAAAGCCTGGGAAATAGAACGTACAAAACCATGTTATACAAAAATCAAAATCACAGTGTCAAGATACTATCTAATCTACACAAAATACTATGTAAATCTGAAAGTTCAGCATTTCTAGTCTGAAGCCAAATGGAAACTGAAGAAGTAAAGTTGACGTTAATAATAACTAATCTAAATAGAGCATAAGTTACCGTAAATCCAGCATTATAACACCTAGTGTTGTCTTTACTTTGTGAACCTACCCTAGCGGAGTAATGATATTATTTCGGCTGGAGTTTTAATACCAGATTCACGGTAGTTACATTTTTTGGCTCTACAAAATAATGATGGTGCCGTAAAAAACTTACCAAAACATTTGGAAAGGTTTGTTTTCTTGTCAATGAATACTTTGGCGGAGATCACGGACCCATAGGTTGCAAACATTGACGCCAAATCCGCGTCACAAAACTCGGCAGGCAGATGATAAATGAACAAGTTGGCACCTTCTGGTCCTTCCATCTGTTAGGAAGTTAAAATCCGAACAAAAGTAAAAGTATTCGCGACATGCACATTCTAGCTGTAGCCATCAATTAGCATATTTGATTGATGCTTCGGAGCTTCAATTTACTCATGAACTTACACGAAACTAGGTCCTCAAATCATTGAACTTTACCAATAATTAATCATTCAGTCAAAACTACTGTAAATAAACCCAGAGTAGACCAAAGATTGTCTTTACACAGTATACTAACCTACTCACTTCACTACCTTGAATCCAAGAATTGTTAATTGGCTACTACAACTATCCTAATAGTTAAAACCGCAAACAGGCATCAAAGCCCAAAAAATCGCTGTGCTGTTAAATTATTCTACCCCCTACCCACTCAAATAATTTGTCAATCAAAACGAATACGTACCTGTTTAGTGCTCACAGAAGGACGCACAGCCGTTTGATAAGCAGTAGTAAGTCCTGGAAAGTTGAGTTCATTGCCATATGCTGCGGAAAACGAAAAGAAAAAATTAATGTCATTTTAAAAACCACCAGGATGGCCCCATTTTGTTTGTCAAAGCCCACCAACACAACACACACATTTAATCGGGCACACAACCTAACCAACAACAAACTACATACACATACCAGCAATCCCATTACCGGCCAAATTTGTTAGAGAGCCTGTACTTCCCAATGAGTTCCCATTAGCACCTGTGTACGGAAACGCTGGTAAAACCAAATAAAAAACCGTGTCACACATTGCTGCAGGTAATATAGATAGTGGACCTTTTAAATTCAACCATCCATTATCCCTTTTAATTGTTTTGGGCTTCACAAAACATGCAAAACATAACACGAACGTAACACAGCAACAAAAACTCTTCTTTTATCAGTTGGTAATTTAGTCACATACATTTATAGTTAGTTACAACAAGAAAGACGCACAAAAAACCCCAAGCAAAAATTTCATCGTGTTCTTTTTTTTTTACCTGCCGTCGGTATCGCCGACTGAGTTCCGAGTGCAGCCAAAGTAGCCAAGTTTTGCACCCCAGCTGTTAAAGAATGTTGATTGGTGGAAAGGTTGGACAGATTGGCAATGGCAGCCAAAGTGGCCAAATCTGTTCCAGCAGATGTACTGTGGGGTGACCCAATAGTTTGAATCCCGGGGTTCCCCGAACCTATACTATTGATGCCGGCCAACCCCTGAACTCCTAGTGGACTCAGCTGTGACATGTAGTTTGACTGTTGTTGAGTCTGATGCTGTTGAAGTTGTTGGAGGATCTGCAAATCAGGTGTTACAAGCTGCCCGTGAACATTTATACATTCATTAGATGTGCTCAGCAAATGACCAAAGTATAGTATGGTTATTGTATAAATCATGGTCATACCGAAAAGTACTGCTGGGGAACTGGATTCACTCCAGCGAGCACATTGTTCATAATATTAGCCTGCATTTGCTGATGCCGTTTTTGGTCCTTGTCCTTTTGTGTGTCAGCAAATTTCACTACTATAGGTGATGAACAGCCCTGTGGAATTTATGGGCATAGATTTTAGAATGCGAATGAAATATGGTGGGTGCATTCATAGGAGCTAAGTGATTGATAATTTTTGGGGACAAAATTGAATATACTTTCTAATCGATCAATTTTGAATCGAATAGCGGTCAAGTTAAAAGTAAGTGAAAGTTAAAATGAAAGTTTTCTATTACGAATGAATGTTTTTTTGTTTTTACTCTAAGTTAGAAAAGTTGTTTTGATGAAAAACTGACTACTAGAGTTAAGTTTAGTTAGTAGATTACGTAATTTCACTCTTTACAATGACAAGAAAAAGAACACACGGATAAACGTACAGTAGGTGCACTGTCTAAAAATGGTCTCAAAATAATTAGATTATATTAATCAAAAGCCACATTCACATGTAGCAATGTATGAAGTGCTCAAGCTTCAAACAACAATCAAATCATATACAGAATCTCACCACCAACCACCACCATATAAAAATTAAAGTGTCAATTTTCACTCAATGAATACAAGCAACAGAAACACGTTTATTATTATTATTTTTTTACAGTTTTAAAGACATCCATTGCATTATTTCGATATTGCTGATGGTACATGAAAAAAACTCCACAAAAAATTAATTCAAACTGAAAACAAAACGTTGCGTGAATTGATGACGATGATAACCAAGGATTTTCAACACTAAATCGTTTTTCAGCCACTTTGCTCCTCGGCGAAGAAAACAAAATGGCAATAAGGAAGAAAAAAACTTCACCGGATGATTGCTATAATACATAATGGTCAAAAAAGAACAAAAAAGGATTTTTTGAAGCTTGAGCTAAGGGTTGACAAGTGAGGGACAGATTGGCTTACCTCCATTGTGATGGAGTGATGAACAGTAATGGCATTCTGGGCAGACTGTTTCGACGCAAAAGTAACGAATGCACAGCCTGCACATAGAATTTACAGACCACACTCAACATTAAAACACATTTCACATAGGGCATTACAAATATATATAAATCACTACCAAGTACCAAGTAAGTAAGTAGTACTATTTATAGAGGCATGTGTCAGTTTGTTTCCGAATTAAAAAGTCACATTGGCGTCTCCATCACATTTTCCACATAATAATAATACTAACTCACATATTGCTAACACTAACAGTAATATGCGAAGAGCACAAAGTATGCAGTACATATAATATTGTATAAAAATGCGAGGATGATGATTTTTACGCCCCACTCACAGTAGAGTATTCAAATGGGAAAAGGGACCGGAATGCTAAGAACTTTCAATTTACTGATTGACTGACACCAATTTTAAATATTCAACTAAAAATCATCAACCCAACAAAATGTCCACCACCGCCAACAAAAAATGCATTTCGGGTATAGCTTCACAGTCAACGAAAGTCGTGTGCCATGTCAAGCCAAGACACGGAGAAAGCATCAGATATATACAAAATGTACATAATGTATGAAACGAAAAAAGTTACAATGCAGTGAGTGGCACTATGCAGTACACGAAACAAAGAGGAATCCCTAAATATAATAATACGCAGCACAAAAACTATTCCTTATGTCCTAATTTCCCTGCCTATCAAATATTCACGACTCCATTTCGTTCAAACATTGGGTCCATCCTTCTGTCTATCTATCATGTCCTTCAGATTGAAAATTATAACCTATAAGGTGCACACAAAGCGCGCATTAAAAATGTAGGCCACATACATAGACTTTCTTTTGTTTCCTACATACATACCTACATACAGCAATGTCTATGCTCCCCAGTATAAAAAAGTAACTCTTAAACAATGTTTGGAATAACTAACCAACTTGTGACAAGCTCACCTCCCCCCTCAAAAAACTTTTTCTCTTCCGACCAAACCTTATTTGGTCTTCACAATAGTTGATGTCTCTTTGAATAATTGACAATGCCATTTCACTCGCCAAATACACTCCCTTGTTACTCCCGTCAAGTACAAAAAAAATAGTATGCATTCTATGTATTATGATTATACAATTCCTTCCATCTCCCTCCTTACATCCCATTAAGCAGTGTACAAATAATTCAGCTTACAATACGGCCCACTAAGGAATCTTAAAATACAATGCCTCAATATTGTTTATATACATTACACTGCTGCTGTTCACAAAGACTTTATCCATTAGAAATCCCAACTCACCTACCTACCAAGGTACAAAAACTTAAAGTGAAAAACAAACTTGTACCAACAAATCTCTACTTTCATAACACAACTCACACTGTACCTACTGTATGTGAAATGATTCAACTCAACTTTCTCTGGGGTCTCATGAAATTGTACAAACTTTCCAAATTGCTTTCCGTATAAAATATCCATACGTATCCATTATCCATCCCGACACTACCTACCAACCACCATCGGTCTTTTAGTCAAGTTTAAAGTGTTATTGACGTGCGTATGCGTGAGTGTGAGCAGCAAACGAGTATACTGCTCGATAGTCATAAACGGTCCTATAAAACTATCTTGTTATTATGAACCTATACCACTATCTAGAGAAAATTCCCTGGAGCAAACTATACTTTCTCTCAAGAAGGACAATGAAACACGAGTTCACTCTCACACTCAATTTACACGCCGTCACACCAAATGACAATTAACTGTCATTTCGAATCTTCTCTGTACTTTCTTCCCTTCACAAGTATAGCCTTGTGACATGATGTAACCCTAATGAGTCTATCGTCTATCTACACATTGCTTTCAAGCTACCCAAACTATTTATATACAGCCCGTAGCTAAAATCAAAAGATTAATGAATATTTGAGCATCCATTCCCTTTCTCCAACGAATGCCATGAGCGAGAAAGTTACCTATCTACTTATGGCATAGCAAATTTAGATACGGCAGGACTGGAATCTTTCAGTCAATTTAAAAGTTGCTAAAATAGATCCACATCAAGTTCAGTTGTCTCTTACAGTACATCAAAAAGTTCCCCACGCTTCACAATTTAATGGACTAAAAGTCCTGTCATTCAATCAAAAGGCTTGCGCTACCATTTATACTTGACACTATCTTGCCACAGGACTTTTCTTAAGTAATTACTTGAACAGTGAGAGCCAACAAACTTTCAAAAGATAGGCACACGGTAACATAATAATAATCATAATTCTACGACACAGAAACACAGAGTGAGAGTGACACTAACCAACTAACTAACTGATTGGCTGATTTTTGTGTAAGTGATGAAGCGATTATTTACGAAATGAAAAAGATACGAACTAAAAAGTAGGTAAGGTATAGAGTTGAAAAGAATTTTACCTCTACTCTGGCCATTCGCATCTCTCAGGACGGTGCATTCATCAATGACCCCAAAGCGAGAAAACATATTTCTCACGTCGGACTCATTGCATTTGCGGGAGAGCATGCCCACGAACAATTTCCGTTCTATGAAATACAAAATTA
>Ga0210040_10005865_pt1 | contig 15498 bp, 9 predicted proteins | sample CryGeyCG12114_NA_FD_185462 | JGI IMG/M metagenome (GOLD analysis project Ga0210040, IMG submission 185462) | Groundwater microbial communities from aquifer - Crystal Geyser CG19_WC_8/21/14_NA (SPAdes) (version 2) | ecosystem: Environmental > Aquatic > Deep subsurface > Groundwater | place: USA... | reverse complement strand
GAATAAGAAATAAGGAATAACCAACAGTTGCCGAACCTGTAGTGCAAATTTTCCTATTTCTTTATTCCTTATTTCTTATTCCTGATTTCTTATTTCTTATTCTACTACTGCCTTTTAACGTTTGTTGCTTCTTATTTCATTCCAGTTACCGGAAATAGGAGCTAAGAATAAGGAAATAAAAGGGAGGATTAAGGAATAAGAAATAAGGGATAAGCAACAGCTGCCAAACCTGTAGTGCAAATTTTCCTATTTCTTTATTCCTTATTTCTTATTCCTGATTCCTTATTTCTTATTCTACTACTCCCTTTTCAAGATTGTTGTTTCTTATTTCATCCCACTCACCGGAAATGGGAGCTAAGAATAAGGAAATAAACGGGAGGATTAAGGAATAAGAAATAAAAAATGCTATACTGAAGTTTGAAGTGCTGAATTTTAAGTTTTCTTATTTCTTATTCTTTATTACTTATTCCTTATTTCCTATTTCCTAATTTCTGTTTTACATGCGGTTACCAAAAAGTTGCCCCGAAGTTGCCCCGAAACTGGGGGCAAATTGGGGGCAAATCTAGAGATAGGGATTTAACACGTAACCTAGGTCGCTAAACCAAGTCGATTTTTGGACAATACCTAACCTTACCTAACCTAACCTAACCTAACCTAAATTTTTTTAGCCCCAAATCAATCAATAGCATGAATTTTCATCCTTTTAAAATTTTTTAGTGTTCCTTTAAGGAATAAAAGCGTTCCTTTTTAAATTCGAATTTGATTTAATTATTGTAATTTTACAGAATTATGTCCATATTTGCTTCGAAATTATGTTTAACTGACTCCTAACAGTTTCGTAAATTTTAAAGTATGAGCAAGAACAGAATTGGGGGGGGTTTATTTTAAGTTAAGTTAAGGCCCTTTATTTTCATTGTTGTATTCTCATGTTGAAACATCTTGAAATAAAAAGCTATGAGTTGTTAGAGATCAAATTTTTATTTGATTTTAAAATTATTATTTTAAAATTTTTTCTAAAACACTTTTCAGGGTAAATATTTGGAAGATAGATTCGGTGGTAGTTGATTTAAGAAAAATGTTGTACAATAACTTCTGAATGGTTGGTTTAGCATAAAATGTGGTTGCATGAGAATCAATTAGTTTTCAAGTTTAGTTAAATAAAGTTATTACATTAAAGTGGTTTCAGTAATTAGTTCGGTATCTAGATAAAGTGATTCAATCATTTTCGCATTTTGACGCAGTCTTTTAGGATTCAACATGAGATTTTTGCCACGACGCAACCTTTTTCCGATTAACATTGGATTTGATGAAAATGCCACCTGTAGAACTTTTATCTGACTTTTCGAACCAAGATGCAACCACTAGGGTTTTACAATGAATTCCACAGTAGTATGAAGGATGGATATTCCGTACGCGGCATCCAAATCACACAATGTTAGGATAGCAAGCATGGCTTTACTGTATATACTAAAAACAAATGTTTGATCTACGTGGCGCACAAATAAAAAAATTGCAATGCTGATAGCAAAGATGGCTGACTATACAATAACAAATCTTCTCTCAGCCCAATTTAATTCAAAATTTACGTATTTTTTTTTGGAGTTCTAAATAAAATTAATAAAACAGTACACTGCATATACTTCTTACTAAGGGTTATTTTTATTCTTTAATACCGTACAAACGGACAGATAGACAGACCAAAGTAGCTCAATACGATTTGAATCTTGGTCAATTACCTAACTTGTGGAGGTTTAACATTGTTTTCGAAGCAGATACAACAAGGGTAGTTGATCATAGTGTTTAAACATAAAAGAAGCTGTAAAAATTTATTTAGAGGTTTTGGCCGAGAAGAAATTCATAGGACTAGAACATGAGCTTTTGACTATGACAAACTTATACCTAAATCATAGGAATTTAAAATAAAATTAAAACGTTTACATCAGAAAAGTTCGAGTTCCACGTCTCAAAATTAGGCGAATCGATTAAATAACATAAAAACTTGATTTTAATAGCAGGAAGAATCACTGCTTTTGCAACATTGATTTGAAATAAACAGCCTTTTGAAAAAAACTGATTCAAAGTGCAGATATTGATCAACTTATTTACTTGAAAGTAAAATCAATTTCGTTATGACATAAATAAAATTAAGTTTTTGAAGGTAGGTTAGTGTTTACATTGGAAAACTAGAAAATTTTAATTTGAAACCAATTGAAGGCAATATTGACAAATACAGAAACAGAATCTCGCATTAGGTTAACGTGAAAGACAAAAGTATGCATAGATATACATTTTTAGTAAGTTAAAAAAACCTGTGTAGACAAACACTTTTATGCATCACCATATACTTTAACAAAAAATTTCAAAAGTTTAAGATAGGGACATAGATTTTTAAGTTATTCTAAACTTGAGTTATTACAGCCTTTTGTCAACAGGCTATTCGACTGGTGAGATATAAAATAAATTATAATATATATAAGAGTATAAACATTTTCATGAGGGAAAATTAGTCAAACTAGAAATTAAAATTTTATAATCAAGAATCTAGTCGAATACAATATCAAATAGTCCGATTTTTCAACAAAATAATTTTCCAATTTCTCGCATAATTATTTGGTTTTCTCGAATGGACACAACGACTCAGTTTTTTTACAGTCCTCCAAATTAAGACGAACTACTTTCACGTGATGGTTTCTCAGGTTTCGTTTAATGACGTCCCATGCTGGTATAATGCTCCCGTGTAAAAAATAAGCATATTCTAATCGTGTTCCGTCTGTGCAATTTTCCGATTTGGAACAGGCCGCTTGTCTGCGTCATAAAATTTGTATAACAACATGTTTCTAAAATGATGGTCAAAATTTATTCATATCACTTACAAATATATATGACTGCACTCTCCTTTTGAAGTAGCTGCCTCCCAAGAATTCCAAGGTTCTTTTGCAAGCAAGAAAGATGAGCACTTTTTGTAGCTTTGCACAACATTTGACAAAGGTACAACAGTCTAAAATTAGAAAAAAAAACTAGGTAACTTGTTTCGAACAAAAATTGTCACTTTAAATGTTGTTGAGTACTCAACCGGTTGCGCTTTTATCGGCTTATAGCATACAAAATTTTCGAAATTTAATTTTTAAATTTTTGATAAGTTCCAATTCCGGTTTAAATAAAGCAATTATCTCTTTTTCTTCTGTTATGGTTTTTCCCACAAAAAATGTTGGCTGTTGATTTAATTTTCTACACTCTTTCAAGAGATCGGTCCAAGATATTCCATGATCTACCGACTGTTTCGAAGAATGTAATACATGGAATTGATTTTTACGGGTCTTGACATTCACTACAATTTCAACTTTGCAGGTTGGCAATTTAGGCTACTCTGTGAAAAAAATTAATTCTTAGCCACCGTTTACCAAGTAGTTTTTCGTAACCAAGTGGACGAAATGGTTAGTTTCCAATTCGAAGATTGGGAAACCTCAATTGTATATACAGAAGTTGAATGTATCACAATACAAATGTAATAAACTTTTCAAATCAATTTTTCAACAACGATAGAATATTTTTGCTGCAACCGAAATATTCAAACATACCTCTGATTCCAGTGTCCAGAGCGCCATTTTCTCTATCCTTGTTGATCAGAAAGTCTACGGTTTATGAAATCATTGAAGTCAGTGTTTTTTTAATGTTTAATTGCATCCCAAGAAGCCTAGTTTGAAAGTTGTAAATCTTTCTTCCGTCTTTCCGAATGCAGAACGTGTTTCCATTGGGCTTGTTTTTGGATAAGACAATATCCATCTTGCAAATAGTAGCAAGAATTTTTTTTTTTGTGTAGTCGAGCTGATACTCCGCTAAGTAATTTTCTTTACCGAAACAATTTTTATGACGTTACACAGGGCCGCATTTCCATAACTTTCCGAAAAATTGCAATCAAAATTGACAGGACATTCAATGCCGTTGCGATCATCTTTTTTGAGCGCATCCTGTAAAAAAAACTATTACCTGCTGATAGCAATAATGTCATAAACAATTTTTCTTTTACTAATCAACATTCTCAAATGGCTAATAATTGCAGAAATAAATCCGTTTTCGCAAGGAACTAAAGAAACCACTGTAGCATACGTGGGCAAGTGTATTTGATTGGAACGGTGAGTTCGACCTGTGTATAAAAGTATGATAACTCAAATAATTTAACAGGTACAAATTTTATTTACTTGCAAATACCAAGCTGTTAAACTGCTTTGTCAGCACTCCAAGGAAATTCCATTGTAATATGAATTCGCTTTCTGGTATTTTTACTTTTGCGATCACTGTGCAGCAAAAATCCTGTGGACGCTGCATCAGAAATGATCACCGTGTGTTTCGAACCGTCAGTGAAACTGGCTTATTTTGAAATTTTAGAATACAGTTATCTGTAATACTTTTTTTTAAATAAATTGATTTGTTAAAACTGTGGAAACCTTTTTAATTCGAATCTGAAGGTCGAAATTCAACCCTAAATCATTGATTTTTGTCGGATTTCTCTCCATTTTCGGCTAGTGAGCTGCGAATTAATGAATTATTGTTACTTCGGATGTTCGGATGAAAATTTTTTTATCACTGAAAAACCAAACCTCTGCAACTTTGGATGTCCCACCTAATTCATCGATAATTTCATCAATGCAATTTCTTGGAAGTGTATGCTTTAATTGCTTGTACAAGGATTCAATCTTGTATAAAAATGTTGAAGCTGAATTGATAATTCCACTGCTGCGGGAATCTTTACTGTCGCCATCGGAGTAATCAGACGAAAAACTATCTGCCGAGTCCGTCACAGGTCCGTCCGTAGCACACTTTGCATCTGGTTCAAGTCCCACCATGGTTAATTTTGTGGTTTTATTAAGGCAGTCCAATAAAATACCTCTGTAAGTTGAATTTTGTTTTTTACAAATCTTTAGCAATTTTTATTTTTGTTTTTGAGCTTTCTAAATAGCACTACCGACAAATTGAAAATGGAGAGCTCGCTGATAGTAATACCAAATCTCGAAAAGAGTGAAAGGGCGAGTTCCCAGTAGTTTGAAGTCCTATAACTACGGTATTTCCAGCAGCCATCGGTTCCCTGCAAAACTGATTAAAAATAGCAGTCAAATATGCAATTATCCGTCATCAGAAATGACAAATTTTTACTCACTTTGCGAATTTAATGACTGTTGGGACTTTAGATGAGTTAATCAGTCTTTTAAAAAACCTTTGGTGAAATGCCCAGTACAGCTGCTTTTTGGAACCTCCTGATTTATCAGATTTTTCCGTATCGTTTTCAATTTTCATGTACTCGAGAATGCTACTCCACTTCAAATAAAATAAACTAATTGATATCAAAGAGTAAAATAAGAACCAAAGAAATATACTAATCAACCCACAATTTCAGTGCAATGGTTGTACAATTTATCAAACTCGGCCGACTGGTCTACAAATTTCGTTAAAAATTTCAGATTTTCATAAGAAATTTGACTGGAAACGTACGTGCCGCGTTCTTTCATCTCCACAGCTAATAACTTCATTGCACCGACTCCTCTGTTAGACGAAATAAACATAATAATCAGGGAAGAGAAATACGTTTAAGATCGAATTATATTTATTTGTTTCAATTTCAGCTAGTACCTCTCATTCATTCTAGTGATAAACTCGTTTGAGTCAATAAACAGGGTTCCTTCACCCCACAAATGAAGCCTAGACATGAATGCAAGGTGAGATGGCTGACTTACACCAGTGACCGATGAATATACAATTCTTGCATTCATGAAATATTGTCGCATTTCTACTACAACAAATCCGCAAACTGAAGATCCGGCACCAGGAGTAAATCATTTGGCCTTATCACATTCATCCAGTGCAATCTTTAATAAAAACAGGAGACTAATCAAACAGGGAAAACTATCATGCGGTTTAGTAAGTATATATTCGAGTTGTTCAGGTGCAGGTAAAAGTTTTGAGTTGTACTGAGCAAACAAGAATTGATAACTATCGAATTTAATACCTGAAAGAGATCATCGGAGATCCAAAAATCAAATGAAAATGTAAGCTTTTCCTTTTTATTTATCAAACAAGTAAGATAACATATTGAAAATGTTTTTGGTATTCATAAGTACTTATGAAACATGCAAAATAATAGGTGGTACCAGTAGCATCTCTGAAAAATATGATCATGATCATGTTTTCCTATCATTTTTTGGTCATTTTTATCCCTAATTAGCTGAACAAACCGAAAATTTTCGAAAAAGTCAATAATACTTATAAAATTTGCAAGATATCAAGTGGTATGAATAGTATCTTCAAGAAATTTGATCACGATTCATGTTTTCTTGTCAGTTTTTGACTATCAAAATCCTTGAATTCTCAAATTGGAAAGTTTTCATTAGTACTGTTTTAAAAGTGAGATTTTGGATGGTACCAAAAACATCTTCACTGTAAATGATCGGAACATTTTCTGATTCCGTTTTTGACTAGTAGTAAGTAGTAACAAGATAAGTGATAACAAATTGAGCAGAATTTTGTTTTCTTAAAAATTTTAGTTTTCTTACATTCACATTCGCCTAAACACAAGTACACAGACTGCGGATTTTCCAAATGTTCTTTGATAGTTATAAAACTTGCAAGATATTAAGTGGTGTCAATTGAATTATTACCAAATATGACCAGAGTTATGTTTTCTTATCATTTTTGGACTTCTACTATCCATTATCACTAAAAAAAACTGTAATTGCTCTAATTTTAATTGGTACTGCTTATGCCTCTTTTGGAACAATTTGGCCCGGTCTCTCGAGTTATCCGATACCGGTCTTTGGTCTAAGTCAAGCAAAAACTTAAGGAAAATTTTATGAACTACGCCCAGGATCTTAAACGAAGCGACCGCAGCACTAGAAGAGGCAAATCCAAATGAAAATACGATTCAGTCGGTAATTAGCCGTCTTGAAGTGCAATAGAGAGATTTGAATGAAGCGAACGAAGCTATTTTGAACACACTCCTGGACAATGATGAAAGTGAACATGACATTGACATTGAACGCATTGGAGTTGAAGACTATGATAACAAACCTTGCACGCAGGGAAAGGGCGCGTGTCACCTAGCGAGATTATTAGTTCACTTTTTGATAGTTTTTAAATAACGTGGACAAAACGTTAATTTCGTCTAACAAAATATAGTTTTTTTAAGACCGTAGTTATGACCTTAGTCAAGAGAAAGAATTTTTTTTAAATATTGATGCATTTTAGACTGTAGTTTTATTTCCCACACTTTTTAAGACTCAATATAAGTTATATTTTACTTAGATAAGCTTCCTACACTATATGCAACAATTATCTGAGTGGACGGATTGATCTGTCTCAAGTTATGACCGTAGTCAAGACAACTTTTTTGAATTATCACGGTATTTTCCCTGTTGTTTTATTTCCCACACTTTTTTTGGTCAAGAACGTATAGGCCCTGTTAAGCGAAGATTTTCACACCATATTTGACTTTAAGTTGAGCGGACGGACCAAAATGTCTGTTATTTTGACCAAAATAAAGACAATTTATCGAAATATTGGTCTTTTTTAGCCTGTAGTTTTATTTCCCACACTTTTTATGACTCAAGATAAGTTATGTTTTGTGTGTATAAGTTCCTACATCATATGCAGCATTTATCTGAGTGGACGGATTGATCTTCCTCAAGTTATGACCGTAGTCAAGACAATTTTTATATATTTTCACAGTATTTTCTATGTTGTTTAATTTCCCACAATTTGTTTTGGTCAAGAACGTATGGGCTTTGTTAAGCAAAGATTTTTACACCATATTTGACTTTAAGCTGAGCGGACGGATCAAACTGTCTGCTATTTTGACCAAAATAAAGAAAATGTATTGAAATATTAAGCTTTTTCAGCCTGTAGTTTTATTTCCCACACTTTTCATGACTGAAGATGGGTTATTTTTTTTGTAGATGAGCTTCTCACATCATATGCAGCGTTTATCTGAGTGGACGGATTGATCTTCCTCAAGTTATGATCGTAGTCAGGACAGTTCTTATATATTTTCACAGTATTTTCTATGTTGTTAAAATTCCCACAATTTGTTTTGGTCAAGAACGTATGGGCCTTGTTAAGCAAAGATTTTTACACCATATTTGACTTTAAGCTGAGCGGACGGATCAAAATGTCTGTTATTTTGACCAAAATAAAGACAATTTATCAAAATATTGGTCTTTTTTAGCCTGTAGTTTTGTGTTCCACACTTTTCATGACTCAAGATAGGTTATTTTTTTTGTAGATTAGCTTCCTACATCATATGCAGCTTTTATCTGAGTGAAGAGATCGATCTGACTCAAGTTATGACCGTAGTCAAGACAATTCTTACACATTTTCACAGTATTTTCCATGTTGTTAAAATTCCCACAATTTGTTTTGGTCAAGAACGTATGGGCCTTGTTAAACAAAGATTTTTACACCATTTTTGACTTAAAGCTGAGCGGACGGATCAAAATGTCTGTTATTTTGACCAAAATAAAGAAAATGTATTGAAATATTAGTCTTTTTCAGCCTGTGGTTTTGTGTTCCACACTTTTCATGACTCAAGATAGCTTATATTTTGTGTGTATGAGCTTCCTACATCATATGCAGCTTTTATCTGAGTGGAGGGATCGATCTGACTCTAGTTATGACCGTAGTCAAGACAATTCTTATACATTTTCACAGTATTTTCCTTGTTGTTTTATTTCCCATTTTTTTAATAAATTATAGTTGGGGTAACGTTATTTCACGGTAAAAAACTTTTATCTGTGTGGAAAGATGGAATTATTCCTATATATGTCCGTATTTATGACAATCCGATATATTTTTGGTGTTTTTTTTCTGATTCAGAGCTGAATAATGTCTTAGAATTTGAGCTTTCTTGGAAAAACTAGATGCATTTGTGCAAAATTTTTACAAAGAATTTGAAAAAAACATCATTAAAATTATCAGAGTTCCTTTTTTAAAAAAGTTGGCAGAGAATTTAAGGTTGCCATGGTGATACGAGTTCCAAAAACAATAGGGTTTGTCCCTATTAGCTCCTGATTATGTATGCCAAATTTCTGAGCAATCGTTTGACATCTACGGAAGTTATCGTGTAAACGCAATGAAATATCGAAGTAGTGATATAAGCGCTTGCTCCGCTGACACGCGCTAAAAAGGTTACTATAACCTTGATCCGACTGCGTTCAAAGGTCAGTAAAAATGTCAACGCAGGTTCTTGACCAGCCAGTCCAGTAGCAAGCGAATACAGTACAGCGTCTGGAATAGGATCTTCAACATCAAAAAAGAAAACATACAAACTGCCAAAAATTAGGCTTTGATGGAGAGATTTTGAACTGGCTAGGTTGGTAGGCCCAGTTCCAAAAAAAATAAATGAAGATGAAGAGATGCATGATTCCGACAAGTTTCAGTACCTCATGCAAGCTGTTGTGGGACAAGCAAAAAGATTGATAGAATGTTTTCCCCAGTCTTTGGAAAATTATCCCCTGGCTATCGAAGCTTTGCAGGAGAGATTCGGAAACCCTTCAGTTTTGCGGACATCTTACATTCGAGAGCTGACAAAAGTTGTCATCACCAGCGTTAAGAGGAAGTTTAAGCTTTCAGAACTGTATGATAAACTCTCCTCACATAAAAGAGCGTTGAAGACGTTAGGTGCTTGCCTTAACCCTGATGACTTTATATATCCTTTGGTTGAGTCCTCGCTACCGGAAGATACACTGATCGCATGGCACCAGAACCAAGCTTTAGTGGTCAGAAAATACGAGAACTCAGCTGAATTGGAGAAATAATTGGAATTTCTGAATCTAGTAGTCGAAGCTGAGCAAAAGAGAAATTTGGGCAGAACTGGATATTTAGATAACGAAGACTGGCCCAATAATAAAGCAAAGGTCGCTAAGGAAGAGAAGATACGACAACAAGACGTGCCTATGGCTGCATCTTTGTACACCAGGGAAGCCAGTTGTATTTTTTGTGGGGGCAAACATCAAAGCCAAGAATGTTTTAAAGCCAAAAGTTTAACGCCGAGTGAACGAGAGTCAAAAGTTTTTGAGTCTAATTCCTGTTATAGTTGTCTGACAAAAGGACATTGGGCCAGTAGCTGTAGAGGATTTGTGAGATGCCTAAGTTGTGGAAAGAAGCATGCTATGATCATGTGCCAAGGCGATAACGGAGTTTCCAGCCAAAACAGAAAACTGAAGAAAGAAGAGGTAGAGACTTCAGCCAGCAACTTAGTAAGTCAAAAGAAAGAGACTGTGGCCACCTTATCCAATTAGAGCCACAAGAAGATGCTGCTGTACACCCTGAAAGTGAAACTAATAGCAAGGAATCTGAGCAAAGATGTGAGACTCCTCCTGGACAGCGGCAGTGAAAATATTTACATTAAGGCCGATCCAGCTAAAAAGATGGGATTCCCTGTAGTGGATGAGATTACACAGCAGAATGAACTGTTTGGAGGAATCTTCACCAAACCCGAGCGTAAGAAAGCGTACCTTGTTACTTTCGGGAGCTGCTATAACCGATAGCAAAGAAGGCACAACTGATTGGCGCAAAACAAATTTGTACTTCGTGTCCAGCTATGCCGAATGGGTCGTGGATCGAGGAATTGAAAGGAAAAGGAATCCTGCTGCCCGATTTTGGGTCTGACAAGACGGACATCGATATCCTCATTGGAATGGATCTACTAGGAACGTTTCTTACTGGCGAAACTGAGAAATTGAGAAATTCGATGATCGCAATGCAGACCATTTTCGGCTGGACACTCGGAGGGAAGAATGATCAATCAGGAAGCAGCAATAGCATAGCAGCCATTAGCATCAGTATGCTCGTGAATCAAGAGAAGTCGGTTGCTGACATGTGGCAATTAGAAACGCTTGGGATTTATGACTCAGCAGGCGTAGAAACTAGACATGAGGATGATGAACAAGTCAAAAGGAAGCTACAAAAGGAGATGACCAGGGACAAAAATGGACTTCATTGTGTGAAGCTGCCATTCGTCAGTACAGAGGTACCCCTTCCATCAAATTTAATTGTTGCAGAGAAAAGGCTGGTAAAGGCGACTGAGAAGATGAGGAAAAAAAATGTTTACTGGCAATATGACGAAGTTTTTAAGAACTGGCAATCAGAAGGCATCATCGAAGAAATAGACAAGAAGGAAGATGAGGGCTATTACCTCCCTCGCAGACCAGTGTTAAAACCTGAAAGTCTTACCACACCGGTGCGACCGGTCCTTCAAATTGGGCAGTCATCCATCCCTGAATCAATGTTTGGAGACTGGACCAAATCCAAATCTACTTGAGCTCATCCCATCTGTTTTACTTCAATTCCGTAAGAAGAACATCGGTGTGATCTGCGACATCCGAAAAGCTTTCCAGATGATTTCGGTGGATGCCGAACACCGGAAATACCAGAAGTTTCTATGGTGGGAGACCAGAAACTGTGAAAAGATGAAGGTTTTCCAGCACAAGCGTGTAGTGTTTGGAATGAGCTCCAGCTCGTTTATCCTTGCAGTAGTTCTGGAGCATCATTTGAACAACTGTCCTGAAGAAGATGTGCAATACGCGGGACAACTGAGAAAATCCCTGTATGTTGACAATTGTGCCACCTCGTTGGACTCTGTTGAAGAATATGAAGATTTCAAGTCAACATCCGTGAAATTACTAGAGTATGCCCGAATGAGATTGCAGAGTTGGGAGACCAATTTGGATAGGGATGGTGAGTCCAGTGCTTCCGTACTATAGGGCTCAATCGGGACAAAGTTGAAGATACATTGAATGTGAAGTCCCCTAAAGTTATTACCACGTGTACAGAAGTTACAAAAAGAAAAGTCCTTTCCCTTGTGTCTAAGATTTACGACCCTAGTGGTTTCGTCAGTCCAGCTCATTTGAAACCGAAGTTGCTGATCCAGAAGTCTTGGTCCCTAAAGTTGGGATGGGATGAAGTTTGGAGTGAAGAAGCAGGTCTCAAGTTTCCAAACTGGATGACCGAAATCAAAGCACTTGGGAATATCAAATTTGAAGATGTGTAGAGCTGAGCCACTCAAAGGTCGAGTTACATACCTTCGTGGATGCAAGTCAATATGCATACGCAGCTGTAGTATATAGTAGAGTGGAGACTCAAGATGAAGTCATAGTTTCGCTACTGTCTGCAAAATCAAGATTAGCACCCATCCAGAAAACAAAACCTGTGACGATACCAAGGTTGGAATAACTAGGGTGCCTTATTGGAAGTCGACTTGCAAATTCTGTGAAGGAAGCCTCGCGACTAACAGAAGTGGAAGAATTTTACTGGACCGACTCTTCGACCGCACTGGCTTGGATAAAAAGCCAAGAGCACTGGGGAATCTTTGTTGGAAACCGAACTGCAGAAATCGGTAAGCTCACAAATATCAAAAATTGGCGACATGTTCCAGGTGAGCTCAATCCTGCCGATTTCCGGCTTTACGAGCACAGGCTCGAGTGCAGAAGGGAACTAGGAAGGCCTTGGGTACGGAAAGAGCCGAAGGCGGTTTTAAAGACGGATTTTTTTTTATTTTTTTTACGGTTATGAGGTGACGGTGGCGATAAAAACATCTTTCCAAATACGGAAATATGTCCATCATCTTATTTAATTTGTTGACTCATTCATAATCCCTGGTTTGCTCAGGAAGTTTTCCAACTACAAGGCTAAGTTAAACTCTAATATTATTTGAATGCAAAGTGGCCAGAATTCAAGGCCTATCAGATAATGGCCTGTATGAATAAAACCAAGCTTTTGCTTTAACTTGCGAAACTTCAAGCTTTTGCTTGAAACCATATGAATAAAAGAAACAAAAAAGCAAATGCTAACCAAGCAAATGCTTGATCTGTAGTATTTACTTGGTTAGCAAGCATTTGCGTAAACATTTAATAGCATTTGCTTGAAACGGTATGAATAAAAACCAGCAACTTCAAGCTTTTGCTAGAAATTATTCAAGCTTCGAAAGCTTGTAGTTTGAAAGCATTAAGTTGTGAAGTAAGTGCGCCGGAATGGTCCGTATTTTAACTTTTTCGAGTAAAATGTGTAAACATACGATTGTTTAGAGCCTTATGAGCTGTGCAATACAACAATTGTTTATGCAAGAAAAAAAACGGAAGTGATAACGTAATCATAAAAGTGTAGACAAAAAATTGCGAATTTTTATGAGTCAGAATCACCAAGTCAAAGCTCGGTAGTATTTGCTTTTACTTCTTGGCAAACGAAAAGTCAACACAGGCTGGCCATTATGGTGCGGCCGTTATGGTGCGGTCACTATGGTGAGTACAATTTGGTGTGGGGATTCTATGGTGCTGGATTTTATGGCGCGCGACAATATGGTGCGATGGTGTGAAGAATTTTTTTCCTCTTTGGAATTTTCGGTGGCCTTCATAAGGGCCGTTTTTTAATTGAGTGCTTCTAATGCTACAAATTTAATTAGTTTATCTATACAAAATCAATGTTGGAAACTGTTCCTTTCACATAGTCAATGATAGGTTCATGGTCAATGATAACGAGATTTCCCCTTACTGCTTTTAGTGAACTCGATTTTAAAACTTATGCTTGCATAAATATTTCTTTACAAGTACAGTGGCTGATGGAATGCATTGACAATTTCAATATGTGTACAAAAAGTGCATTTGACTATTACCTTATTTGCATATTATTTCATATAATTTCTTAATAACCAAATCGCCAGACTGCATTATTTTTTTCAGCAATCTTTACTCCACATTGTACATGTTGCCTGTCATTGATTATGTGAAAGGAATAGTTGCCAGCATTACGAAATTATCATCATGGCCTTATAAGGGCCACGAAAAATTCCAAAGAGCAAAAAAATTCTTCGCACCATCGCACCATACTGTCGCGCGCCATAAAAAACCAGCACCATAGAATCCCCACACCGAATTGTACACACCATAGTGGCCGCACCATAACGGCCGCACCATAATGGCCGCACCATTCTGATAGGCTCCGGCTTGAATCAAGGCTTAGTTCATAAAAAATTTCTCAAGTTTTTGCTTGACTTAAGCAAAATTTAAGCATGCTTAACTTTTGAATCATAAAAAAAATTCATGCAAATCTTAAGTCAAACAAATCCTTAGCAAATATTGATGCTTAAGTCAAAAGTTTCTTTTAGTGTCTTAATCTAAGTTCACTTTTTGCCACCCTGTGGCTGTAAAACATGTTGAGCAGCGTGATGGATATGGTGTGTGATATGTGAAGCATGATATGGATAAAAGTTAAACACTGTTCGATAAGTTTACTGCGAGGACACAGAGATTTGTTTCACCTGGTTACGTGTGGTGAATTGTGTGAAAACTTCAAAGTTGACAACATATTTGTAACAAAATGATTGAAAATACTCTTCTTTGTGTTTTTAAAAAGATTTAATGGTTTTATTTCAAGCTGTGACTTTTGTTCATCTTCGGAAGTTAATCAAGTTGTTGATACCACAACACTACACCACATTTGGCTCCAAAATTAAAATGTTGACTTCAGCGTGTCGTGCTTTGTAGCGGAGCATGAAGTTGGTGTTATTTTTTCAAACGCATCAGTAATTTGTTGAGTATTCAATCGTAAACACTATTGAAAGTCAATTTATACATGTAATCAGTAGGAGAAATCTGACTTAAGACACCTATTTAGGTGACATAAGTTTTTGCTTCATTTTTGCTACTTAAGCAGCCTCATTTCGCGTTTATGATTCAGCTCCATCAAAAATGCTTCAGTGAACTCAAATCATAAACATTTGCTTAAGTCAGATAATTTTTAAGCTAACGTATTTTATCATTCACTTTCGGCCTACTTTTGCTCCGTCTTTGCTTAAAAATTTTTTATGAACTGCGCCCAGTCTAGTAAAAGCAAAAGCTACCAAACTTTTTTATTCATATGGTTTCAAGGATGTGCTATGTAGCAAAAGCTTCTACTTTAAGCAAAAGCTTTTGCTTGACACCTTTTACTTTTTAGCAAAAGCTTGATTATATTCATACGGCCCAATGTTCTTTTTAGGAAATAATTATTTAGTTAACTCTGGCAACCAAAACCAAAACCCTTCGTTTTCTAGAAATCAATAAATCTGGCGAGTCTCAAATTAAAATTATGAAATTCCGTGCAGACACACACCACGCACATACATGGAATAGCGTCGATTATGTTATGGTGATTACGCTATAGGATCGTCAAAGACGATCATTCCATGGCAACTATTAATTATGTACCAATGCTATACGCTAATTAGCTAACTATAGTCGGTAAGGTAAAACCCAGTTAACCCTTAGCGTACCGTGTGATTGGAAAAATTTATCTCGTTGACGACCATTTAGTTTAGTTAGGAAGAAAATCCAAACGACCAATGTCGTGTGATTATTAAATGTAACCATGGCTGACCTCAACGTGAAATTTTTAGATCGCTGTGCCCAACCAATATTTGTGCTGAATACTTAATTCAAAATGCAGCAAATGGGAATAGTCAAAATATTGGCAGTTTCAGTT
>Ga0210040_10005864_pt1 | contig 15498 bp, 9 predicted proteins | sample CryGeyCG12114_NA_FD_185462 | JGI IMG/M metagenome (GOLD analysis project Ga0210040, IMG submission 185462) | Groundwater microbial communities from aquifer - Crystal Geyser CG19_WC_8/21/14_NA (SPAdes) (version 2) | ecosystem: Environmental > Aquatic > Deep subsurface > Groundwater | place: USA... | reverse complement strand
TAATTTTTATCGGTTATTCAGTAAAAAAACTCAGGTTTTCATTATAGCTTTTGCACCTAAGAGCTAAAAGCAAGCTTATACCTTTCTTTGTTGCTTTGGTTTTATCAGCTCTTTATTCGTTCTTATTTATATTCTCGTTTTCGGTTAAGAATAGGTAACTGCCATATATTACCCTTATCCGAGTTTATAAGCGGATATATACGGATATATACGCTTATAAACATCAGTATTTAGCAAACTAATGATACATTTAAGTGCTGGCAAATGGAATCATAGAATGTGTTCGTAGTGGATGTAATAGTAAGATTTTCAATATATAAAGGAGGCACAGTCGTCTTGTAAACTGGTAAAAGTAAGCGGTAGCACTGATTTTATAGGTTCCGGTGAAATTGTCTTGGTATACTTAAAATAATTTGCTACCTGTTAGTATGTTTATTAAATATATACTATATTGATGAAGATATGGAAAGGGTGATAATATATATTGAAGAAATCAATTGGGAGTCTTGCAACAGACCTGCTACTACTCCATTCAAAGGTGTGATAACCGGAATAACTCCGTTTATCCAGTAGTTATTGCCTTTTATTAAAAAAAATTAGCTACGGGTGTTTTTATTTTTTACCCAGCCCTTGTTTGTGTTTTATAAAAATAAAGGAGCGGATGACTTCGCTTAGCCCCGCCTAAAAGAAATCATCCCGCGTTTGGTTTGCTGCATTTTTATGAAAACTTCTTGTTTCCTTTAAAAACAGGAAACCTTTAAATTGGATTAGGTAAATTTTTCCTACTATAAAGGGTAGTTCTTTATAAAAAACCAGATACCTTACTAAAAAAAGAACTACCCCGCCTAACTACGCCAATAGACCAATGAGAATATCCTATTATACTCCTCTAAAATTCTCATCGCTCCATTGCTATGTTCGTTATGCACCATATTAAGAAAAACGACACCAAGCAAAAATGACGACTAACAAAGATGAAATGAATTTTACACCTACATCAAATATAGCCAATAAAGTAAGGAACACAAGACTCCCAAAAACAAAACCTTTGTTGCCTCTTTTTGAGTTGATTAGTAATTCAATTCATTCAATTGAAGAAGCAATTGATAAAAACATACTTAAACCAAATGAAGGCAAAATTGTAGTTAACTGTATAAGAAATGGTTCTCCTGAAACATTGGAACAACTTGTTGATATTGATATTTACCCAATACATTCTTTTGTAGTCACTGACAATGGAATTGGTCTTGATGAAGATAACCTGAAAGCATTCATTGAAGCAGATACAGACCACAAAATAGATATAGGTGGTAAGGGAGTTGGAAGATTCGTTTGCTTAAAAGCATTCAAAGAATTAAATATTACTAGCTTTTATAAAGAGAACAGCCAAACTAAATCAATAAAATTTGATTTAAAGGCAACAAAAGAAGGATTTCATGATTTTTCAAATCCAAGTCCTAATGGAATAAAAAATGGTTCTATTATCAAATTAAATGGAATCAAAGATGATTATCAAAAAGCGTTACCAAAAGAATTGGCTGCCATTGCAAGAGAAATAGTTGCACATTTTCAGCTCTATTTTATCAGAAATACGAATCCTCAAATACTCATCAGAAACCAAAATAAAATAGAATTTAATTTAGATAACCTTTTTAAAACTGAATTCAAATCAGATGTAAAATCAGGGGACTTCAATATTGGCGATACGAAATTTGCCTTATTTCTAACGAAATCAACTGAATTTCAAAGTCATAAAATTCACTTTTGTGCTCATAATCGAAGTGTAGTTACAGAGGGCTTATATTCTAAACTTGTTGACCTTGGTAAGAAACCAATTGAGGAAAATGATTTCAAATTCTTTTACCAAGCACATATAGTTAGTGACATTCTTGATGAAAATGTTGATACTGAACGAATAGGGTTTATTTTTCCTGATGGAGACGAAGAAGAAGAGGAATCAATTGACATTAATTTAGCGAGAGTAAGAAGAGCATCAATAAGATGTATAGAAGAGTTATTATCTGATTATCTTGGAAATGTTCGTGAATTGAAAATTGAATCATACAAACCGATTATAAATGAAGAACTTCCGCAATATAAAAGCACAATGCACTTCAAGTCCGAAGAAGTGAAAAAGTTACCTCCAAACTTGTCAAAAGAACAACTTGACATTGAGCTTTATAAAATTGATGCAGGTTGGAGACTTGAAGTGAAGCAGGAAAAAATCAAACTTCTTTCAGATGATAAAGACGTTACCTCAAGAGAAGATTATAGACTTAAATACGAAAAGTTTTTAAGCGACTTTAACGAAATAGGCAAATCTGACTTAGCAAGATATGTAGTTCATAGAAAAACCATTATAGAGTTATTAGAACAACTCATAGAGAAAAATGGAGATGGAAAATTTGAAAATGAAGATTTAATTCATTCAGTATTCTTTCCAATCAGAACAACATCTGATGAAGTGCCATATGACAAGCAAAATTTATGGCTCATTGATGAAAGACTTTCCTATCATTCGTTTTTAGCTTCTGACAAGACTTTTAATAGCATCTCTGAAGTAACATCCACAGATAATGACAGAAGTGATTTATTGATTTATAATGAGGCTTTCGCTTTTTCTGATTCCAAACAAAAACCACATAACTCATTTACAATCGTAGAATTAAAAAAGCCACAAAGAGACGATTACAAAGATTATGATGACAGTAAAAATCCAGTGGAGCAATCTGAAAAATATATTGAATTATTACTTGAAGGTAAGGTAAAAGGTAGAAATGGACGTGTTGTTGAAGTCGACAGAAGAACACCTTTTTATGTTTACATTATTTGTGACATTAGACCTTCATTACAGAAAATTCTAGAAAGAAGAGAGTTTGAATTGACACCAGATGGAATTGGTTGGTTTAAAGTAAAAAGTAAGTTTTATTCTGCATATTTTGAGGTAATGCCATTTGAAAAGGTGCTTGATGACGCAAGAAAACGAAACAGAATATTATTTGAAAAACTTAAAATAGATTAAACACGGTGCATAACAGCACCTACACGCAAGCAGGGGTTTAGTGCTTCGTAGTACAGGGAATTCCTAAATTTAAAGTTCAATTCTTCGTAGGAAGTTCAGTGCAAAAAATCCCTGCCTGCGCGTAGCTTCGAACCGTTATGGCTCATTTGAAAAAACCGACAGATAAGGAAATGCCTTTAAGAGCATATATAGATAATGAAGAAATTATTTCCATTGACCAGACAGACGAGCAATGGAATGACTTAAAAAAGAGGCTCAAAGCAAAGGAGGCTTTATTGACTTTGCCTTGTTGCAAGCAAGAAGGGTTTTTAAGGGCTAGCAGTAAAGGATTTAAACACTTTGTTCATTCAAAATCAGACAACACATGTGATTGGAAACCCGAATCGCCTGAACACTTAAAAGCAAAAATTGAAATTATTGAAGCTTGTAAAGAAAACGGTTGGAAAGCAATACCTGAATTTTCAGAGACAAATTGGAGAGCAAATGTTTTAGCTACTCTAAACGAAAAAAAGATAGCTTTTGAAGTTCAATGGAGCAAACAGACATTTGAAGAAACCAAATTTCGTCAAGACAGATATAAAAAGTCAAATGTTCGGGGATGTTGGTTTTTTCGGACAGCCCCAAAAGAACTAAGAGACTATGATGAAAGTATTGTTGCAGATAAAGAAATTCCAGCCTTTAAAATATTAAAAGACGAAAATTCAAACATTATTGCTCAACTAAAACAAACACAATTACCACTCAAATCTTTGGTTGACAATTTATTGAAACGTAAACTGAAATTTTGTGAACACATACAAATAAAACCTATACAAGAAGTAACTATTGTATTCTTTAAAACAAGTTGTTGGAAGTGCAAGAAAACACAACACTGCTATACAGTTGAACAAAATTTGTTGACAGTTTGTAATCAAGACTTTTATGTTATGGGTTCAATGTGGGACAGTAATGATATTGACAAAAGCCCCCAAATTTATGAAGCTGTAAAACAATTCTTAAAATCCGAAGAAGGAAAATACTTAAAAATTGGACAATTAAAAAAGAGATATAGCAAAACTGTTCACAACAGTTACTTATCACATGGTTGCTTCTATTGTGACGCAATATTTGGTGACTTTTACCTTAACACAGAGAAACTTGAAGGGCAAAATGACCCTAATAGTATTAGGCATATAGCAGAGATTGACCTTGGAATAATGAAAGAAGAAGGACAGCATTGGTGCTACTCAGAAAACCAGCAATTTTGTGAATGAAAAGAAAAACGAGCCACAACAACACCTAAAAAGCATTAAAACGCTTTTTAGCCGCGACCCGTTGGCAAACATTTAAAATATGAAAGAGTTCTTTGAAAGTTTTGGTTTGTATCTTCTCTTGTGCATCATCTGGACTTTTGCACATGGACTTTTCTTAAAGTTTCTGCCTGATTTAAGAACAGTAAAAATTGTGACTGAACTATTAGTCTTTGCATTAGTTTTAGTTAATTTATTTCTACGCGTCCCTCAACATGATTTGATAAGGTTTACTATTAAAAACGGACTCTTATTATTCACTAGTTTAGCTCTCTCAAGTTATTTTACCTACTTGATGGTAAATCATTCTAGATATTTTGAAAATTTAAGGATTGCTACCACAATACAACTTTTAGTGTGTTTAATGTTGACCTATTTTGTTTCTTTATTTGGTCAGAGTATGTGGGAAAAGAAAAAAAGAAAAACGCTTGCCAACATTGCATAAACGTCAACCTTCGGCCGACGGCCTTAGCCGTCGTTTATACTAACCGTTAGGTGTGATTAAAAATATGAAAATACTATTAACTCTGATTTGCGCAATTTTCATGTTTAGCTGTTCTGACCTCAGGAAACTGAACGAAGAAATCTATAAAGTACAGAAGCAACATCTAATAGAATCCCCTTTTAAAAGTGCAAAGGGGGCATTAGGTCATATTGAAAGGCAGAAGGAGTTTAGGGCAAAACAACTCCCGCCCCTACTACAAGACATTATATTTGAAGAAACACGAACTGACACTATTATATTGGTAGAAGATTACAGCGAAAACTGCATTGATTGCCCCAGTAATAGCCTAATGGTTCTATACAAGGATACAATATATTCTTTAGAAAATCAGATAAATAAAGATTACAGAGCAGCATACAAAACAAAAAAAGAGACATTTAGAACCGTCTCCTTAGACAACAGTTATCTTTCCGATTATTTCCCGTTTCTACTTATTAAAAAGAAAATGGAGAGAAAACAGGACTGGACGGAAAACCCTCTAAGTTATGGTTCGGACTCCTGTTTAGGTGGCGACTATACTGTTGCGACAGTTATTTACCCAAGCAACCAGATAGAAAGCATGTTTGTGAGGTGTTGGTGGCTTGGAAGCACATTGGAACATTTAAAAGAATAACCACACCTAACCACACCTAAAGCACACCAAGGCGTGCCTTAGCCCAGTACATTGGTCCTCAAAATTTACAATATTCTTACGCCAACTTATAAGCTTAAAATTAAAAAGATACGGCCTACTAAGTAATAGTAATCCTTAGTAGGCAGCATCTTTATTAACCAATTTGCGCTTTTAAAAACTGGTAAAGCAACCGGACGCCCGAGCCGGAACCGTATTTGCCCCGGTAATTATCCGGAGCGGGCAAATAAGCGGTACCGGCAATATCCAGATGAATCCAGGGGTAATCCGTAAAATATTCCAGGAATTTGCCCGCCGTAATTGCGCCGGCCTCGGCTCCGCCCAGGTTTTTAATATCCGCAATTTCCGATTCTATTTGCTTGTGGTATTCTTCCCACAACGGGAATTCCACCAGGCGCTCGTGTACTTTATCGCCCGCTTTTTTAAAGGCCAGCATAGTGGCTTCGGGAGCGGTGCCCATCATCACCAAACCTTCTTTACCAATGGCCCGGGCCGCTGCGCCGGTGAGTGTAGCCAGGTCTATTACCAGTTCGGGGTTATATTTCTTGGCAAAACTAAGAGCATCGGCTAATATCAAGCGGCCTTCGGCATCGGTGTTTAGTACTTCCACGGTTTTGCCGTTGTACATGGTTATAATATCGCTGGGCGCAAAAGCCCGGCCGCCGGGGCGGTTATCAGTAGCGGGTATCAGGCCGATTACGTGCACGGGTACTTTGTTTTTAGCCAACGCGTAAAAAGCACCAATTACGGCCGCGGCGCCGGCCATATCAGATTTCATCCAATCCATGCTGTTGGGGGTCGGTTTCAGGCTGAGCCCGCCCGTATCGTATACCACCCCTTTGCCCACCAACACGTAGGTTTTATCGGTTTTCGGATTTTCGGGTTTCCATTCCAAAATGTTAAAAGTCGGCGGATCTTCACTGCCTTGGTTTACGGCCAGTAAACCGCCCATTTTAAGGGCTTGTATTTGCAGCATTTCCAGTACTTCCACCGAAAAACCTGCTTCTTCGCCTATGACCACCATACTCTGACTAAATTCCTCGGCCGATTGGTAATTATGCGGTTCGTTTACGAGGTCGCGGGCAATACAAACACCTTGTAATATTTCGTTTAGTTCGGCTACTTCTTTTTCTGAAATAATCTGATCTGTAATAACAATTTCCTGAAGGGTAGTAAGTCCGGCCTTATCGGTTTTAAACTTAGAAAATTCGTAGTTGCTCAGGTATAAGCCTTCGGCTACATAATAAGCAGCTTTACTGGCCGTACAGTCGGCTAATTGAACCTGCGTTAGTTTGTTTTCTTTTAAATGTTTATGTAACTCATGTCCGGCTTTGCGCAGCTCTTCGTGGTATAAGTTTACATTGGCTTTAGTTGCTGCCACAAGCAGGTACAACCGGTAAGCATAACGGTTGATAACAATTAGTTTGCTTTTATTTTGCAGTTGCTGGCCGATATAAGTAACTTCTTCCGGACTGAAATCAAGACCGGAGAGGTCCGCATCCGGCGTGATAACGTAAGCCGTATCTTTATTTTTTTTTAATCTTGTATCGTATTTGAGTTGAGTTGGCATATCAGTTGTATCTTTACCCCGCAATATAAAATATTTAACTATAAGATAAACTCCGTGTACGTATTCCTTTGCCGGAGGATAAAAAAACAACCGTTGAAACAATATTTACAGCGGAATTAACCAAAATAGATATTTAAAACAAAGACACTGTGCAAAAGGTAAGGCCAAAAAAACACTTGGGGCAGCATTTTCTCACGGATCAGCAGATTGCCCGCAACATCGTGTATTTGCTTTCCTTACCGCAAGCTACATCTGAGGTGCTGGAAATCGGGCCTGGCATGGGTGTTTTAACCCAGTACCTAATTCAGGATAAGCGGTTCCGTTTATCGGTGATTGATATTGATTCGGAATCTATTGCTTATCTGAAACAAAGTTTTCCGGCTTTAGGCCAAAAGCAAATAATAGAAGCCGATTTTCTGAAAACCGATTTGGGGGGCATTTTCCCGGGTTATATCAGCGTTATCGGTAATTTCCCTTATAATATTTCCAGCCAGATTTTTTTTCGGATTCTGGAGCACCGTAAACAGGTAACGGAAGTAGTTTGTATGCTGCAGAAAGAAGTAGCCGAACGCATTGCGGCGCCGCCCGGCTCTAAGGTATATGGTATTTTAAGCGTTTTATTACAAGCCTTTTACAACATTCAGTATAAATTTACCGTGCCGCCGCACGTTTTCGATCCGCCGCCTAAAGTTACTTCGGGTGTAATCCGGTTAGAGCGAAATAATACGGTGGTGCTGGATTGCGACGAGAAAAAATTTTTTGAGGTAGTAAAGTTAAGTTTTGGTACCCGCCGGAAAACCTTACGTAATTGTTTGCGGCCCTATAACCTGCCCGAAGATATTACCCAGCAGGAAATATTTAACCAGCGCGCCGAACAACTTTCGGTAGGCGATTTTGTAGAATTAACCAAACTGGTGCAGGCGCACGCACAAAAATAAGTATGCCAGTAGATATTACCCGCGATTACATAGATCAGATAGAAGAGGCCATTGAGAAAAAAGATACGGTGTTTATTGTTACTAGCCTGGAAGATCTGTATCCGGCCGATATAACCACCGTACTTTACGAACTCAACACCGAACAGTCGAAGTACGTGCTGGATTTGCTGGACCCCGAAATAGGAGCAGAGATCCTGAGCAGCCTAGATACCGATATTCGTACTAATTTCCTCAAGTCGTTCACGAGCGAAGAAGTAGCCCATTACGTAAATTTAATGGATTCGGATGATGCGGTGGACATGCTGAACGAGCAAAAAGTACAATCGCGCGAAGAAATTATTTCTTTAATTGATAATGAAGAGAAAGCCGCCGATATAATAGACCTGCTGCATTACGAAGAAGACACGGCCGGCGGATTAATGGCCAAAGAATTTATTAAAGTAAACGTAAACTGGCAGGTAAGGCAATGTATTGAAGAAATCCGGCGGCAGGCCGAAAACGTAGAAAAAGTATATGCCATTTATGTGGTAGATGATAAAGATAAACTCATCGGCCGGATCGGCATGAAAGAATTAATTCTGTCGAACGACAATATCCTTATTTCGGATTTGTTTGATGATGATATAATCTGCATTGAAACTTATAAAACCGATGCCGAAGTGGTAGACGTTATGCAGAAATACGACCTGGAAGCAATTCCGGTAATCAATTCGCAGGGTAAATTAATGGGCCGCATTACCATCGACGACGTGGTAGATGTAATTCAGGAACAGGCCGAAACCAATATTCAGTTAATGTCGGGTATTACCGAAGACGTAGAAGAAGATGACAGCGTTTTCCGGTTATCACGGGCGCGTTTGCCCTGGCTGATTATTGCCATGATCGGCGGGTTAATCGGGGCGCGGTTTATAAGTTTATACGAAAACGAAATCAGTATTATTCCGGCTCTGGCCATGTTTACGCCGCTTATTACCGCTACGGGTGGCAACGTGGGCATTCAGTCATCTTCGCTTATTATCCAGACTTTAGCCAATAAAACCGTTATTTTCGATAACCTGACCCAGCGTTTGTTAAAGGTTGTTTTAGTGGCTTTGCTAAACGCGGTGGTAATTTCGTCGCTGGTAATGGGTTTTAACCTGCTTTTTAACGAAGAACCCAAACTTTCGGTAGTAGTTTCTATTGCCCTGTTTAGTGTAGTGATGCTGTCTTCTTTAATGGGTACGGTTACACCTATGTTACTCAATCGCTTTGGTATTAACCCGGCAGTAGCGGCTGGTCCGTTTATAACTACCGCCAACGATTTGCTGGGTCTGGCAGTATATTTTCTGGTAGCACACATGTTGTTACTTTAGCTTCTGAATTTTTATGTCGCAAATGCCTTTTTCCTGCCTCATTATCGATTACATGCATCCCAGTATTGTGCCCATGCTGGAAGCATTAAACATAACCGTTGCGTATCAGCCCGATATAAAAGCCGAAGCGGTAAAATCGATGTTACCCGGTTTCGACGGCCTGCTGGTGCGGAGTAAATTATTTATATCGGAAGAAGTACTTTCGGGAGATCATCAACTTACATTTATAGCCCGCGCCGGTGCCGGCGTAGATAATATCGACGAAGCTGCTTTAAAGCGACAGAATATTACTTTACTCAATGCCCCCGAAGGTAATTGCGATGCTGTCGGCGAATTTACTTTGGGTTTGTTATTGGCTTTGTTCCGGAATGTAGTAAAAGCCGATACAGAAGTGCGGAAATATACCTGGCTGCGCGAAGAAAACCGGGGCGAAGAACTAATGGGCAAAACCGTTGGTATTATTGGTTACGGCCACATGGGCCGGGCTTTTGCCCAACGTTTAGCGGGTTTTAGCTGCGAAATATTGGCTTACGATAATAACCATACCATACAGCCCGATGGTTTTGCCCGTTTGGTAACTTTAGAAGAGTTGTATGCACAGGCAGATGTAGTGAGCGTTCACATTCCGTTTACGCCCGATAACAAACACCTGGGGAACGAGCATTTTTTTACTTCGTTCAAAAAAAATATATGGGTACTGAATACCGCCCGCGGCGAAGTGATAAACCAGACAGCGCTGGTAAAATTATTACAAGCCGGTAAAATAAAAGGAGCGGCCCTGGATGTGCTGGAAAATGAAAAGCTAAAAACCCTAAACCCGCAACAGCAGCTTAATTTCGAGTACCTAAGTCAGGCCGAAAACGTAATATTAACGCCCCATATAGGCGGCTGGACGCACCAGTCGTATGTTAAAATAAATGAAGTATTGGTGCAGAAAATAAAAGCTTTCCTCCAACAAACCACGGTTAAGTCCTGAAGAATATATAAGCAGTTTCGTATTGGCGCAAAGAGCAAAATTTTTCGCCATTGATGAGGTTATCACTGCCAATTATATAGCCATTACCGAACTTCTGGCCCGTGGAAATACCATAGCTATCAGGTTAAGAGATTTTCATTTCTCTAGTTCTTTTTTTACCAGATCAAACACTTTATCTGGTCACCCGGAGCCGGGCAAAGGATCTTACGCATACCGCTTATCTGGGTAAGACCATGCTTGTTAAGCTCGCAGGCCCATAAAAGTACCAGTTAAATACCGCAGCCTGATTTCAATGACCTTTACCTGATTGTAAAACTGTGATTTGATAATACTTCAATAAATGAAATGAGCTTTGTACAGGAAGAACATACAAAGGAGATAGTTGTGGTAAAATGCATTTATTTTGCAGTCGTTATACCAGCTAGTGTGGTCAGTTTTATTTATATAGCTTACCAAGAAGAGCAGCTACACGTAAATCCAAATTAAAATGGTAATATAGCAGTCAAATTTCACCTTAGCGTTAATATATACTTTTCATGGGCCGTTTTACCGGACTAATTGGTATTGCTCTTATTCTGGGCATTGCTTTTTTAATGTCGAACAATCGTAGAGCCATTAACTACCGCCTGGTAGGAGTGGGCTTATTTATTCAAATCAGTTTAGCGGTTTTTATTCTTAAAACTGAAGTCGGGAAATTTGTTTTTGGATATGTCGGGCACCTGATAGAAAGGCTGTTGCAAATGTCGCAGCGGGGAGCAGAGTTCGTTTTTGGTTCTTTGGTAAAAATAGATTTGATGGAACGGGCTTTTGGCCCGGGCAACGGGCATATCTTTTTCTTTAATGTAATTCCTACTATTATTTTCGTGGCTGTACTCGTGAATATTGCCTACCACATTGGTTTAATGCAGATAATTGTGTCGGGAATGGCCAAAGTGGTGCACCGGGCCATGGGCGTGAGCGGGGCCGAAGCGGTAAGCAACGTAGCCAGTGCTTTTGTGGGGCAGGTAGAAGCCCAGATTATGATTAAACCTTACCTCAAAGGCATGACCAATTCGGAGCTATTAGCTTCTATGACCGGGTCGTTTGCCTGTATTGCAGGTGGGGTAATGGCTACTTATATATCTTTTGGGGTGCCCGCTCCTTATTTACTGGCCGCTAGTTTAATGGCTGCTCCCGGCGCTTTGGTTATTTCGAAAATTGTGTTTCCGGAAACCGAGCAATCAGAAACCAAGGGAACAGTAAAGCTGGAAGTAAAGAAAAGCCACGCTAACCTAGTAGATGCCATTGCGGCGGGTGCTTCGGATGGCTTAAAAATCGGCCTTAACGTTATTGCCATGCTAATTGGTTTTATTGCCCTGATTGCTTTACTGGATTTAATTCTGAACAGATTTGGTGCGCTGGTTGGTATCCCATTTTTAAGCATGAATTATATTCTGGGTAAAGTATTTTCGATTTTTGCCTGGGCCATGGGCGTACCGAATAAAGATATTGAAACCGCCGGTGCTTTAATGGGAACCAAAATGGTGGTGAACGAATTTGTGGCTTACCTTGATTTGATAAAAATTAAAAACCAAATAGACCCGAAAACCCTAGCCATTACCAGTTTTGCCTTGTGCGGTTTTGCTAATTTCAGTTCCATTGCCATTCAGGTGGGCGGTATCGGCGAATTAGCTCCTTCGCGCCGCACCGATTTGGCCAGATTAGGGTTTAAAGCTTTAATCTGCGGAACGCTGGCGTCTTACTTATCGGCCACATTAGCGGGAATATTGCTTTAATTTTAAAGTGGATGGGCTTATAATATTTTACTATGATGAATATTTAAGCCTGTAATGCAAGGGGAAATCTTTTATCAGATGCGTATTGTAGCTATAAACGTTTATCTTTTGTAAGGTTAAGTAAGTCACAGAAGTAACTTCCCCGCCATGGAAAAAGCTTTTTAATTTTTCCCTACAAGATTAGCTTGGAAAGGACAATAGCTTTTATAAGAAATATTCAAACCTGACTTATTTTCTTCACTGTGGAGTAAGTCTATTAAAAAATTATTTAAAACAAAAAAGGTACTGCTTTCAACAGTACCTTTTTTGTTTTACCCTAAAACTGCCTTGAAGAAGCTATATTGTTATATTTAGATAAGCTCTTACAAGTAAGTACTTACTTTTTGGTAATTACTGCAGCAGACTGATTTAAATCGTCATTATCGCGGAACGAATCAGGCTCCGGTTTGGACGGGGTGTTTAGTACCTGGTAAAAGAAGTATATGGTTAGGCCGGTTACCAGTAAAATAGTAGTAAGCATAACTAATAAAGCAGATGTATTCATAATTTCTAAAGTTTACCTTCTCTAAGTTTTCTCTTGTAAGCAATGTAAACGAGGAAGCCCAGCGTCAGAAATACGGCTAAAAGCAAAATTCGCGCGGCATTTACAAAAAACAGGGTATCGTTTAATAAATCTATCTGGGCGGCATCGGTAGCCGCGGCTATTTGTTCTTTCAAACTGGCATTTGCCAGTTTCTTAACAATCGAGCCGTTGTCTAATTCCCAGTTGCCGCTGAGTGCGGCTCCCCAGTCGCCGTTTTTAGGGGTAACCAAAGAACCAATAAATACCCAAAGCAGCAGCAATGGTGTTACAAACTTTATAATAAATCTATAAAAGCCCGGCACTTTAATATCGGCCCCGGAAGTAATTTCCTGCCAGCCCTTGGTCATACCAAAAACCCAGGCAAATAAAATAGATTCGAATAAGGCAAATACGACCAAAGATACGGTGCCCGCCCAGTAATCATATTCATCAAACACTCCCAAATGAAAGTATAAGACCGTTGGCATGCCCAATAAAAGCACAATTAAACCAAACGACCACGCTGCCGGCTTACGCGCCCAGTCAAACTCATCCTGTAAAAAGCCTATCCAGGGCGTTCCCATAGCCAAAGACGAGGTAATACCGGCAAAAAACAATAAACCAAACCACATCATACCCGATATAGCACCCAGTACTTCGCCCCATTGGTAAAATAAATACGGCAAAGTCCGGAACCCCAGGCCTAAACCGCCGCTTTGCACCAGCTCGGTAACCCGGTCTATACCCAAATAACCTATTGAAATCGGGATAAGAATAGCGCCGCCCAGTACCACTTCCACAAACTCGTTCATCCAGCCGGCCGACATGGCATTCAGGGCAATGTCGTCTTTAGGTTTTACGTACGAGGCATAACATTGTACAGTACCCATACCCACCGATAAAGTAAAGAATATCTGGCCTGCCGCCGCTAACCATACACTCGGCGACCATAGCTTATCGAAGTTAGGTGTCCAGAGAAAATTAAGCCCTACTGTAGAATCGTTAATGGCGCCGTTTTCACCGGCTGTAATCGTAAATCCTTTATAAGCCAGGAAAATACCAAAAAGAATCAGCAACGGCATACCAATTTTAGCTACGCGTTCCACGCCATCGGCTAAACCTTGCGAAAGAATCCAGGTATTTAGTAAGAGGCAAACTACAAAGAATACAATTGGTTCGTAAGGAATACCAAAAGTAGAAGTACCCAGACTTACGTAATCATTGAAAAAATTGGAAACAGCTTCCTGGCTTAAGCCACTAAAAGTACCTGCCAGCGAGTGAAAAACGTAAGAAAGGGTCCAGGATTCGAGGTAACAATAATAAGCCGCTACCGCAATATTGGTCCAGATACCAAAAACTCCGATATACTTCCAAAGGGGAAATTTATGCATGGAATTCAGAATAAAAGGCGTAGAATGATGTCCGGATTTGCCGCCAAACCGGCCCATAGACCACTCTATCCAGAGTAAAGGAATTCCCATGAGCAGGAAACAAACCAGGTAAGGAATAATAAATGCACCCCCACCGTTCTGAACAGCTTGCACCGGAAACCGCAAAAAATTGCCGAGACCAACTGCATTGCCTGCCATTGCTAAAATAAGACCCACCCGGGAGCCCCAGGACTCTGTATTTTCACTCATAAGCTAGAAAGGAAGTATTTAGGTTTTGCTAAAAGTTTATTTATTTTATCTCCATACTATTAGAAGTTTCGAATATAACCTTTACGATTGATAGCTCCTTAATAAATTTAAAAAATCAAAGCTTTAAGCCTAAAACGTATTTAAATTGATAAAAAAGGTAACTTCTTTAGCACAGATGAATTTAGTTGGCCCAATTTATTAAAAACTTTTAAACTATTTGATCGTCTGGTTTATACCTGATATATTTCTGCTGGTAGATCTATTAATTATTATTGCGGTCTTAAAATAATAGCATTGATAAATTATTAATACTTGTTTTCTGGTTTATGCTTACCGGATAAAGGGTAGAGACTGTACTTTACAGTTTTATAGAAGAATAGCTTTGCTTATTTAACTAGGTATGATGAATATGATTTTACTCTGAATAAATTTACTTATATTTCCTGCCGAATTAATATAACACCTATTTAACCCTTCATTTATTACTTAAATGGCAAATAAACTTTTTGCGACTAAATCTATTACCCATCTCTTAAAAGAGTCGGAAAGTAGCGAACACACGCTTAAGCGGACGTTGTCGGCTACCAACCTTACCATGTTGGGCATTGGCGCTATTATCGGGGCCGGTATTTTTGTGCTCACGGGTACTGCTGCGGCCAATGCCGCCGGGCCGGCCATTGTTATTTCTTTTATTATTGCCGGATTAGGATGTTTGTTTGCCGGTTTATGTTACGCCGAGTTTGCTTCCATGATTCCGATAGCCGGTAGTGCCTATACTTACGGTTATGCCACGCTGGGAGAGTTTGTGGCCTGGATTATTGGCTGGGATTTAATTCTGGAATATCTTTTTGGGGCGGCCACTGTTGCTGTAGGCTGGAGTGGAAATGTTATCAGCATGCTTAAGTCGGTGGGTATAACCATTCCAACGGCCATTGCCAGCGCGCCCATTGCTTACGATGGGGCTAATTTTTCTACTACTGGCGCCATCATCAATCTGCCGGCTGTAATTCTAATCTTAGCCATGACGTGTTTGCTGGTAATTGGCATTCAGGAATCGGCTAAGTTTAACAATTTTATTGTTTTTGTGAAGGTTGCTATTGTGTTGCTGGTCATTGGCTTCGGCTTTCAATACGTAAACTCCGCTAATTGGTCGCCTTTTATTCCGGAAGTGGAAACGTTATCTAATGGCAGCTCCCGTTACGGTTGGGCTGGCATCGTGCGGGGTGCCGCCGTGGTGT
>Ga0210040_10005863_pt1 | contig 15499 bp, 19 predicted proteins | sample CryGeyCG12114_NA_FD_185462 | JGI IMG/M metagenome (GOLD analysis project Ga0210040, IMG submission 185462) | Groundwater microbial communities from aquifer - Crystal Geyser CG19_WC_8/21/14_NA (SPAdes) (version 2) | ecosystem: Environmental > Aquatic > Deep subsurface > Groundwater | place: USA... | reverse complement strand
TTGAAGGACGAGTCTCAAGACTAAAAAATGCAATGCTTGTGTAAATGCAAGTGTGAGTGTGACAAACCAGGAGATTGTACTAATCCCAAACAGAATTTACAATGCCTATTAATAGAGTTAATAGCAGCTAGTACGATATTTGTAACGCGTTCGGGTAGACAGTAAGTAATAGTAATGCTATCTTGCGTATTGTGCAAAGATATAGTGAGTGCATAAAAATGAAGTAAAAATATCATCACAGGATTCCGTATTTCCGAGTCCCTGTTGCGTGGGTGTGAAACTAAGTTTGAGTTCCAAAATTTATGACCACAGAAATTAACAATAACGTACTTCCAGCGAGACATATAGCACACTAAAGATACTTCTAAAATGACATGAAAATGGAGGGTATGAATTTTGAAAATTAATTAAAACAAAGCTATGAATATTTTATAATTACTTCGTACGGCATCTAAATTTTTATTCATTTGCTAACCAAGTTTTATGAGATAGAACATCAGTTACACACCAGAATAATTAATTGAAAACAACAAAGTAGTAATAAGGTGATCACAAGAGCACAATGCGTATAAAAGAATCAAAGAGAATTAAAGGAGCGGAGGAAAACAGTAGCTTGTGTACTTTATTACAGATAGTTTTTTAAGAGCTCTTACGCCAAGATGTTCACGTAAACAATAGTATAACATACCTAATTAACTCTACAAAAAAAAACCAATATCGAAGAATGAATAATGAAATCAGGTGTTTGTTTTTCGTCATTCATCAACCATATCGGTTATTCACCACCAGCGGACACTTCTTTAGGAGGACCGGTAGGAGAATTTTCTGCGTCAGCCTTAGCAACATTACTTTCATCTTTACTAGGTTCATCAAAATTGGAAACCAAATCCGGCACATCTTCGTCGTCACTATCAGCATCCCCTTCCTCTCCAGCATCAGGTTTTGCAGTTCCAAGTCCACCCATTTGTCCAAATCGCTGTTGCGATCCACTGTATGCAAACCTTTTAACATGCTCTAAAGACTCTGGTCCCATTTGACTCAAGATAGCTGGCAACATCTCAGCGACCTCTGCAATATCACATTATACAATAAATTACCGCCTAATTTGCTTCATAACTAACAATTTTCATTTGATGCTTCCTCTCTTTCGCATACAAAAACCAAACCCACACCCAACCATAAGACTCAATAGCAAAAAATTGGAACTACTGTTACATTTTTTAATACCGAAACTATACCTTTTGTTTCCCCGTGACCAGTAACAGCGAACACATTAGAGCCTAGAGAAGCCTGAACCTTAGGATTATTGAAATGAATAACCGTGCCATCATCTTTAATCATGTTAACCTGTAATGGAAGCATAAAATTAGTTACTGTGTCTGTGTGCGTAGCGTGCAATCTCAGCCTTTTATTATCATTCACAAATATTTTTTGATCGATACCTCTTCAATTCCAGGAATAGTACTGACTGCAAGTTTTTTGAGAGTGGATTGTAGTTTCTTATCATCAGTTGTAGCGCTTCGGTGCACCACCTTCTTCTTCCTTCTTGCAGTTCCTTTTCCACCAATTCGGACTTGCGCTTGTAGCTTGGCTAATTTCTCTTTTTTGTCGTGATCCATGTCCATGATTACTTATTAAGAGATAATACGTAGACCTAGAAAAACAAATCCAACAAACTGTTTTATCCATTTCTTTGTAGCTTGCCATGCTACATACTGCACTGTTATGCGTATTGAATTATTGAATATCGAATAGAACAAGCATGAATCATGAACAAAATCAATGTATAATATACCACACCACAGTATCATGAAAATTGGGGAAAGAATATTCCAGAAAAGCTATGTAAATTATTCATTTGTTTTCTATTTCTACGTCTGATCAAAAATGAATGCACTTCACAGCTTTTTCAATGTTATATTAAGAATTCTTGCGAACTTTTCTCTCGAACAATCCAAAAAACGAAAAGCACGTGCTTCTACATAACAAAATCTTTGCTCACCCGGTTTCAAAATAGTAGTTAATAATCTTCTTCAACTCAGACCAAGTTTTCGATTCAAAATTGCATTGTACTTTGTTTGTGCGAGGATTCTTAATTAGTGTGCACGATTATTTCTTGGTTCTTATTATTAACTTTATCTTGAAAAATTTAGTTTATATAGTTTAGGAATTATAATATAAGAATACAAAGCCGAATCACGTTGCAAAACTTGGTAACTAACCTTGATGATTAATGCGCTGCTTTATGTTTAACTACGGCTACGGCTATGCGAACAATGCGGCGTTGACCAATGGAAGACACCACATGTGAATCAAGGAAATTAAAAGAGAATTCGCAATCAACAAAAACAACTACTAGCCGACAATAATAATAAGCGAAGAGGGCGCATGTAAAAGAATGAGAGTAAAAACTAAATCCTCGCGGCTTCATGGTTCGAGATCATAAAGGTAGATGGCTGTAAATCTATGGATGCCCATCTCAAATGTTACTCCACAACAACAACAACATATTCTGAAAAATTCTTGAAAATGTCTATGATTTCTTCATGGATATTATCTTATGCACGCATAAGTTTTCATTTTAACCGACAACGAATTCAATTATGAGCATCATAAGTGGATTGATACTTATGTAATTGATTCGGGCATTTGCATTGACTTCTAGGCGTAACATCATAAATATGACTTCGGTGTGATTTTCACTATGTACAAGCTATGACGCCGTAAAAAACAACTACTATCAACGTAGATTCTCAAACAGTTACAAAACATAATGCTTCGTTTCGTTATTAGGTTTTATTAACCCGATTCCAGAATTAGATTTACTTTTTTGTATCAACAAATACAAATATAACCATTCTTTTGCACCTAAGGAATAGCGTTATAGCAATATGCATAGCACTATAACTGCATATCGAAATATACATATATTTTTTTTGGCTGAAAGAAACTACATTTTAATTTTATAATTGTATTTATTAATTAGAGAAAATAGATGCTTTCTTTCCAAAATTGAAAAACTTGGACTAGAATTTACTGTTGAACTGTGAAAGTCAATCCATTTTTGTTCAGTCGATCAATCAATTGGGTTTTGGAGAAAGCAGCTCCGGGTGGGTAAACACCGCCACTATAAAAATGCAAAATTTTACATTTGGTTAAAATAAAGTGAGATGTATAAAACCAATTTAAAAATAAAAGACTTACGTCGATGGCATTTTATCATGTTCTTTCAAAATTGTCAATGCACTGTGTAAGAGAGCGACACAGGTTGCCCCATATCCAGGATTGGTTCCCTTCACCTAAAGAAAATTAATAATTATGTGAAAAAATCCATGAATTACCAAAGTGTAATACACACTGAATTTTTTAAAAGATAATGAACTCGTACCACTACGGTCATCTTTTTAGTTGGAGGATCCGTATGCTGATCAGACCCGTCTGCAAGTTTTTCCTCCCATCCTAGGCCAACCAGAGTGAAACTGAATTTCAAGCTGTTCATATCTTCTCGTTTGGGTCCTTCATGCGAAACAAATCCAAGGGAACAAATTCTAGGGAACTAAATTGAATATTTAGAGCCTTAATGAGAGTCTTAATTTCTTTACTTGCTATATTTATTATAGAGTTTTTTAAATATAGTTTTTCAGTATTTTCGGCTCTTACAGTCTCTAGGAAATATCTGGTGATCTTAAATTGTGCCATGACTCCAAAGATCATTCCCCCAAGGAGTGTCAATATTGCCATAATATAGCTTTTAGCCTTGAAATATTCATACATTTGAACCGGCCTTTGCTTCTCATGTTCGTAAAAATGTCTTTGTGATCTCATCACAACAGAACGATCTGAGCCCAAAAATGGCAGCACGTATGCTTTGATAACTTCAGAGTAGTGAAGGAATGATCTAAACACAATTTCTCAAGTAAGCAATCCCCTATATCAATTCAACAAACAATAATGCTGGCTGACCTACCTAGCCTGTAATTTATATTTTGGCGTAGGCAACGGCTCTGGGTACAATTGTTTCCTCAGAGGTCGAAGTTCCCTCATATGGGCGACTCCATGAATAGCCGAAAGCCATGTTCCATAATGAATTACGGTTGGCTATACACAAAGTGAAAAATTCACGTATCATATGCATTTTTCTGCTTATTTGTTGCAAATTGCTATATGATAACTGCATGGTTTTTTTTGTTGTAAAATACCTTTCCTTCATCTTCGAACTGCATATAGGATTCTACTGAATTCAAATCTCCTATAGATAAACAGCAAAAAGATAACCAACATTATCAACTCGTATTTAAGTGTGAATAAAAAATCTAGGACATTTTTACCTTTGAAATTATTCTGGAGAAAAACGGTCCCCATGTCTGCTGGAATACTGTCAAATCCGCACGCACCAACGATGTAAACACCCTTGGCTTCAGCTTCTTTGTGATACAACAATTGCATCTTTTCAAGAAACTGAGGTTCTCCACTGACATCAACATGATGAGTCCCTTCAGCGATACATGCTTTCACAACATTTTCTCCGTAAAACCTGTATGGCCCCACACAGTTGATAACAACATCACATTGTTGTGCCATTCGGCGTAAAGAGTCTACGTCAGACACATCTGCGGCCACTTTTTCTATTCCACTTAAGTCCAAACCTGGGTTCAATTATTGAGAAAGTTAATTTTATGTGATAGCTATATAGTTGAATTTCTTTCTTTCTTATTCTTTGTTAATTTTTCTGCGTTTAGTTTCCAATATGATGTAAAAACGAAAGATGATTTTACGACTTTGCTAAAAGTACATCACATATGGTAGGCAAGTGTAAGTGCAATGAGATCACAAGTTTAATTAATTCCCATTCCCATGCAGTTGTGTAGTGAATCGTTTCGTAAGTAGATTTTACAACTTCACATATGTAATACAAAGGACACTGCGTAAAATATAAGGGATGCGGGGCACGTTGATACAATAAAAACATCCAATCGTAGGAAATATTAGCTTTTGAAGGAACAAAAACACATGGCTTGCAGTCTCGCAGGCATGGCAGAAATATTAACTGAAGCATAATAGTGTAGACTAAACAATAGAAAAGACTGAAAAGTTTCAAAACTTACCAGACTCTTGGGATAGCTCCTTAAGAGTGGTATTCAATTTTTCAATTGATCGGCCGGCAACAGCCCAAGTGAAAGTTTCATTTGATTCCTTTTGAGTACGTTTTGCAGTTTCCACAACGTATTTTCCAGTGAAGCCGGTAGCTCCGAAAATGATTAGATTGTATTTGCGACCCATGTTAGATTCGTAATGATGAGATTTGACAAATGGCAACTGTATGGCGGAGGTTGTCAAAATATAAATGTATTTGAAACTGGAGAACGATATTCTACAACAGAAAAGAATGAATCACAGTTACGCTAGGTTATAGGAAGTAACTAACTCTTCCAGAACTACATTAATTCACTACTGTCAGAATTACCAGAAGTTTCAACAAATCATCAGCATTAAACACACGATTAGATATGTCAAATAAATGAGTTACCTACCGTAGTGAATAAGATAGGAAAAAAGTCCTTCAAAATCAAAACTGAGGATAGTAAAAAAACTGGTCAAGCAAAGCACGAACCGTACCGCATTCCGTGAAAGAATCGATGGAACTGGAACGAAAAATGATAGAGTGAGTTGAGCCCCTGTGAGAACCATGCATATAAGCTATTAAGTAACACCATACCCTCGTTCTTTCTTATGATAAGAATATAGGAATTCACCTTCAGTTACACATGATCACTGATTAAGAAATGACTAAAAAAGATAATTGCTGGAGCCATCGAACGTTATCACGATCAGCCCAGTCCAGAGAGCAAAGTTTACTATAAGCATGACTAAATATTTTAACATTTGGTTTTATGACAAGGAGCTTGGGAAATATTCACATGAAAAACTCACTTCTGTATGTATCTGGCCAGGTACAAAATCCCGAATAGAGAAAATGCAAATGATAAATTTCTCAACTCTTGGGAAGTTGAAATTGGTGTTAGCAAGTGTAGCTTCAGTTATATGTAGGTGGCTAAAGCTAAATGGATATAGGATGCACATATATCACATAGTTAGAAAATGCAACATATCGCAGTTTTCAAGGACACCAATTCATGCATGCTTCACCTACCGTGGAACATTCCCATCGTATTATATGCTAGAGTGTCCAGTGTAACGCTTTGCTAATATTCCCTGTGAGGAATATAAGTGTAATATCATGCAATCAAATGTTGAGAAATCTAAGGTAATAAAAGGCATTATCAAATGACAGCAAATATGATGAAGACTTTAAAGTATCTGAAGAACTAGAATGCTAAACGTAGATACTAAATTGCGAATGTATGTAATGCATAAGCATAATCAAAATGTATGATCAATGATCAAGATGTGATATGGACAGTAATTAAACAAAATAGCGCGATATAAAATTTATTTTCAACGTTTTATTAAAGTTTTCCATAAAAATCGAAAATTCTCTTAGGCTCCAACTTTCTGGGCAGCTTCCTTTACTTTAGCTCTTTCAATCTTAGCAACTTTCGCAGCACTCTTTGATCCGAGAATACCACCACCCCAGTGACGACGTAATTCGTCATACCTTTCATTGAAATTGGTCTTAATAGCTTCCAAGAGTTTGTTGAATTGATTTTTATCACCACCGTCAATCTACAAAAAAGAACGCAAGCTTTAAGTAATCATATATTCAGGGCACTAGCTAACTATGTACGCTTTGCAGTGGGCACATTTAGTTCAGATGGTAGTGCATGTTATATTTAATCAGATTTCATACAAAAAAGAACATATCATCATTACTACAAAGGAAAATATTAGCAAGAAGTTGAAATGTGAATACAACTTTACCTGTGACAAAGCGACGCATGTGCAGGTCTTGCGGTGAACAAGTTTTCCCAACCGTGCTTTTCCCTTCACGATGCAATATGGAACTCCCATCTTCCTGCACAATGTGGGCAAGAATAAAACCAACTGGAAAAATAAACACATCACACATTAGCACAACTATCATAATAGTCGCACAAGTAGTACAGCCAGTGCTTCCAGAAATAGTTTAACCAAGTCAAGTTCACTCAGACTTAAAAAGCTCGTTTTTTGATCAACATGACGATTCAGGTGAAGAAATTCAAATAGCATCATAGTGTTCTTTACTAAATAACTTTAAAAATAATGAGCGAAACGATGAAACAATAAAGAATACAAGTTTACCTCAAGGGGGTCTACATCATGGGCAATGATGACAAGTTGAGCTTTTTTCTGCTCAATTGCGCGAGTGATGCAGTTTACTCCTTGTTTCAAGCAAGACGCCCTTTTCGCTGGAGGTTCTTCTTTTCCTTGAGCTTTTTTCTCAGCTTTAGCTTTCAATCTAGCCTTCCGAGTAGCCCGAGTTTCAGGACGATATTTGTCCAACAAGCGGAACAGTTGTTTAGCTACAATTAAAATAAAACGCAAACTTGCAATTGACTGAATGAATACGCGCGACAAACAACCTTAGTTATATTTGAAAACCAAACAGCCAGTGACAGAAAAGACAATGAAAACGCATATGATAGTAATCAAGGTCTTTGCATAGTAATCACAGTTCCTAAGTAAGAGAATTCTAGAAGAGATAATCTTACCTCATTGAAAGCACTGTCATTATGTCATTAGAAAAATGTCCTCAAAGTGAGGTTTAATCTTTAGACACTCATAGTGCAACTAATATACCTGTCTGCATGTCCAGGGTGTGCCTGAATTGATTGATTGGTGGTGGAACTCTCAACCTGTCTTGCAAAATCTGTTTCTGCCTTTGAACTCGAACGTAACGAGGCCATTTCACAAAGCGGCTCAAATCCCTCTTAGGTTGAATATCTTGACCCACACCGAAATTTCTTGGTCTCTTTTCTAACAATTCATTCCTCTTCTTCTTGGATTCCTGTCTTTTGGCAGCCAAGGGTGGTGGAGCAGCCACTTTTTTACCCACCGTACGTTTCTTTCCCTAACAAAGAACACGGTGAAAAGTAAAGTCCGACTCAATCAACCAAAAATACCGATGTATGTCAATATATATCTATAATCGCGTATCCGAGACTATAGCTAACCTTTTTCTGAACCATTGTGACTATAAGTTAGTGATTAACTATTAAAATTAAATAATTATTTAATTCCGAAAGTCAAAAGCTTCGCCTGGTCTATAGCCACGAGCTAGCAAATGAACACTGACTCTGAGGACAACTCAAACTCCAATGCAGTTCTGATTTTGCAGAATGGCGGCGTGGACCGGCATGCTTCTCCTACTGCATTGGCCCTAGGCTTTTCCCCTATCTTTCACTGCACGTTCAATTTCTATGCTTCGTTCAATACGCGGTCAATGTATGTATTCACAAAGTGCACATCCGTCAATTTTGTCATCGAATTACTATGGCCATCTAATGGCTAAAATTGCAGACAAATAATATTATACAATAGAGGGGCTTAGTGACGGACGAAGCATAGTTTAGTATTTCTTATTAATGAAAATGAAACTAAAAATGAAATGTCATTAATCGTCCCACACCCACGTCATGTTCCCAATAACCAGCAGTTTTAAAAATGCGATGACCGATAACAACTATACTTCATCTTTTTAAGCAACTGCCTCCTGATTTAAAAATGATTAATTTTTGAAGTACATTTATGAGTTGTGAATTTGAGCTTGCTGTGAGTATTCCATATTTTTTAGCATTCTAGGACACGGTGATGCTAACGTGCTATGAATTTAAACAAAATTAGCCTTTTTGTGATATTTTACTCAATTTATTCGCGACTGTAGGACCGCAGTTCATCTACAATAACATCTACAGACAGAACATAGCATAATTCAGGAGATGGTAAAGAGGGATGGGACATGGGCCCACATGGCACTCATCGATTGATAGATACAGAAATATCTTCACATAATGGTATTAGTTTCCAATCGTCACTTGACTCGTACTCCTCAGCATGATCAGAATTCCAAGTTGCATCAGGTGTTATTCCTCTGTAATTGTATCCTTGAATAGAAGGATGCTTGTCACAAATCTGTAAAAAATCAACAAAATATATAGAAAAAGAACACAATTCGTAAGGAAGCTTCGTCCAATTTTTTAGGATCGAAAGATTTGAATCTTCCTTTTATCAGGATTTGTTTTACAAAATGCATTAAGCTGTTACCTTAAAACGGTAGAGTATAGTTCTCAATTGATATCATTTACCTTAACATACGCATCACAAAGACGACTAAATTCTTCCATAGTCAATTCGACTGGTCTAGTTTGTGGATTTATTTCAGAAAAGAGAAACATCTGTTTTGTCAATTGCTCTCGTACTTGCGATGGAAAAAGGGTTCTATAAGAAAATTGCATAACAATTCATCAGTAAAATTCGTTTTAGAATGTGGTTTAGCTGAGCTGCGTTTGTGTAAAACGAGCATCAAGTTGCAAACAAAATTCATCATTGATAGAATGAAAATATAACGTACGAAATCCCCCGACTGCAATATTTTTGACGCATTGAAAAAGTTTGTCTAACTACTTTTTCAACCACATTAAAAGAATGCTGAATTAGCGGCTCTTTTCTAGGAACCATTTTGATAACGCTTACATCCACATCTGGCTTAGGAACAAACGCCTTTCCTATTTAAAAAAAGACAAATACTGCTATGCTATAGTAAAGTTCATTTCACGAAAATCCACATCAGTTCTCATATAATAATAGTATATACAATGATAGGATATTTTCAAGTACCTGGAATTGTGAACTTGTTTTCACAATGACAAAGATATTGACTCATTATAGATAATCTGCTTCGCTGTGAGTCAAGAGCATCGCTAACTATTCGATCTCCTACTTCTTTTTGAAAAGTCAAAGTCAGAGGAACTCTACCGAAAGCCCAAGCATTAGTTTTCATTGAAATGTCTCTGAGCCATCGAACCACTAACGGAGTAGACACACTGAAAGGTAAGTTTCCGATGATATGAAGATCAGGCAACTTATCGTCCCCCCATGGAGTGGAAGTCTCTTCTGGGAAAACTTTACTCAAATTAAAAGAAAGAACATCTCCCCAAAACACCTTGACTTTACCAGGGCAAGCCAAATCAAGAAATTTCAAAGCTCTTGCAAATCTCCGATCTTTCTCAATCAATACAACAGATTTGGCACCCCGGGATAGGATTGCACGAGTTATTCCTCCAGGACCAGGGCCAACTTCGCAAACATGACAGTCCTCTACTCTACCAGCTGATTTGACTATTTTCATAATAATTCTTTCGTCAAAAAGAAAATTTTGTGAAAGTTGTTTCATTGCTTGCAGCCTGTACAATTTAACCAAGTCACGAACAGTTGGTAATGGAGGCAGATGGAGAGGAACTTTAGCCGCCATGATTATATTGTTTGTTTGGTCACAAGTAAACTGTCAACTTCTTGAAAATCAAAACTAAAAAACGACGCACTTGAAGCACTGGGACTAAAAATCCCGTTTTTCATAAATAAGTGTTCACAAAATATTTTCTAACTTGAACTAAAGTACTACACAACAATGCGCGAATGTGCCCATAAATTATTTAGTGTTGAAGGGGAAGACTAGGCGGATTAATTTTTTTGAGATTGTGGAGGTGGTGTAACTTCATTAAAATCGTCTAAAAATTTCTCAGACCCAACAGCCCAAATAGAATATCTATAAACACAAAGGAATGGCTATGCTTATCGGTTAAATTTAACCATTATTCGGATAATTCAGCCATATTTTAAATTACCCGAAAATCCCCAATACGGAAACTCCAAGTAATCCAGCAGTCATCAAGTTAGTCCTTCTTACTTTAATAAGCTTGTTCACGCGTTCTGGAACGAATACAAAACAGAGTCATATTGAGTTGCAAATATAGCTGCGTTTCATTTAACTAAATATCTTTTAGATTCAGTCAATAAAGAAGGACTAATAATACGTTAATGTGATAATGTGAACACAATACCGGCATTTTGACGTTGCGCCAACCTTATGTAATCCATCTGAGCTTTAGACAAAAATTTTTGATCTTTTCGGATATCCAACTTTGGCATCTCGTTTTTAGAATCCGGTTGGCTCGACATGGTTTGGTCAATGTTTCTCTGCCCAAGTCCACTGCGTATCTACACTTTCTACACTTCAATCAGTCGGCAATCGAGAGCTTGGTTCCTCACCTTATTAAAGCCGTAAATCTCACTTGATTGGATCAACAATTATCATCATGACTATGAAGATAATGTTTTTTTTTAATTCCACACGAGAAATTTACGAAAAATCTCACTAATCACCGTCACATGTACATTTAGCGCGGCTATGTTACTTGATGGGTTCGAACGAATGCAATTTGAAATCCATCAGTGCGCCAAAAACTTTCTTAAGAAGTCAAAGTGGTTTGCTATTTGTTTACACGCCTTTTATTTGCAGACGTTAGATAGCCAGTCAGCCTTATAAAAGTATATAAAATGGAAAAGAACGCAGTTCCGGTCCCCATACAAGAAGAGCCAAATCAGTCGTCAGGAACTGGGTTGGGGCCCTCCAGGGCCCGTAGTAACTGCATTCTTGTAAACCCACGTCAGGTATTATTTTCATATGTTTCACATGGACATGACACTATTCTAGCATACATGCATTTTACACATGACATCATCTATATACACATCTATGCATGCATACTACAATGCATCAATCCATTGATTTATGATTTCTAATTTTTCTAATACTTCGTCCAGAGAGGAAATCCTGTCCTGAAGCACGTCAGAAATGTTCCATGGGAGTATTCAGAAATAATCCCGGACTACGAATTGGGATCTACTATTTGTGCCCTCTTTTTGAGCATTCGTTATCATAATTTGCATCCTGATTACATACATGATAGACTTAAAGAACTGAAGCATTCGTATGCTCTTCGAGTGCTTCTTGTACAGGTATTATATGCGACTTATTTCATTCATTCTTAAGTATTGTGCCCGGTGTAGTCTTGAATTTACCCTTGAATTTATTGGTCTAATGATTATCCATAGATTGATGTGTCCGACCCTTTTCCCATTCTTAAGACCTTGACCCACATAAGTATGCTGGCTGATTTGACAATTATACCAACTCACACTCCAGAAGAAGGAGGGAGGATTTTAGAAAATTACAAGCTATTCGAAAACAAACCATGTGATTCCATTCAGGAAAAACAAGATCCTAATATTAATCAGCAGGTCTGTAAAATGTAACAAGCAATTACCTAACTTTAAAAAAATCAAATAATGCATCTGAGATTATTCCCATGAACTCGTGATTACTTATGTCCTGAAAATCTTTTGCAGCTTATTGATGCTCTGACCTCTATACGTTCAGTCAATAAGACAGACGCCATGACCCTACTAGAAGTATTTAGATCATTTTCTAAAGTAGTTTCCGCGTCACCAGAGCAGATTGCTTTATGTCCGGGGATTGGTCCGCAAAAAGCACAACGGATTTATTCTGTATTACATGAATCTTTTACACGTTGAACAATTGCAACACTAGCAATACAAATTCTAGTTACCTAACTTTTATTCCATTTCCATATATAACCGTCCAGGTATAAAACTGCACTAGGAGCGGCTGCTTGCTGCTCTTGCTTTTTTCACTAATGTTATAGTATAGTATGTTAAACAAATATCGAAATAATGTAGACTATATATTTACATAAAACTTTATGATTGATTTATTGACTAATTTTCGTTCAGTTTATTAAGTTGCATGCAGCACTTGTTTCTTTCTGAAAAGGTAGGAGTGATAGTCATACATTATCTGAGATCCATTGTCTATCTTGAGGAAGCAAAAAAGCTTCAAATCCATTCAAATCATCCAAAGGATCATAAGGAGCATTCATAAACTTAGAATAGAGCTTTGACAGCAATGTGCGATCTTGGTTTCCTTCAATTGTTTCAGGGGTAGGTATTACTGCACTTTCACCATTGGGGCTAACAATTGGCCTAACATTAATATACTCCAGAAACGGACTATTTTTCATTATATTGCACAATAATTGAGAATAACTCATTGGTCCTGCATCCGTGATCACAATGTGCTTCAAAGAGGCAGCGTTATAAGTAAAAGTACTGATTTCATTAATATCGAAACAGTAGCCCGATATAATCAATTCGGTTAGGCTAACAGGCAAAACATCCATATTACATAAATGGATATTTCTATCATTAACTTCTCTGCTATTCATCATAGTGTTTGTGATTGATAAAACTTCTAGTTTAGTGCATCTGCTGAACATGTGTAAGTTAAAAATGGGACGCTCAATAACGTGTTTAATATTACTAACAGAAATTTCCTTTAAATTTACTTGATTATTGTTCAATATGACTCTTAACAGTGACTCGCTTAACTCCCCAGGCGAATGTAAACGAAAATATATCAACGTTTGCTGCGCAGCTAGAATTTGCTGCCAAACATCTAAAACAGTGAAATTCAGATTTAAGAGATCATCATGCAATTCAAAACGTTTCAAGTCTAAACTTTGTAGTTTTTTCCTGTTTAAAAACGACCATATTTGATTATGAGGGTTAGAATGTAAATATTTTATAGTATTTTCGCGGTCACTCAGATCACCGGTCTCAAGAACTAACTCTTTTACACTCTGTGCATGCCTTTCTATGAATTTTAGTAACGGTACCCAATTACCACATAAGCTTACGTAGCATTTCAATGTTGCCAAACTTGGAAATCGAGAAGAAAGCAGAACGGAAACGTTACTATTCAATTCGGATTGATCATCTCCAGGATTACGTAATACTTGAAGGCTTAAAGTTTTAAGGAATGTTAATTTGTTTTGGACTGACTTGGAGCTGATAAGTCCATGGATTCGCAATGTTTCATGTGTTAAGATCAAGGTTGTTAAATGCGTGCAACGAGATATAATTATATCTAAAATTCTTTTGGAAATAACACCATCACATACTAATTTTCTTACTTTCTCTGGGAATGAAAACAATCGTTTGGGCGGTACAGATTTCATTGTGAAGTTTGCTACTGCGCAAGATGAGATACGCAATCGCAGGAGTTGACGAAAACATTTATAACTCTGGTCTAACTTAACATTAAACGACATGTGGTCTTCAATTTCTTGATTAATCTGGTGGGATGTGCAACGCATTTTTAGCAAATCTTCGGCATCCATTTTATTATACACGTGCACCCTGGCCTGTGGATTGAAAAAAAAAATCATTCCCATGCATTCAAGTTAAATCAGCTAATATTTTTTTCAAGGAGAGTCAAACGAAACGATGATGTGATAACCGTGAATACCTCAATAGGCAAGTGGAGAAAACTTTGAAACGTATCCATAGAGGCGTGGCGTAGTGCATTTAAATGGTTACTTTCAGCTGTTTTAGTCCTGAAAAATATTGGACTGGCGGACTGGCCCGTTTTGATCCCGGTGTTTGTTTATATCTGCTGTCCCCATATAGTCGTCAGATCCCGGGTTCAATCCTTGAAAGCCATTGAGCAATTGTTCAGTGTAATATTTCAACATGACATTTTTGTGAATGAATGGTTCACTTGGTTCACTCGACCGGGCTCGCCATGCATTGAATCCTCGTCCACATTTTTTATTTAAGATATGAATAAGACTATATTATCCTCAATTTTTTGACAGTCAATAAATAACACACATTACAGATTAGATTATCACGCTATGACTTATGGTGTTAAATCATTATTCGCTTTAAGATGGGTTCAAAGTTTACAACTGACCACTTCGTTTAGTTAAGAAAATCTAAATAAAACATGTTTTCTCACACAAGGTTCAGTTCTAATTATTTTATCTTTATCACGCAGAACGATAAAAAATTAGCATGCACCTTGTAACCCATGTTTAGAGGTACAATATTTGAGGAGCTTAAACCATCTTGCTTCACTTACCCTCGAGTAAGCTGTACAACAATGTCGAAAATATCTGCTATTGCAATTCTACTTGGAATATTTGCCACCACAAATATCGTTCTCACAAATACTGTAATAACGTGCATCATTTGGAGAACCATGCAATGAAACAATTCGGTGTAGTAGCCGATCCTGGTTATCTTGCCAAAATGAAGTTTGTGCATGTGCCCAACCCGAAGCCATGATTTTCAATGCGGATGTTAAACGATGTGTTTCAAAATCTGGAGAAAGATGCAAATTTGAAATCATGGGTACCAGAATGGTTGAAACTAATGGATGTAGCGAGAATGCTAACTGTTCTGATGATGGCATTTGTGTCTGCAATCCTGGCTACTACGAAAATTCCAATCAAACGTGCACTGAATATAAAAAATATGGCGAGACATGCTCTAAGGTATAAAATGAATTACCATATAAAAAATTAATTCGGAAAACCGAAAAGACCTATGGATGGGATTTTAACGCGGCCGGAAAAGTATTAAACAAGAAACTAACCGTAGTAATATTCACTTAACTATTTCTATCAATGTAAAGCCCATA
>Ga0210040_10005862_pt1 | contig 15501 bp, 8 predicted proteins | sample CryGeyCG12114_NA_FD_185462 | JGI IMG/M metagenome (GOLD analysis project Ga0210040, IMG submission 185462) | Groundwater microbial communities from aquifer - Crystal Geyser CG19_WC_8/21/14_NA (SPAdes) (version 2) | ecosystem: Environmental > Aquatic > Deep subsurface > Groundwater | place: USA... | reverse complement strand
TTGAAAGTCTTGTAAACTCATTGCTATAACAATGAGGCGACTTTTCCCCCATAAATTCAACAAATCACCATTTAACCAAAATAGCAAACTCACTATTGGAGAGGTGTCTTTTATTTTGAAACAGACGATAGCTGTGAGAGTTTTAATTCTTTTTTTTGAAAGGTTGGATTGAAGAGTGATGCAACTTTTTTGGTACTTTGGTTAGAATGTAAGAGACGCAATTTTTTCCAGTGTTTTGGAATCTAAATGCTGAAATTTTTCCACTGCTTTAGAATCTGAATGCTGAAATTTTCCAGTGTTTTAGAATCTGAAGGAGGAAATATTTTCTACAGCTTTAGGATCCTAACAGTAAGATATTTCGGAGCAATTAGCTAAAATGCCATATTTGTTTGCACCAGAATATATTATTATATTTATTAAGTTTTCGTTCCAATCTAATGAAACTCGTATTGTTTGTTTGTTTGTCTGTCTGCATTGCACGTTTTTTTCATGGAAATTCACAAACCGTCACCTATGCTATAACCAGTGTAAATAAAAGTGTGACAATGAGAAAAGTATGAAATTTCTATATTTTGTCTGAAATTCCGTACTCCTGGGAATCCAAAGACACGATGCATTCTCCAATTTACTAAAGGTTACGCACATTGCGCACACAAATACGATTTGTTTTGTTTGTTGCACACAGCTATGTTCATGTGTATGTTCAATTGTTTATATATTTAAGAGTAAATACGGAATTCATCGTGGACTGGATTATAACTTGCCATAACCAATAAGTTAGAGACGTGCGTACTCACCTGAAGCCAATTTGTGAACATAGTCTGGATTCTCCACAATGTAATCTAATCCAATCCTTGCAGAATCCATTGTTGGGCTTCTTTGTTGAATTCTTGCAAAAACTGAGCTTTTCTCTCCTGAAATATGCAAAAAATCATAAATTTTGGGTTCTGCAGTGCTTCTGCATTATTGTACAGTGCTTTAAAATCCATTTGCTACTTTAAATCTAAAATCTAAATTATGACTTTATCCCTGTACTTTAAATCTAGATTATGATATCTTTCTCATGCTATAGAATCGAAAAAATGAAATATTTCCCGTGCTTTAGAATCTAACGAGCAAAATTTTTGGATGCCTTATAATCTAAAAAATGAAATTTTCCCCTGCTTTAGAATCTAAAAAATCAAATTTTTCCCGTGCTTTAGAATTTAAAGAATAAAATTTTCGAATGCTTTATAATCTAAGAAATAAAATTTTCCCGTGCTTTAGAATCTAAAGCTTTTTTTTTCGATGCAATCTAATTTGCTTATAGTCAGTGCAGCAGAATCTAAATGACAAAATTTTTCATTTGAAATCTAATAGTTTCAGATCCTTAAAATCTAAAATCTCTATTCTATCCCATGTAATAAATATCTTAAAAGATTTTTCCTGTACAATCTAAATGCTCAAATGTTGAGCACCTGCATTCACCTAGTTGAGGAGAAGACCTATTGAATGGGATGTTTACGACACAGGAATCGGAAATGAACGGCCAAGGCATATTATGCACACACAATTAACAATGTGACCAAGTAACTAACTAACTATACTGACTAAATAAGTGAATGTTTGACTGACTGACTGAGTGAGTGACGTTGTTGGAGGGCCAAGAAGACTGTATATTTGGGAATGTGCCATTGTTAAGCCCAAGAAGGCGAATCAGGTGAAGGTCTCCAATGTTAGTTTTACAACTACATTTCATAATAATGAGCATTGTTCATTCCAACACATCTTTCTTTGACTGACTGACTATCTCCACCAACCAACCGCATATTATGTATGTATCTATGAATCTCCTATCAAATCCTATTCCAATGACTGTATTGAGTTTAGTTAGTGGCATACATATCAGATGCAGGTGAGCAGTGAGTGACTAATTCCGTTTCCCTGCTACGTAATCATCGTACACAATTCACTTCCTTCCATTTACTTTTAGCTGTAGTTAGTTAGTTAGTTAGTTACACGATGAGTAGTGAAAAATTTCTGCCCTTCAATATGAAAAATTGAAAAATTTCTTCCTTTGAATTCCAAAACTGTAAAAAAGTCCTCCTGTCTTTAGACTCTAAAATTGTGAAATTTTTCTGTCTTTAGATTCTAAAACTGTGAAAAACTTCTTCCTTTAAATCTTAAAACTGTGAAAAATTTCTTTCTTTAGATTCTAAAACTTTAAAAAATTTTTGTCTTTAGATTCTAAAAGTGTGAAATATTCTTCCTTTAGATTCTAAAACTGTGAAATTTTTCTTCCTTAAGATTCTAAAAGAGTGGAAAAATTTGTTCCTTTAGATTTTAAAATTATGAAAAATTTGGTCGTTTGAATTCCAAAGCTACACATTTATCGTCAAATTTCTAATGCGATGGAACAAACTATGATGCATTATAATTTAACTACACTCTGTTTTTTTCATAGCCTAGTTTTTGGTGCATTTTTCAAGGTTAAAGATTGCTGGAAACTTGGTTTTCTTGCCTTTTTTACAGCTGAAAACTCGAAATGCAGAATTTCGTATTTTTGCGTATCTAATGCGAGAAGATTTTCAGCGCTTTTAAAATAAAACAATTTCAGCCTTTGTATTCATGCGTTTCGGTTTCTTCGTAAGTTTAGATAGCGTCAAGCATTTCAATGGGCCCGTTGTACACCAGCTAAATGAAATTCTAGAAATTTATTTGAATCTATTCATTCCATTAGATTGATAAAGGGTGTTAGTGTTACAGTAGTTCGATTTTAAAGATCTAGAGTAGTAAGTACATCTGACATCTAGTAAGTATAATTACGAAACGAACTCAGACTATAGATATAAAAATCATAGAATTTTCTGTTTGTCTCATTTGTGTGACAATTAAAATTTTTAGAAAATTTTTAAGCCGTTATTTAAACAAAAGTTGACTACGATGCAAAATTTGCTGATAATTGAAGTTCAACTGTAAAGTGTTCATCTTGGGCCCATTTTGATTGCAAACAAATTTCCTGATTTTTTTTTTCTCTCTAGTTACTCAAGTAATAATGTGTGCAAATATTTTCTGCTCCTATTTAGTTAGTAAGCTAACTCGAGGTTGAACATGAGCATATACACATTATTGTAAGAAGAATTAAATCCAAACTAACTAACTAACTAACTAACTAACGTTGTATACACCATTGTAAGTTTTACAGACTATAATAGCCAAGTTCAATGACAAGCTCAATTTTTGATGGCCTTTGATTTCACATTTGGAAAAGAAACAGTCAATACTACAAAATTCAGATAAGGATCCATTCTATTCCACGCAAGTTCAATGTCTACAGTTTGTTTGGGATGATGAAAATATGGTCAGCCGTTTGACAAGAAAATTACATTTTATTTTCATTCCCACATGACAAATGGAAAGTTTTATATATGGGGATCCCATATATGATACTATTGGCAATTTCTTTGCGAATTTTCATTTGGCATGCGAAATATATGATTGAGGATTTTTTGTATTGGAATGTCAATGTTGACATTTAGTCAGTAAATTTAAATTTAAATTTGCTATAGAGGATAATGGGCGTTTGTCACTCATTTGGAAGAATTTATGTAGAAAGTTGTGAAAACCCGTCAAATTTCAATTGATTCACGTATTATAGGCTAAGCTATATTTCAAAACAAAGGCAGTTATGAAAATTTTAAAAATGTGTCTATAATTTTTCATACTGCACTGAAAGAATATTTAGCATGAATCTATCCACGTGTCCCAAACAATTACACAACTAGAAGTTTGTTCTTGCTGTCCCAACATAGCATGACAAAATGCGAAATAAGGAGCTAGTACAAGGTTTTTCACTGAAACAATTATTTTTGATTGATTCAAACATCCATTTGAAACTAATTTTAATAGCCACCAAGACTTTGAGCGCTTCAGAATATATACTATCAAAAAATGTTTCCTTATAAGAGTCTAAAACCATGAAAAACTTCGGTCTTTACATTCTGAAGCAATAACAAAATTTCGTTCTTTGGATTCTAAAATGGTGAAAAATTGATTCTAAAGGATTGAAAAATGTTGTCCTTTGGATTCTAAAGCAATGAAAAAACTTTGTCCTTCAGACTCTAAAGCTACAAGAAAATTTCTTCCATTAGATTCTAAAGCAATTAGAAAATTTCGTCCTTTGGATTAAGCATTGAAAAATTTCGTCCTTTGGATTCTAAAGCAACGAGAAAATTTCTTTCGTTAGATTCTAAAGCAAAGGAAAATTTCGTTCCTTAGATTCTAAAGCAACAAGAAAATTTAGTTCCTTAGATTCTAGATCACTAAAAAATGTCCTCATTAAATTTCTAAAGCATAAAAAAAATCATCTCATATATTCTGGGAGTACATGCAGACTTTATCCTTTCCAAATTCGCTCACAATTTTTCCCCATTACAATCCACATCATGCCTTTTTCATTTCTACGTACTAACCAAACCACATATATAGTATGGACTCAAAAAACTTAGTTAGTTAGGCCTGAACATGAATCAAACACATACATTATTGGACTTCTGTGCATAATTAAAACAAAGGAGACGACAGAAAACGGAAGATGGGCAAACCGGAGGTGCCCATCTCAAAAGGAAAAGAGGGGATCAGAGGATTTTGAAATGCGGGGAACAAGATGAGCCCCACGAGAGGGATCTGAGGATGACCTGCGAACGTGAGGAGCGGATCCATGTCACAGGTGGTCACTCCAAATAAGGCTCCCAAAAGAATGCACACTTGGCCTCTCTACTCATACATATGTGCATAGCGCTATGTATACGCACGTATACTTACTGACTTGTTTTTTTGAGTTGCTTGGAAATACGTGTGCCAAACCTCAAACTAACTAACTAAGGCTACAGTAGGTACACAGAGGTGGGTTTTATTCATAGGTATAATGTATGCAGCAATGGGAAACTACAGGTACTAGCCAAGAGTTTTAAAAATAGCAATTTTCTCATATGAAGAACTGTAAAACATGACATTTTTTGCTGCTTTAGAATCTGAAAGAGCAATTTGAACTTTTTTCACTTACTTGGACTCATGAAAGCCGAAAAAAATGATCCCTAAAAAGCGTTCAAATGCTTGCAACGGATTGGGGACCTCGATTTTGAGCTTTTCTTTAGAAAAATGTGGGATTTTACAAACAATGCTTTTGAAAGTAGTACTGTGCTTGATTTAATTGGAAATTAAAATGATAAACGACCTCTATAGCGATCAAAAATGTTTTGTACATGAGCCAATATATTGGATGAGTGAGGCATCATAGTTAGACAGAGCAGAATGATAGATAGTGCGTACAAAAAGAGTAAATATACAAGATTCATTCACACAACTTGCACACACATTGCATTTACGCAAAGTGTATTTACAAAATAATTGTGTAATTCATTTGTTTAGTGCCTAAAACTGTCCTCATTTCAATAACAAACTCAACTAACTAGCTAAATGTTGATTGCTTGCTTAGTTGGAAATCTTTTGACACTTACTTGTTAGTTATTTTGAACTGAGTAGATGTGGTCAAGTCAAAAACGCATTACCTGTCCTTATTATCACACTCAGATATTAAGAATTTGAAAAACTCTACAAATGCTTATTATTGTGTTTGAAATATATTCATAAAAAACTATGTTACAGGGCCGCAATACATTGTCAGTATGAAAAACCCAAATATTGTCCTCAAGTGATCCCATTCAAATAGATACTCAATTTTGACAATTTTTCACAGTTTCATACAAAAAATAAAGTAACAAATGTGACAGTTTATGGAAAAGTATAACTTAACTCAAGTTTTCCAAAAATTTTACAAAAACCATTTTACAGAGCCTACATGGAGATATACATTACATACATATGCAAACCCTAACTTTATGAAAAACCATTATTGGCCTCAAAACGGTATAAATTGAACCGTCAAATAATTTTTCGCAGATACAATTTGAAACAAACTTATTTGTCAAAACAAATGCATGCTTTGAAAGGCCTCATTTTTTTCCATCTGTAGATATCTAACTGATTATGTAATTACTTATGCAGATTGACCGAAAGATTACTAATGAGTCGAGTACTACATGTAAAGTTAATTAGTCTTTGCTTAATTACCTTATCTTGTACACACCTCTGGCACACACACATTAATATCACACACACACCTCTAGTTTAAAAAAATGTCACTGCAATGGTCACAATACAGAATTTTGCCGATATTTTTTTTTAACGACTACAACACTTTTAGTTTTCTTTCAGATGTACTCCATTCGAAAGACAAAGATACAATGCAAGTTGCGTGTACACTTTTTACCTTAACAGCTATACTGTATGCAGGAGCAGAACACCTTGCAAGTCAATATGGGGTGCAAATATGTTTATTCTCTACCTGTGAAATATTTCACTATCTGCATTGCTCAGCAGCTAATTGAATGAATTGAGCACAGTTCTCTTCTTTTTCAAGGAGCCAAAATAAGCTGTTGGAAATGTAACTTAGATGCACACTCAGAATTATGTTTAGTAGACCAGAAGGAATTATTTTTTTACAGTTAAAATTGATAAATTAAAGTAACCACAAAGACAAAAAGTTTCCAAACAATGGCAGGCCTTTGACATGACATTTATTGAAAAAAATTCAAAAGTAATGTGAAAGCAAAATGCAATTTTTCATATTTTGCTTCACAGTTGGTAATGTTGATAATGCAAAAAAGTGGATGCCAACTATATATTATGGAAGGGGGGCCTACATAGTTATGTGAAGCCCATATGAAAAAGTTGAGGCCCACAACATGACTTTTACTCCTACACAATAAGATGCAGACATACACATCTGAACATTGTATTAGTAATGGGTTCGTGATAAGCTACCATTTTATTCTTTCACTCATCCCATGGTGAAGGTCATTTAGCCATTTTTAATTCCTTCACTCCCCGAAATATCCACCAGCTGAGAGTGACCATCCTATACCTTATTGTCCAATTGTAGTATACTTGAAAAGGGTTAAAATTAGTAACTATGGGAAAATTCCCAAAAGCAGAGTTAAATCTCAAAGCGCCCAAAACTACCTGTATTGTTTTTACAGAATGCAAATTTTCCATGTTAGTTGCTGTGATGAAGTTGGGTAAAAAACGAGACCATAATTTTTTGAAATGCAAAACGCAGAACAAGTTTTTTGCAATAATATTTGCATTGCTTCCAACATTAGTTTTGTGCACAGAAAAGTTTTGCAACAATTTCTAGAACAACATACGTCCAACACAATCATAGTAGATTCACCAGGGTTCAAGTTGGGAATACATTATGGAGAATAAATTGGTAAATCAAACGTGTGGAGTCATAATAATGAGTTGATTTTGAGATTTATGACGCCGTGTGGGCCCACATATTACTCCCATGTAATCAGATTAGTTTTAGAACTGTCTGGAAAAATTGACATGGTTTTAAAAGTGAAAAAACAGAGAATTTTTCAATATATAGTCACTATGAACAAAAACTACGAAGTTTCCATTTTTCAACCAATATTTTGCCCTGTTTGGTATGGTTCCATTCCATCGGGATTTATGGCTTGAAAATAAAACGTATTTAACTTACCTTAGCCTCCATATTCAAACCGTCATTATAAAACTCCCAAAAACTGGCAACTTTCCTGTATTCTAACAACCTGGACCGAATGGGAAAATAAACTGGTTAAAAATTCCGTATAACAGGGAAATCCATTGATAAATATACATTCATTGTTTCCCAAAATCTCATGATAAGCCAAAAATACATTCAATTCATCTGAATGGACAACTTACAATGCAAATTTTACAAAACTATGGCATTCCTTATGTCTTAAAAAAACAAAAATGTTGCATATCGCAAATCTAAGTTTTCTAATTTTTGGAAATTAATTTCCTCTATAATCATACAAATCAAATTTTTCACTACATGCATAACATGCTTGTGTTATAATTAGTTACCTATTGAACGTATCAAGCCTTTTTCCAATGTAAAACTGCGCCCATTATAGTCTCAGTTAGTTAGTTAGTTAGTAAGTGGCTACTACGTTACAACATTCATTCATTAAAACTAACTTACACAATGATAAATCACATACTATAGTAGTAGCCAGTCAGTAATAAACATGGAAGAGCCCCTCCTTTTGTATGTTTGTTAAATGGAAATGTATTTGATTTCCTCAATCAACTTTTCCAACAGCAAACAATTGTTGTTAACTACTATCTGCATCATCATACTATCTTATCAACTGAAACTAACTGGGCAATGTTTTTATTTACATTTATTATTGATCTTTGTGCCATTGACTTAATTCTCCGTTTTGGCTGCCCATATTTCAGTACATATCCCCTTTTTCATGCTTCAGGATATAAACTGTTTACCTTCTAACCTGGGATTTATTGGAAGCTATAGGCTTGTTTTCATATGCGTTTTGACTGGAGATAGTGAATGTTGTACTTGTAAGTCATATGAAGTAAATTTTTAAATCTTATTCCATGGTATGGGTAAGTTAGATTCAATTTGTGTTTTGACGGTTAAACATATTAGAATGGGCTTTTTAAAGCAAACTATATTTTGAAAAGTACAGCAGTTTTCTCGGGTTTTGACCTAAATTCATCCTTTATTTAGGGAGAATTTTTTACTTTGTAATAGTTATTCAGTTATTGTTTGAAGATTTTCTTGCTGTTCGGTCTAAAGCAGTGGAACATTTTATGTTTCCCTAATAGACTCAAAAGTAAAAAACCAGTGAAAAATTGTAATCAATTAGGTCCCACTAATTAAACACTCCTGTTGTAAATATTTTAAATATATGTCCACGTATTTGTACAAAAGGAAGAGGGATTGCGATGCACAAAAAGTGCTGTTTAGCTTTCATATGAGTTTTTCTGAATTTTTCTCCATGTAATAATTGCCTTTTGAAAACCTGATAGCAAATAATATGTGTTGCATAGGGATGATCTATGGACAGCAGACAAATTGATATACATTTGAAGCAGAAAACGAGTTTATTGTTGAGAAGTACAAAAATAGAGAGATTGTAATAATTACTACAGTAACAATGAAACGAGGGAGTTGACTCTTTGTCTTTGCGTCCATTCCGATCCCCCGATCCAGTCCATTGGTCATCGTGCCCATATATATTGTCATCATCATATAACCATGCGTATATCCTAATATCCGTATCCTGAGGAAGATAAATGACAAAAATGAAATTAGTTGATCACTGTTTTTGTTGTTCGTTTTGTGAATTTTTCCTAAAATTATTTTTTACCATATCCTCCACCTCCATGGCCTCCCCCGTGACCTCCCCCTGTAAATTATATACAAGTTTATATACAAGTTAATACATTTTAATACCAAAGAATTCCCATATCCCGAAAAGTGTAATTTTGTGTGCAAAAAAGTTCACTCCAGCAATCCTATTCCACTGTATCGTGTATTGGAATCCAATCCAAGAAAACATTCTCAATAGTCAATCTGAACGAATCTTATACTGCTACTGTGTAGCTTTATCGCACTAAAAAGTTATTGTACAAACTTTGACTATACTTTTGAAAAAATGGTGAAAAATTGTACTGATTGCATAATAAGTTAAAACATGCTGACAAAAAGTAAATCTGTGGTAAAATGTGACATGTAAATTGAAATTGAAGCAGGCATTTCCCACTACTTGGAAGTCTAGGCCATGAAATTTTTCCATGAATTTGAATTTTTACTAAAAATGTCACTGGTTTAGAATGTTAATGAAGAAACTTTTTGCCTCGTGCGCAACAAGTTAGACAGATTGTGACAAGCATTGCTGTGTCGCTGTGTGGATGGAGAGTCTAGCTGAAATGTTTGCTATTGAAATGTAAACTATGAAATTGACTTGGCTTCCGCATCGAAGATGACACAATGCATCAACAAATACATTGAACTGGTTGAATAAGTTATGACAAAAGAGTTTGAGTTGACTACCAGAGTAAATCCGTGAAAAGTGAAACTGAGGAAGAAGTTATTTTTTCCCAGATCACTTACCGTGACCGCCGCGACCTGAAAAATCATATATACAACTCATTACTGTTATAGTTAGTCACAGAATTGGCGAAAAAAAAGGTAACCACACCTCAAAAAAGCTAAAGACTGTAGCTATTATGTAATACGGACTTACCGCCATAAGACTTTTTGGAATTGTGGCCTCCTGCGCAAGAAAAAAGGGAAATTTAGTTCATTCATCATGGTTAACAGATTTCGCTTCTTGCGTGAATAAAAAGTGTTGCGAATTTCTCCCTTTTGCAATGAAAGATGGATAATATGCAAAATTTTTGCTCCATTGCGTCGCACGCGGAAAAATGAGATGAGCGGGATTGCATTATTGCATTGGGGCCAAAAAGTACGCAATATAGGAGATCATCCTTTTTTCAATTAATCGATTGCTAGCCATAGCGCTGGGAAAAATCAAAATGGATAGCATTTTTTGGCAACCCAGGTTATTCAGGTTATGGTAAACTTTTGGGACCGCAAACTAATTTCCTTCTACATCGTGCGTTTGTATGACCACATACTCGTGCACAAAACACAAAGATGGGACATATTCCCCTATTTCATTCTTTTTAGGTAAATATTGATCTAAATGCTTCATACAGGCCAAATTTAAGTCGAATTTGCTTTTTTGGGTGCCGAATTCCCTGCATAAGCCATAAACTGCAAATTTTCCCCGTCCGTATAGACTGTCTCACTCAACGCAGTATATTTTGGATGCCAAAAACATAATGTATTCATCACACTTACCCTTTTGGCCATGATGTTTGGAATTGCCATGACTTCCATGTTGGCCATGTTGGCCCTTGTGACCCGAATGTTTGTCATCGTAATGACCCTTCTTGTGATTCCCGTACTGCCCGTGACTCTTCTGCTTCCAACTGCCCTTGTGATGTTTACCATGATGTTTCTTGCCCCCATGTTGGTCATGATGTTGTCCGTAGCTTCCATGTTTGGAGTGATGGCCTCCGGAATGGTAATCATCGTAGAACTTCTTCTTTTTGCTGTACTCATCCTTGTGGTACGTGTTGTGGAATCCTTTGGTAGAGTGACCCTTCTTGTGTCCTCCCTTCTTTCCATATTTCGCCTTCTTGTATCCCTTGGATCCTGAAAATACACAAAGTCCTTGGTAATTCCCGAAATTCACTCTATGGGTTGGGATCAGAGCGTGCGAATTTTAAACCTACCATGGGATTTTCCTCCGTAATGTGATCCCCCTTGCTAAAATGTAGACGGCGTGCATTAGATACCCTTCAAAACAAGAATATATGGCTTTGTACAATGCGTTTAGATACCTTGGAGCCCTTGGATTGACCTCCACTGTTTCCATGATGACCCTTCTTTTGTGCCTTATTGGAGTGACCACGTCTTCCCTTTTTGTATCCTTGTGAACTATGATGACCCTAAAATAATTTTTAAAAACAGATATTAAGTATATTATGTTCCCACAGAGATAAAAATCATTATCCGAGCCTTAAAAACAGGTGCCTAACCTTCCTCTTCTTATGCCCTTGGGAACCATGGTGCCCACTCTGCCATTTTCCTCCCTTCTTGTGTCCTCCTCCATAACCTGTAGCAGCCGTATCCAAATCTTGAACTTCTGTGGACGCCACTTTGACCAAAGCATGACTACTGGCTGCTACTAAGGGGCTCCTACTCCTGGACAACACAGCCAAATTGGGGGGCAAAGCTATGGCTTCACTCAAGACGGATTCTTCTCCTGAGTAATAGTCTGCATCTCCCCCTTCACCCTCTCCCCCATCATGATGGTAATCTCCTCCTCCTTCCCCCCTCTCCCCCTCCCCTTCTTCCTCCTCGTCCCCATAGTAGTCATCCACATGGTGGGGGCCCTCCCCATCCTCATCATAGTATGAAGTGGATGGGTTGTCCCCACGGTCCTCATTGTTTCTATGATTGCCAGCAGCTTCTGAGGGTCGTTCTCCATAGTCGGCAAAAAGGAGAGGCCTTAATGGCCCACCAGGTGGGGGAGGGGGCCCTCTTTGTGCTCCAGTGCGGCATACTAGTGTGAGAACTAGGAGGGATAAAACTATGGAACACTTGGCCATCATGGGCCACCTGCGAACTGGTTGCAACTTATTCGTTAGTTGTAGCACTGGGCCTCAAAAACACGGTTTTTTTCAAGAGGATGGACACTTTTTTTTCAATAAATAAGGATATTAAAAGTTGTTGTGTTTTTTCTTGTACAGTTTTTTATTGGACTAATAGTTTTGTCTAGTTGTGTCAGTTGAGAGAGGTGAACGAGGACTGATGATTCCAAGAGACAGACCCAATGGTTTTATAGAGGGGGATGAAAACCGTGTCACAGGGTTTGGGCATCAGTGTGATGTCATTCTTCCTTGTCTCCCTTGGGTGCTCAGAAATAAAAAAGAGCGTCTCTTTTCTGATGCCAGAACCGCAGCAGTAGTCTAGTTAGTTAGTTGGTTGGAATGTATTGCAGTCAATTACTTCGCTCTCACTCTTGTATGCAATGCAATAAGATTCTAGGCATGGTGCATTTATGGAGGCATGATAGAGTCCATAGCCTACATTCCTATAGTTTGGTATGCAGGCGTCCGAGAATGGCTAACTTTTAGCTCTTCCTTGCACAGTCTACTATCAGGTCTTCCTATTTGCCCCAAAATGGGGAATAATCATCCCCTGTTTACTACGCATTTCTTTAGCTCAACTCGCTCAGTTTTTATCAAAGCACAAGAAAAAACTGGACATTAGATTGCTAAGACGCAAATCAAATCTTGATTTTGATTCTCAGGCACAGCAAAAAAAAACATCCCGTAGGTTCTTGTAGGCAGCATAAAATGCCATAAAATACACTAACTAAAGCAAATGAAAAAAATCGCAGCTTGCTTAGTTTACCTTAGAATCTAGAGTATAAAAAATTGAGCCAGAGCCAGACTTACTAAAAGCACAAAGACACAAATATGTAGAATGCGGTGAAACTAAAAGTGGATGGAAAAGTGTGCAAGATGGGAAACTTGCAAAGAGAGAAGAGGCGCCTGTGTGAGAAACCGTAGAAGCCACGTTTCTTGAGCCACAGCTTCCAACATTATACTATAACTAACTGTAACACTCTAGTTTGTAGTCTATTGGGATTCACTAACTCGATGGTAACTTCTCAGCTCACAATGAACTGACTTACATAATTAGAAAACGCATTGCAATAATATTAATTTTGGGGTGAAAAATCCTCATGGGCAGCAATAGCTACATAGCAAAAAGGAAATATGAATTGAAAATTGCACACACCTTAGGTTTATACCAATGCATAGCACCTTGTGTGGCATCTAAATTATACATTTCCTAATCCGGAATCCATCTTGGAAAATCTCGAATGGAAAAAAGACTATTATTATGTGAGCTATGATCTTTTTTTGTGTGTAGAGCGAGTTGGTCGCTAGTGATCTCCATTGTTAGATTTGGGTTTGGGCCACGTTGTTGCTGCAACCGCTGCAAAATGATCTGTTATAGATAGAGGAAGGAGAACAGCGTGTTTGTTAGAAATCCTCTTCTATCGCCTCTTTTTCTTTCCCTTCATTGTGACTCGAAGTTTCTTGGCTCTTCGCACTTCACATTTTGGGTCTCCTATAGTTAGTTAGTTAGTCTGTGCGGCTTACGAGTAAAGGGACTGAATCCATAAGTTTTGTAATCTACAGTCTTCATCTAACTGACTGAGATTTTTGAGTAGCGCTTGTTTAGTCAGCTACGAAAAAATCTCAAGTTCAGGACTAACAGCAAACTGCTGATTGACTTAGGAATATCTTAAATTTTGCATTAGCTCAGATACTTGCATTGAAAAACTAAAAACTGAATAGCTGTGCAGATTCTTAAGCAGTGAAAAGTTTCCCTATTTAGATTCTAAAGCACCAAAAAATTCAATGTTGGAGATTATAATGTGGTAAAAAAAATTTCTTTTGAAAACTTTTGTAGCAGTTTGCACGAGAGTTCATTGATTATTCCATAATAGATTCGTTAGTTGAAGATCATGAGAATAGTACACACGTTTTTTTTTGCTCAATTAATTGACCATGTCGCACTCGTTTTACTTACTTAACATAATACACGTTGTGATCTCATAGTGACTGCAATTTTTTAGGGTGCAAGTAGTATGTGTAACCTTTCTGTCTCAATTCACAGTTCCCATCATCCGTCATGCTTGATCCGCACGAAATTCAGTCACACTTGTAGTTTCCCATTTTACACGTTACTACATGACTCCTGAGAGTAGATTTTTTTGCATTGCTGGGGAATGTAACTGACACTTTTGAGTTGTCAATCTGGAATCTTAGTCTTGCTGCAGGCTGTGAAAATTTTCTTAAGAATATTAATTGTGAATTTTTTCGAGTTTAAGAATCACATGGATCACTTTTGTAATGAAAAATATATTTACATCTACTTAGTTAGCTAACAATAGATGCCAATGTGCCGCCTGTACGCACATTTTTGAGATTTTTTTCAAAAAAGTTAGAAACCGGAAGTAAATTCTCAGTGAGCTGTTTTCTTCACTCTGTCTGAAACAATGTAAATATCCGTTTTAACTCAAGCTTGCAATTAGATTCTAAAGCATAAAATCTCATAGGATGCAAGCAAAGAGTTAGTTTGCAAGGCAATCTAATAGGATCCATGCATAATTTTTGGATTTCCTTCAAAACGGAATCCAGAATGCATTTTCCCTTGCAAAGTCTCACTCATGTCAGCGTAGCCCAAAATCTTCATTACCAAAAAACTAGCACATATAGATTGATGAATGATGATAATTGGATGCACATAATTGCCTAGTAAGTGTGAAAATGAAATTGGGGCAAGTGCGTCTATTTAATCTCAATTTCATTGGAATATGACATGACTTGCAATTAGTTATAGTTAGTTAATTAATTGGCTGGGTAGATTGACCTAGTGCTCTCAACCTCAACTTTTTTCCCCTTTTGGTTCATCCCCCTCCTAGCAAAGAATAAACCGCTAAAAGGGAAAAAATCACACGCTTTGCATGCTGCTAACTAATTTAAGTAAGTAAAAAAAAGTTACCAACTATATATCCTATATTATTATGTAATCTGTGCAATCAATCCCAAAAAGTTAACATTGGTGCCATATCCGTGTTCTTGAAGCTATATAGTTTGATGCTGGGTGACTGATTGTATAGTAACAAAGTGAGAAATTACAATGTTACAATTTCACGGTTTGCATTTCATTGCTTTATCTACTAGAAGGAATTTTCCATTGCTTTAGAATCTATAATCAGGACATTTTTCCTCCATTCAGATGTTGTATTACTGCGGCATTTGCTCCTTTTTTTACGAATTATCGTAAATCATACAAAACTATACGCTTGTAAAAAATAAAAATACATTCTGAATGACAAATACGCCCAAAAAAGTTAAAAAAAGAGCTTTTCAATTTTTGGGTGTAATCTGACAATACATACAATCATTGTTCTAAAACGTTTAGCTTGTGAGTAGGTGCGGACC
>Ga0210040_10005861_pt1 | contig 15502 bp, 13 predicted proteins | sample CryGeyCG12114_NA_FD_185462 | JGI IMG/M metagenome (GOLD analysis project Ga0210040, IMG submission 185462) | Groundwater microbial communities from aquifer - Crystal Geyser CG19_WC_8/21/14_NA (SPAdes) (version 2) | ecosystem: Environmental > Aquatic > Deep subsurface > Groundwater | place: USA... | reverse complement strand
CTGGGTAGAAGGGAAATTAGCCGGCGTTAACTCCGACTCCACCGCTACATCTAAATCGGTGCAGGCAGGCAGGATGGAGGTAAAAATAAGAATAGCGCTTAAATATATATGTCTTTTCATTGATTTGATTTTTTTATAATTAGAAACTTACATTAACCCCGAGCAGGAAAGACCGGGTTTTAGGATAGAAGTTCCGGTTGTCTATACCCGGTTCAATACCACCCAGGGACATTTCCGGATCTATACCCATGTAATCGGTTAGAGTAAACAAATTGGTGCCGGTAACATACACCCTTAAATTCTTGAAGTTATTGCCCAAAGAGGCGAAAGTATAACCCAGCGTAGCATTATCCAGGCGCAGGTAAGAGCCATTCTCCAGAAAACGGTCGGATATTAGGTACGCGTTATTATCCTGAGCCGATTCCCCTAGCGTAAAGGCAGGAATGTTCCGGATCTGGGCGGCCGTAGGGTTATTTAAATTAGCTAAGGTCGCGTTCAATAATTTGTTCCCGTAAACCCCGCGTAAAAAGAAATTTAAATCAAAATTACCGTACTTAAAGGTGTTGTTCCAGCCATACAACAACTTAGGCTGAGCGTCGCCGGCAATCATAAAATCCTCCGAGGAAGGCCTAGTAGTGATGGTGCCGTCTGCTTTCTGGAACTGGGAGATACCCTGTTCATTATTGCCCAGGTAATGCCAGAGGTTAAAAGTGCCCAGGGGCATACCTTCGCTTATAATCTGAGACGTATTACCTGATTGTCCCTGACCACCCAATACCGCAGTGCGTATTTCAGTTAAGCTAAATTTTTCGTTGGCTAAGGTTTCAATTTTGTTTTTGTTATGCGCCAAATTTAGGGAAGTCCGCCAGCTAAAATTGTTTCTATCTATCGGAATCGCGTTTAATTGTAGTTCAACGCCCTTATTGCTCATTTCACCTACGTTGGCAATCAGCGTATTTACAAAATACTGGGTAGTAGATACCGGGTAGTTCCAGATCAGGTCCGTGGTGTTTTTATCGTAATAATCAACCGAACCACCTAGCCGGCCGTTTAGAACGGAAAAATCTATTCCGAAATTAGCCATGGCCGTCCGCTCCCATCTTAAATCCGGATTTTGGTTTTGGGTAGGGCCAATAGCATTCGTCAGTTGCCCGTTATAATAAAAATAGCCCGTAGAACCATACCGGGTGGTAGCAATCATAGGGTCGAAACCTAAGGAGTTACCGGTAACGCCGTAACCTACCCGCAACTTCAGGTCGCTCAGAAAGTTCAGGTTTTGCAAAAACTCTTCCTGGCTCAGGCGCCAGCCCGCCGATACGGCCGGGAATAATCCCCAACGGTTATTAATACCAAAAGCGGATGATCCATCTTGCCGCAGGGAAGCTTGAAACAGGTATTTTTCGTTAAAGGAGTAATTTACGCGGCCATAGAACGAAATAAGCCGGAGCGTTTGGATGGTGGTGGTGCCGTAGTTGGGCGAAAATCCGGGCCGGGGACTGGACAAGCCCAGGTTATTATAGGTTAAAACATCGGAAGTAAAACCCTGGCTGGACGTCTGGAAACCTTCGCCGGTCCGGTCCTCTTGCCACGAATAGCCCGCCAGCAAGCCCAAATTATGCCGATTGAATGTTTTATCGTAGTTAAAGAAGGATTCGAGTACTTTCCGGGTGTTGGAATAAGAGCTGCGGGTGGCCTCGCCCCCGGCATTCTGAGCTAAAGCCGATAAGCGGCCATAGTAGATATTCCGGTTAGTTTGTTCGTCCTGGGAAGCCAAGCTTAAGGTATACTTCAGCCCCGGCAGTAGGTTCACCTCGGCTATCCCGTTGGCCAGGAAGGTCCTGGTTTTCGCATCATTTTCATTATTTTCGATGAGCGAAACCGGATTAGCCACCCCGTTTACATAATCTTCCCGGTAATTCCCGTTTTCATCTCTAATGGCAAATGTAGGCATAAAGCTAAGCATATTGCCTAATACCGCACTCGGAAATGTTTTTTGGTTGGTAACGCTATTACTAATGGATACACTTAGCTTTAATTTGTCGTTAAAAGCTTGTTGCTCTACCCGGCCCCGCAGAATGAACCGGTCCAAGGCCGAACCTTTTATAATGCCTTGGTTATTGAGGTAATTTATACTGGCATCGTAACTGGTTTTGCCCGTATTAGCCAACAGCGAAAGGTTGTGATTATGAGAAATCCCGGTCCGGCCTACTTCCTTTTGCCAATCGGTACTAACATTATCATCGGTGGTAACAGTTTTATTATTAGCGGCTAAAAAGCTCCGTAATTCTTCGGCCGATAACATATCTATCTGGCTCGACACATTTTCCACGGCGGCGTAACCATTATAAGAAATAACCGGTTCGCCTTCCTTAGCCCGGCGGGTAGTTACAATAATGACTCCATTAGCCGCCCGGGAACCATAAATAGCCGTAGAGGAAGCATCTTTTAACACGTCAATCGAAACAATGTCGTTGGGTGCCACCACCTGGATGGATGCCCCCGGAACCCCATCAATCACATAAAACGGCTCCTGAGCCGCTCCGGTCCGCAAGGTAGAGGGGCCTCTTAAAATAATAGAAGCATTGGCGTTGGGGTCGCCGCTACGGGTTACGTTTAGGCCGGCTACTTTACCTTGCAGTAACTGATCGGGCGAGGTGTTCACCCCGGCATTAAAGTCGCCACTTTTTACACTACTAATAGCACCCGTAACATCACTCTGGGTGGTAGCGCCGTACCCTACTACTACTACTTCCGAAAGTTGCTTGGCATCCACGGTCATAATAATATCGATTCCGGCATTATCCACTACTCTTTCTACGTTCTGGTAACCCAGCATTGAGACAACCAGGGTTTCGTTGCGGTTAACAGTTATGCGGAATTGCCCGTTTTCATCGGCGGTAGTTCCCCGATTGGTATTTTTTACGATAATAGTAGCACCGGGCAATGCGCCTTGTTTGTCCCGGACTGTACCTGTAACCTCAATTTCTTCGGCTGCAGAAAATGACCGGATTGAAATATTAGTAGGGCTTAATTGGGGATGCCGTGCTTGGGCCTGTTCCAAAGGAGTCAAACACAACAAGAAAGCAGAAATAATACCTACTGGTGGCAGTATTATTTCAGGGTAAAACTTTTTTTTCATATGATAAATCAATTTAATTTTTTACTTTCTTTTTGAATGTATTTCCGGGCTGAAAGCGTTTTGACGCTCTCGCGACCTTGCTTTAGGTGAAGACAAAAGAGTTCGCTACCTAAGAAATCAGCCGTTAGTTTTTTGTTTGATTTAGTGGTTGAGCTAAGAGATTCTTGGAATTAAAACTGCTTGCTTTAGAGATTTTTAAGATATTAATAGGCAAAGCTTTTTTGCTATATATAAATCCGGGAGGCAGTATAATTACAATTAAAAGTTTGCTTGTTTTTATAATTATATAAATATTAGCAGTTACTTAAATTCAGACACTTACAGCTTAAACCTGAATTTCGAAAAGGTTTTTTAAATGCTAATATGTTTATATTCATTCCCCTACTTTCCTGTTTTCTTACTTTATTAACCCAGATGCATTCTCTTAAATAAGCCTGAATCGAATAGATGTAATCCATTTTCTTTGTATGATCCTATGCAAATATTTTATAAGTGCAAATAGAGCAAATGAATGTTAAATAGACTTTAGGGGAAGATTACACTTGTATTAAGAAGAGGCTTGTTAGATGATGAAATTATTAAATATTCCGAGAACTAGAACTTAAAACAAACTGCTTGGCTATATTACCACCGATACATATCTCTCTTCAGGAAGAAGAACCAGTTACTATTACTTTGCTGCTGTTGCCTGATTTAAGACCACCACTTTCAGAACATTAGATTCTTTGAGAACTCAAAAATTTCTTTCGGCATGAAGACTGAAATTGAGTTGCTAATTACAGATCTGTGCCAAGCTGAAAAATCGAATTAAATTAATCACTATATAAAGTAAATTCGCATGAAAAAATACCAGTACCTGTTGCTTGCCCTGTATCTATTCTGTACTGCACCCGGATTTGCCGCCACGGTAGATACGCTGCAAATTGAGAGTGCTGCAATGGGTAAAACCTGGCGGGCGGGCGTAGTATTACCGCAAAGCTATAAGAAAAATAAAACCTCTTTTCCGGTTTTATATTTACTGCATGGCTACAGCGGCAACTTCCGCAACTGGCTTACAAAGCTTACGGATAAGCAATTACTGGGTAATTTAGCTGATCAGTATAACATTATAATTGTAACGCCTAATGGTGGTTTTTCCGGCTGGTACCTGGATAGTCCCATCAACAAAGAAAACCAGTTTGAAACTTTTATTTCCCGGGAATTAATAAATAAAGTAGATAATTCTTATCGTACCATCCGGGATCGGAAGGGCAGAGTTATATCGGGTTTAAGCATGGGTGGCCACGGGGCTTTGTATCTGGCCACGCGCCACCCGGATATTTATTGTGCCGCTGGTAGCATGAGTGGGGCACTCGATTTAACTAAGATAGTTAGGGCAGACATAGACCAGTATTTTACCAGTATTATGGGGCCCCGTAATGCTACTCCTGATTTATATAAAGAAAACTCCGTAGTATACATGACCGATAAAATGAAAGAGAATAACTTGCCGCTGATTATTGATTGTGGTGTAGATGACGTCCTGATCGAAATTAACCGGGAATTGCACCGGCGTTTGGTTTACAGCAAGGTGCCCCATGAATATACTGAACGTCCTGGTGCCCATACCTGGCCTTATTGGAGCAACTCCTTACCGTTTCACTTACTCTTCTTCCAAAAAGTATGGCAGCAAAACGGTGTCTTATCTCAACAAACCATAAATAAAAAATAACGGCACTTTAATGATAACTACAGGTCAACGTGAACCTGAGAATTAGGCTGGGTATAACAAACCATATAAAGAATGAAACCCGGTAGGTTTTAAAGACCTACCGGGTTTCATTCTTTATATAGTTAAGCTATAGAAGATAAAGGTAAAACTAAACTCTAGATGGTATTAATCACTTCTGTTATCAATAACCTGTTCAATCTCTCTCTAATGCTAGAAGCAAAATCTTACCCTGTTGCAGGACTGGCCCGCCCCATCAGGGCAGCCGCAATCAAAAGTTTGGGTCGAAATTAAAGTAAATTGGGTTAGAAAGCCCGACCATGTTCCCGTTCAACCGCATCGCTTCGGGGACCTGCGGATAGGCGGTAGCTGGGCCCTCGACTACCACGCGGTAATAGGTCCGGCCAAGGGTTGCCGGGGTATCGGTAAACTCGACTATGGGCGTCTTGCCTTTAGCCTGGAAGGTACCGAACTTACTGCCGCTTTTCATTACGCTAACGGTATAGGTCGAATCTGGAACGGTATTTCCGGTTAGCTGAATTCGGAATTTGACGGGCTTGCCCGTAGATTTAACATTATCACCCATCATCATGTCTTGATTGCCATCCTGATCCAGGTCGGCGTAGAATTCAATGCGAGGCGCAAAGGGGTTGGCACTAATGGAAACCCGCCCGTTTGTGAGGGCATCTACGACTGCCTGAGAAGTACGCGCGGTGGCAAATACCCAAGTTGTTGGGGTGCCGACATAGTTGGCCTTAGCCTGTCTACTGTTTTCCGTGGCCTTATCGGGCGTGTCCGGTAAACCATGATGCGCATCGCTTCCTCCTCTACCGGTCAGTTTACGGCCCGAGGAGAGCATATCGTCCCAGATCATAATGGCATTAGCATTCTTAGACCAAAGTACAGAATTCCAGACTTCAATTGATTCGAGCATATCATAAGAATATCCAAAATGATCTTTTCCGCTCGGATGGTTGGCCGAGAGATGAATGCCAAGTTCCTTTTTGACCGCCCCGACCGCCACGTCGCGCTGATCACGCACATCAAAAAGCCTCTGGTGATCATAAGGTTTGGCCGAAAAGGCATTGCCGTGTCCGCGAGTAGTGGTCCATTCCGCGCCATACAAAAGCAAAACAGATTCCGACTTGAACTCGGGATCTGCCCAGGTATGGTGCGCAACGTCACCGTTTACATGGTTATCATGATCAGTGATACAGATATAATCTATGCCAACCGATTTAGAAAAAGCCAAGATCTTCTCAACAGGATTGTTCGTGGATTCTTTGCTGTGCCGGGAATGCACGTGAAGATCACCTTTTAACCACACACCGCCTGTAAGGCTCGCAATAGGCAACGGCCCGTCGACATTAGTGGTCGCCGATGAATTACTTAAACTTGACTGCCTCACCGCAGAATTGCTGACGCAGCCTGTCATACTCACCAGTAATGCAGTCCAGAAAATGCCCATGAATAGGCTCTGTTTTTGGTAACTTTTGATCATGAAACTTAAATTATAATTGAGGTCTGAGCTTAATAGCATTTTCATAGATATAATTGATATTAAATAGATGGTAGGGTATTTCCTGAATTATTACAAAAACAGGCATACAAAATAGTAAGCATTATGCGCATTAACTTCCTGGAATATATTTGGGCGCCTTATTAATTGAAAGCCCGTTATTGTTTTTCATCAAACCACCAGAGGCAGGCAAGATTAGGAACAGTAAGGCTTTCCCCAATGCCTTATTGCGCTAATAAATTTTGCAAACGGTCGGGGTAATTGGTTATAATTCCATCTACCTGCAGGCTGATCAATTTGCGCATATCAGCTTCGTTGTCTACGGTCCAGGGTATAATAGCCATTTTCTGCTTTCTTGCTGCTTTTACTAATTCAGGTGTCACCATGGGATATTCAGGACTGAGTACATCGGGAATAAAACCCAGTTTATCTAAGTTTTGCTTTAAGGTATTGGTGTTATTTTTAGAGAGTAAATAAGAAGTTTTAAATTGAGGGTAACGGGAGTTAATATATTGCAGGGGCCGCACATCAAACGACTGAATTAAAACCCTTTTTTGCATATTAGACTGCTTCAGAACAGCTACTATTAAATCTACAAACACCTGAGGACTTGGATTGTAGTTATTCGCCTGGTCATAAGATTTAACTTCTATATTATACTGTACCGGCTTTAGATGATGTTTTTTAATATAAATTTCTACCGAATCAATTACTTCCGCAAGCAAAGGCTTATAGGTTTTTATCTTTTTTTGCTGCGGGAACTCCGGATCGAATTTTACACCCAGTTGATATTGCCGAACACTATCATAAGGCATGGTAAAAATATTATACGCTTTTTCCTGATTTTTTAAGATTTCGTTACCTGTGGGGGTAAGCATAAAGATATGATTCATAAAAGGATCATGGGAAACGACAACCAGGCTATCCCGCGAAATCACACAATCCATTTCGAGCGTGTTTACACCCAACTTCAAGGCATTGATAAATGCCGGGATAGAATTGCCGGGATAAAGGCCTTTTCCCCCAGCATGTGCTTCAATATCTAGGTTCTTCGCCTTTTGGGCATGCAGCGGAAGGGTTAAAAACAAGAAAATGATAATTAAATTATTGCTGGTCATTATGCCTAAACTAATTAGAGCCCCGGCACAAAAGTAGAGGCACTATAATCCCTAAGCAACAACGCTGTTTTAGCATTGTGTTAAGAAAAAGTTAGTTTAATGTTATGAGTTTGCAGAGAGATTAAATTATGATGAAACTATTAATAGAGTTGCATAACTTAATTATAAATAAAAACAGACTTAATTTAAAGGCATATGCACATGTATCAATACCCTAATTAACTCTCGAAAGGTTTTCTTTTAGTTCTTACTTTCGTGAGTACTAAAATAGCATAGCATCAAGCCCATATGGTAGATTCCTGTTTCTTCTTACTGATAATTTCAGCACTATCTTTTAAAATTTTAATTAAAGCCTCCAGTTTAAATGGCTTGGACAGGAAGCCATCCATCCCGGCCTGATAACAGGCTTCTTTATCTTCCTGCATTACACCGGCGGTCATGGCTATGATTACGGGTTGGTTAGGATTATGAATTGCCCGGATACAACCGGTTGCTTCTATTCCATCCATCTCGGGCATTTGGATATCCATTAATATAACATGGTAAAAATTGTCCCGGCACATTTTTACTGCCTCTCTACCATTGTTTGCCACTTGTGGGCGGTATCCTAATTTAGTGAGCACTCCAGTTGCCAGCTTCTGATTAATAGCGTAATCTTCTGCGACTAATATATTTAAGGGATAGGATCGTGCAAAATCTTCGGATAAGACAGAATTTTTGGTAATTTCTGCTACCTGAATTTTCTCTCCTGTCTTCTTGAGCTCCATCTGAACCACCTGCTGCAACTGAGCTTGCTTAATCGGTTTAATTAAAACAGCATTAAATAACTCCGGAAACTTTGATTTACTTTCATCGCCAACTGAACTTAAAAGTAATATGGGAATATCAGGATGTTTAACTTTTATGGCTTTGGCTAATTCTATTCCGTTCATCTCCGGCATCTGCATATCCGTGATAATTAAATCAAAAACTTCTTTTTCCATCATTGCTAAAGCACTCTTTCCGGAATTGGCCAGTCTTGGTTTTAATTTCCAATGTTTAAGCTGATTTTCTAAAATAGTCAGGTTAGTTTGATTATCATCAACAACCAATACGCTCTTGTCTTCCTGATTAATACTATTGAGCACTTTGTATTGTTTATTAGAGGTTTTGCCCGCTCCTGCCCAGATAGTAAAACCGAAGGTGGTTCCCTTTCCTACTTTGCTGGATACACTAACCTCACCACCCATTAAATTAACCAAGCGCTTGCTGATGATTAATCCCAATCCGGTACCACCATATTTCCTGGTAGTAGACGAATCTACTTGGGAAAAGGCCTTAAATAAACGAGATAATTTATCTTCCGGAATACCAATGCCGGTATCGTGCACGGCAAATCCTATTTCCAAATCACTGCCGGTTTCCTGAAGCAATTTAACTTCTATAAACACTTCGCCTTTATGCGTAAACTTAATAGCATTACTTACCAGATTGATAAGTATCTGGCGTAACCTTAAACTATCACCGGTAATCATCATTGGTATCAGATGATCAATCTGATAAACCAGATCCAGCCCTTGTTGGGCGGCCTTATTGGCAAACACATCTAACATACTTTCAATGCATTGTCTTAAATCAAAATCCTGCGCTTCCAATTCCAGATTACCAGATTCAATTTTCGAAAAATCCAGAATATCATTTATAACCGACAGCAATGCATCGCCGCTGGTATGGATTAACTCCAAATAATTACGCTGTTCGTGGTCCAGCTCTGTTTCGGCAAGTAAAGAAGCCATACCTAACACGCCATTCATGGGGGTACGTATTTCATGGCTCATGGTAGCCAGGAAAGTACTTTTTGCCTGGTTAGCCAGGTCAGCCTTTTTACGTTCTTCTTCTAATTGCTCATTTAAGCACTTAAGGTCTATTGTTTTTAGATAGAGCTCGTCAGCTTGTAGGCGCAGCTTTTTTGATTGCGTTTGTAATTCTACGTTTAAAGATTGTAGGTTCTCCGAGTGTGTTTTTAAGTCGAGATTAGATTTTTCAAGATCACCGATAGTAAGTTTTAAACTTTTTTTCAATAATAAAAAATGGGCATCTAATTCGCCTATTTCGGTTGTTGAGGTTACAAACGATAAGCTATATTCATTTTCTTCCTCTTTAAACTTAGAATTTATAAAGGCAAATACCCTATTATTTAATTGTTTGATATCTTGGGTAAGAATCTTGGACAAGAATAAACTTAACCAGATTACTACTAAAATAAGTACCAGGGAAATAATTATCAGTATAATTTTAAAATCGGTTTGCAATCTTTCCGTTTTGGTTGCCGTCTCGTACCTTGCCAGGGTGTATCTGTTTCCCAGATCATTCATGATTTTCTGAACCTCTTTATAAACCCCTTGATTATTCATCACGCCCAAGCGAGAATTATACGCTACCAGGCGGTTAAAATTGGTTTTATATCGGTTTAAAGTAATTTCAGAAGCAGAACCTTTTCTATAGCGGGCAATTAACTTATTGGCTAATAAATTATATTCAGCAATATATCTGGCTTCGCCTCTTATCAGGTAGTCTTTTTCATGTCTTCGCAACATTAATAGGTCGAAAATAGGTATTAATTTTCCTTCTTCTAATTCGTGGGCGTATCTGCGCATCTGGCCTTCCGTGCCAAAATCTTTATATCCTTTTGCCAGGTAAAGATGCTTTAGCATAAAGGCCGAATCTGCCAACCTGTGGTGCAAGCCTATCAATGTTTTTAATTGTTTATCCAGGTTAAGATGATTCGTTTCAGCATCTTTAACTATTTGGGACAAAGTACTAATATTCTCTTCCTGGTTACTTAAGAAAGTATCTATATCCTTTTGTTTATGGGTAGTGTAAAAACCTGGTTCATGAAAACCCGATAAAATAAAGTATTGCAGGTAATTGTTACTTTCCAAAAACTGGTGCTGTACCTCAGACAGGTTGTTTGAAAAGTGCTGCAGTTGTTTTTGTTTGTGGGATATAAAAAGATAAACGGCAATCCATACCAAAAGAATAATGATAAAGAATAAAAAACTAGATAAAACCTTCGTCCGAAAAGACTGCTGAATTCTTAAGGGGATTACTTTCATAATATAACAAATCTAATATATATCACTTGATTTAATTACCAGCATGTGTTATATTATTGTTAAATTATTATATTATGATTTTAAATATAAACAAGAAAAATTTATATTATTTTTGCTTATTAAACTGCTTTTAATCCTAATTAAGCAGAAAAAGGAAGTAACTGAGAAATTACAAAAAAGCGCTTTATATAGTTGTAAAAGATTTTATGATTTTTACACCAGATAATACAACTTAAGCTTAATGAATATAAATACAATTTAATTTTATTTCAATTGCATCTTTAATATTAAGTTGACAGCTCCAATCTACTAGCCTCTATATAGCTTAACCTTCAAAATCCTTGCTTTAACTAAATTGCCTTTTTTTGCGAATCCGAAGAATTTCTGGGTTTGACTACAAATTAATGCTGCTGAACAAGCAGTTTACTATGTCAGTGGTTTACATTTTCTTGATCCTCTTTACTTTCTACACATTGAACGTTTCTACTGCTCACTAATGAATAAGTAAGTAAATTAAATAACAAACCCGACCGTCGCAAAACCAGGATGAAGCAAGTTTTATAAGTTTTTAAATAAAAATAAATAATAGTAAACCAACTTAAAGCAAGAGAGTAACTTTTGGGTAAAAGTTCTAGCTAATATTAGGAGAAGTTAAAGGGGTTTAGCAATACTTACTATATGCTGTCAGGCAATTTTGTACATGTTATTTTTCTTAATATTTCTATACTTTACTTTAGAGTAAACTATTGCTTTACTCTTTCTTTGATTATCCATATCCAGTACAATTAAATACCAAAATATTAGAAAGGTACTAAATAATATAAATCCTAAAGCTACAATTAGATAAACAGGCATTTCAAAATTATGGTTGTTAATGTATATTAATTCTATTATTGATTACTAGATGGTTGCGTAAATAATTAAACAATAATAAATATATTTTTAAAATCTAATGTTATTGTAATGTTAACTTTTTCTTGCTTATTTATAAGAATAGTACATTTATTAAAAATACATACTTCTTTAAACCTTATTTGATAAATTCAATTTATTGTTCAAACAAAAAACTAGTAGTTTTTCTATTATTTATTTGTTAATTAATCATTATAGCCTTTCATTCAGCTATTTAATGTATATAATTGTAAAAAATACAGGTAATGAAGACCAGAAATATTCAGTTAAAGGCCCAGAATAGCCAAATAAACTTACATGTTCGGGTTGGGATTGATATCAATCAGAGTAACAACAACTTGTTGATTCAAAAGGCTCTTGTGTTGTATCAAGACTTATTTCAGTTCCTAACTAAAGGTGATCAGAAATTCTTAGGAGAAAAAAGTGCCCCATTCGTAAAGTTTTCATTTGAAGATGATTTTTCTAAACAAGAAGAAGAAAGCTTTAACGAGGAGGAAGATAACTTTGAGGAGGAAATTTTAGAGGAAGATAGGTTTGAATCTGAAGATGATGAATTTGCAAATGAATTGTACTACAAATAAATTGCTTGCTTATTTTATAACCAGATTTAAAAGATATTTCCCTAACTAATCTCATTAATGTACCCAGGTACTAAAGTGAAATAATTATTCCTCGTTCTAAAAATCTTGATTAAAGATAGAGCAATTATTCACGTTTTTCCTTCTAGTTTGGCAGTAACAAATTAGTAATATAACCTTAACTAAAAAGGTTTAAATTCTTCCATGACCTAAACTAATTTTGACATTCCTAAATGTTGAAAGAAAAGCGATTAGATCGGGATCAAAAAAATATAATGGAAGGAATAGTATTTACCATGTTTGAAAACTTAGACGTTTCAACTCTTAGTTACGAAGAAAGTATGGATTGTCTTTATTATTTAGATATTTTGTTGGAACAGGATGAAGGTCCGGAGAGTTTTGTAAGATATCAGTTGTTAAAATTAAAAATTAAACTCCGGATAAGTGAATTTAACAAAAGGGCAGGTACTGGCTCTATTATTAACTTGAGAAAAACTATTACCAGAGTTTAAATAACATTAGTAAAAAGTAAATTATTTTAAATGAAATTAATTTTAACAAACTACCCTAAACAGCATAAGTCCTTACTAGAGGAACTCGCTAAAGTGTTAAAATTTAAAATAAGTAAGTTCAAATCTGATTTACCAAAAAGGGACAAATTGTTTTTTACTGCCCTAGAGGAAAGAAAAAAAATCGGGCATACTGACCAAAGCTGTCCGGCAGGATTTTGAAAACTCGCTGTTCGATTCGCTAAATGAATTATAAGTATTACACGCTCTTCGTTGAAGATGTGGAGCAAGTACCACAAAAAACTAAGTTGGCCCTGGTAAAAGTATTACAGAATTTAGAGGCCGCTATCCAATTAAGCGATATCCCCAATTTGCAAAAATTGGAAGGCTTTAAAAAAGCTTATTTTATCAGAATAGATAATTATAGGCTGGGTTTATACCAGGAAAAAGAAAAGCTGTTGCTGGCGCGCTTAATATTGGATCAGGAGTTTACGGATCAGGTGCTACCGGAAACAGAAACTTCTTTACTGAATACTAAGCATGCTGCCCCTCCAGCCCCTATTACCAAGAAGCGAACCACTACTGTTAAGCTAATTGGGGAGCCTTCAACAAAAAAAGTCAACAACCAGAGAAAGCCGAAAGCAAGTTAGCAGAAATACCATCTCAATCTCTTTTCTGCGTTCACTCCCTAATTCAGCCTGCCTGCTATAATGAATTTGCAATAATTAATGATTACATAATGTATTTTTCATAATTGTAAAGGACTTGCAGGCGTTACTAGAAATAAAATTCATCTTTGTAAAGTCATGGAAAAACTAGAGCAAGCACTCTTTAATAATAAGTTTCTTGATAACTGGTATAATCATTATTACAAATTAGAAGCTTATCTAAAGCAAATTAGCCCTGGTCAGCTTCAAGATAATGATGCTATAGATGACAAATTGATAAGTTGGATAAATATCCAGAGCAAGATTAAAAATATGCTTCCGTTTGAACTAAGAAGTAAGTTAGCAGCTCTGAATTTTGACTTAAATGAGAAAATCAATATATGGGAATATTGGTACGGGCAATTAGCCAGTTTTGCCCAGAAGAATGGCCATACCAATCTGCCCACTGAAGAAAAATATGAAGTTTTAAAAGATTGGTTATTGCGCCAAATTCAAGGTAGAAAATATTTGTCCGATAGCCGATTTTGTAAATTAGATGAGTTAGGCGTTAATTGGAATTTGATTCTTACCCGCGATCAACGGTGGGAGCAAATGTATTTAAAGTTAAAAGAATTCTATGATACGTTTGGTCATAGCCAGGTGCCACAAAAGTGGGTGCAAGATCAATCCCTGGCTAATTGGGTAGGCGTTCAGCGCCGAATGCGGGCAGCACAAAAACTACGTCCGGATCGGGAAAACCGGCTTCATAACTTAAATTTTATTTGGCACATCAAAGACGTATTTAATGCGCAGTGGCAACATGGCTATCAAGAGTTGAAGTTGTTTTACCAAACACATGGACACTTTAGAGTACCCGGTAAGAATAAACAATTAACCAGTTGGATAGAAAACCAAAGAACAGCTAAGAGAAACAACCTGCTTTTAGCTGAACGGGAGCAACAACTAAATGCTATTGGATTTATTTGGAGTTTTAAAGATATAAAGCAAACTCAGTGGGACATAAATTATCAGGCTTTATGTGCTTTTAAACAAAAATATAAACATTGTTTTGTTCCTGTTAAGTACAAAGAAAATAAAACGTTAGGCAACTGGGTTGCTTCCCAAAGAAAGCTGGAAGCTATGAACCAATTAGCAGAAGCGAAAAAGAAGAAGTTAACCCAACTAGGTTTTGTCTGGAGCAGCAGCACCCAAATACAATTGCAGTCGACTTATGATGCGCAATGGGATCTTAATTTTGAAAGACTGAAAATATACCAGCAAGTATACGGTACTTGCCAAGTTTCTTTGAAATTAAACCCGGTACTGCAGCGCTGGACCAGGTGGCAGCGCTTACTTTTTTACGAAGGCAGGTTGTCGAAGGAGCGTCTGGCCAAGCTAAATGAAATTCGGTTTCCCTGGAACATTCAGGAAGCTTATTGGATGAAAATGTATGAAGCGCTCACGAGTTTCAAGAAACAATTTGGGCATACCAGAGTGCCGCATCAATGGGCCTTAAATTTACAACTAGCAAGTTGGGTTTACCGCCTAAAAGTAATGAAGTCAGAACTGACCGCTCAGAAGATTGAATTACTGAATATGATTGCGTTTGACTGGAACCTAAAGATTAAAACCGTAGTCTCCTGGGATAGTATGTATAACCGGTTACTAAGCTTCAAGCAGGAATATGGTCATACCCGCGTTCCAGTTAAATGGCCACAAGATCCGAAATTAGGTAAATGGGTAAGCCGGATGCGGCAGGAAAAAGACAAACTTTATCCGGAGCGTTTAGCTTTACTCAATAGTCTGGCTTTTGATTGGGGCTACCAATTTGCCTAAATATTTACCTGATTTAACTTAATTAGAGACTGAAAGCTGTCTTAATTCGGTTTAGAAAGCCCACCCACGGTAATTTTCTTTTTGCTTCTACTGTAATACCATAATGATGTAGTAATTAAGCAAAATTACTTAGCACCTATAAGCTTTAATCTTTATCAGTTAAGGTATTTAAGAAAGCTATAATAGCTTTAATCTCGCTTTCTTCTAAATTTAGTTTATCAGCGGGCAGGGTTTGGTTTTCTACCGGTAATCCTAAGCCACTCCCGCCGCCCTCGTTATAAAAGTTTATTACTTCTGCTAAAGTTTTATAAGAGCCATTGTGCATATAAGGTGCAGTTTGGGCTATGTTACGGAGTGTAGGTGTTTTAAAAGCATATCTTAATTCATCTATAGGGTTGTGAAAATAACGGCCTTGGTCGGGATCTATTCTGAGGATTTTAG
>Ga0210040_10005860_pt1 | contig 15503 bp, 12 predicted proteins | sample CryGeyCG12114_NA_FD_185462 | JGI IMG/M metagenome (GOLD analysis project Ga0210040, IMG submission 185462) | Groundwater microbial communities from aquifer - Crystal Geyser CG19_WC_8/21/14_NA (SPAdes) (version 2) | ecosystem: Environmental > Aquatic > Deep subsurface > Groundwater | place: USA... | reverse complement strand
GTGTTCTTCGGCCATTTTGGCGTGTACGGCCTCTACCACCACAATGGCGTTGTCGACCACGATACCAATGGCCAGCACCAGCGCAAACAGCGTGAGCAGGTTGATGCTAAAGCCTAGCAGCTGCATGAAAAACAGCGTGCCGACCAGTGCCACTGGCACGGCCAGGGCCGGAATCAGGGTAGAGCGAAAGTCCTGCAAAAACAGGAATACCACCACAAACACCAGTAAAAACGCTTCGACCAGCGTGCGCAATACCTCGTGAATACTGGCGTCGAGAAAGCGCGACACGTCGTAGGCCAAGCTGTAGTGCATGCCGGGCGGAAACGACGTTTCCTGCAACTCGGCCATGCGCTCTTTCACGTTCGCAATAACCTCCGAGGCGTTGGAGCCGGGGCGCTGCTTGAGCATGATGCTGGCGGCGGGCTGCCCGTCGTTTTTCGACACCATGTTGTAGTCCATCGAGCCGAACTCTACGTCGGCCACGGCGCTGAGCTTGAGCACCGAGCCGTCGGGGTTGGCCCGAATTACGATGTCCTTGTACTGGCTGGGCTCAAAAATTTTGCCCGTGTAGCGCAGCACGTACTGCAATACCTGGGCCTTACCGCCCGAGCTTTCGCCTACCTTACCCGGAGCCGCCTCCACGTTCTGCGCCCGAATGGCCTCTACTACCTCGTCGGTGCCCACGTTGTAGGCCGCCATGCGGTCGGGCTTCATCCACACCCGCATGGAGTACTCGCGGGAACCCATGATTTCGGCGAAGCCTACCCCATCAATCCGCTTCAACTCCTGCAACACGTTGATATCGGCGAAGTTGTAGATGAACTTCTCCTTGATATTCGGGTCGTCGCTCATGATGTTGAGGTAGAGCAGCATGCTGTTCACCTCTTTCTCCGTGGTTACGCCCGCTTTAATTACTTCCTCCGGTAGCTCGTCAATAATCGTCGTCACGCGGTTCTGCACGCTCACGGCCGCCAAGTCGGGGTCGGTGCCTACCTCAAAGAACACCTGAATGAGCGTGGTGCCGTTGTTGCTCGACACGGTGGTCATGTAGGTCATGCCTGGCACGCCGTTGATGGCGCGTTCCAGGGGCGTAGCCACGGCCTTGGCGCTCACCTGGGCGTTGGCCCCGGTGTACTTGGCCGTCACCGTCACGGACGGTGGCACAATATCGGGGAACTGGGCAATCGGCAGCGTAAACAGCGCCAGGATTCCCAATAGCGTGATAAACAAGGAGATAACCAGCGATAGTACCGGCCGCCGAATGAAAATATCAAACATAGAGAGGAGAAGAGGGGGTAGGGTAGATAGAAGCTAAAAGGTTTTGGCAGCACGGCCGACTCGGCCGGCCGCTGGCCCTACTTAGGGAGCCTGCACCAGTAAGCTATCCATGGTAATAATGCGGGGCTTGATCTTAGCACCGTCGCGTACGTTTTGGGCGCCTTCGTAGAGGACTTTCTCGCCGGCTTTCAGGCCCGAGGCGACAATGTAGAAAGCGGAAAAGCGCGTTTTGGGCGTGAAGCTGCGCATGTGCACGTGCTGGCTTGCATCCACTACGTACACGTAGTTTTTGTCTTGCAGCTCGAAAGCGGCTTTCTGCGGCAGCAGCAGCGCGTCGTTCACCTTGTTGCTGAGGCGCACGCGGCCGGTGGCGCCGTGCTTGAGCAAGTGGTTGGGATTGGGAAACTGCGCCCGGAAGGCAATAGAGCCCGTGTTTTCATCGAACTCGCCCTCCAGGGTTTCAATCTTGCCGGGGTAGGGGTAGGCCGTGCCGTCGGCCAAGCGCAACTGCACCACGTTGTTGTTTTGATCCGGGTTTTTCAAGCGCGCCTTGCGGTACTCCAGGTACTCATTTTCCGACACGTTGAAGTAGGCGTAGACCGACGAGTTATCCGATTCGGTAGTCAGCAGAGTACCGTGGTCGATGAGACTGCCGGCCTTCAAGGGTAGGCGGTCAACCATGCCATCAAACGGCGCCTTTATAATCGTGTAGGAAAGGTTCAGTTGGGCATTCGACTCGCTGGTGCGGGCATCCGTGATTTTGGCCTGAGCCGCGACTACCTTAGAGCGGGCCACGTCCAGCTCCGTCTTGGAAATGATATTCTTGCTGACCAGCATCTTCACCCGGCCGGCTTCCATCCGGGCCGTCTGGGCCTCGGCCTGGGCGGCGGTCAGGTTGGCGCGGGCGCGGGTCAACTGGGTGCGAAACTCCGCCGCGTTTAGACGAAACAAGGGTTCGCCGGCTTTCACTATTTGCCCTTCGTCAATATAAATTTTATCTAAAAAACCCTGTACGCGGGCTCGGATATCCACGTTTCGTACAGCCTGAATATCGGCAACGTAATCGTGGTATAATACGGTGTCCCGGGTTTCTAGCGTCGTGACAGGCAGGACTTGTTCTTCCGGATCTTTTTTCTTTGTTTCTCCATTTGCATTACATCCGGCTACAAAAAGGACGCTCAGCAGTGGAAGTAGACACCGCAAATTATTTCTCATAAATGGTTACTTTATTTTCCTTGTGGTTAGAGCCTTTAAAAAGGCTGAAGATAGTGGCTGCCTCACACAGAACGAGGGCTGCCGGGCGTACGCAGCACAGGTGAGCTTTGGATGAAGAGGCGGCTGATACAGCTATTCCCTACTCCATACGGTCAGATTATCAGACGATTTTCTGCGTAAAAGGATGCAAGCAGGCAGGAAATAACCCAAACGAATCGTTCGGGCACAGTGGCGTTCAGGAGATGGTACTAGCACAAAACCAACCGGTGCAACGCACCCCGCAATACGCGAAACCGCCCTCTCGATGGCAGCATGTGGGCAAAATTAAGCTAAAAATAGTATTGGCAGCAAGTAAATAATGCTATTTACACGTAGTTGTTTGAGATAATATCAAACAAAAATAATTGTAAGAAAAGCTCTGTTAATTAATACAGCTTAGTATACTAAACTAGTGTTATAGCGTATAGGTTCGAATATATAAGTGATATTTAATGAATTAGTAGACGTAATTATTTTCTCTTGCATATTCATATTATTGCATTACTGTTATATAAATATTGAATAACAATTATGGATTTCGGAGGCAGCAATTTTTGCTAGTCTACGTATAAGGGGGAGAAAACAGTTGCCGCCGCCAAGCGGTTAATTTGGCGAAGTTGGCAAGGCGCTTTACCTTCGCCGCACGTTACCCTACAACCCGGTCCCGCATCCTGCTGGACCGATAACCCCTTCCCCTTATGGCTAAGATTAAAGTTGCCATCAACGGATTCGGCCGAATCGGCCGTCTAACGTTCAAGGCGCTGCTCGACCGCGACAACGTAGAAGTTGTGGCCATCAATGACCTGACTGATAATCAGACGCTGGCACACCTGTTAAAGTACGACTCCGTGCACGGCCGCTTCAACGGTACCGTGGACTACGACGACGACAGCCTAACTGTTAATGGTAAGCACATTACCGCGCTGGCCGAGCGCGACCCCAAGAAATTGCCTTGGGGCGACATGGGCGTAGACGTCGTACTGGAATCGACAGGCCGCTTCGTAGACGAAGAAGGCGCGGGCCAGCACATCACGGCTGGTGCCAAGAAAGTAGTGATTTCGGCTCCTGCGAAGGGCAACATCCCTACCGTGGTACTGGGCGTAAACGAAGATATTCTGACCGGCAACGAGACTATCATCTCGAACGCTAGCTGCACTACCAACTGCCTGGCCCCCATGGCCAAAGTATTGGATCAGGCATTTGGCATCGAGAAGGGCTACATCACTACGGTGCACGCCTATACTTCCGACCAGAACCTGCAGGACTCTCCCCACAAGGATCTGCGCCGCGCTCGCGCCGCTGCCCTGAGCATCATCCCCACCAGCACGGGTGCCGCTAAGGCAGTAGGGCTGGTGCTGCCCCAGCTGCAAGGTAAGCTCGACGGTATCGCCATGCGCGTGCCCGTGCCGACCGGCTCAACTACGGACCTGACCGTTATTCTGAAGAAGGAAGCGAGCATAGAGGAAATCAACGCCGCTATGAAGAAAGCTTCGGAAGAAGGCGAATTGAAAGGCATCCTGGAGTATACCACTGATCCGATTGTAAGCGCTGACATCGTGGGCAACCCCCACAGCTGTATCTTCGATTCGGAGCTGACTTCGACCAACGGTACGCTGGTGAAGGTAGTAGGCTGGTACGACAACGAAACCGGCTACAGCACCCGCACCGCCGACCTCATCCAGAAGTTGGGCGAAAAAATGAACGGCTAAGCCTTCCGGCTACCGTCCGCAAAAGCCGGTCCGAGCAATCGGACCGGCTTTTTTGTGATGTGTGCGGTAGAGCATTAGCGCCGTAGTGCATTTGACGCCGCTGTTGTGCAACTTGCGCAAGAGACGAAAGCAAGCTGTCTACTTCACTGAATTGTTACTACACTAACTTATTCCGTTCCGTTGTTGCGCATCTGCTTCATTCTGAACCCCGCTTCGGGTACTAGTCGGCGGCACGATTTACCGGCCCTGCTGGCCCAGTACCTCGATCCGGCGCGGGTGCAGTACGAAATTCGCCCTACTGAGTACGCCGGCCACGCCGTGACCCTGGCCCGCGCCGCGGCGGAAGAAGGCTGCCGGATAGTGGTAGCCGTGGGCGGCGACGGCACTGTGAATGAGGTAGGGCGGGGACTATTGGGCACCGGCGCGGCGCTGGGCATTTTGCCGCGCGGTTCCGGCAACGGCCTGGCCCGGCACCTGGGCGTGCCGCTGGGAGTAGGGGCGGCCATCAAGCGGCTGAATGCGCCCCGGTTCCAGCATATGGACGTAGGTAGCATCAACGGGCATGCGTTTTTTTGCACAGCCGGACTAGGGTTTGATGCGCACGTGAGCAAGTGCTTTGCCCTCGCGGGCACCCGCGGGCTGGCTACCTACGTGCGGGTAGCGCTGCACGAATACCGCCACTATCAGCCCGTGGCCGTGCGGGTGCAACTGGCCGATAAAATGCTGGATACTAGCTGCTATGTGCTGGCTTTTGCCAATGCCGCCCAATACGGCAACAACGCCTACATTGCGCCCCACGCCAATATTCAGGATGGGCTGCTGGACCTTTGTTTGATTGATGCCCTACCCCTGTGGCGGGCCGTGCGGGTAGGACTAGGGCTGGCCCTGGGCGACTTGCCTACTTCGGGGGCCGCCACTTACCACACGGCCCGGCAAGTGTCCGTCCACGCCGAGAATCCGCTCGGTTTTCACGTAGATGGCGACTACATTGGCGAGGCTACCCATTTTGAGGTGGCGCTGACCCCGCTGGCCCTGGAAGTAGCAGTGTAGGGTAGGGAGTGGTCATTCAATGCTTATGTCCGCCTTGTTGGCCCACCAGAAACTAACGCGCGAAATCACGTAATAAACTAAGATAAAAGACTTTACAAGACGTGCTATGAAAAACCATAAAGGCCGCGAGGGCATTGTGTATTCTACCAGCTCCGAGTTCAGCTACCAATACAATGAGCCTGCCGCCGCCGCCACGCTGCCGCCCCAGCAGCAAAACCTGCGCGTGCAGCTCGACAAAAAGGCCCGCGCCGGCAAAAAGGTAACGCTCGTAACTGGCTTTGTGGGCACCGATGCCGATTTGCAGGCCTTGGGCAAGGTATTGAAGACTAAATGCGGGGTAGGGGGCAATGCCAAAGACAACGAAATCCTCATTCAGGGCGACTTTCGCGACAAGGTGCTGGAGGTACTGCTAGCGGCCGGCTACAAAGCCAAGAAAGCGGGGGGGTAAAACCAGCGCCGCCGCCGGGCGTATGCATAAGCAGCTATGGACACCGAATCCGCTTCCGAAAGTACTACTGCCCCACTGGCCGACGCACCCCGCGTTACCGGGCGTCAGCGCCTGAACCTGCGGGGTGAGCTACTGCTGGCCCTACTGCCCACCATTACGGTGCTGGCGGTGCTGGCGCTGGTAGAAGCCTACAGCCACCAGCGCCTCCTGTTTGCTTCGCTGGCCTCCAGTGCCTTTCTCATTTACCTCGACCCCGAGCACGCCACCAACAGCGGCCGTACGTTGCTGCTCTCGCAGTGCGTGGCCGCTGGCGTGGGCTACGGCTGCTACACCCTGCTAGGGCCGGGCTACCTGCCCGCGGCCCTAGCCATGCTCACGGTTATCGGGCTGATGGTGACACTGAATGCGGTGCACCCGCCCGCCGTGTCTACGGCGCTGAGCTTTGCCTTTCAGGGGCAGCATGAAGACAACCTGCTCCTATTTGCCGCGGCCGTTGGGCTGATTCTAGTGCTGGTAGCATTGCAGCGCGGCTCTGTTTGGATTCTGCGCCGCCTAACCCATAAATCGTCAGCGGCCGCCGCCGCCCTTACCCAATGATTGCTACTCCCGAAAGTCTCGGCGTTGAAGGTTCCGTTATTGCAGTGGTGCAGTGGCTCAAGCTGGCTGTGGAGGCCATCGGCGCCCTCATCATTGGGTTGGGTGTACTGATTGCAGGCGTGCAGTTCGTGTGGGCGCTCATTCGGCGGCAACCGGCCAACTTCAACTCTATCCGGCTGATGCTGGCCCGTTACCTGGCCGTGGCCCTGGAATTTGAGCTAGGAGCCGATATTTTGAGTACGGCCATTGCGCCCGGCTGGGAACAAATCGGTAAGCTGGGTGCCATTGCCGTCATCCGAACGGCTCTCAACTACTTCCTGTCAATGGAAATGAAAGAGGAAAGCAACACCGCGCATGAAAAACAAGTAGCCGCCAAAGCGGCGGGGAGTGAGTCAAGAGTGAAGAGTTAGGATTGGAGGGTGAAGAGTTGGTTTGTCGTTTTGCGCAAGCGGACGCTGAATAAAGGACGAAAAATCACCTCTTCACTGCTAACTTCCAACTCCTAACTGATTAACCGCCCGCAGCATGTCCTCTGGTGTATCAATGCCGATGGTTTCCAGTGTGGTTTCGGCGGTCCGGATGCGGTAGCCGTGTTCCAGCCACCGCAGTTGCTCCAGGCTCTCGGCCACCTCCAGGGGGGAGGGCACCAACTGGGTGAGGTCGGCCAGTACGGCGGGGCGGTAGGCGTAGAGTCCAATGTGGCGCAGGTAGCGGTGGTGGTGCAGCCACTCGGCCTGCGGGTACTGGCGCTGGTAGGGTAGGGGGTGGCGGCTGAAATACAGGGCGTCGGCGCGCGTATTCAGCACTACCTTTGGCAGGTGCGGACTTAATAATTCTTCCTCACTCACCACAGGTTTCACGAGCGTACCAATCTGAGTAGTAGCATCATCCTCGAACAAGGCCAGCAAGGCATTAATCTGCGCGGGGTGAATAAAGGGTTCATCGCCTTGGATATTCACGATGCAGTCTACCGGCGTGTTGAGTTGCTGGTAGGCTTCAAACACGCGGTCGGTGCCGCTGGGGTGGGTAGGGGACGTCATCACTGCTTCGCCGCCGAACGCCCACACGTGGTTCAGAATCCGCTCGTCGTCGGTGGCCACTACCACGCGGCTGAGGTGGGCCTGCCGGGCTTGCTCCACCACCCGCTGAATGATGGATTTTCCGCCCAACTCGAGCAGCGGCTTGCCAGGTAGGCGGGTAGAAGCGTAGCGGGCAGGAATAATACCGAGAGCGTGGAGCATGGGGCAGGGTAGGGGAGGTTCTGAGGAGGAAGCGTGGGCGGAACGCCGCAAATTACGGAGCAATCCGCGTTCAACGCGCACCAAGGGATGGTACTGCGCCGAGTTATCTTTATCTTTCGGCAATATTTATGCTGGGAGTCGGGTGATGGCGCTATTTGCTACTGTCCTGAACTTTCGTCCGCGAACCGTTGGTATGATGCGTTTTTTGTTGCTGCTCGCCGCGTTAGGCTTCACCGGCCTGTCGGCTTCCGCCGCTATCGGTCCGGTGGCGCCCCCCGATTCTATTGGGGTAGAATACCGGAATAATAAGATGCTGATCAAGCACCGGGTAACCCCCGGCGAAACCCTGTACGGCCTTTCCCGCCGCTACAAGGTGCCGGTAGAAGATATCGTAGGAGCCAATCCGAAGCTAACGGGCGCTCTGATTTCGGGGCAGGTAGTGATAGTGCCCCGCACCCGTGTGGTGCTTACAACGCCCGCCGCGACGCCCAAGCCCACCGCGCCCGCTATACCCGCCGCGGCCCGCGCCCTGGCCACCGATGCTCAGGGCAACCGCGTATACGTGGTGCGGCCCGGCCAGACGCTTTTCTCCATTGCCCAGCGCTACGGCGTTGCTACCGCCGAGCTTATTCGCCTGAACCGCCTGCCGGCGGCGGGTACCGTGCGAGCCGGCCAGCAACTGATTATGGTGCCAGCTGATGCTAGTGCCACTAAGCCGAGCCCGGCCAAATCGACAACGCCCGCTGCGGCTGCTAAGCCCACCGTGCCCCCGCCCGCAACGCCCGCGCCTACCCCCGCCCGCTCCGAGGAAACCCGTAGCAAAGACCCCCTACCCAGCCCAAGCCCAGCGGCACCTGCGCCTACCCCCGCACCCACCGAAGAAAACGAGGCGCCCGAGCACGCCAACGAAATTGTGAGCCGGGTGAGTGAGAGCGGCCTCGCCGCAGTTATCGACGGAGCCAGCACTGAGAAGTACTTGGCCTTGCACAAAACTGCCCCCGTAGGCACCATCATGCAGGTGCGCAACATTATGAACGGGCAGTCGGTGTACGTGCGCGTCATCGGGAAGCTGCCTGATACCGGCGAGAACAACAGCGTGCTGGTGCGCCTCTCGCCCCGCGCCGTGCAAAAGCTGGCTACCCCCGACGCCCGCTTCCGCGTAGAAACGTCCTACGTGCCATAGCCGGTGAGATGGTGAACTAGTGAAATGGTGAGTTTGACGTTCTGCTTGCGTATTCGCACATTTTGCGCCAGTAGAACGTCAAACTTACCACTTCACCATCTCACTTTTCACCGGAATGAATACCGCCCAGCTGCACGATTTTCTGGAGAAACACTACGACCGGTACGATCAGCCGGCGTTCATCCAGCACGACCCGATCAGTATTCCGCATCAGTTCACGCAACGGCAGGATATTGAAATCAGCGGCTTGTTTGCGGCATTGCTGGCTTGGGGGCAGCGCAAAACCATTATCAACAAGAGTAGGGAGCTGCTGCGCCGCATGGACGACGCGCCCTACCAGTTCGTGCTGCACCACTCCGACGACGACCTGAAGGGCCTACTCGGTTTCTGCCACCGCACGTTCTGCGACACCGACCTGCTTTATTTCGTGCATTGGCTGCGGTGGTTCTACCAGCAGCACAACTCGCTGGAGGCAGCCTTCCTAACCGGAAGCACGCAGAAGGAGCGCTTGGAAAATTTCCACACGCTGTTCTTTAGTCTCCCCGATGCTCCCCAGCGCACGCGCAAGCACGTGGCCACGCCGGCCCGCGGCTCGGCTTGTAAGCGCGTGAATATGTACCTGCGTTGGATGGTGCGCCGCGACGCCCGCGGCGTCGACTTTGGCCTGTGGACGCGCCTTTCGCCCGCCGACCTGATTTGCCCGTGTGATGTGCACGTGGAGCGCCTGGCCCGGCGCCTAGGCCTACTCACCCGCCGCCAGGTAGATTGGTTAGCCGCCGAAGAAGTTACGGCTCATTTACGGAGCTTTGACCGTCACGACCCAGTAAAGTACGATTTTGCTTTGTTCGGCTTGGGCGTGGAGGAAAAATTCCAGGCTGTTAAGTAACTACAAATTACTCAGGGTGTTCCTGTTAAGTAGTGTTGAGCTTGCAGCAATAAGCTGTTGCCGAAATTAGTAGAAGAAAAGTCGTTTGACGATGACTAGGAAAGGTAACAGTATTATTCTATTAATTAATAATATTTTGTCTTTAATAAACTATAGGGGGATCGTAGCGTAAGAAATAGTAAGAATTTAGTTTTTTAATATAATCCCCCAACTATGAAACTCCACACTCTTCTCTTAGCATTTGCCGTAACCGCTGGCATGGCCAGCTGCTCTAGTTCCGCTCCCGCCGTAACCGTAGGCAGCGACCAGCGCGGTGGTTCTAACCAAAATGCCGGCCCGTATATCAACAACACGGCAGGCACTGATTCCCCCGACTTTAGCAAGTACAAGACGTACTCTTGGGCTTCGCAGGTACGGGACGAAAATAACACGACGTACTTTCTGAACGATCTGCTCTTCAAGTCGATGGTACGGGACGCAGTAGACCATGAAATGGCCTCGCGCGGTTATAGCTATTCGGCAACCGGCGGTGACTTGGTACTCAACTTCCGCGTTTTCGACCAGCCAACCGAAATACGAACTAACGACAATCTGGGCAATGGCTACTGGGCCAGCAACGAAGCCTACCCCTACAACTCCCGTGAGGAAGTGAAGCTCGATAAAGGCAGCATCTTGGTGCAGATGATTGACCGCACTAAAGGCGTATCGGTATGGCAAGGCTACGCTTCCGGCTTGACGGATGGCGACGTCTTCAACAAAGACAAAGACAAAGTATACACGGCAGTTGGTCAGATATTTAACAAGTATCAGTACCGTGGCGACAAGCTGTAAGCTTCACGTGAAAACAACTTGGAAAGAAGCCAGAGTGCGTAAGCATTCTGGCTTCTTTTTTTGTGGCTGAGTAGGCTGATGCTACAATTCGGCGACGGCCTACTGATCGGCTTGTCATTTTGAAGCCTTCATCTGCGCAAATAAGCGAATCTTTCTACCGCTAGTTGGTGTTTATCTTTGTGAATTCTATCCGTTAGCCACACCTGATTCTCTTTGATCTTCCCCGTTAATTTCGAACAAAAAATAGGCTTTGCGCAGTTGCGCGAGCTATTGGATTCGCTTTGTCTGAGCGCGTTGGGCCGGCAGTTTGTGGCCAAGATGCAGTTTCAGACCAAGCACGATCAGTTGCTGAAGTTGCTTCAGCAGACCGACGAATTCCGCCAGCTACTGCAAAGCGGCGCCGATTTTCCTGGTCAGCATTATCACGACGTGCACTCCCACTTGGTGCGGGCCAACCTGCCTGGTGCCTACCTCGACGTAGCGGCGTTCTTCGCCATCAAGATGTCGTTGCGGACTATTCGGGAGGCGCTGGTGTTTTTTGTGCGCGCCGAGGAAGGGCTCTACCCCACGTTGCGCCTGCTGGGTATTGGCGTGCAGGTAGACCGCAACTTGCTGGCCACCATGGATAAAGTAGTGGACGACGACGGCCACGTGCGCGATAATGCGTCGGCGCTGCTCTCGCAGCTGCGTCAAGAGTTGATTAACCGCCAGGGGCAGTTGCGCAAGCAGATTGCCGGCGTGCTGCGTCACGCCCGCGAGCAAGGCTGGGTGCCCGACGGCGCCGAGCCTACTATCCGGGGAGGGCGCCTGGTGCTGCCAGTACTGGCGGAGCATAAGCGCCGCGTGAAAGGCCTGATTCACGACGAGTCGGCGACGGGGCAGACGGTATATATTGAGCCGGAGGCCGTTTTTGAGCTAAATAACGACATCAAGGACCTTGACAACGCTTATCAGCGCGAGCTGATCCGCATTCTGACTTCCCTCACCGATCAGCTGCGTCCCCACATTCCCGACCTGCGCAAAGCCTATCAGTATCTGGGCCTGATCGACTTCATTCGGGCTAAAGCGCGGCTGGCGCAGCGGCTGGAAGCCACGTTGCCCCTGTTGCACCCGCGCCCCCTGATGCAGTGGCGCACCGTGCGCCACCCATTGCTCTACCTCACGTTTCAGGAGCAGGGCAAGAAGAAGCGCGCCGATGACGAGCCGACCGAGGCCCCGCGCGAAGTGGTGCCCCTGGATATCGACCTGACGCCGGAGCAGCGGATTCTGCTGATTTCGGGGCCGAACGCGGGTGGTAAATCAGTAGCTATGAAGACGGTAGGGCTGGTGCAGTACATGCTGCAATGCGGCCTGTTGATTCCGGCCGACGGCACCTCGGAGGCAGGCGTGTTCGAGGATGTCTTTCTGGATATCGGCGACGAGCAGAGCCTGGAAAACGACCTCAGTACCTACTCCTCGCACCTGCTGAACATGAAGCAGTTCCTGCTGTTCGCGGGCAAAAAGAGCCTGATTTTGATTGACGAGTTTGGTACCGGCACCGAGCCCGTGCTGGGCGGCGCCATTGCCGAGGCTGTGCTGAACCAGCTAAATCAGGCGCGGGCGTTTGGCGTGGTCACCACGCACTACACCAACCTCAAGAACTTCGCCGAGCGCACTCAGGGCATCGTGAACGGGGCCATGCGTTACGACCCTGAGCAGCTACAGCCACTTTACCGCCTGGAAATTGGTAAGCCGGGTTCGTCATTTGCCATCGAAATTGCCCGCAAAATTGGCCTGCCCAAGCAAATCGTGGAGCGCGCTACCCAGCTTGTGGGCAAGGATAAGATTCGCTACGACCAGCTGCTGGAAGGCCTCGAAAAGGAGAAAACCGACTTGGAGCAGCGTACCGCCGAAGCTGCCAAGCAGGAGCGCCGGCTGAAAAAGGCTGCCCAGGAATACCAGGACCTGAAGCGCTACCTCGAAGAAACTCAGCTAGATGTATTGCGGGACGCCAAGCAAAAGGCCAAAGCCCTCCTCAAGGACACCAATCAGCAGATCGAGGCGACCATCACCGAGATCCGCCGTGCCCAGGCCGAGAAGGAGCAGACCAAGGATGCGCGGCAGAAGCTCGACACGTTTGTGCGCGAGAAGCTGCAAATCGAGCCGCCCAAGGCGCGTCCTACCCGCGAAATGGCCAACGCTGCCACTCTGCAACCCGGCGACCGGGTGGCCCTACTGGGCCAGGAAGGTCACGGCGAGATTGTGGCCGTGAAGGGTAAAAACGCCGAGGTGCTATTCGGCGGCATGAAGACCTTCGTGAAAGTAGGCCAGCTCGAAAAACTGAGCCGGGCCGAGGTGCGCGAACGGGAGAAAAAAGCCGAGCGCACCGTGTACTCCGGTGCCGGCGCGGGCCTTGACCTGACCGGCCGCATGGCCGATTTCAGCCCTACCCTCGACCTGCGCGGCGAGCGGGCCGAAGAGGCGTTGCACAAGGTAATGGCCTTCGTGGATGATGCCGTGATGTTCGGTATTCCCGAAATTAAGGTGCTGCACGGGCGCGGCAATGGCGTGCTGCGCCAGGTAGTGCGCGACTACCTGCGTTCGGTGCGGTCCATTGCCACCCTCGGCGACGAACACGCCGACCGCGGCGGCGACGGTGTGACGCTGGCCGTACTGAAGTAGGGGCGCTTGGCAGGCGCCCGCCATTGTTCTGGCAGAAAACCTGTCATTTCGACCAGCGGGAGAAATCTCGCGTGCTCCTAGTAATTCCTGATGACTGAAATTATTACCACGCGAGATTTCTCCCGCTGGTCGAAATGACGGGCTGGTACGTAGTGGGCACCTACATGATGATCCTACATGATATTCACCTCTGGGTGCAGCTCCACGCCAAATTTTTCCCGTACGGAGGCAATGATTTCGTAGGCTAGGGCTTGAATATCAGCGCCCTGGGCGCCGCCGTGGTTCACCAGCACCAGCGCTTGCCGGTCGTGGACGCCGTGCTGACCGCGGCGGTGACCCTTCCAGCCGCTCTGCTCAATGAGCCAGGCCGCGGGCACCTTCACGCCGCCGGGTACGGGGTAGCCGGGCAGGTTGGGGTAGGCCGCTTTCAGCGTATCGTATTTGTGTTGAGACAGTTCGGGGTTCTTGAAAAACGAGCCGGCGTTGCCGATTTCGATAGGGTCGGGAAGCTTACTGCGGCGGATGGCCGTAACGGCTTCGCTCACTTGGCGGGGGGTAGGGTCGGCTTCGATGCCCATATCCTCCAGGGTGGTTTTGATGGCGCCGTAGCTCACGTTGGGCTGGGCCTCGCGCAGCAGCCGGAAGACCACGTTGGTGACGATGAACTGATTTTTGAGCGGGCCTTTGAACACGCTTTCGCGGTAGCCAAAGCCGCAATCGGCCCGTGAGAAGGTGCGCAGCGCACCCGTGTTAATTTCCAGCGCCTCTAAAAATTCAAACGTGTCTTGCAGCTCGGCCCCGTAAGCGCCGATATTTTGCAACGGCGCTGCGCCCACCGTCCCCGGAATCAGCGACAAATTCTCGATGCCGCTCAGGTCCTGATCCAGCGCAAACTGCACCAGCCCGTGCCACGACTCGCCGGCGCCGGCGCGCAGCAGGGCTGTGCCGTTGGTGTCGTCTTCCGACGTTATTTCCAGGCCGCGAATCTCATTTTTGAGTACTACGCCATCAAAGTCCTTGGTGAACAGCAGGTTGCTGCCGCCGCCCAGCACCAGCTTGTCGGCTTGCTGCACCTCGGGGAGTAGGAGTAGCGCCCGCAGCTCTTCGGCTGAAGCGAAGCGGGCAAACAGCCGGGCATGCACGTCGATGCCGAAGGTGTTGTAAGGACGCAAGGAAACGTTGGATTCGAGCATGGAGCAAAGATAGGCTGTAGCGCGAAGCTCCGCTTCGCGTAGCGTTGCTGACTACATAACGACGGTCGTTCAACGCTACGCGAAGCGGAGCTTCGCGCTACAGCCTACCGCACCCGGTAGCCATTTACCGCGTAATACAGCAGGTAGGCATAGCACCCGGCTGGTAGCAAAAATGCCAAGCGGAACCCAGCGTTGGTGGCCACGAGGCCCATTAGAGGGGGGATGATAGCGCCGCCCACAATGGCCATAATCAGGTAGGAGGAGCCTTGCTTGGTGAACGGGCCTAAGCCTTTGATGGCCAAGGGAAAGACCACGGGCCACATAATGGAGTTCATCAGCCCGCAGAGCACGATTAGCCACAAGGCCGTTTCGCCCGTAGTCAGCACGGAAGCCAGCACCAGCACCACGCCGATGGCGCATACCCCTACTAGCAAGAGGCGGTCGTTGAAGCGGCTGAGAAGGGGAATGCCGACGATGCGGCCGACCATCGAGCCGAACCAGTAGGACGACACCAGCACCGCGCCCACGGCCTTGGTGAAGCCCACGGACGTGTCAATCGGTTCGGGCGACTGGCCGAACAGGGACGCGGCCCAGTTGGTGGCCACGCTCAGGCCGCGCACCAGCGCCTGCGTGAAGCCGCTGAGCTGCGCAATGCCCTGCGACTCGCCGTAGCGAATCAGGAACGAGCCCAGCCCTACCTCCACGCCCACATATAGGAAAATGGCCCCAATGCCCAGCACCAAATGGCGGTAGTCCAGCGCCGAGCGGCGGCCAGCCACCACGGGCGCGGCGGCTTCGGTTTCGTCGGCGGGGATGCTGTCGATTTCGGGGAGCTTGAGTAGGAAGAACGTGCCGGCCAGCACGGCCAGGAAGATGGCCAGCCCCAGGTAGGGCGTCTTCACCAGCGCCGATTCTTCGGCCAGGCGCTCGGCCGTGGGTAGGGAAGCCAGCCGTGCCTTCAGCACCGCCGAGCCGCCGAACAGCAGCAGCCCGCCCACCAGCGGCGACAACGTGCCGCCCAGGTTGTTGGCCACGCCCACAATGCTCACCCGGCTAGCCGCCTGCCGCGCCGGCCCCAGCACGGCTACGTAGGGATTGGCCGCCACTTGCAGTAGGGTGATGCCCGCACCCAGCGCGCCCAGGCCCGCCAGAAACAGCCCGAACGTGCGCGA
>Ga0210040_10005859_pt1 | contig 15505 bp, 4 predicted proteins | sample CryGeyCG12114_NA_FD_185462 | JGI IMG/M metagenome (GOLD analysis project Ga0210040, IMG submission 185462) | Groundwater microbial communities from aquifer - Crystal Geyser CG19_WC_8/21/14_NA (SPAdes) (version 2) | ecosystem: Environmental > Aquatic > Deep subsurface > Groundwater | place: USA... | reverse complement strand
TAAAGGTAGAATTCTCCATGGTCAAATTTCAGTATTCATAGTCTATGTTTTCTTAATGTTTGTTTACAGCACGGAGTCACAAGTCGTGTTACACATGCCTACGAGCTTATGATATGTATTAATAATGCATTCTAGTACCGTTTGTGCAGTATACATTCCAATCGATTCCTTATGTTTGCATAAAAACGTAGCTTGTTTCTGCCATCTTCATGAATAAAATAAATATAAAATGAAATTGAGAAACTTCGCACACATCATAATGTACCCTCTACTTTTTACTAATACGTCTTGCAACTGGATTACCACACAACGGTTCATTTCAAAATGAGCTCTATAAATGTATGTTGGTACAATATATTTTTACCATTTATGTCTCATCATAAGTTATTGTAAGTATTTGGCATCCTGGAGCTACTTACACAGCAGGCTTCACGGATTAAATCCACTTAAGTACTCGAATTTTCTCCAACATTATTATGTTTGTTTCACACGAACGGATGAACACAAGTTCGTTACTATTATGCAGTGTGATATTTATGCGTACATTTTCCTAATATGACTAACTGACTGACGTGCCATTTAACAGTGGCACTGGACCGGATCTTTGTTTGGTTTACCGTTTGGTCATTTTTGTGAGCTGATGGCTATCTCTAATCGTAAAGGCAGTACTATAGTATTTAGATTATACAATGCTATAATGTAGAGTAAAATTTCATTGGTGCAAATGTTGAAACCATTATCATGATTACAGTAGTGGGAAGTATGGTCGTTTTATTTTTTAAACTAACTATTAGGGAGAGAACTGCGTTTACATATGAGTATGGTTACTTAAACCAAACAAAGCTATCATGTTTATGAAAAAGAATATGAAACTGCGTGATGTAATGTAATTTCATGGAGACTTCCAATTCCAAGTTTACTGCTACGCCTTATATTCGTTCATTAGTTAGTTTGCATTCCATTTTATATGCAATAGACTCATCCACACGCACAAACTTGCCTATGGATTTATGCAAAATGATAGGATGCATGGAATACAACAGTTCATAGTAGCTGTTACACCATGAGGTCTGGATAGAACGGCTATCAAATTTTCATTTCTCCTACACAATATACGGACCGGTGGACGCGCAGTAATAAAATGTCCCAAATGGGGGACTGGGATAGTTGAAACGCACAGAAAAAATGCATACTAGTCCGATCGTGAGATATAACAACATATGCTCTTGCTAGTTAGTTAGTTAGGTGTATGGACAAGTGATACAATGCATGCATTTTCTCTCTCCAAACTGAAAGAGACTTGTTCTTCATGCTCCCTATTGTACACAATCTAATGGTATTAACTTTTAGCATAAAATGAACGGACCCGACCGAACCCAGTATAAATGTTTTAGGACGGTTGACTAAAAATTATGCGGTCCTTCATGTGCGACGGTTGTGCTACACGAGAAGACTGGATGATTTAGCACTTTGGCCAGGATGTAATGTCTGATCACACACAGAATGTGTTTAACTAGCAATTTTGCTATTCATGCTCTCACTATAGATGAGCAGGTAGTAAAAAATGGCTGAATTCGATGACTAAATAATAATAGCGCACGCATGAATTTCACAAACCTCATGCTACCCTAGCCAAGAATAGAACACATTGCTATAATATATGGAACATTTTACTGTCATTGTTTCTCACAGTGGTTTCATTGAACAAAAGGCATCTTCTCCATCTTGTACATTTTTCCCTTCGGGTGTTTGTTGTATTGAATGCAAAGTATACAGATATAAAGTAAGTGATCGCGGCAGTAGCTACTATAGGCTACCACATCCCTGTCTGGTATCTGTTTAACGATGCACATATGAGGTCTGTGTACATGATTGAGGGCAAACTGAGGAAGGCAAAGCCACACAATAATATTATAGGGAGGTAAGAAGACGACGGCGATAGATGATAGACTTTAATCTGCGTGCCTGTCTAGCCTTACAGCTGTATTTTTTCACTCTATCTGTTATGTAAAGGATTTAAGGTTTGATGCTTCCGTACCTAGGCTGGCAAGAAATACCCTTTTTATACGAATTTATGTAGAGCATAAGAAGCAATCACTATTTTTCCCTGTTGGTTTACTAAAATGTTCTTTTCCCATCCTATTTGTAGGATAGTTAGTATGCATGATTTTATTTACTTTATATATAAGGATTGAGTAGAGGATTCACTTCCGGAGTTTAACTCGTTTTTTGTACGATCCACCGTGGTAAGATGAATCCACAAGAATGTGCTTAAAAAGTGTGAACGTGAACTTTTCCCCTTTTTTATTTTAAATCACAACTCATCATGGACTTGCACATGTTTGGTATAAAACCAGAATTCGATTTAATCGGAGAATCGTGAGCTACATGTTACCTCACTGGGTACAAGTGCTATTCTCGCTTACGAATAAGAACAAGGTAAGCTGTGAAAAATGTATAAGATACATTACACGGATGAATGGCTCTCTATTTCTGCTTCGCTCAAACTCGTTGATGCATTATCCAACTTTAGAAACACATGGTGTTAGTGCAACCTTTGTTTAAGTTGCAAGCATTCAACTCATTAGGAAACTTGAATGCATTCTTAAGAATGTTTTAGTGCCTTTTGTGTTGTTTGCAAGTTTAAAGTAATGTCTTCATTGGTCACTTTTGACATGGGCGCAAAAACTACAAGGCTTCAAGAAATGAGTTGAACATTTTGTGCTAATGATTTTTCAACAATTTGTATTCCTCAATGCCGTTCGAAACGGGAAATCTGTCTTTGATCTGAAGTTTTATAATGAGTGATGATTCTCATCTCATAATGTACAAATTTATGTGCCCATGTGTATTAACCTTGGTTCATTGATTACGAGTGGCCATGTCATGTCATACGATGGGTGTTATAAGAGCTGAGTGAATTCTGTAATGTTGTGTCGGCAATAACTAACCAACTAATAAGTGGCCAAGCGTACTAAAAGGCATTGTCAGGGAAATAGAGACATTTGCAAATGGGATTTGATAAAGTTCACTGTGCGTTACTGCCTGTATCTTCTCTCAAGTCTTATGACTGTGCAGCAAGATAATAGAGTCATTTTCAGTTGGACGACTCATAGACACAGACAGGAGGAATTAATGGCAAGGACAAGTGGAGTGAGGCAAAGTGGACGAATTAAAACAATTTGTGATGTAGCTCACAAATGTCGCTGCACCTTTACCAGCTTTATAGTCAAGCTCTAGTTTCCCCATAAAATACACAATCTGTTAAATAAATACTTGAAATCTGTGTGTATAACACCACTAGCTGAATCTTATAGTAGTAGCTTGCTATGACTAACATTTTATTTTTCACAGGTCCATTTTGTCCTGTTAGCTGTTTTTACTATTAACATATTGCGCTCTTTTTTATCTTGTTAGTTCAAGTAAATAAGTCTGAGTAAACGTTGCGATAACTTACAAAATACACGTAAAAAATGGAACTTGGCGTACAAAGACTTCTTCTTGTTTCATTACCACATAGGAAACTTGTTTCTCTTGAGGATTTACTTTTTGTGATTAAGTTGACACTCAAGTTATTAGGAATACACCACTGAAACCTATATGGGTATTTGTTGGTATAGAGTTGCATTTTGCTTAATCTCTCAGTCAGTCAGTGTGTGTGAGCTTCCCTGGCAGCATGTGTGATACTTTATTATACTATATTCCACTCCCTATCTCATTCTTCACTCAACAGAGCTAAGTATGTGTAATAATGTGTGAAGTCAAACAAAGGAGTTCAGGAGGACCTACTACTAACTAACTAAATGACATTGCTATACTTCCAACTGAGCAGGCCTGACTTCAACTCTTCCTCATTCCATTCTCGAATATAGCAATAGCAAGTTACTAACGGTGACAAATATCTACCCCTATAAGTACATTATTTATCGAGAGATTCATAAACAGTGGAAAATAAAAACCACATGATGACTTGTCTCATCTTTCGTCTGGGAAATCTAGTGAGCTGGAATGACATAGTCCTTTTAGGAAATGGGATTGCCCTTCCGAATTTCCTTCCACTGTTACTGTTACATTGGGTTTCCATTTGTTTCATCTTATGGTGTACAGGTTTGAGTTGAGTAGTGAAAAAATCCAAAAGTTTCTTCATCATTGCACTTCTTATGGTCGTTAGAAGTAGATAGATAATATATTTGCCGTCTCTTGTATAGCTGATATTTGTTTGCTATATTTGTACTGTTTTGGTCAATCTTTCATATTGCAGCCTTCAATGCTCGTACATACGTAGGGCAGAGGAAACACTTTCGTACTATTTCCACTATCGAATTGCCATTTTACGCAGAATAAATCAAAATTACTTTCAAAATGTCTGACACAAAAAGGAATTTATGTGTCGAATAACTTTATTTATCTTAGAGTCTCGTGCCTATATGCATGTGGCATCTATTTTTGGGCAAGATTTGTTTTTCTTTCTGGGAAATAAAATTGCCAACTTGTACTGCCTCGCAAGAATTAGACCTTCATTTCATTAATAATTCAGCATCTATCGTTATGTTGAATCACTCCATTGGGCTCCTACACATAGCTTGAAAAATGTATGCTATCGATTCCCCTCTCCACTTTTTCGCTCTGCTGAATGCAATACTGGATAACTAATGTTTTTACATTTTTCTCTCTCTTTGTTTCTGTCCGTTGTTAATGATCTAAGATATTTCTGTTTCTTACGGGTATCTCGTGATAATACGTCCCTAATGATAATTGCTGTGTTTAATAAAAATGTATTATCAAACTTCTAGATTATTGCAGCCTTAATCAGTACTATTGCGTGCATATTTACTTTGCTCATCACCAATGATGCTACCAAAAGTTCTCCCTGAACTAATACTGTATCATTATAATTCACTAATGATGTTGTGGAACCCAAGAAACATAACAGCTACCATTAGACGCCATTAAGTATGCATTAAAGAAGGAGTTAGCATAAATGGGAATATTATGGTGACGAGAACTTACTAGTCTACTCCAAAAAAAGAGTTCACTGTAAAGTTTGTTAGAAAAACTCTGCTCGTCTATAAAATCTTCACCTTGTTAAGCTATCGTACCGTGTAATCATCATCTGTGGAATACCTTCTTGATTTCAACTTCTATCCGAACTAGCGTTTTGCAAACTCTGAGCCTTATATTTAGGCTGGCTACGTATATTCTTCACTCTTTGTCGTTCTTTGCCACCAATGCTTATTATCATGGTTGTATATCAAGAAAATGTATACCACTTGGATCAGTTGGTAGTAGGGTTATGAAAAAATAAAAAGGAATGTCCTTTGTTCACTTTTCTCCTTTATTCCCTTTCCTTTTTAACATAGTGGCTTTATGTATTTCATCAGTTGGATAATATCTATTGCAGTAGTATTCATTCCAAAGTTGGTTTTATTCCATTCTTCTCTCTGTGCATCTATAATACACGCAAGAGACTGGTTGTGTTTGTATATATAGTATCTATATCATCTATCTTTTCTCATTTTGCCGTTTTTCTTGTCCCTATGAATAGGGAATGGTGGTAGCAATGCAAGTGTTACTATTTGTGTAGTGTGTATGAGGTGATATCATTACCTCTCATGGAACTCTTTTCTTCCTAGTACTGCCTGATTCCATCTAATCAAAGTAACCACATCTCTTGCTACACATGGAAACACATTCTTTCTTATCTTATTATGTGGACTACAATAGGCCTGTGCTGGTTCGTTCAGATAGTCCGAGCGAGCATTCGTGCATTACGCTGGATACTATTGTACTCTCTTCACTGAATCAACCTATTTTGTCTACTTTCTGCATTATTGCATAAAAACGATAGTGTATGTAGACCCAATAGTCTTTCCTTCATCAAATTAGACTACTACCTGGATGCAAGCTATGCTAAACGATATGTAATCTAGTTAAGACAGTATGCTTCACTAATACATTGATTATAGTGTTGCGAAAAAATGGCAATATTCTGACTCTGCAGTGAGATTTTTACTTCAGTCAGTGTTATATTATCAATAAAGCTAAAATAACGAGAAAAACTATAATTTTCTGTACTTACTTGAAAAGCGTATTCCTTGTGGATTTTTAAAATGTCACGATTTTTCCGAGTCCAGTAAAAAAGGATTAACTTTCAATTCTGGATTGTTATGATGAAGTTTATCATTTGTAAACAGAACGCACAATCTTCAGCAACTTTGTTTATCTAAAGTTTAAGGGGGCTGTGGCAATGTCGTATTCTCATTCATTCATATGATTATTGGAACAACAGTCGTGTATGTGAATATGACAAGTCGTTTGTGAATACTTTGCAAAAGAGGAAAAATACACATAAAATTGGTGACGGCTGCTGTACTTTGTCTTTTTGACGTCCGGATTCTTTTTTGGGTAGATTTTGCATGAAAAAGTCACAAGATCTATTCATACATAATATGCATAGAGTTAGTACACGTGAATCTTTCCTTTACAGGTTGAGTTGACAGGTCCTCTTATTTTTAACGTTCCGTCGTTTTATGCCATAAAGGTTCTCTTGTTAGCTTCGTATATAGCGTGGCAAGGTTTTTTCACTACTCTTTTTATATTGTCACAGACGGTTATATTCACTGTCACATTTTTCTCACAGTTATTTCCATGCTCTCCAGTTCTGTGGCAATCATAATGTGGCACACAATGTGGTTGGAAATCGTGAAAGCTTTGTGTACATGTGAGGGACCCAAATTCACAAAGAGCATATAGATGAATATTGTAGTGACACTATTTGTAGCTTCTGTTTTGAACTCAAAACTCAGTTTATTTTCACCCGCAGTATGTGTAACATTACATGGTTTGATATCGACACTTTAATAAATAATCGAATCCAATATATAAGGGAAGCAATTTTATTGGTACGAATATTTGTTTTGTACCCATCCGGCACAAGTAGAGAGATAAGAGCTGTTAAAGTTTTCCACATTAAACAAGGCTTCTTAGTTTATTTGGTAGATTTTCATATTTTGTCGACCAGTGCGTAGTAATAATTGTGGTCAGCTCATATTGCATGCAACTAGCGGCCACAGGCAATTATTAATGTCTGCATTTTTCTCCTGTCCTCTTTAACAAGGAACGATTGGTGTTTTTCGCTCAAACTGGTTAATAATGCACAGCTTCCGATGAAAGGGTTGTGTTGCTAGTGCAACTTATAGTTAGCAGCAGGAGCAGTGAATGCAAATTGCTATCAGGATTCCAATCTTAAATGAAATGAAATGGGAGGAACTCTCTTGTTTCAGGTTTCTCGCAACTCAGTTATAGCTGAGATTTGAAGTCGAGCTTCTATTCTGTATTAAACTAACTGAATAACTCACTAACTAACAAACTGATATCGCAAACGAGGGTTTTCCTGTGTAGGTTTGTACAAACTTTTTTGTGTCTCTTTATTTGTTTCCACTGTTCAGTGTCAACTGTGTGCCAAGTGTTCGTATTTATTCACTCAATTCTGTTCAATACAAGAAATAATTGTGAACAAAAGAGGAGTTTTACGACGTATCAGTGAAAAGTACTTTCTTATGTATACTTAAAAAGGTGACACTGTAAGTATTATTCCTCGTTTACGAGCTTATGCTAAAAGCAAGTTCAACTTCAGAGTCTTTTGTCTGTTTAAGATACACTTAGACAATTAATTACACTCAAGAGACATTGTAAACGAACTAACACTTTTTTCTTTCTCTCCCTCACTCACTGAATTGTATGTAAATGAATGGTTGATAAGGTGTTGGACAACAAGTCTTAACTGCGGAATGCAATGTGGATGAAGACACATTCCTGTTAAAAAAAACACTGGCTTGTAAAACTCGATGCTTGAGAACAAAATGGTGATGATAATAGTTTGCTTGCTTCTGCACTATTAGTCGTTAGTTCTTAAGTAATGAGAATGTGTGTACAACGTTAGTGCTGTAATTTCAACTTTTTTGGACGTAATCTTGCACACGTCCGATCTGGTGAACGTTACACCTGAGACTGAACAATGTGGAGAATAGTTGTACCATTTCATCCAAATAGCTTACCACCATACTAACTACTACATGTGGGGAGAGTGTTTCCTACATTTGCGTTGCATTCACTTCTCATTGGCTTCAGTTTGCCTGGGTATTCAACCCTTGTGTTGTTATTATCGTTGGCGCATTCACTACTGCATTCATTTCATTGCCAGTGTGTATACTCTCAGTAACATGCTGAGCAATGAACGCTTCCAAAAATTATAATAAAGTGAATCTCACACTTGCTCAGGCCTTGTTGTTTTAATGGCGTCGAAGGGAGAAGAAATTCCCTATCTATGGATCATTGTTGATACAAAGTAATGCGTATTAAATTTTGGAAAAATGTACATTATAATTAAGTTGGTTTCTCTGAAGCAGTTACTATTTCAATTTCAGTGTGTTATGTAGCCTAGTAGTATGTATGTGGCAGTTATCACTGTAGCCAATTTTTTATTTATTTTTGAGCAAACGAAACTTGTTAGTTCCCAAATAATATTTTAGTGAAACTATTGTGTGCGCTAGTAATAATCTGTCAAATAGGTTGGTATTTGACGAGAAGCAGCCAGGTAGGTATGAAATAAACGAAAGGCATTCATTTTCCCCTTGCGTGTATTATTCTTGGTAGGTAGTCAGTCAGTCATGATAGGCAAACCTTAAGTAAGTAAGTGAGCATCTTCCAGTACATGTTGGATTGGACCGAGTGAATCTTGTTAGCGTAAGTAAGTAAAGCTAAGTTGAGCTTAGTTTGAGCACTGCTCACAGATCTATTCCTGTTATATAAGGGAACCATAGACAAGAACAAAGAGCACAGATACATTGAGCATGCATTAGAGTCAGTTTACTTGTGCCTCTTTTCTGTACGGTCACTTGAACATGGGAAGAAGAGGAGATAATCAGGTATACATACACTATTCACTCTGCTTCAAGTATCATGTCTCTTATAAGTATAGAATTCTTTATAAACACATAGGGTTTTAGTCAACTAGTTAGTATAAGACAGATGGATACATAATAGTTATACTGGCTTAAAAAATGACTTGAATACATTTCATTGCTTTTTACCTGTATATGGGTAGACTAGCCAAGGAGTTGGCTCGTCTATGTGAATCCATGGAACAACATTCTACAGCAAATGAACCTGTTTTTTACATTCGTTGTATTTTATACTCTTGGGGGGTTTTGTGTGTGTAGAAACGGGGGAACGACTGTGTTCTACCCTTTAACTTGTTTGTGATTCCTAGCTGACTCTATTAGTTAGTTAGTAGGTAAAAAAGCGGAGCCTATGGCTACTTGTATGCAGTGGACTGAGAGAATCCATTTACTTATTATAGTACACTTGATGACTGGATATGCATTTTTCATTGGAAGCGAACAGGTATCCTCTGCTAATATTTGTGTAATGATTAGGTGAGCGAGTTAAGTTAAGTTAGTTGGTTGCATGTACATGTTTCACGCACTGTTATTTCCATTGAAAGCACTGATAATAGCTAGTATAATGGCCTGTGCTGGTACTGGTGCTTTTCTTCATGGATCGCTCCGCTCACTTGTCCAAAAAAGAATGGGAGGTTTGGCTCCAAAACTATTTCATGCACGAGAGAAGTCAGAAAAAGTAAATTGGTGGCAGCAAAATGTAAATAAGGTGTATGAGTGGGATAATATAAATACTTTTTGCCTCCTAAAAGCAGTCAGAGTGGGCAAAATAAGTGCTTGAAAGAAGATGGATGGTATGGTACTCTTGACTTTTCTGTGTATTATTATAATATCCGTATTTACTGCTGTTCACTAACCTAAATTCAGTTTCTGTCCGTCTGAGGGAAAGTGAATCTGCAGCTATAAATGTAAAGTAGATATGCTCTTTAAAAGCTCTCAAGTAAATGCGAAGAGGCGAGAAGTGAGCAACCAATTTGATATTCATGGTAGGACTGCGTTGATAGGAATTCAAACAGCAATTTGCCCAGGATGCTAACAAGGTGGTTGCATCTAAGTTGTGTTGTAATATGTAACCAGTGGTGGTTTGCACGACGAGTGTGTGTAGTGTGAAACCAACTAGCCTTACTGATAGGGAGCACTTTTATTATATGAACTTGTTCACCTCCAGTGGGAAGAAGTTGTACAGGAACTAACAGCAAGTACTTAAGTTGTAATATATAGTTGCAAGTAATGATAACCTAGGTGAAAAGGAAAGATGGAAGATGTGTGCCCCTGGGCAAAATTTGCTATTTGCCTCTACTAGTTGAGTTTTAAAATTTCAGGATGTGTGAATATGTGCATATCAAATTATGTTGTGAAGACTGGAGAAGTATAAATGCTTAAATATAGCGTATAGAGATAGGAATTTTCGGTTTTTGGCCAACATCAAACAATTTTATAAGCTGCGGGATAAAGCAATTACAGTTTATTTCACAGTACAATGGTAAAGTCATTAAGTTTGAGCAAATTCAAAAAGTTATCATCCTGGGTTTAGCAGGGCTCTTGCTACCGTGAAATTGATTTATTTACATAAATCTTTCACTTTATAATGTAACTCTTACACACTTTTGAGTATGTTTGAATTCATGAGCCTATAGACGTGCACATTGCAAAACTGCATGGTGGTGTCAAAAATTGATTCCCTCTAATATATTTCAGAAATAAATGGCTTTAAAACACACGCACAAACGCATGACAGTATCGTTGAGCTCATTACCAAACCCTTTCAAATAAATTGGCTCATTAAAATAGAATGAAACTAACTAGTTACACTGACAGAGCTTAGTTATGACTATCCCTCTTGCATCTTTTACAAATCATGAGGACAACACATAACATGCATTCATATTTTGCCGTTCCTGTAATGCATTCCACTCTATGCGCTCACTTTAACTGAGCTGACAATTTTCCAGACTGGAGCACGATTTATGCATTTACTTGTTCAATCATAAGGTCTCATGTACAAATTATACAAGACAAGGGGTGTAATACAGGCACAGAGAATACAAAAAAGACCGGAGACGAAAATTGCGGGCTTGCTACGATGACTAATAATGCACCTAGACATAGCAGCTTCAACGCAGCCTGGCCGTGTATTACAGCGGGCGAACTTATCCCATCTTTCTCTCGGTTGACTGTTTTAAAATGAATGAATGCTGCAAACGCGTGCTCCTACCGTCACTGTTAATTCCTTCAAAAATAAATTGTTAGTGGGCTGGTTATATACTGTAGGCTCACTCTTTGAGAAATTAGGAGTCGTCTTGTTTGAAGAAAAAGGCTGTCAGGCTTTACGCTTTTGATAGTTACCTTTTATGATTGGCAGACATTCACTTACTCTCTTATTTGTGGTATAATTATGCAACCAGGCAGCTAATAATATAAAGTAAACGCGGACTGTTTTTGCGAATTTAATATTATTATTTATGTATATTGGTATTTTTGTGTTTGTCTTTGTTATTTTGTTTTTTGTACTTTCTTGACTTGTTTTCTCTATTGATGTGCACTGTGCACGCTATATACTGCTTACGTGTCAAAGAATTTTCCAATTTCATTTACTGCATCAAATCATTTTGTAATTTGTATCCAGTGTGTGGCTCTGAATAAGATCATTATGGAAAAGATTGACAAGATATCGCTCAAAATGAATGGCACGTCTCTTCACTTTCTCTGGCATGACCGACTGACTATATATATCATTCCGTATGATGATGATCAGTCAGTCAATTTCAGCAAAAGAGAGGTGTGAGCATTTCACAACCCCTGTCACTGACTCAGTCAGTCAGAGTCAGAGTCATGCTTGCAGAATGTGAAATTCTTGCATAGTCAACGCATTTATAAGGACATCAGCAGTTCCGTCGGAGCAAGTTTACATTTGTTCTCGCAATCGTTAGTTGCCATCTTAATGCGAGAAGATGTGGGATTGATTCAAATAAAGTCGCTTTCCCCAAACTATGGTAGTATAATGTATATTACACTCCATGTTGAGCACTTGAATATAATATTTGGATGTTTTTGTACTGTTTCAATCTATTTCCAGCAGAGAATGTCTCTTTTTGTATAAGTATGACTAAGTGACGGAAAATCAAAATGATTCCGTACGAAAACCGATTGGATACCCGAAATTGAGTTTTCATACAATTATTATCAACACAGAAACATAATTTGTGACCCTGCTTGCCTCCTTTAATTTCCTCGTATCCTTGATTGTGAATATTGGGGAATGCAGTGCACATTTTACAGTATATGATTACGATGCGAGGCGATATGAAACTCATCATCAGTATGAATTTACCGCACACAGATGAAAGCTGTGATATGAGAAAGCGTAGAGTATGAGAACACGGCTAAGTCACATTCCCTTGATTTTACAAGCCTGCAAGCCACTTTAAATTAGTTGAAGATTAAGTTTACTCAAAGAAGTTGAGCAAGAGTGTACATTTGAGAATATGTTATGGACTACAGTGTATGGGAAGAAGGGTGGCATCGTTGTCAAAAGACGGACATGAAGGGTTTCTTATACAATTTAGATTCAAATTATGCACATGCCAGATTGAATGTGAGATAAGTATATGAGAGACGGCTTCGTCCGCCGAATGCTCTGAGAATTTAGAGAATGTTCCCATTCTTGATTGTATTATATGTGTGCATGAGGATGATTTCATGCTGCTTGTTTGCATCTATTCCTCATTACGTTCAACATGATCAAGCTATATACAATCTATGCCACACACACTGGCTGACTGACTATCAGTTCAATAATAATTGCAATTCTGTCTAGCTAACGAGTGCATCGTCAAGTTAGTTAGTTTTTTAGTTATTTAGCAATAACGATAAGAGAAAATTAGAGATTAGAATTAAATATCAGTTTATAATGTATTTTCATTAAAATATTCCCCTGTGGCAAACCTCTGTTCCTTTAGCTTCTATCTGTGTGTATTACTACATGTGATAGCTAATCAAGCATATTACAAAATGAAGGCAATTCCCATTATTTTAATGTTTACGTTATGTTTTATAGCAGTAAAGACTATGTTATCTGGCTCATCTATCTTGTAAAAGTTCAACAAGGTTTTCCCATCTACTTTGAATGGAGTTTCTTTCACCCTAATCTTGTTTTGTCCTTTTCATACGATTTTTCAGCTGGCTAATCAGTTCTAGTTTTTGTGAACGCAAAGCTGGTTATAAATATGTGCTGCTGGAATGGCTCCCTAGAGGTATCCTAACTGTCATATTGCACATGACAGACTCGTGTCCCAGTCCGTGCATAAAGGATTAAACTGAGGTCTATGTGGAAAACGTTATATTGAACCCCACACTATTCCCTGTAGTAGCACAGCAGACTTGTGACCGTTGCTATATTATTGTATCTTGCCATGATACAATACAGTAGTTCGTTAGTTAGTAAGCCGAATATTGAGTTAAGACAATAGGATTATCGCTAGAAATGCTACACCTGAGAATTTGTTTTTGATGAATAGCTCGCGGTCAGTCATTCACTCAAATTTGAACAGGAATTATATGCATATGTTCATGCTGTCATATTTCTTCTTCAAATAAGAGAACGAGTTTAATTACAACTGTCCGCCCTCATCAAGGGAGTCCTAAGAGTAATTAGATTTCAGTGGGAGGAGATTATCGCTGAAAAATGAAATGCGGACGTACCTGTTGTAGGTTGAGTTTTAGGAGGGAAAGGTGAATTTTTATAATGCTTCAGTCACTCATCAGTCCATTAGCTGAAACCAAGAATGGCTTTTATATGTAGTTAACCTTGTGAGTTATGTGCCCAAATGGCTTGTGTACGAATATTTTGTGCTTACATGTGTGCACCCTAATCACTTAACGATTTATTTATTTACTCTTTTTCATTACGGTGATAACAGATAGATGTTCGGTAGATTATGAAGTTAAGGCGAGAGGAATTTTTAGCACCGGGTGTGTATACATTATGGACTCATTGTGGTGGATTAGTCTTCATTATTATTCAGATAGTATGGTTCTCATTATTGAATAAGAGAGGCATGAGTTTAATAACTCAATGTGGGTTGCAGGTTAGCTAGTGTCAAATTTACAGTCAAGGGTTCCTACGTTTTACAAACTTCAGATGCAACTCAGCAGGGCCCGAGATAGGGAGATATGAAAAACTTTTGAAGAAAAATATTTTCACTTAGTTGTTGAATTAAATGTTTCTAGATTACAGTGAGAGTAATTTGAAAATTGAAACCTAAGAACTTGCATTTTAGTGTAAATACTACGAAAAAATTGTCAGTGCGTGAATTGATAAAAATTTATTTTTTTAGGATTTATATGGTCACATATGGCGATGTAAAACACGGAGGCATTGTCTGATGCAACTGTATTTTAAAGGGTTCTTAACATTCACAAAAGATCAATAATTTTGTAGCGATCGGTTCACCTGTGTGACCGCAATCGTGTACCCAAGAAAGCGGGACAGACTGACAGACCGACACGATTATCACATAAGCTCTATCTCGGGCTGAAAACGTACCGTGTTACATATGCTCATTCTTCTCTATCATAAATAGCGGTGGCTATGTTGATACATTTAGTTAGTAGTTACATGGACTTATTAATGAGAACTACTACTGCTTCAAACTTAAGTATAAGCAGAAGTTAATGCTAGTCTCTCGTGTATTTAAGGGGGATGAAGGACTGCCCCTTCAAAGTAGTTAAAAATAATCTTTATATGTTGCAAACAAACTCATCTAACATGGGACATCTGTATTTGTTCTGTATGAGCTAATACGGCTACACGTTGATAAAATTATCGAATAAAACGTATTTAGAAGACTCTGAAAGATTTTAATTTGAATAACACATGCATCTCTATCCCTAGTGTTTTACTACGGAATCATTATGGCTTTCTAGTGGGTACTTTATTCTTCTTTACGTGTCGCATATCAATTATCACGTAATGTTTGGAAAGTAATAAAAAAAGATTGAATAACAATCGTCGTCATCCCGAGATATGCAACGGTATTTTAATGAATTGATGATGATGTTGCTAGATACACAAACATCAAACTGGATTCTAGTATAAGTGAAGAAAAATGTGGAAAAAATCCAGTCAAGAATGTTATCAACAATAGTACCAATTCATCGTTCTTTAATACAGGCTTATCTATGCATGCATGTGCTAATAGGTTCAAGAAAAAGACATATCCTGTCTTTCTTTTTTCATGTCATAATAATACTAAATTAAAAGTACTTGGTATATTCCTTAGCTTTTCTCTTATCTTACATTTTTTTGGTAGTGCATTTGTAGGCAGCAACTCTTCTATTTGGTCTTTTACTCTTTGTCTTGGTCATAGAAAAGTCCATGTACACAGCTAATGATTTTAGATGGAGCGCTCAGTTTGTTGCCACTAATGGTTGCTCATGTTCCCTTTATTTGTCTACTGGTATACAACATACATTATGCATGTAAACACCAGGAACTGGTACTGGAGCTAACGATTATTGATTTATTGATGATGAAGTAGCGTGTC
>Ga0210040_10005858_pt1 | contig 15506 bp, 13 predicted proteins | sample CryGeyCG12114_NA_FD_185462 | JGI IMG/M metagenome (GOLD analysis project Ga0210040, IMG submission 185462) | Groundwater microbial communities from aquifer - Crystal Geyser CG19_WC_8/21/14_NA (SPAdes) (version 2) | ecosystem: Environmental > Aquatic > Deep subsurface > Groundwater | place: USA... | reverse complement strand
TGTGGACGCTGTAGCGACACTGGGGAGGCCTTCAGGTGATGTGGACAAGCGAGTGGCCGGCGTGCCTCGGAACTCTCAAGGGAATCCTGGCGCCCTCACTGGCACGCTGCCTGCCGGCGTTCCTGGCGCTTGTGCTTAACGAGATCTAGCCCTGGGCGTCAAACAAGGGTCTCTAGGGCTCTCTAGGGCTCTCTATGGCTACCTACCTAGCCAGATATGGGTCGCTATGGGTCTCCCTGCATCTCTAGGAATCCAATCTGCACTGAGGGCGCAACCATCAACACCGAGCCAAGCACAGACTGACTTTTTCTCCTGTCAATAGTGGACTCGGAAGTCCCACTGGCACCCACCAAGTCACTCACCTGCGTCGGCGCTCGACTCGCCCATCCCATCCCATCCCATCGCTCGCATCCACGCCAATAATCGTGCGGCCTCACCTTTCACCTGCAGCTTCTTCTATCCTGCATCCTCTCCTTCTCTTTTAACACCACAAAGGCATTCTCTCTTTGCGCCGACGGTCGATTCGTCGCCAATCCTATCACATTCCTTCACTGCCCGAGTTGTGTTGCTAGTCATCACTCCTTCCCGTCTGCAATTCTGCACAAACAACCAACAATCAACTCAGCCAACCATCCTTCCGGGCCGTGCCCCAAACCACAAGAAATACAAGACCTTCCTTACAATTTCAATTCATTGAACATACTTGTCCTGAGCGGCTTGTAAAATACAAAGGCCCCTCCAGTACAACCCGGCAGGCAGCCGACTTATTTGATTGCTACGTGTTACCTATATCAGATCCTACAATCCTCAAACCAGAACCAGAATCATCTTGAAATGGCTCCAACAATGGGTCTTGCACGAGCCCTCACCAGGCGTACCAAGCGTACCGAACCACAAGCTCCTCTAGCCAGAGGCAACACTGTCAGATATGCTCCAGGAACTATCAACCGCGCACAAATCTCCATGCCAGTTGAGCTGATCTCCACCACAAATGTCCAGGCGCTCAATGCACCAGACATTCGTAAGATCTCTTCATCGTCATCTTCATCAGTATCATCTATCAACGACTCGGACTTCTCCACTATCGATCGCAGTTTTCTCAGCAACGCGGGCACAGACACTTCGTCCATCGAATCATCGTCACCTGCCACACCTGTCACACCCAAGAACGAGGCCGCGGATTTCTTCGCCGACAAGCTAAACTTCGATTTCACGCCCAGCTTCGAAGCACCGTCCATCCCCCAGCGTGCACCGTCGCACTCTAAGCAAGCCCACGTTGAATTGTCCCGCAAGCGATCTATGCAGCGCATGTCTCCACCACCAACAGCCATTAGCGCACCCAAGGTTCGCAACAGCACCGACATGTTCAACGCGACCTTCGAGTCAAGCCATCCATTCGGACGCGAGCTCGCACAAGTCAATGAAGTTGCAGAGGAGTTCGGTGCTACTAGCGCACTCTTGAACGACGAAGAACAGGAAATGCTAAACAGAGGCCTTTGCAAGTTTGGTGTTGAGGACTATCTCGATGAGATAGCAGAGTTGTATGGTGGCGTGTTTGAGGACCAGTTGGGTGGGTTGGCAAAGCCGTGGATCTAAAGGTCGCGAACTCAAGAGCGCGGCTCGGACAACCATGATGCTTATGACACAAAGGGACTGGAGTTCACACTGCAAGACTTGTGGAGCGAAAAACAATTTATGGAAGTTGCTATCTGCTTCAAGCTTACGACTACTCATGCCAGGTCGCAGATAGTCTGATGGAGCTATAACAACATGTTGAACAGATAGTGGGCTGAAATAAAACACAAGTTTGAGCACCATATGCACACTACTCTTCTTCCTAGCATCCCCTCCATTGCCGTGGTGCTAATACCTCCTCGCACCAATTCTGTTCACGCTTGATCCATTCCAGTCTTCCATCCAAATACCTACACCCTCCTCTTATCCTTCTCGAGCCAAAAATCGCTTTCACTCCTATCAAACATGCTCCATCCGCCGCCAGCCAGCTTCTCACGCTCCTCGATGCCGGACATGCCACATAACTTTCAGGCACCTTCTTTGCCCTTTTGTTTCCCAACTTTATCCTTTCACGCACGAACCTGCGGTATGTGAGTCGGGAGCGGAGGAACCCATTGGTGGCGATGCTGACCAGCGGTAAGCTATCAGCCTCGTGCCATACTACATGCTTGTCCGACAAGCGATGTGATCCACTGCGTTACAACCGCCTTCTTGGTCATTCTTGCTCAGCTACCCCTTGCTTTGGCCGTTGTCTTGCTCACTCGAGCACTAACCCATCCCCCGACTGCGAGCATCTACCCTCGACCCAAGCCGTCCCCTGGCTCTGGAACTTTCTACGTCTGCGAGATGAAACTCAATCAACCGACAGCCTGTGGACCCAGCAGAGCAGAGCCATTTACCCGCTCCGATTAGGTGCCCAGGTATGGTAGCACATACAAGACCTTGGACCAGCACCGAGGGCTCGCTACGTTCCGGAGGACAAAGTACACTATTCAGTATACAGCCACTACTATGTAATCCAAGGGGAGGATGGCGCCACAAGTAAGACTATACACAGCACTGGAAACATCAAACAGAAGAAGAGTAGAGGGCATCAAGATCCCCGACGAGCTATCCTTCGGCAGCGTGCTCGTCGACCGACAGGACCGAGCAAAGACCACTGACATGGAAACCATCCGATACACACCAACCGCCGAGGATTCGGCAAACGCAGGCGAAGACGAACCACATACCCCGGACGCAGGAAACGGAGCTCCAGGATGAAGGTTGCTGGAAACACGATTGGAGAGGAGAGAGAGTGGCTTTGCCGGACTACCAATACACCAAGCATCGATCAAATCTCGCCCGCTGCTGTCTGCTTGCTTGCAGTTATAGATGTTCAGGAAAGGCCAAGCCGTGTAAGGCCCTCAATGAGGCGGACGGACGGTTTTTACATGCAAGTGTTCGACTTCGATTGTCAGAGGTGCCAAGTAACAGAATAGATCACGTCGTACGGAAGCGTGTTTCGGTCGTTCGCAAGCCACCAAACCCTGCCACAACATTGCAAGTCGCACACAGATAGACCTGCATCATGAGTAGGCCATCTTTCGAGGCTGCTTGGAACATCAAACCGGGGACACAAGGAGAAGGGTTCTACTTCGGGTCAAGTTAGTGACTTGGTCAAGATGTTGTCGTCACAAGCGACATGTGCTGCTGGATGTACCACTCCCGCGCGAAAGTATTTACCCTTTTACTTTTAAGCGGCCATGTCTGGCATATTGTCACACCACGAATACGTCCTCAATTAAGCTTCTAACGATTTTAATATACAGCGTAGAGTCGGCACAATCTAATGCTATATCTCTGATAAGTCAAAATGGTTTTACTACGTGGTGTATATACGATAAATATCTAGGGTTAAAATCAAAAAGGGTAAATACTTTTGCTTCAAACATGTAGGTATATGAAACTTGAGACGGGAGAGGCAATCCGTAATCGGTAATCGGAGAGTTTCCATGTTCAAGCTTTCAAACCCGCCAAGCAAGAGGAGACATCTGAAGATGTATTTTCCGTGACAGCGTGAGACCTTCTGCTTGTATTATGCTTAATTACGTCTCGAACTGTCAATCACTTTTGGTTGGAGTCTTCAGAACGTCAGCTTACTTGCACAGTCAGACGCATATTGGGGACACGGAACAATGTCATCATACAGACCAAGTGGCTGTGAGCAGAGTCGGTCGAGAAGAATTCGGTAGGCTGGTCCACGACTTGTACCCGCAGACCCTTGTTACCGATCCTCAGACTGCAGTAGCGTGGGCGCGTAACGATTTCTCGCATCCTCTAACCCCGACACGCTTCCCGTCACCTCACATTTCAAGGACACGCCACATACAACACGAGCATTATCACGTCCATCAACGTTCTTCCTCCTACTGACTTGGGAGACTCTATTGCTGCTGTCAAGGCGTGGCGAAACGCACACTGGCGACCTCCAGACTGGACCGATGATGGACGTGGAGAATAATGCGCCTTTTGCGGATCATTTGGGCCGTGCCGCTGTGGGGCCTTTCCCAAGCCCGTACGAGGACCTCGGAACAAATGGCATCACTTGCAACCCAAGGCTGGATTTATGCTGATCGTTGGCTTGCAGAGAGCTAAGTGGAAGGTATCGAAGGACTAGACAAGTGTGCGGAATGAGCCTACCTGTGGATTCTGCATCGAGACTGTCGGCAACGGCAGCAACGTCCGTCGGACAGCAAAGGCAGGAATTACCAGCATTAGCCCGGACAAAGTACACGTATCTCGCTCTGATCGATATCCTGCTCAGCTCAGGTCACACCGCAGGTTCCATGGACGGAAACGGACCATGCTCTCGCAGCAGCCAGCTCGGCTGGTTCCTGGAGACTTTCAACTGACAGGACACATTAGTCGCTCTTGCGATGCTCGGGGTCAGACAACCCTTGCGGCCGGCCGACAAGGGGGAAAATGCCGAGCTTGAAGGTGAGGCAACGATGTGAGAGCTGTTCTCATGTTGCTTGAATCTCTGCTCTAGAATGTCCGAGAATTCTCGATTAACCTTGACTCCGACGTCGACTTCGAAGAACGACCCTCATGTGCTGCCGTGGCCTGGAGCGAGGTCTTCTAGACTATCGCCACGGGAGAGAAGGAGAGGTGAAATAAGGGAGAAAGCAAGTGATAATCAGGAGATAGTCAGGAGATATTTATCAGCTCCCAATGCTGTTGTGTGTATAGCCGCCGGCGGAGATAGGACGTCCATCGAGGGATATTCGAAGTCTTGGTCTTGCATGAGCCCTTGATAGTCGAGGACGAGTGGAGGCGTGCTAGCGTTGGGCGACGTGAGATGAGCAAGGGGAGACGAGAGCGAGTTCTGGTGGTGAGAGTGGTGAGGGAGCTGATTGGTGGGACTGTGTGACCACCACCTGCTGGCGTGCACGTGCCCCCCACAGCCTCGACCAATGTTTGCTCTCTACGCGCCCAAGAATCTACGTGCCTGACCATCTGTATCCATCTCTGTGTCTTTACCATCCTCTCCCGCATATCACTTGCTGGACCTTGTCCAAAACCAGATGTTCTGTACCAAGCCTCACCTGCCACCGACAGCCATGGTGACTCAAGACCCTGTGCTATCTTGCTTCCACTGTGGGGTCGCAATCAAGCGCCTGCAACCACTAAAGCTATCCAAATCACTCTCTATCATGTCGTTGGTACGCTCGAAGTTGACTGCGCTTCCTCGTTCTGTCCTGTATACCGTACACAAATGCAACCTGCTGCCTCATGCAATACTGCAGCTCCTTTGTCAATAGTACCACGTTCTCTTTCCCCTACATCGGCGCACGCGCCTCTCAATCTATCTTCTGTCTGACCTTGAGCATACCCACGTTCACTTCCCTCGAAAATCTCCGGCGCATAACCCGAAACGCTTGTTCTCTACACCTGCTTTACTCACTGCTTGATATCCGTCTGCGTCGTTGGCTGTCCATCTCATAATCAATACACGAAAGAGCTGGATACGTTTACATTATACCCATATCTACTACTACCACCACCACTACTACTACTATTATCATTACTGCTACTTGATTAGCAGGGAAACGACGGCAACCGGCCGCTGTGCAGGCAACCACACTTGCGCTTCAATCATTGGATGCGTGATGAGTTGCCCTCGTTGTGACTAGAGGTTGGTCCCGAAACCGTGGCACACCCTTGAGCAGCCCCTAGGAAAACAACAGGAACTCCAGTGTAGTCACGTTAGCGATCACTTCCATGCATTCTGGCAGACTCTTGACTTTCCTCTAACACCTCCTGCAAAGTACATAACGACGAACATGTCTGCCGGAGGCCTGTCGAGGCAGCGCTCCATATCGAAGAGGACGGCGTTGCCCGCACTACAGATGCCCTTCAACAAGGGCAAAGAGTTTACCAGTGAACGAGGTTTCGAACCTTGCGCCGCCACAGCGTCCTTGTTCCTGTATGCACAAGGATCGACTGTGATTTGCCTACACCACGATACTTTGGCTATTGAAAGAAGGTTCCAGAAACATGCTGAGGATATACAATTGATATCTGCAGACAACGTCAGTGAAAGGGGTGCTGGTAGATTGGTTGTCACGTACGATGTTGGTCAGACCGCAATCGTATGGGATCTCTTCAGTGGAGAGCAAGTATCACGATTCGCATCGTATGAACCGCTTATGGTTGCATCATGGATGCGGAATGGCAATATCGCTTTCGGTATGCCAAGTTTCCCACTGTACAACTATGGAGCTCACGAATTACAGGAAACGCGAAAGGGGAGGTCATATTATTCGAACCGTCCTCGAGTGAGCATATCTCAGCTCGGACCATATTCGACCCCATCACAGCGCTGGCGCCGTCTTCAGACTGCAAAACCTATGCAATAGGGTATGTCGTCTTTACAGAGCTCCACACTTTAACTAACACACTTTCCAAGGTATCGCAACGGTTCTATATTACTTGCCGCTCTGCAACCCACGTTTACGATTCTGCATACCTTGACCACGTCCCACGGACCGTCACCCATCGCACATCTGACATGGCATGCCTCGTCCTCAAAACAGAAGTCCGACATGCTTGCCACACAGACAGCCGACGGTGATCTGAGAGTCTGGAGTGTATCAAAGCCGCCTACGACAGAGTCACCAAGAGTGATACGTGTTCTGAAAAGATCCGAAAGCATCGTGTCCAGTAACAATTGGATGTCGTGGTCTAAGAATGGGCGCATTGTGCAGTTTTCCCGGAGGTGTGTGAGTTGCTTGGCTCGCGAGTGTGAAACTGACTTGTCGCAGCGAAACGTGGGCATGGGATGTTCGTACAAAACACGTTACTTACGAGCCGATACCGACTGTAGAGTACGTGAGAGCGCTTGCAGCATACGGTCCGACAGGAACACTTTTCACTCTGGGTCCAGACAACACTGTGCAGCAATATGATCTCGAGCACGGTCAGATGGTAGCAAACATGCGACACATGCCTGCAATTGTGCCACCAACGCCGCCTGAAGACAACAAACAGCTTGGTTTCAACACATCTGAAAGTGAAGAAGAGGTCCAGTCCCCAGTAGGACGTAATCGCCACGACCGTAACAACATTGAGGCCGCAAAGAACGAACGCAATCAAATGACAAGTCCATATTCCAACCTGAGCTCGAATTCACGGCCTTCATCACGAGCCAAGCAACAAGACATGACTTCTCCTGCAGCTAAAAGCGAACGCACAGCCACTACGTTTTCGATGAGCACACAGATGCATATGCCACGGGACACCCTTCAAACTTACTCCAATCAATCTCCCGTATCGACAAAATCCGGACGGAAGACATCTAGACTGCGACAGGAAGTGCTGCGAAGTCCAGAGGATCAGCGTATGCACGATTTGTTCCCGTATACTCGCGCCCGGCTCAGCGACGTACCTTATCGTCAAGCACGTACTATGGATGAGTCTCATCTAACACCTGACGACTTGCGCAGGCAAATGCTCAGCGTTGTGTTTGGCTGGGATGACGATATCCGAGATCTTGTTCATGATGAGCTTAGCCGCCATGAGCCAACCAGCCCAAATGCAATTCTTCTCACTACATGGTTGAGTGAAGATCCGGATTATCTGGCACAGGTGATGGGTTCCACCATGGCCGATTCTGGCTTTGATTGGATGCTGCTTGCTCTAAGCACGTTAGACATGCACACAAACTCGAAAAAGGTCAAGCAGGTGTTCGTCGAAAAGATGTTAAGTAGAGGCGATATCCACTCTGCGGCTGCTGTACTCATGGCTTGTGGCGAGCGAAACGATGCAATCGAGGTTTATGTGTCTCGAAACCACTATCTGGAAGCGATACTCCTAACGTGTCTGCTTATGCCCTCGGATTGGCAACGACAATCCTGTCTGGTGCGAAACTGGGGCGAGCATGTAGTGGAGAATTCGCAGCAGCATCTCGCTATCAGGTGCTTTGCCTGCACTGGTGTCGAGCCTACTGATCCTTGGACCTCACCGACCGCTCAGCTTGCGACGGCGCGACCAACAGAACAGGTTCTGGCCATGCAAGCACCTGAGGCTCTACAGAGGTACGTCGATAGGAGAGGTATCGTAGACGCACCGACACCGGTTGCCATGCCAGCACCTCCAACTCCTTTCAGGACGGCGGCACAGACAGGCTCCCGCATTACTCCTCAAACATCGGCTCTGAAACTTATCACGTCCTTCGGGCCCCAGGCCAGTATGTTCAAATTTCCAGGATTGAAGTCTGACGATCGGACTCCAACCAACGCTGCATCCATAACCCCCATCGCGGAATCAGCCATCAGCCGATCGGCTCTATCTCCTGGAGGTACAGGGTCTTATCGTATGAACAATATTCGAAGCCTGAACAGTGCCCTGTCGGCGAAAACGGCCACGCCCGGTGGCTTCCACCGTCACCGATTGCCCTCTATTGGTGAAACACCCGTTGACGTCGAAGCACCCATGTTCCCTATCGTACTGGCGCCCCAAGCACTTCCAACGCCCGTCGACAGTGGTTCTGATAAAGAGAAGGAAAACCATACCAGCACTCAGAATGAGGCTGGAAAAGAAGTACAACCAGAGGAGACACCTACCTTGCTGCTTACGTCGGCACGCTACGAGCCAGCCGATACGCATGTCATGAAGGAGACACCTCAAACTGCGGTAGCACCTCAGACGGCCATCAATTTTCCACCATCAGGCCAGCCTGCTTTTTTTGATGATTTTTTGACAGACATGAAGGGCGAACAATCCAGACAACGAACTGGTTCTGGCTCGCGAAGCCGAAAGCCTGACGGATTGAGTATTCAGATGGTCCCTGTACAGGAAATGAATCAGGGTCGAAACGGCACTTCGGACTATAACAATGGCACACGAGGCCCAGCCACCAACGAGTCGACTTCTACGACACAATTGGACACTAATAGCGACTTTACTAGTCCACCAACAACAGGGAATAGCTATCGAAGTTTGAAAAGTCCCAGCGTCAGTGGCCGAAGTATAGACCAATACATCAGTAGTCTAGAGCAAGCTCAATACTACAGCAAGCATGTACGACCGCGAGGGAATAGCGGTGTCGATCAACAACAAACAAGGGATGATCTCTCAGAGCGTAAGAAGACCAGAAAGACATCAGATGGGTCTCGCGGCAGGCATGAACGACGGGCTGTGCCAGCATCCAAACGTTCACCATCGTCGCCAGTACCAATGTCACCCGATGATTTGCGCTTGTATAGCGTAAGCGTCGAGAGCTTTGATTCGACTTACCTGTCAAACACATCTGGCATGGAACAATCTCGGACAACCACGAGTCAAGCGAGGCACGGCCGGCGAAGATCTGATTCCACCAACGGCACAAAGGTTCGCCAGAGGTCTCGATCACGGCACAATGAAAGTCGCAGCAAACCTTCGAGCCGTGGCATAAGTCGTCGTAACACGCCAGACCCGAGTACGGAGGCCTCGAGGAGGGGTAGGACGGACAATCGAAAGGATGTCGGGGGCCCTCGGTCACCTTCTTCGCCACTGCCAATGGTGCCATCCGAGGCGGATCGTCAATATCAGGCCGAATCGGATCCTTCCTTGCGTCTTGTGTCCAGGAACCGACAACGCCTCCATAGGAGTACAAGTCGTCAGCATGAACGAGGTACGAGTGCACGTCGTGATACTTCGCCTGATCGGAGAAGAGCTGGTGCTAGGTCCAGAAGTCGCCAGGCCGACGAACAACAACCTAAGCTATCTCGGAAGGGAAGCTTGAATGCGCGAAGTGACAGACGAAGCGAAAGATCTCATGACAATGGTCGACAAGACTTCGACGCCGTGGAAGATGCTTACAACTTGCTTGATGCGACGAGGATCTCTGAGCAAACAGACAAACAGTTGCAAAGATTTCTGCTTGATCCCGAAATTCGTTCCGCCAGCAATCCCCAATCTCTAGCGGATATGCATCGTAAAGGGTTGGCCGCTGCCGAGCTCGAGGCACGTCGATTGTCTCTAGCTCGAAGACCATCGGCACCTCCAATTCCATTTCCAGGCCAGAACAATGGCCACATCAAGTCGGCCTCCACGGGACAGGCTCCGGCTTTGATACGGGCATATACCGATACGAACATACGCGATGGAAGTTACTATAATTCAACCACCGATCTGTCCCAGATAGACCAGCACAGAAAAGCCCACATTGGCACTCCTCAAGCAATGCAACGGCCCTCAAAGGCTGACAACGCCGCCATACCTGCCATTCCCCATCCTCTAGAGACGCTGGCTAGTGGTGCTTATCGGCCGTCAACCACTGAATCTAGCAAACCAGGGTCTTCACGTACTTATCAAGAACTGGTCGAGCCGTATGACATCCCTCTCGAGATGCCGAAACACCACGCTTTTGATGTTCGAATAGCGAACAGCCGGTCAAGCAGCAAAGGACCTGACAATCGCAACGTCTCACCACGTCGTGGAGTGTCAAGAGAACGCCCGCGAACTGCTCCACGTGATGTCCCAAAAATGACCATCGACAACCAGCAGCCTATCCTCAACCTGGGCAACCCGCCACGACCACCGATCCTCCCCGAGTTGCAACATCTCGTCGTGCCACCACCACCACCTCCTCCTCCCCCTGCCCCGGCCAAGGCTTATGAAGCGAGTCTGATTCTCCACCTCCAAACCGACGTCAACCCGTCTACCATTCCTTTGCCGCTGTCCGCTCTCACCTCCTCCACTGAACCTACCAGTGCCACAGCTGGATCAGGCCACCGCCGTGGACGGAGCCGCAACGAATTGAGCAGTCAATCGCAAAATCAATTCATGGGTAAGATACGAAGCATGACGGAAAGGATGCGTAGCACCAGTCGTGGCAGGGACAACTTTACGCGCAGTCCACAGCAGAACGAGAACCCCGGCCCTAGTCCTTACGAGACGAGCTTGCCATCTCTGCTACCTGTGGTGGAGCGGGCATGAACGGCATTGACTTGATCGTTGTCGAATCCGTGTCCCTCCTTGGCAAACATCCAAAACTGTTGCATAATATTTGCTTTTGCCTGTCTTTCACTCCAACGACCCCATCTCAGCAAGCGCAGCATGGAATTAGCTGTTTCCGACATTTCGGTTCTCGACGATCATTGACGCTCGACTTTTGGATGATATAAATCACGGGTTTTGGTGATGGTTGTCGCGGTCGCTTGCAAGCCCGACATTTGCTGGATCTTTTTTGTACTTCACATCGCCACTGGGTGGCGGAAAAGAAACAAGGCTGTATAGCTTCACGCCTCACGGCAAATAGTCAAATTCTCACTTCAGTTCTATTTAAGATAGGGATAAGGTAGCTTTCATTACGTAGATATTTCATGGTGTCGTGTGAGCGTATGCGAGTTACATTGCATCGTGCAATGATTCCATCAGGTGAAAGACTCGGGGGGGTATCTGATCACAACAGTACCGCTCAATCAGCCGGCTCGTCCTTGATGACGATGATATGCTCATCCTTCTCTTCCAGCTTAACGACCAACCCGTCCTCCCCCATGCTCACCACGCCCTGGTTCAGCCTCTCCTCCACCCGCCTCCCATTCCTACCCATGACCTCACTGGCCATGACGACCGTCTCGGTCAAGAACGGCACGCGCTCCTCGTCGCCCTCGGGGAGAGCGTCGACGTCGATCTCGGCGCCGATGAGGCTCTTGAGCACGACCTCGGCGCCTGCCTTACTCATGATCATGTTTTTCTCCTTGCAGCGCTCGTCGCAGATGCACTCGGTGCAGCCGTCGACGCAGTGGCAGGCGGCGACGCGGGCGACGGCGCGCTCGAGCAGCAGGTCGATGAACTCAAAGGCCTTTGCGGCGATGCCGCAGCCGCCGGCGCCGCCCTTTGCGTCGTAGAAGGTCAGGCGCGCGGGCCGCTTGCGCGACGTCTGTTTCTTGTTGAACTCCTTGAGCGCGTTCTTGCACTCGGTGCGCACGTCGCCCGGCATGCTGACGACGAACTGCGGCATCAGCGACATGAGCGCGTGTTCGGCCGCGTGGATGGCCGCGGCCAGGTTCAGCCGTTTCAGCGTCAGGATCTCCAGCGCCGCCTTGGGCACGTCGAGCCACAGCCCGCGGCTGTAGATGTCGATGGGCGGGTTGTCGACCGCCACGGCGTCGAGGATCCGTCGCTTCTGGTCCAGCTTGAAGAAGCCAAACACCACCGCGTGCACCTTGATCCGGCCAAAGTAGGCCTTGGACATGGACGGCGCGCGCACGCGGCGCACTTGTTCCGTCTCGATCGGGTCGACGTCAGTGAAGTCGCGCTGTTGGGTGGTCCAGTCGACTTTGACGAGCTGGACGCGTGCGATCTTGCGCTCGGGTGAGAACTCTTTGACCATGTAGGTGCGGCCCTGGTGCAGGAAAATGCCGCCGTCGTAGAGAGTGAAGAAGGCGCGGGATGGCTCGACTTCCTCCAGCACGACGTTGCGGCCGTGCGTGATGTCCACGACGGCGTAGTGTCCGTCTTCCGTGTCGCGGATGGGGACGCACTTCGAGGGCTGTGGGCGAAAGCGTTCGTTGCAGTGGTAGAAGCCCAAGGGGTCATAGATAAGGCGCTCGCTGCAAATCTCTGGACAAAGCTTGCCGAGATATTTGGTGTCTTCGTCGGGCTGGATCGGCATCTCATATGCGGCGCATTGAATGTGCCCTTCGACGACCATCTCGTTGGTCAGGTCGACTTGCAGCTCACAATTAGGTTTGGTGAAAATTTCGTCGGGATTCTGCATGTAGTGTTGATCGACTGCGAAGCAGTCCCCAACTAGGACGGACAACGAGTCCTTGTTTCGTCTGCCTGCTCGGCCGCTCTGTTGGCGCAGGTTTGCGATGGTGTAAGGAAACCCCATCGTGACGACTGCATCTAATGAACCAATGTCGACACCCAGCTCGAGCGCGGTTGTGGCAATGATGCCCATGAGTCTTCCAGCAAACATCTCCGACTCAATCTTGCGGCGATCTTGTGCAGAATAGCCGCCTCGATAGCCCATGACGAGCGCACCACATTCTGGCCGCTCAAGAGTGTTGAATTCCGCCCTGACTGCTCCAAGAAGTACCTCACATTGCTTCCTGACACGGCAAAACGCAATGGTACGTACACCACGAAGTATGAGTTGACAAATAAGACGAGCAGTCTCGGCGAAAGTGTCACCACGGCCTGAAGTAGGGTCGCCAGGATCTTTGAATGGCGTATTCCAGCATACGAACTCTTTTCGTCCTGAGGGCGAGCCGTCGAAGTCTGTTAGCTTGACCTTGTCGACACCGAAGATGGTTCTCATGTGCTCTTCGGGGTTCGCGACAGTGGCGGAGCATGATATGAATTTGACCTTGCGGTTTCCCACCGCTGCGCATATCCTTCTCAGTCGTCGCATGATGAAGGCTACGTGTGCTCCGAACAAGCCATTGTAAACATGCAACTCGTCCACAACAACAAATTTCAGGTTCTTAAAGAATGTACGCCAGTCGTTCTCTTTTGGTAGAATGGTAAGATGTAGCATATCAGGGTTGGTAAAGATTATTCGACCTTCGTCCCTTATGAGATTGCGATCATTCATAGGCGTGTCGCCATCGAATGTATCTACTATGATGTTTTCAAGCTCAGGAAAGTACTTGAGCATTTCTTTCAAACTTCGACGTTGATCCTGAGCCAAAGCTTTTGTCGGAAATATGTACATACCACGACTCTGCGGGTCCTTTTCGAGTTCGTGAAGCATAGGTACTTGGTAAATCAGGGACTTGCCGGAGCTCGTCGATGTTGACACGATAACGTTGTCGCCATTGTGAAGGTTGTTTATGGCCTCTGCTTGGTGAGCATAAAACTGCGTGATACCACGGCTGTTGTACAGTGCATTCACAAGATTCTGAGACAGAGGAAACTCGAGTTCGCCATAGATAGGCGGCTGTGGATCAAAGACGCGATGACCGTCAGGTACAATCTGATGTGTATACCACTCAAGCTCTGTGATCTCTTTGACAATGTCGGAAATTGCTTGTCGCTCTTTCGGTATAGTTTTCGGAGGTCCGTTCAGGTCCGGTCGGGGAGTCGGCGGGCGGCTTATCGACTCGAAAGGAATATACTGGTCTTTTAGCTTCTTGATCTCTTCTACAAAGTCAAGCTTATCCTCGGCGCATTTGTTGAGGAAAGCATTGACGGCCGAGGTGAACTTTGCATTGCGCTTCTCAATAAGCTTGAGCATCGACTTCTGGCTGAAAACAGGCATTTTCAGCTCTTCGTTCCGAAGCTTTTGTGTAGCTTTGGTTGGCTGGCCAGTTTTCGGATCAATTACTTGCCTCTTCAGGTCGCCATCTGTGAACTCGAAGAGGAGAAGCTCTTTTGAGTCCTCGACTGCGTCCTTCCGCCCACTTTCATCTTCTGCCAGTGATCTAAAATGCTCTGCTCGGCCACCCTTGACGCCATCCTCTTCCCCCATTATCGTGACTAGCAAGTGCTCCTCGTCGACGTAGGCAAAGTTTATCGCCCGCGGCACTAGAGCCTTGACTTGTGCCACATCTTCCACCACGAGCGTCCTTTTGATGTGTCCCTCGACAGCTGATCTTATGTTGTCCCATGTCGTTGCGAAATGCTTCCGCGTGCAGCAAAAAGTATAGACAAGGTTCAAGGCTCCATGAAGCCGTGAGAGGTACTTGAAGTGATCAGGCCACGGAATATCTGACTCGACCAGGTTTGTAGAGGAGTCCCGCCGCAGCAGAGGAGGCTTGGAGGCTCCTTTCGCCTTTCGAGGCTTCTTTCCACCATCATGTGTTTTGGTAGGGACTGTGGTTGTGGTGGTGTCAGCATTAGCATCGGCCTCTTCAGATGGTTCAACAGGCTGCTTGCGCTTTCTCTTGTGATGGACGACTTGATTTGAGACTGTCGCAGCTTGCAGCTTGACCATGATCCGGAACCGAAGGTGTGCGCGACAAGTAACTGCTTCGAGCACTTGTGTCGATTGCCACCAAAAATTAATGCCGCGACTCCTTGTTCGATTGGGGAATGATGACGTAGTCGCGTTCACGCGTAGAGTGGTTGTGCCGCGTAGTCAGGTGGGCCTCATAAGCCGAGCCCTTCCTTTCCTACCTAGGTACATAACCCCCCAATGCATCTTCTATGCTCCTCATCGATACGATTTTTGCACCCCGTGAAGCGTGCTCTACAAGCTGAAAGAAGCCATTGATCCAGTACGAATATGCATGTCCTCCGAGCGCAACGCAATGCACCGAGACGTCCAGATCCACTGCGCAAAGCTTATTTCGTACTCAGGTACCTAGGTGGGCATATGGTACATGGTCCGGTACACAATTTATGCGGAGCAATAATCAGCGTACCTGAAACCCACCATGCAGCTAACGTTCTCCATTTACACAACGACCGCTTCCGAGGGTGCCGCACTTGTAAGGCAAAGACCGGCGCTGGGGCTGGTAGTTAGCTAAGGCCGCAGCCACAGCCTCACGTCAGCGTGCGAAGAAAAGCCAGTT
>Ga0210040_10005857_pt1 | contig 15507 bp, 15 predicted proteins | sample CryGeyCG12114_NA_FD_185462 | JGI IMG/M metagenome (GOLD analysis project Ga0210040, IMG submission 185462) | Groundwater microbial communities from aquifer - Crystal Geyser CG19_WC_8/21/14_NA (SPAdes) (version 2) | ecosystem: Environmental > Aquatic > Deep subsurface > Groundwater | place: USA... | reverse complement strand
TTTTTTAAATTTCGTTAGCACAGTAACCGGCAAAAAGTAACCGTTGCCACATAACTTTAGAGAGAAATAGCTCTGTTTTAATCACAAAATTCCGTGCACACGGAAGTAGGCCAATAATGGTATGATAGTGGATATGGTTAAGAATTGGTGCACATTTTTTGGCCCCCCAGTCCCACTCACTGCCCTTTTGAGCTATTGCTTTTGCTGTACAGACAGACAGACGTGCAGACAGAGATTATATTAACATGATATTTGTATTGGTTGATCGGGCCATGAGCTCAATAATGTTTGTAGCTGTTAGGCCCGCATTGTATAGTATAGACATGAGATGCATTTGGAGCAAGTAGCCGGTAAACTACTAGAGAGCCTGCTTTATTGGTTTGGATCAATAAGCGTAGAGCCATACAATGTTGATAATACTAAATAAACTGTTGCATGATGACTCCCCTGTGCCTTCAGTTAATGTCAACAAATGGATGGACATGTAATAGAATGGAGCACTTTTGAGGCCACAGCTCCTCACGTATATACTGGGTGGCATCCCAGACTCCACACATACATACTATAGTTAGCATTATACTAAACTAACTGTGTGCACAACAATGGGCTTATTATGGCCATCATGGGCATGGGCTATAATGTTGTTTTTTGTGCACCACCAAAGCACTCCCATTATGGTCATAGTCTGTATATGGACAGTGTGAGGGAGTAGAGAATAAGAGATGAGCTGCTGTCAAGGTGGTCCCCGGCCTTTTTATTCAGCCCACAGCACAGGAGCATACACTAACCTCCATCCATCATCACTAACTAGATATTCTCAATCATTTGCCAAGTTGGCAATTCCATATATAGACAACCGTCAAGTCAAACATCTACCACAATTTATGAATGCCTCTGATAATATTCAAGGGCTTATTTTTACTACATTTCGTGTTTTTCATAATTTTGGGATCCCGGAGCCAAACATTTGTGGTCATCTCCAATACTTGTGGACAGCAGGGCACACATAGGGCACACCACACACATGGCCCTTCCCACACTCACAATCTCATGTGTGCAAATGTTTCAACATGCACATTATAGTTATTTGTACTTTGCGGAAACTTATTAAGAATTGCTAGTATGTAGATTTGAAAAATTTGCCATATTTTCCTGCTTTTCATTCCAAATAAACACTATAATTCTTTGGTTCTTAAGATTAGATACACTTTAAAGAGCCAGTTGGTTTTGAAGCGCTTTTTAAAGTGTTTAGTCTTTTGTGCTTCAGAATCTAAAAGTTCACCTTTTTAGTCCTTTAAAATCTAATATCTACTTTTTTTTAGCGCTTTCGATTGTAAACACATATCTCTTTGTTCTATAGAATCTAACGTGTCTATTTTTCCTTCCTTACTAACTAACATCAAGAGCCATTTTTTGTGCTTCAGAATTTGAGAAAATCCAGTATTTATTTTTTGGTCCTTTATTTAGAAAGAAGAGGCAAATGTTGTTGTCCTCATCAACTACTGATAGTGAGCCATGCAGTCTGGGAACTGGGAGCATTGCAATGGGCCTTTATGCGGCAGAATGGCAGAGTAGCAACATGCAGGCAGGGTGAGTGACTGAGCATATTCTAGTCACCATTGTTCACATAGTTAGTAGTAGTATCCACATCCACTGCGGGCCTTCCTGCTGCTCGTCACCTTTCATTTTCCTGTCTTCGGGCATCCATGGTCTTCCCGAGCATAAGGGCCAGAACGGTCCATCCCACCATCCCCATTATTGACATTGGCATTGACATTGGCATAGTGGATCCATATGCGATGCGTCCAGTCCGTTCCTGGCTCCTCTCTCGTCACACAAAAGTGAATCTCACCATCCATGCAGTAGAGCACTTTATGCATGGATACGCACCTTGCATAGCCTACTGCAACTACGACTAATATACTTCCATTATAATGTATATGAATAATTATAATTTACAATTGTATATGAATATACATGTACATGCATATGAACTATTAGTTATATCAATAATCAATAATTTAATGTGCATTTATGTTAGACCTGAGACAGAGAGACTTAACTGACTGACTTGAATGAGCGGACTAGATGGGGAAGTGCGTTCACATGGTGGCCATTAATTAATATGAGCACCAATATGCGGGATCCAAATCATTATTCACTAACCATAGTATGAATTTGTATGAATTTGTATGAATTTGGGAGTGTGGTTGCACCAGGGAACAATACTCACAGTACTAAAAGGGAGTCAATAGGGATATCTACACTCAAATTCAAAGTATGGTACACTACTGAGACATGAATGAGGGAAGGGCCCTTTGGCATTGGCAACCCATTATAGAATGCAACACTATCACACTCACTCACTCACTCACTGACTGAGATAGATAAATGGATGACACTTGTGACAAACTACTATCTGTACAGGGAGGGGACCACCCAAAGAAAAGGACAAACTTTGGAGGCCCTTGTTATTCATATCCAAGGGTCTCAGCCCACAGAGACGGCGAGCCCCATTAGTGCCACTCACACAAAACATTTCATCGGAGTCATTTCACAAAAACTCCATCCATATGTGCACTATTCAACACTAGAAACCTTTATTATTATTATTATTATTGGGTTCATAGATGCACGCACAATAAGCAAGGAAGCAGTGTGGATGTATTGACCAAGAGAAATAATTATTTCCCACTCCTAGCTGGGTCAGCTCAAACTGTGTGCACATTATGAAGGACGGATCATGTGCGAGGATCTGTCTGGATGGACTTGTCCCTGTGACCCTCATCTTCTGTCCAGTCCTCCAACTGGGTCCAGTGGCCGTCTTCCTCATCCTCCGTGGAGCTCCACCCGTCATCATCATGTTCTTGCCTACAAATTCACACCACAGAATAATATACAATGGTATCTATCTACTGGTCCCCAAGACTCTGAGCTCTATAGCTAACAATGCATGTATGTATGGATACCTGGCAGTTGGAAACCGAAGAGGACTCACAGAGGCCGGTCGAGTCTCCTCCTCTACCACGCGACTCATCACAAAGTCCTCCACGTAAGGGTCCTGGACTAGACTGGCCACAAAACTCGACTTGCGTCCCAACACCGCATATAGCCCTTGAGCTCTTGAGATGATCCTGCAAACCACTCCATTATCAAGTATGGAAGACTACAGAAAAAGAGGTTCTAATGAAAACATACCTTGCCAGTCTATGAACTTTGCGAATCCGACCCCTGTCCCTTTTACAGGCCGGGATTACTTTGGCCGCCCTATGGACCGAGGAGGAAACAGAAGGGATCATTTCGGTTTCATTGAGACTACTCATGTCCGAAATATTCAAGGGCTCCTTGCTGTCTGTTCTCCTCACTGTGGGAGCCGAAGAGGAAACATTGCGGAATCCACGACTTCTCCTCTCCATGACTGGGAAATGTGGGTTCACCTTCAGGATACGTTTGGCTAGCTTGTAAGGGTCTGCTTGCCTTAGAACCTTCAAGTCGTTGACCAACTCATTGAGAACTCGGACCACGTCGTCAATGTGTCTGCAGCCAGACAGTTTGAGCCGCATATATTGGGTGGTGTTCGGGAACTGTGAGTGCTGGAAAAACTCTTGGAACAGGGGATCCAACTGGACAATGTCCATGAGCAGTTCACCCAGAGTGCGGTCCTCATATCCCTGCCTAAGATATAAATACAAGGAATATGTCATTCTTCATATAGCCCTGGTGAAAATTGACCATAGGTAGTATAGCCATAGCCACCGTACATGGTCAGGCGACATGACTGGAAGAAGTGACCATATCTGGACGTCCAAGTGAGCAACAACAGGAGAGCAAAAACCCCCACAATGCTCAATATGGTGGCCACGAAAAAAAGAATATGTACCCACTGAGTGGCCCAATATTCTCCTCTTAGGAACTTGGACATGAGTTTGGAACAACCCTATATAGGAAAAGACAGATTCAAAATCCATTCCCCCTGCCCCGCTCATTCTTTGCGATACGTGTCGTGTAGTACCCGTTTGTTGACAAACAGATTGGACTCGAGCTGAGGGAAAAGATTGTCCTTCCAAAAACAACGTGTGGAGTTGCTCCCTGGCTCATGGGCCTCCACTACTTGGGATCCAAAAAAACAACACGAGGACGGCAATGGATATTTCTGGTAGGCAGACACGGTGGCCACATTGATCCTGTAGTCCTCCGGGCCCAGGGATCCACAGCACATAAACTGTTCACATAATGGTCACATTATGGTCACAATCTTCAAGTGCTTGTTGTACTGGTGAACATCGCATCATTGTTATATGGTACTTACATGGGTTTGGACCGAGTGGACAAATGGATCCTGGGCTGTCCAGTTTTTCGAGAAGCGGTCTATGAACTCCTGCAGTTCCCAGCGGCCTCTAGTGTCCATCAGCAGCCGCTTGTTGACCAACTCGTTGCCCACTTGCAAGAGTCCACTTAGTCCTCCGGCCATCACAAACTAAATAAGACAAGAGGAAAAACTCAAAAACATGTCTGTACATTTTCCTCCCTGTATATTATTAATATTATAGAATGAAGCTTACTTACACAGAGTAGGCCTGTCTTGTCCCTGGAAAAAATGGCAATCAGGCCCAAAGAAGTAGTGAGCAGGGCCCAGAGGGCCGAGCCCATCGAGACTTGCTCATTGGCCACTGGGATCCCGGAGCCAAACACTTTGGTCATCTCCAGTAATTGGGCCACAGTTGTGGACAGGGCACACCAACTGAGCAGCTGCAATGGAAAAGGATAGCTTTTGGATTGTCAATCCGTCCGTCTGTCAGTCAATACCGAACGGACTGACAAAGATAAAATGTTCGTTTATTTTCTTACCCAGTAGAGAAACATGGATCCATATGCGAAAACCAAGAGCCAAGGGATATCCATGAGGCCCACGTCTTTTAAATACTTTTTGGCCAATGGTTCAAGACAGGACCAAAGGGAAAAGTGTCGATGGGGCCGACTGGATCTACTCTCAGGGGGAAATCTTCCAGAGGCCTCTGTTTGAAATTTCACCCCTTTTTTCTTTCTCAATAGAGCCAGCATCTCAATCACGCGCAAATAGTTTCGCTCACTATATTCGTGCAAATCTTGTCCGTTTGAAAAAGTCTTTTTCCCCTTTTCGGATTTTCTTCTCAAAACTTTCCCTCCCGGTTTTCTTCCTAGAAGTTAAAAAACCCAGTCAGTAATTTAAAAATGTGTATATTATTTTCGCAATTTAATTCTACCTGCTAGACTCCGCTCAGGCAAACTTGTATGTCGTTCCATTTTTTAATTTATTGTACAGTTTAATTGCACTTAAATGGGGAATTCAAATTTTATTCTTAATTTTGAAACGTTCTCCTATATATATAGTTCCCACCTGTTTATTAAAACACTTCAGTTATACGATAGCCGCATTATATGTACACGTAATCAGGGCAACAGGAACAGGCATTCGGCATTTTAAAAAATTTCCCATTGATTGACCGATTCCCATTCAACGCTTTAGCTGTAAATACATGAAAATGTAATAAATAGCTCAAACTAAATGTAAAAACCCTAGACATTTCAAATGGGCCACTAAATTGTAACCAAACATGGTAGCCACCGACAAATGAAAGCAAAGTTGGGAATAGCATAGAATGTGGGAAAAGCGGGACTGGCGCGTATTTCTCATTGCCTACACAAAATCATCTTTCCACTTGGCACTCACAAAATGGAAATAAAACTGCTTGTTCACAACTCTTAGTTAGCATTCTTCAAATAATCGTCAAGTTCAAATAGTGTGCCAACTTTTGGTAGTTAGTTTCAAAATTATTTTCCGAGTCCACTTCCTTCCGGTAAGCCATAAAGTGTACATTCGGACGGGATATTATAATTTCCGGGAGGGAATCTCTACTAATCCATACCGTATATGTGAGATTTGAAAAACGAAATGAACCGAAACTCGAACAATATGCCGCGGGGCTCATCGCCCACACCTCAGTCCTCGTCGGCCACAGTGCCCGAAACACGATCCCGACGTCGATCCGCCAGTTCTAGCTCTGTAACTCCATCTTCCTCATCTGTGGAAGCCGCGCCGGCTCGTCGAGGAGTGAAACGATCCGCAAACGCTAGCTGTTCGACCTCCAACTCGAGTCCCCCTGTGATCCTTAACGGCTCTATAGACTCGTGGGAGGACTCTACCTCAGACTTCTTGTGCACAATCTGTTTGGCCATGTTCCGGGAGCCCCATATTACCCGTTGTGGTCACACTTATTGTCATAGCTGCATCCTCACCAGTCTGGAAAACTCCACTCGATGTCCATCCTGTAGTGCTCATGTGGCCAAGACGGACCTGGTGCCCAACTTCCTTGCCAACCGACTGGTGGCCAAGTCCAAGAATGTCAACAACAACATTATCCAGTCCAAGAAGTTGAGTGAACAAGAGGAGGCGTCCTCCAGTTCCAGTCTTATCTCTCGACTTGTCACTTCCCAGGAATATGATCGGTTGGACATTGGTCAAGTGAACACTCTACTCGCCCTTTTAAGTCGCAAGAAGGAACTGCTCCGGATCGGGGACCAAGTGGAAAAGTTGGCCCTGTTGGACACGTTCCTCACCAAGTTGAGGGACAACAAACTGAGTCTCAAGGCTGAGCTGGATCTACAACTCAGTTTGCTCCACTCGGACATTAAGGCTGTGGACCAGACGAGACAGAGGCAAGGACTTGAGGATGCCAAATGGATGGAGCAAGCCCTGGAGAAGGGTTTTCAACCCTCCTCGCTCCCTGATCCTGCCCCTTCATTGGGTTTCAACACGTTGCCTCAAGTGGGACCCTCACTGGCTTGTCGAAGACTTAGAATGGAAGCCCATTTCTCGGAATTGTCGCGCATCTATCTTCGATCCCGGGAGGCCGACATTCGACTAGGCTTGGAACGATCCCCAGACTCTCCGGTCTCACAAAGTAAGTACACACTCCCCCATTTATATTGTGTTACTGTAAACTAAGGAACTAATGAGAATGAGAACCTCTTTGGACCGCAGGCCACTTGGACACATTTGGATCCACCTTGTCGCGAATCACGCGCTACGAAGGGCTCCGTCCCCTGGCCACCCTGTCCTACAGTGCAGACTTGCTCTCCTCTTCCAATATCGTCAGCAGCATAGAGTTTGACAAGGACAATGAGTTCTTCGCCATCGCCGGCGTCACACGCAAAATAAAAATCTTCGAGTACGCTAATGTGATTGGCTCCTCCGTGGACATCCATTGTCCCAACGCCGAGTTGTCGTGTACAGCCAAGATCAGTTGTGTCGCCTGGAGTGGCTACCACAAGAACTCCTTGGCCAGCTCAGACTATGATGGTTGTGTCAATCTTTGGGATGCTTCCACTTCTTCCAAACTCAGGTAACCCACAAGCCAGCCCTGCCCCGGGGCTCTTTGATTCATCCACCACAATTTAGCGTAGTGCAACCTATATAGCTAACCTAACTTTTTTAAATGTCTTCAGATGTATGAATGAACATGAGAAGCGAGTATGGAGCGTAGACTGGAGTCACGGGGACCCGCGTCTACTGGCCTCAGGATCGGACGACACCAAAGTGAAACTGTGGTCCACCAACGTGGAGAAGTCGGTCACCCATCTAGAAGCCCAAGCGAACGTCTGTTGTGTCAAGTTCAGTCCCGAGAACACTTTCGAGCTCGCTTTCGGCTGTGCTGACCATTGTGTCCACTACTACGATTTCCGACAACCCAAAACTCCTCTGGGCGTCTTCTTTGGTCATCTCAAGGCGGTCAGTTATGTCAAGTTTGCCACGGCCAATGAGCTGGTCAGTGCGTCCACAGACTCGAGGCTCCGTCTTTGGGATGTCCAGTCCACCAAGTGAGTAGAGTCCAGTGGTCCACCCTTGTTTTACTTGTTGTTCGTATCCTGTTATCCTCTCCTGTGTTCAGTTATAGAGTATGTGAATATGAGCCGCACTCATTTTTTCCGCGTTGCAGATGCACCCGGGAGTTCAAGGGCCACTCGAACGAGAAGAACTTTGTGGGCTTGGCCACAGACGGGAACTTCATAGCCTGTGGCTCCGAGAACAACTCCCTGTACGTGTATTACAAGTACTTGTCTGAGCCCTTGTTCAAATATACCTTTGACAATCATCGGAACATCCTGGACCGACCTCGGGTGGATCCTGAGTCGAACAACGAGTTTGTGTCCGCTGTGGCCTGGAAGAAGGGCTCTGATGTCATTGTGGCTGCCAACAGTCAGGGCTCCATAAAAGTCCTCCAGTTGGTCTGACCAACCCAAAGCCCAGTACAGTAGTAACAATATGTGAGTGTGTGTGCGTGCAGTGCGCGCCTGGGGTGCGACAGTCCGTCCAACAAGCAATGTCGAACATGAGAAATGTGTTGCCAATAGTGAGCGATGAGAAAAAGGCTGAAACCATTAGCTATATATGCATTTTATAATTAGAATGGAACTATTTTTTGCCACCATCCATGGATCCTACTACAAGTATTGTGCACATTGAAATAAATGTTGTTCTGTCCAGTTGAACTTGCTCATCTATTTTGTATTTATTATTACGTACTCACTCACTCAGTATAGAGGAGTAGACGTGTGGGATTGACACATTGAGCTAAAGTAATGCCGAAGACATGTCTTAGAGGGAGAGATGGTGGTCATAAGTGTGGAGCACAAAGGCCGTGTCCACTCCAGAAGTCAACGATCTGGACAGCGAGTTGACATGGTTGGCCAAATGTTTGATCTTCAGGACCGAGTGCTCATTCACATGTTCTGCCAACTCATCCGCAAACTGCCCGTCAAGCAAACAATGTACACAAATATGAGCTCAATGTTGAGGAACCTTTTTAGTAGCAAGTTATAGAAATAGTAGGGTGACTTACAGCCCCATCATGAGTCCTTGGTCCATGGGTGAACACATCGATCAACTTGAGTGTCTCAGTGGCTCGATCCTTCTCAATGTCCAGGGCTTTGCTCAGGGCTTCTAACTCGCTCATCTCATATTCCTCGTTCACGGGCATCTACAGTATACAGTAACCCTTGAGGGCCCCATGTCATGTCCACCCACACAATATTATATTTACTCACTAAACTAGTATATATGTACTTACATGGACAGTAAAGTCGGAACTGAGACGACCACCTCGAATGATCATTTTCTGCATCAAGCTTAAAGCATCTTCCCAGGCCTCATCTGAAGACTTTGAAAAGTAGCTGTTGAATCCCGGACGATTGATTTTCCATTCACCGAAATGATTTGCCTGTATAAATATACATTTAAATGTGATTGAAAATCACTCTTTTCACCCCTGTGACTAAAATTAACTGTAACTTACGATGAGCAAATATTTCATGGAAGCTTGGATATGCTTGGCCACCAGATTTTCGGTCACTTTGTGCAAAGGGGGCTCCGTGAATCCACCAAACTGGGCATTGCATAAGGTCTCATCAGCGTTCAAATCTGCGAAAACATGCATTCATTCAAAATGCTTCTAAAATATGTTTTTATTATTGCCCATGTGCTGACCATCCAGTCCGCGGCCACAAGCCTCATGAATAGAGGTCCAACAGGAAGTGTCCCCCGAAACGGACCCAATAACACCAACAATAGAGCAAATGGCCAAAAGGGGAAAACTAGACTGGACCCTCATATTTAGTTAGTTATTAGATGTACACAATGCTTTCTATAGTTAGTTAGTTAGCTAGTTAGGGAGTTAGGGAGTGCATGTACTGACTGACTGACTGACTGACTGAGTGGACAATAAGGGATAGAAATGGACTGCATGTGATGATGACAACTTTTTCATTCACTCACAACTACTCTATGATGATTGAATGATCTAAAGTCCATCCATGTGTATGTACTATATGCATGGCTATCCATGATATTTTTATCTAGCTTGTCCTATTGGTTTCCACAACTTGGTTCGCCCTCCACATTGACACAGAGTACAGACTCCAGATAATGGAATATAAAGACATGCATTCATATTCATATAGAGCCATGCGGGAGCTGTTTTTTGTCACCACAACCATACATTGCATGCATCGGACACACAGGGCTCCGGCCACTCCATCCATGTGTACATACGAAATGCAAAATCCGAAAGTCGGACGGAAAATAAAAATTACGGACATTCCTTTCATTTACTAACTAACTAACTCATGCATATATAAGGAAACATATGTACATGAGTAGAAGAAGCTATAGCCTTCATTGTCATTGTAAATGCGCATAGTTGGATAAATAGAGTTACAGGGATTGGGATGGAGACCCTTGCCGGGAGTGGAGGGCCATTCCCTGTGGTGGGAACCCTGGGAGGACCTATAAGATTGACTTGTTGACTCCATACAGATCTGGACTTGAGGATGGACGTTCACAAAGAAACTGCAGAGTACACACATACATACATGTACATACTACAGATGGAGATATAGAGAGCAGTGGACAGGATGAGCTGATCACACTTCAAAGTCTGCATACTCCAATCTCAAATCAATCATGCAGACCGCTAGCTCACAATTAGTGTCCAGTGTCCTTAACCCTCCTCATCGCATGTGCAATATGAATATATAGGAACTGACCAGAATGGGATCCTATATACTTCTTCTATAACAAAAGGGAGCAAAACTATGGAGCATAAGCTGCATGTGGGGCAATGTGACTGAAATGCGGGGAGCAAATAATAAAGTCAAGAAGACCACTATAGTTAGTTATGGACAGTGTGTAGTATACAATATAATTGGGATGGCCATGCAGTTCAGTTATCACCCACTCTAGTTCTATGAGAGTTAGTTAATATCACTTGGCTCATTCGATAAACCCGAATATTCTCGTCTCAAAAGGTGAGTTCCGTATGACAAAACTTTTACAGACTTTTACGTAAAAAAACACTCCAATTTTTGAGTTGTGGAGTGGACGTCCAGACAATAATAGAATAGATAAGACTGTTGACATTGATCAAAGTTCACTCCACAAAAAAACACTTCTCATGGTCTCTGTGCGTGTAATGTCTCTCGCACATTGTCCCAAAAGAGAAGAAGAAAAAACTAGTAGCCACTACACATTCCTTCATCCATCCCATATACTTTCAGTTAGTTTTAGTGATTTGAGAAAATAAGTGGCTACCCCTTTGCTCATTCTTATTGCAGCTATACGAACATATCATAATGGACAAATCGGTGGGAATCTTCCTCCTGGTGGCCATTTTGGTCCATCCCTCGGTCCAAGATGAATGCAAGTGTCCATACTTGTATAGGTTGTGAGGACTACAACTCTTATGGTCCTCTTTAATTGAAATGTGTGCATATTGTAGGTGCAGCGGCCGTGGACCCCAGTGTGCGGTCCACCAAATGGACCGACATGCCCCATCCCTGTTTCACGAACATCTCCACTCACATTGAACGGGAACTGAGAGCCTCTGTCACCTACTTGGCCATGGTCAGTGAAAATAATATGTTCCGGCCCAGTAAATTCAGTTAGCATAGAGACTTAGAGAGCCATAGTTGCAGTAGTTGCAGTCAGTTGTTATGTTGTGTAGGGAGCGCATTTCAGCCGGGACCTGCATTTTCGACCGAATATGGCGAAATTCTTCTTGGAGTCCGCGTCTGAGGAACGAGCCCATGCCCGCATGATGATGGACTACTTGCTGATGCGAGGAGGTGAGCTGGACAAGTCCATCATCCCTTCTCTGGTCAGTGTCTCCCTCCCTCCCTACAATAAGTCCACCATTCAATATAATAGTTGACTATACATATAACTATATATTATTATAAGAATAATGAGTGAGTGAGTGTGTTCATGTTCCCTATATATATTATTGTATATTGTTGTGGACACAGAGTCCAGCCCGGACCAGTTGGGACTCGCTCACAGAAGCTGTCCACGATGCTCTCAACCTGGAGATCAAGGTGCGAGACCATATTGGGAACATTGTGGCCGCCTGTGAACATGGACCCAATGAGGCCAATGACTATCATGTGAGTCCACAACATGATGCACCTAAATGCACCATGTTTATTTGATTGAACGCAATAAAATGATCTCTCAGTTAGTTAGTTAGTTATAGTTATTGGTATTTGTAATAATAAATGATGGATTTTGTGAGTGTCCAGGCAGTGGACTACTTGACAGGGACATTCCTGGACGAGCAACACAAGAGCATCCGTCAGTGGGCTGGCTACTACGCCAATCTGAAACGCATGGAGGCCACTTATGGCAAGTTTGCCGAGATCATGTTTGACCACACTTTCCAACAAGAGTCCACTTAACTCTCCTACTTACTCCATCTCGGATCTGGACCAGGCCCCCCTCAGTCAAACCTACTATTCATTATATTTTATTCATTTTTGGAAATTAAACTGAACTTGGCCTCTCCTCACTTTTATCCACAAATTGTTTTTTTAAATAGTGATCCATAGTTTCAATTCAATTGTTGGCATTCAAACAGTCACTCAGGGGCGCGCATAGTAAGCAATACATTTTTTTAATGCTACACGCGAACACGAGTTCATTCTATTTCTAACAATTGCACACACTAACTAACTACGGCTTTGAAATGGAAGCGTAAAAATCCATGGACACTTGGTTCATAAATGTCTCTGAATCTTATACACAGATTGGGTTGATTCATTTGCTAATTAGCTAAGCTATATATTAGCTGTGTACAATTAAAAGATGGGTAGGCTATAAGCAGTTAGCGTTGAAAATGAGAATATTGTAAGAAAATGATAAAAAATGGCCATGACAACGAAATCAGTGTAGCCCATGCTAAACAAATGGTGTGGATGATGAAAAGTCGAATGTGCTCATTCTTACAAAAACTGCCAAAGGGAACAAACACGTGGAATTTCGCTCTACCATATAAAGCCATAAATATATTCTTTTGTGCAAAATATCGAAACTTGATTATTATGGAGGCTGGGAATAATAATAATACTGCAGCCCCTGTGGACAATGATGAGTCTGCTCCCACTACAGACAATCCCAGAGTGGCGTAAGTTTCAAATAATTTATTTCTAAAACTTACTCAACATGCTTTAAAACCCAAAATGTTTCCCTTTTCCAGAAATACACACCAGGAGGAACAAATATTTGAACCCCTGGACCTCACGGATTTGTAAGTAAACGTGAAACATAAAATGGCAGAATAAAATTCTATTAAAAACCCCCATTTTTTCATCCTTATGGATTTGATTCACCTTTTACGAGTACAGTTTCCTATTAGATGAGGACCTGGATCCTGTGGCCACTACTGGTGCCAATAATAATAGCAACAATGTGAGTGCTGCTGTGGACACCAGTGGTCCACAAAATGACCAACAAGAAGAGGACATCCAAGCCGACGACATCAATGAGCTGTGAGTGCATACACATAATATATACATGTAGTGCCAATAGTATGAGCCTAGTATGACCCCCTGATGTGTATGTTGCAGGGAAAACATGGTGCAGCCTCCATCGCTGGACCGCATGGAAGATCTGATGCTCTGTCCCGGCTGTGATGAGCTTTGTCGTGGAGCCATGTTCAATTGTGTCAATTCGCACACGCTGTGTTCCAGTTGTCACACCAATCTTCGCCGTTGTCCAGTCTGTGAGGGCCGACTGACCAGGCAACGCAACTTTATAGCCGAGCAGATCATTGAGGCCTCCACTTTCCGCTGTCCCAATGCCAGTGGCGGCTGTCCTGCTCTCGTCACGGGCCAACTCTATGATGCCCATCTTCGGGAATGCCAGTTCCGACCTGTGGGAGAACCACCTGCCAAACGCCGACGCACAGAACGCCTAGAGCGTCTTCGATCCAACAGTGCCCCAGTACCCAGGGGTGGTCAGCCCAGAGCCCGATTGACATGTGACCGCTGGTCCTGTCGAGTTGTCGGTTGGATCAATCCCAATTGGCGATGCACTACCTGTGTGGGAGGATCCAGACAAAGAGAGCAAGTGTCCAGGCCACAGCAAGACTCGGCTGGCCCTGTAATTGACGTGGAAGAACCTGAGGAGGAGGAGGAGGAGCAAAGTATCTACGACATCCTTGGGAACACAGAATTTGATGCTGAGGATGATGGGGAAGAGGATGCCGACTGGACTTTGGACAGTGAGCGTCGCCTGCGGGAACCACCGGGTGTCCGCTCGGCCCGTCGCCAATCCATTCGTCGGAGAATCCGCAACTTGTTGGAGGAGGGGACCACCATACCACAAGACTCGGAGGACGATGACGACGAGGAAGACGAAGATATTTTCTTGGACTTGGATGAAGTGGAAGATGTGGAGGAGGATGGCTCATAGGTCGACTACATAAATATTTATATATCTATATATATTATATTTTTTCTCATTAATGAAATCGCGGGCTCAAGTTTTCCGATGGTTGAAAGTGTCGTACTATTTACGCGCGTCTTTTTCCCATCAAGGCGATGTATAACATAGCTAGCCATCGGGAAACTCGAGCCCGCGATTTCATTAATGAGAAAAAATATACTATACATATGTTGCAGTTATAATACAATGCGAATGCGGAGAATAAATTAAAAGTGGAATAAGATGGTTGGTTCACAACAAAGGGTGCGCGTAATTAGACGAATTATAGTGAAATGGATGAATAAAAGGACAAGTGGGAATTTTTATTCTTCAAATTCGATGGTCGTACAAAAGTGTCACTTTTATTACTACTAGCAATTAACTACAAAACATATAACTCTGGTTTCATTCTAATTCAAGAGCTTCAGCTATGAGGTTGTGTTTTATATCGTAGTGTTAGAATATAAAGATATAGGATGTTAGATTATATAGGATTATGATAATATAAGTTTACATAGATTTAAGTTTTACATAGATTAATAATAATAATAGGTGTTTATTGCAGATCCGTAGATCCATATCAATCAGTCAACACAATTACATAGACTATTTTACATCAGAATTCTCCTCATTTCACATATGATAGGATTATTAGTAAAAGTAGCACAATTACAAATAGCTGAAACGATTTCATTGTCAGACTGTACAATACGAGTATACAAAGAATACGAAGCACTCCTTCTAAGCTCATTCCAGGTTTGTAGTCCTCTAATAACAAACTCATGTGACACACTAAAGATTCCCCATTTATTAAAAACTCTTCGAAAACAGTTATTAAGAGTAACTTTTGCTTTCTGCTCATATTTTTTTGTCCCTACTACCCACAGTCCAAGACAATACACTTGATTGAAAAACGTTCGAAAAAGATGCAGATGGACATACTCACTTGCTTTACTGAACCTTGCATGCAACATATTAGCTCTAACTCTCATGTCCCTTAATCTACGCTCCATCTCCGCCACATCATAATTTTTGCTAGCATTACAAATTCTAAAACCCAAATAGTCGAAAGAGTTCACCCAACCAATGTTAACACTATTGAGCGCGACCACAGGTTCACCATGATCAATTCCTACACCGAATCGCATGCAGACTGTCTTAGAAGCATTGAATGCGATATTATGAACATTGGCATACTCATAACAGCAATTAAT